>Ga0114931_10005674_pt1 | contig 15443 bp, 16 predicted proteins | sample 2SBtaG_FD_89579 | JGI IMG/M metagenome (GOLD analysis project Ga0114931, IMG submission 89579) | Deep subsurface microbial communities from Kolumbo volcano to uncover new lineages of life (NeLLi) - 2SBTROV14_V59a metaG | ecosystem: Environmental > Aquatic > Marine > Volcanic | place: Kolumbo...
CCAGCCGAAGCGCGCAGCCGCGCCGCGCGACGTCGGCGATCTCGGCCCGCCACTCGCCATCGCGGCCATTGAACAGCAGCACCGCATCGCCCGCCCGGCGCCGCATCACGCTCAACAAATAATGCGCCTGCGCCGCCGTCGGCGTGACGGTGACGCCGGGTCCGAGCGTAGCCTCGACGAACAGGCGCAAGGGGCGCATCGCATCCTCTCTCTGTCCCGTTGACGGTCGGCCGATCGGCGGACCATAGTTGCCCCACCATGCCGAAACCAAGCACCGCCACGCAAGCCGTCCCATCCGCCTTGTCTCTTTCGTATCCGCGCCCAGCCCGCGTGTTGGCTAAAATGCCGCTCGGACATGGGAGACAAACTTGAAGAGTGGCCAATCTCCGCCAGAAAAACCAATCCTCACTGGGCCGCGCGCGATACCGAGAAGCATTTGGGCATTGGGTTTTGTCAGCTTGTTCATGGATACCTCCTCGGAGCTGATCCATAGCCTGCTCCCCGTATTTCTGGTGTCGGTGTTGGGGGCGAGCATGCTGTCCGTCGGCTTGATCGAAGGGGTGGCGGAGGCCACGGCTTCGATCGTCAAGGTCTTTTCCGGCGCCCTCAGCGACTACCTGGGCAAGCGTAAGCTTCTGACCGTGATCGGCTATGGCGTCGCGGCGATCAGCAAACCGCTCTTTCCGCTCGCCGGGTCCGCTGGGTTGGTGTTCGCGGCCCGCTTCATGGACCGAATAGGGAAGGGCATCCGGGGGGCGCCCCGCGATGCGCTGATCGGCGATATCGCGCCGCCGCGCCTGCGGGGCGCCAGTTATGGTCTGCGGCAATCTCTCGACACGGTCGGGGCCTTCGCCGGTCCCTTGCTCGCGATCGCTTTCATGGCCTTGCTGGCGGATGATATCCGAGCGGTGTTCTGGGTCGCGATAATCCCGGCGGTGATCGCGGTCGCGATCTTGGTATTTGGCGTGAAGGAACCCAAAACCGGGCCGACGAAGAGCCATGATCACACGCCGCTCCAACTTGCAGAACTGTTACGGATAGGGGCGGCGTATTGGGGGCTGGTGCTGATCGTGGCAATCTTGACACTCGCGCGTTTTAGCGAGGCATTTCTGATACTGCGCGCCGAGAATGTCGGCTTGGCGATAAAATTCGTGCCGCTTGTCATGGTGGTGATGAACGTGGTTTACGCATTCTCCGCCTACCCGGCCGGAGTCCTGTCGGACCGGGTGGGCCGGCGTGGCGTCATCGGTATCGGATGCTTGGCATTGATCGCGGCGGATATCGTTCTCGCCTTGGCGAGCGGTATTTGGGCCGTCGCGGTCGGTGTCGGATTCTGGGGGCTGCACATGGGCCTGACCCAAGGGTTACTGACCGCCATGGTAACGGATACGACGCCGCCGGAGATGCGGGGCACCGCTTTCGGCGTATTCAACCTCGCGAGCGGGATCGCAATGCTTTTCGCCAGCCTGATCGCCGGCTTGCTTTGGGATCGGTATGGGCCGTTCGCCACCTTCTTCGCCGGCGCCGGCTTCACCATCGTGGCGCTTATCGGGTTAATGATCGCGGGGAAGGCCCGCTCGACGGTTTCCTGACTTAAACCGTCAAGGCGGTTCCGTCACATGTGAACGATCGATCTCAGCCATGACCATCCCTTCCACGCACACGACACACGCCCCCGCCGCTAGCTGGATCGACCGCTATCCGCCGCCGGGGCTCAGGCCGTGGTTGCGCTAGGCGCGGACGGACAAGCCGATCGGGACCTGGCTGTTGCTGTGGCCATGCTGGTGGGCCTTGGCGCTGGCTGCTGGCGACGGCTGGCCCGATGGACGGTTGCTGGCGTTGTTCGCGGTCGGCGCGCTGGTCATGCGGGCGGCCGGCTGCGTCGTCAACGATCTGGCCGATCGCGAGATCGACGCCCGGGTCGCCCGCACCCGCGAACGGCCGCTGGCGAGCGGAGCGATCACGGTGATGGGCGCGCTGGTCTTCCTCGGCCTGCTGCTCGCCGCCGGGCTCGCCGTGCTGACCCGGCTCGACGGCGCCGCGATTGTGCTGGGTGTCGCCTCGCTGGCGCTGGTCGCGGTCTATCCGTTCATGAAGCGGATCACCTGGTGGCCGCAGGCGTTTTTGGGGCTGACCTTCAACTGGGGCGCGCTGATGGGCTGGGCGGCGGCGCGCGGCGGGCTCGATTGGCCGGCGCTGGCGCTCTATGCCGCCGGCATCGCCTGGACCCTCGCCTACGACACCATCTACGCTCATCAGGACAAGGCCGACGATGTCGTGGTCGGGGTGAAATCCTCGGCGCTGCGCCTGGGCGCGCGGACCCGGCCGTGGCTGGTCGGCTTCCATGCGGCGATGGTGGCGCTGCTGGCGCTGGCCGGGGCGCTGGTCGGGCTCGGTTGGCCGTTCTATCCGGGCCTCGCCGTGGCGGCGGCCCATCTCGGCTGGCAGGCGGCGACGGTGAATATCGACGATCCGGCCGATTGCCTGGCCAAGTTCAAGGCCAACGCCTGGACCGGCGCGATCGTCTTCGCGGCGATCGTCGCCGGGGCGCGGTTCGGATGATCGCGCCCGTTGTCCGAGCGCCGCGCGCCGGCGGACGCGCCGGGCTGGCCACGCTGCTCGTGATGGCGATCGGTCTGATCCTGACCGGCTGCGCCATGGGGCCGCCGATCGAAACGCTGTCGCCTTACACGCTGTCGCGCCAGGTCACGGTCAAGCAACCCTCCCAGTTCGACCGGGACATCTATTATTTCGGCCCCGACCTGGACGATATCCGGCCAAATTACTGGAGCGATTATTCATTTTTATACTATAGTTCATCATATTATTTACGATCCTGGACGCCGAAAACAGGTGGACGCGCGCATCACGACATGGTCGTGCGTGTCCACTATACCGAATCGCGCGATACCAGCGAGGACGGGTCTACAAGTCGATCGAGGAAATGCGCGGCTTCATTGGCTTCGACCGCGCCGCCGACGACGACGCCAGCGTCCACGCCGTCGCCTCGATGAGCCGCGATCGCGACTGCGATCCGATCCCGCGCGAAATCCCCGAGTACCCGCCCAGTCTCGATTGCACCTATATCGAGACGGTCAGGGTGGCGCTCACCGAGGTCTATCTCGATCCCAAGACGCGGACCGGCTTCGCCATGCGCTTGCGCGGGCCGCGCGGAGAGACGGTGTTCGTCACCGTGCCGGCCAACGTCATCCAGGCCCAGTTCATCGCCATCTACGGCTTCCCGACGCCGCCCAAGCCGCTGACCGCCGACAGCCAGGGCGCGGCGAAGGGTTGAGCCCGGCGTCGCAGCGCCTCGGAACGGGTGCGCCGCAGGCCGGCGTCGTGGATGGTCTCGAGGATGAAGCGGTCGAGATCGGCGCCCGGCGCCAGGTGATCGCGGACCAGCGCCAGGACCTCGATCTTGGCGGCCTCGGCGAAGCGGCGTCCACGAGCCTCGATCGCCGCCAGCGCCAGCGGCGCGCCGGTCAGCCCGAGATGGCCGTGGCGGGTGACATAGGCGACCACGCCGTCGACCGGCTCGCTCCCCTCGACCACGATCCGCGCGCGGTCGAGCCGGCCATGCAGATAGTTGCCGGCGCCCAACTCGCTCTCGTGCATGACCGCGAGTTGGGACGGCGCGAGGAAGGTAACCGCCACCTCGGCCTCGGTCCCCGGCGAGGACGCGAGGGTCGAGGGAATCGAGCCATAGCTCGAAAAATGAGTGGCGTAGACCACGTCGAGGTCGATCAGCCGCGCCCGCAACACCGGGATCACCGCGTCGGCGCCGGCGAGATGAGCGAACTTGCGGGCCAGGGCCTCGGGCGCGGCGTTGGAGCCGTGCGCCAGCACCGCCGTCCGCCCATCGAGCCCGGGCGCGCCGGCGGCGCCGAGGCGGGCGAGGAGATCGGGCGCGTCGACCTCCGCGTCGCCGTCGCGGAGCCGCCCTTCGCGCACGGGGTCGCCGCCGAGACGGCTCAGCGGATACGCGCGACCGCCGGCGAAGAGGTAGGCATGACGGGGAGCGGGATAGGGGTAGCGCTTGGCCCGCGCCAGTCTTTGATGGTCGTCGGGATGGTGGTCGTCGTGATCCGCGCGCATGCCTTATTCTTGCCACCGCGAAAGAGTGAAGGTCGGGTGTCGGGAAATTAGCAGGGCGGCAGGCCGGCGTCGCGGGCGACCTGGTTCTCGAGGGCCGAGATCGAACTCGCGGCGATCCCGGCCGAGCAGGCCGACGGCGCCATGGCCAGCATCCACGGCCCGGCGACCACGACCAGCGCCAGGGCGCCGAGATCGCGCGCTAGCACGCGTGGCAAGCTCTCGCGATAGGGCGCGACCAGGGGCGGCGCGGCGTCGAGGGCGGCGCGGCAGAACCGCCGCACCCAGGGCGGCACCCCGCGCTGGAACATATAGCCGACGAACACGCGCTCCAACCACGCCTCGTCGGCGTCGTCGCCGAACCAGTCGCGATAGGCTTCGCGAAAAAGATCGAATTCCTTGAGCCCGAGGCGTTCGGCGGCGATCACCACCAAGGTTTCGTCGTCGATCCCGGCCGGCCGGACGCCGGCGCGCGCTCCCGTGATCATTGTCAAAGTCTCCCGTCCTACCTAGACAGGCGGCGTACCGCGTCAGTGGGACGATGATCGGGGAAAACGGTTAAGGGGCCGTTGCCAAGGCGGGCGCGATCATCGCGCGTTGCGGCCGGACGGAGTTCGGGCGATGATGACGGCGCTTGCGACAATTCCTGGCGCGACACCCCATCGAAAGGAAGAACGATCATGCCGGCGATCGGTGGTTTCGAGACCTTCGTCCTCGCGGTGCTGCTGCTGGCGATCGTGCTGGTCTTCGCCGGGGTCAAGACCGTGCCCCAGGGCATGGAATTTACGATCGAGCGCTTCGGCCGCTACACCCGCACGCTGCGCCCGGGGCTGCATCTGATCGTGCCGGTGATCGACCGCATCGGCGCCCGCATGAACATGATGGAAAGCGTGCTCGATGTTCCCTCGCAGGAGATCATCACCAGGGACAACGCCATGGTGACGGTCGACGGGGTGGTCTTCTTCCAGGTTCTCGACGCGGCCAAGGCGGCCTACGAGGTCAACCGGCTCGAACACGCCATCCTGAATTTGACCATGACCAATATCCGCACCGTGATGGGCTCGCTGGACCTCGACGAATTATTGTCCCAGCGCGACACCATCAACGCCCGCCTCCTCACCGTGGTCGACGACGCGACCACGCCCTGGGGGGTCAAGGTGGCGCGGATCGAGATCAAGGACATCGCCCCGCCGCGCGACCTGGTCGAATCGATGGGCCGGCAGATGAAGGCCGAGCGCGACAAGCGGGCCACCGTGCTCGAGGCCGAGGGCGTGCGCCAATCGCAGATCCTCCAGGCCGAGGGCGAGAAGCAGTCCGCCATCCTCGCCGCCGAGGGCCGCCGCGAGGCCGCCTACCGCGACGCCGAGGCGCGCGAACGCGAGGCCGAGGCCGAGGCCAAGGCGGCGACCATGGTCTCGGCGGCGATATCGAACGGCAACATCCAAGCGATCAACTATTTCGTCGCCCAGAAATACACCGACACCCTGGCCGAGTTCGCCCGCTCGCCCAACCAGAAGGTCTTGTTCCTGCCGGTCGAGGCGGCCAGCGTCATCGGCTCGATCGCCGGCATCGCCGATATCGCCCGCGAGGCGGTGGGCAAGGCCAAGGACGGTGAATGAGGGACGGTGAATGAGGGATCGTGAATGAGGGACGGCGGATGAGAGGCGACGAATGAGCACCGCCGGATGAGCAACTGGCCGGCCTATCTCGACCAGGCCGAGTTCTGGCACTGGTGGGTGGCGGCGATCGTCCTGGTGGTGATCGAGGCGCTGGCCCCGGGCGCGGTATTCCTGTGGCTGGGCGTCTCGGCCGCCGTCGTCGGCTTGGTTCTCCTCGTCCTCCCCGATCTCGGCTGGCAGGGCCAGGTGCTCATATTCGCCGTTTTCGCGGTGGCCTCGATCGCCGGCTGGCGGGTCTATCAGCGCCGCCACCCGACCAAGACCGACCGGCCGACCCTCAACCGTCGCGGCGAGCAATACATCGGCCGCGAACTCACCCTCGACGCCGCGATCGTCAACGGCATCGGCAAGGTCCGCCTCGACGACACCACTTGGAAAGTCGCCGGCCCCGACGCCCCCGCCGGCGCCCGCGTCAAGGTCACCGGCGTCGACGGAACCGTGCTCAGGGTGGAGACGGCGTGATGACGGGGTTGCCAGCGTCCATCACGGGTATCGGGAGGCGACGATGAGCGACGGTATCTTCCTCATACAGGGCAAGGATAATCTGGTCGAAATGACGGCCCGGCCCTATGATTCAGAGGATTTTCTCCAGGCCCTCCTGGCCCGGTTCCCCGAAATCATTCCCGGCGGCCAGATCGACGAAACCGATCCCCGGCGTTGGCTGCTGGTCTCGCGCGAAATGCCGGTGCCGGCCGAGGATGGCGGTGGCGGCCAATGGTCGCTCGACCACTTGTTTCTCGACCAGGACGGCGTCCCGACCCTGGTCGAGGTCAAGCGCGGCGGCAACCCCGAGGCCCGCCGCCTGGTCGTCGCCCAAATGCTCGATTACGCCGCCAACGGCGTCCTCTATTGGTCGCGGGAAACGATCCAGAACGCGCTCGCCAAACGACTTGGAAACAATGGCCAGTCCGTGGATGAGGAAATCGCTAGTTTTCTTGACGGCGAAGAGGACGTGGATGGGTTCTGGTCACAGGTAATGACCAATCTCCAAGCCGGAAAGATTCGCCTCATATTTCTCGCCGACCAAATTCCCCGAGAGCTTCGGCGAATCGTCGAGTTCCTGAACGAACAGATGGACCCGGCCGAGGTCCTCGCGATCGAGGTCAAGCAATACGTCGGCGAAGGAGGCGCGGCCACCCTGGTGTCCCGCCTGGTCGGGCAAACGGCGTTCAAAAAACAGCATAAGACGTCAGGGCCGGGTCGTCCTTGGGACGAGGACCGATTCTTCGCCGCGCTCACGGAACGCTGCGAACCTGAGATAGCGGGTATTGGCAAGAAATTGTACGACTGGTCCCTGAGCAACATGGATAGCGTCGGTTGGGGCCGGGGAAAGCACGACGGATCGTTCAAGGCGATCGCTCGCGCCGAAAACAAGAATGTTACGATTTTCGTCGTATTTACCAGCGGTATCATTGATTTCTATTTTGGCGGCTTGGCATCATGTTCGCCCTTCGATCGCGACGCTGTTCGTGCCGACCTGCTCGCCAAGCTCAAAGGGGTGCCCGGGCTTGACCTGCCGGACGACGCCGTGGACAGGTATCCTAAGGTCTCTCTTTCTCAACTGAAATCGCCAGGCGCGCTCGATGACCTGTTCGGGGTTCTGTCGTGGGTGCGAGAGCAGCTTTCCTCAAGCGATACGTCCCAGAACGCAAGCCACGCGGATGAGATATCATGAATTTGAATTATAATAATTCAGGCAGCTTATTGCGTTTGGTGACACTCATTGTGAACAAGGCGACCATTGCGTGCCTAGCGCCTATCGCGCCTATCGCATCTACCGCGAGAACGACAAGCCGCCCCATGCCGCGTGACCATCATGCCCTACGCCTCGCTTCGTGAGTTCATCGCGCGGCTGGAGGGCGCCGGGCGGCTGATTCGGGTCGCCGCGCCGGTGTCGCCGGTGTTGGAGCTGACCGAGATCCAGACCCGGCTGTTGGCCGAGGGCGGGCCGGCGGTGCTGTTCGAGGATGCGCGGCGCGCGGACGGGACGGCCTACGACATGCCGGTGCTGGTCAACCTGTTCGGCACCGTCGAGCGGGTCGCCTGGGGCATGGACCGCGAGCCCGGCGCCTTGCGCGAGGTCGGCGAAACGCTCGCCTTCCTGAAACAACCCGAGCCGCCGGGCGGCTGGCGCGAGGCGATGGGCATGCTGCCGCTCCTGAAAACCGTGATGGCGATGAAGCCCAAGACCCTGGGCGGCGGCGCGCCGTGCCAGGAGGTGGTGCTGACCGGCGACGATATCGACCTCGCGGCGCTCCCCGTCCAGACCTGCTGGCCGGGCGAGCCGGCGCCCCTGATCACCTGGCCGCTGGTGGTCACGCGCGGCCCCGGCGACGGCCGCGAGGACGGCTTCAACCTCGGCATCTACCGCATGCAGGTGACCGGGCGGAACACCACCCTGATGCGCTGGCTAAGGCACCGGGGCGGCGCCCGCCACCACGCCCGCTGGAAGGCCGAGCGCCCCGAGCCACTGCCGGTGGCGGCGGTGATCGGGGCCGATCCGGGGACCATCCTCGCCGCCGTCACGCCGGTGCCCGACACGCTCTCGGAGTACCAGTTCGCCGGGCTGCTGCGCGGCCAGAAGGTCGAACTGGTCGAGTGCAAGACGGTGCCGCTCAAGGTGCCGGCGACGGCCGAGATCGTTCTGGAGGGCCATGTCTCGCTGGAGGAGTACGGCGACGAGGGGCCTTACGGCGATCACACCGGCTATTACAACGCTGTCGAGCGTTTTCCGGTCTTCACCGTCTCGGCCATCACCCGGCGGCGGCGGCCGATCTATCTCTCGACCTTCACCGGGCGGCCGCCCGACGAGCCCTCGGTGCTGGGGGTGGCGCTCAACGAGGTGTTCATCCCACTCCTCGCCCAGCAGTTCCCCGAGATCGTCGACTTCTGGCTGCCGCCCGAGGGCTGCTCGTATCGCATCGCCGTGGTCTCGATCAAGAAGGCGTATCCCGGCCACGCCAAGCGGGTGATGATGGGGGTATGGTCGTTCCTGCGCCAGTTCGTCTACACCAAATGGGTGATCGTGGTCGATGACGACATCGACGCCCGCGACTGGAAGGACGTGATGTGGGCGATCGCGACGCGGATGGACCCGGTGCGCGACATCACCCTGATCGAGAACACGCCCATCGACTACCTCGATTTCGCCTCGCCCGAGCCCGAGCTCGGCGGCAAGATCGGCCTCGACGCAACCAGCAAATGGCCGCCCGAAACCAAGCGCCCCTGGGGCCGCCAGATCGCCATGAGCGCCGACATCGTCGAGCTGGTCACCCGGAAGTGGCCCGATTACGGCCTCCCCGGCTCGGGCAAGCCGATCTGGAAGCGATGACGACGTCGTTCGCACATCAAGCGTTTCAGGGCGCAATCGCCACGCTCACGGTGGAAACAACCTGCAACGGAAATTGTCATCATGCACAGTTTGAGCATCTACCATGTCAAAAACTTCTACTGGGCGGCTATGGTTAGAAGCAATACGTCACTTTATCTACTGTCTTATACGCTCGATCTCAATTATGATCTTAGTTAAACTTAAAGAAATTCCGCGCTAGCCACGCTGATAATGAAATCGGTGAAGATCGGGGCGAATATGGTCAACCACAGCCGATACGCCACAATTCTATTGGCTGACGTGGCAGCGACGAGTAGTTGGACGCTTCTACTAACCCCGCCGTGGGGAGGATCACCCCGGCACGGGGCAGCGTGAGCCGATCCGATCGGCGCGACGGCCGGGGACGCGCGAGGTGAAGCCGTGTTTCTCCATGAAGGCCTCGTTGGCCTTCGAGCGATAAGCGGTATCGGCCCACACCGAGGCGCCGAAGATCGTCTTGTCCAACAGCCCGCGCCTCAGCATCCGGCCCTCATGGGCGGCCACGTGCGTCACCGCCTACTTGCGGATCGGGCCATGGCGGCGGTCGACCGAGATATGGCTCTGCTAGCCGAAGGTGGGGATCGCGATATCGACCGGCATCGTCCCGTCGGCCCGGGGCCTGGAAGAAGCGTCCGGAACCCGCTCGCCAAGCCCGAGCCCGAGGAAGCGCATGAACGACAGCCGGTCGTTGATCAGGAACTCCGCCCGCTCGCCCGAAAGATCGTTCCGAGCCGGGATCGCCAGGACCTTGAACATCATCACCGGGTCATACGGCGGCCGCCCGCCCTTCACCCCGTCCGAGTAGGCCAGCGCCGCCTTGAGCTCGGGGCGGAAAATCTCGAAGTCCACAACCGATCCATGGGCCTCGAGCTGATCGCCAAGATCGCTCAGCCGACGCGGACGATCATCCACAGCGAAGAAACCGGGCTGCTTGGTCACGCCTCATCCCTCCACCATCTACCCGGCAAGTGAATCAGATTATCGGCTAACAAGAGAGGTTTTTTTTAGAAGCATCCAGATTGTGACGTTAGTGATCGCGATTGCAGACTATGTCTTGGCGATCGACTGCCATTGCCTGTACAAAGACCCGATTGTGTACTGAGTTTAATACCAAACTACGATGATGAACACTCGGCGCGGAAGCGGATGCGGGCGATGATGGACCGGGCCAGCCTGTTGCTGCTGGCGACCCATTCGGTGGCGACGATCAAGACGCTGTGCAATCGCGCGATCTTGATGGATCGTGGCCTGATCGTCGCCGATGGCGACGTGGACGAGATCGTGGCGCTATACTCGACCGGCGGCACCACGGCGAACCGAGACACCCCTGTTTGATTTTGTTTGATAGTTGGCTCGACATCGTCGGGCTTGGACCGCGCCTAGAGCACATTCGAGAGACGGAGACCGATGGCCAATATGTTGCGATCAGCGCGTGGCAAGCTTCGCGAAATCATCGCTCCGCGCGCGGCGGCGGGCGACGGCGATGACGTGTGGCCGACCGATCAGGAAATCGAGTTGGAGACCTACAAGCACGCCTTCGAGACCACCGAGGCGGATCGTGACCGGCTGGCCGAGGAGGTGGAAAAATACAAACACGCCTTCGAGACCACGGAGGCGGATCGCGATCGATTGGCGGCGGCGTTGGAAAACCACGAGCACGCTTCCGAGACGATGGCGGCGGAGCGGGATCGGCTGGCCACCGACCTGGAAACCTACCGGCAAGCGTTCGAGACCACGGAGATCGATCGCGATCGCATTCAGGCCGAACTCGACCGGTCCCTAAACGGGGTCCTGCGGGTTCGGGCGGGACTTCTCGCCCACGCGCTCCTGCGCGAAGTCGGCATACCCGCTTCGTCGTTGGAGACGCCGCTGGCGCGGGCCTGGACGGCGTGGACCGATGACGACGGGTCACTGGCCGGCGCCGACATCGTCCGTCTGGCCTCGGACGGGTTGATCGAGATCGCCGAAACGATTCTCAGGGACGCCCACCTCAGCGAGCTCGCACTCGATTTCGTCGCGACGGCCCTGGAGATTTCCGACGCCTTCCGGGGCGTCAATCACGCGGTCGATCTCTATTTCCACCACCGCAAGTCGTTTTCGGAGCACAAGGCCTATCTGGAAACCGGCGTCGCGGCGGGGCTCTGGCCCGACGCGGGAACCCGGGCCGCGCAAGAGGCGGCGATCGAGCGCGGCATCCCGAGCATCTTGCTGGCTACGCTCCCCAAATCCGGCAGCCTCTATCTTTGGTCGACCATCGCCAAGTCGCTCGAAGCGCCGATGTTCCGGGTCGCGCTGCCGCGCGGCCCGACCGAGGATGAACTCGTGCCCGGGCTCGTCGACGTGTTCGCGAAAGGCGGATTATGCGCGCAGCAACACCTGTCGCCATCCCCGGAGAACATCGAAATCTTGAAGGCGCGAGGCATCAAGCGGATGCTCCTTCATATCCGGGACCCGCGACAGGCGACCGTCTCCTGGTGGCTCTATAATCTTCGCATCGGCGCCAGCCGGCCGCGGGAACGCTCTCGGGCCGAAATCGAGGAGCATCTCTGGTCGGCCTATTTCGCGCCCGCCGCCAAGTGGGTCACGGACTGGATCGAGATCGTCGACCGCGACCCGGATATTTCGATCATGCTGTCGACACAGGAGCAACTGTCCGCCGACGCGCCGGGCTTGGTCGGCTCGATTCTCGATTTCTTCGGTGTCCCTTCGGCGCGGTATTCCCTGGACATCGCGGCCAAGACCGACGCAACGCATTTCCGCAAGGGCTCCAAGGACGAGTGGCTGGGTTTCTTCTCCGAGGATTTCAAGCGGCGCAGCACGGACCTCGTGCCGAACGACATCGCCGAACGGTTTGGCTGGAACACCGTCCGAGCTTCCGAGTAGTGGAGCAAACACCGAGGGACGAGAGGGAGAAGGATGGGATATCCGAGCGCGGCAAGATTTTGCGAAATCGCTTCGTACTGCGATCGTTTTCTACCTCATGTGAAGACGCCCTCGTTGCTCGAGCTTGGCGATCAAACCCTGCTCTTGAAGGAAGCCGATCTCGCATACCTGAAGGCATTTTTCGAGAAATTCGGGCTCGGCGAGAAATTGGAAAAATACCGGATGCGGGTCGGCGAGAAACTATGGGTTTCAGACGTATATGAAGATGTGGGCTTTGAGTTTTATTGCTTGGATTTAAGCGAAAAGAATAATGCGCTCAAGATCGATCTGAATATTTTTCCAAATGAAGCCATCTCAAAGGAATATATTCAAAAGTTCGATTTCGTGGCTAATTTCGGAACTACCGAACATGTCGGGAATCAATTGAACGCCTTTGCGATAATTCACTATTTGTCGAAGCCTGGCGGATTAATTCTCCATCACATACCAATGCTTAATTGTTCAAATCACGCGATGGCGTGCATAACCCCGAAGATGATGAAAAAACTAATAGACTGGAATGGGTACGATATCATCGTATCGAAGTGGAATTCCCACGTACTAAATCAAGCTATAACGTTCCATTACGATGCAAGTTTATGCTTTATCGATGGATACCTGGATACCATATCGAAATCCACATACGCCGCCATGGGTCTCTTTGTTCTGCAAAACTCCTTGGGCGAGAGTTTCGTGCCGCCCTTGGATGTCGACGTGACCGGTAACGAAATGCTCGATCTGTTTGAGAACTATATCGCGGCATTCGCTCAACCGGGCCTCGAGAATACGCAACGCGCCGCGTTGCGGCGCGTGCAATCCGGTAAGAAAGCGACCGACGAATGGATCGAAAAACAGTCGAGCGACACCAAATACAGGGGGCGAAGGGCTTATCTTCATGACGAGTTGAGCCCTGATTTGTCGGTCGCGCATAGAGAAGGTAGCGTGCATTTTTTCAATGTGGCGGCGCCGGACGCCCCCGCCGATCGGCAATCGGAAGACCAGCCCATCGAGAACGGCTCGCTGGTTCCCCCGCGGACATCCGCGATAGAGCCCAGCGTTCCGGGGGAAACCTGGGTCAACGTCATTCCCCGGTTTCCCTTTTCCTTGAAAAATGTATTCGCGGCCCTGTCAATTCTGGCCGCGATCCAGGCGATCACGATCGTCGGCGCCATCGCCGCGGTTCTTGCCTTGATGCGTTAGGCCGCCTTTCGCGCCATGATCCACACGCTGCTTTCGATGCATCCAAGGGAAGCAACCTTGCTCACCAAGGTAAACCGAGCCGCCCGTGTCGGGTGTTCGGCGCACTTCGTCGCGCGTGGGCCATGTCTGGCCCGATTTTTTAGTAAAGCGAAGACCGATGACCAATAGCTTAAGCGCCGCGCGCGGTAAACCGCATGAAATCCATGATCCGCGCGCGCGACGGCGCGTCGGCCGGTGATGCCGTGGACGGGGCGCGGACCAGCCTGGAAACCAAACTGAAAACCTGCAAGCAGGCGCTCGCGGAGATGACCGCCGAGCGAGATCGGCTGACGGGAGAGATCGAGAGACGACGCCGCGCCTTCGAGACGACGGCAATTGATCGCGACATTCACAAACGGAACGCTATCGACTGGAAACGCGCCGTGATGGCGTTTCTCGAGTCGGATGCGTTCAAACGCGCGCCAGCCATCGACAAGCCACGGCGCGATCCGCTGCCGCGATCCCACGGGCGGGGATTGCCCAACGTGTTATGCGTCGGCGTCCAGAAATCCGCGACCAGCTTCCTTTACTCGATCATACGCAATCACCCGAAGATTGCCGTTTACCCCAAGGATAGAGGCTTGTTGCGGAAGCTGCATGAAACCGATTCGGCGTCGAATTATGAGGAAATGGCCGCCAACATAGACGATACGCTGCCGGCGATTGCACAATTCGAAGTTGCATACATCGATTATGGCGGATCGGGAATCGAAACGATAAAGAAACATCTATGTAAAAACCCGAGAATTATAATTAGTGTTCGAGGTCCAGTCGACCGCCTGATTTCCGAATATAAAATGCGCTTGCGCACCATTCTTTGGGATGGAACATTCGTCGAAACTCATGATTTCGAGGATGCATTGCAGATGGAACAATATAGGGCGGTTAACAATCCTCGGGAATACCTCCTGCATTTCTCCTATAAAGAACGCAGCCTCTACAGCGAGAAAATACGCGCCTATATCAAGGCGTTCGGAAGAGAAAATGTTCATGTTGTCGTGATGGAAGAAGACCTCTCACAAGACACCTGTGGCGCGATCGCCAATCTTTTTGATTTTTTGTCTTTATTTGACAGCGATGGGTTCAGGCTGTCGATCCTCCCACATAATGAATATCGCGACATAACCCGCGCGCCATCGGAGATCGAGGTTATCTTTCACCTCGCCAATGGGCATCGTCTTCACGACCCGGTTGGAATGGAGGAGGTCGGCGGAGAGGATGTCGTTCGGTTGGAGGTTCGCTCGAACGTCCCCGCGCAGCTCGACATCAGCCATGACGATCCACGGCCCGAACTTCTCGCATCCGCGATCCACTTGAAACGGCGCCTCAACTACGAGCCGTCGCGGGACGAAAAAAAGCGGCTGTTCAACACCCATTTTCGCGATGACGTCGCACGGCTCGAAGAGCTGCTCGGGCGCGACCTGAGTGTCTGGTACGCGGGATACGACGACGCGGCGGGAAGCATGCCCCGGCGGCGCACCTCGTAAACGCCCTCGTCGTCGCGTATGGCCACCGCCCACGAGCAGGCGGAAAACAACCTGAATGAGAGGACTTTATCGCCATGCTGCCGGCCACGGGACGCGTGATCATGGTTTCAGGCGCGGGGCGGGGTATCGGCCTGGCCATCGCCCGGGCGCTGCACGCCCGGGGGCACGGTCTCAGCCTCGGCGCCCGCGATCCCGAGCGGCTGGCGGCGGCGATCGCCGATTTCGCCGACGACCGCGTCATGACCCATCGTTTCGAGGCCACCGACGCGGCCAACAACGCCGCCTGGGTCGCGGCCACGGTGGATCGCTTCGGCCGCCTCGACGGGCTGGTGAACAACGCCGGCATCGTCGGTCCGGCGACCCTCGACGACGCCGACGAGGCGGTGCTCGACGCGCTCTGGGCGGTCAATGTCAAGGGGCCGACGCGGATGATCCGCCTGGCCATGCCGCATCTCCGCCGCGCCGGCCACGGGCGGATCGTCACCATCGCCTCGCTGTCAGGCAAGCGGGTCGCCAACGACAACGCCGGCTATGCGATGAGCAAGTTCGCGGTGGTGGCGCTGACCCATGCCGCGCGGCGCGCCGGCTGGGACGACGGGGTGCGCGCGACCGCGCTCTGCCCCGGCCTGGTCGCCACCGACATGAGCGCCA
>Ga0114931_10005675_pt1 | contig 15442 bp, 15 predicted proteins | sample 2SBtaG_FD_89579 | JGI IMG/M metagenome (GOLD analysis project Ga0114931, IMG submission 89579) | Deep subsurface microbial communities from Kolumbo volcano to uncover new lineages of life (NeLLi) - 2SBTROV14_V59a metaG | ecosystem: Environmental > Aquatic > Marine > Volcanic | place: Kolumbo...
GCGTGACCAGTCGAGGCGCTGACCCGAGACGGCGCCCCCACCGAGTTCCAAATTCGTTATGCGGCGGCCGCGATTGGGCAGCAATCTCGCGGCAGTGGAGATGGCGTCCCCAACGGGATTCGACACGTTGGGACGCGAGGAAGATCGCCTAGTCGCCAGGCTCCGGGTCGTCGCTTGATGGCTGATTTGGTGGGAGGATTGCTCCCAAACCTGGAGCTGGCGGCTGTCCCCGACCCGAAGGCCGGGCACCGTGCCGTCGAACCACTGGCCCTGCCTGCGTAGTAGGGGCATGGCCAGAAGACGCCCATTCAACCTGGAATCCTTCGACTGGAACCACCTGCTCCTCGACCATTGCTGGCAAAGGACGCTTCGACGCGAGGTGACCCACGCCCGCCTCGTCGAGCTTGAGCAGCTCGTCAGCGACTTCGTGGACCGGCACCCGGAAGCCGTGGACCAGGCCATCACGAACGCCCGGGCTCGATGGGAAGACCCGGGCCTGGAGGATGTCTTCGTGATCCTGCACCCACTGCTCAAGGCTTTCGCCAGCGAGCGGGGCATCGAGCTGACCGACCACGACCCGGTGCCGTACTAGAAGGCGCTGCGGGTGTCAGGGCTTGTTCGTGTCGCCACGCCCGTCTTTGCGGCCCAGGGCGTACGCAGCCCGGATCATGTTTCGGAGCGTCTTGTTTCTCGCCTCCGCGTTCTTGCCTGTCTTGGTGTGGAATTGCTCCATCCAATGCGTGTGTACGGTGTCCGTTAGCGGGACGGTCACGGTGCGCCCATCGAACGTGAAGTGGTATCCGCGAGGCTTGGGCGGCCGAGAAGGAGACGGCATGGTGCTGTCAGCGTACCACGGCCCCCGATACCCAACGCAACTCCGACCTAGCCTCGCATGAATCTGGTTGTCGCTACTTCGCCACCTTCATGACCTTGCCGGGGCTGCCTTGGGTGGTCCAGTAGACGCTCGTAGAGTCCACTGCGATCCCGGCAGGCCCGAGCTGGTTCTTGGCCAACACCAGCGTCGCCCCTCCGGCCATCGGCACGCGGTAGACAGTGTCGCCATCGAAGCTCACCCAGTAGACGTAGGTGGCGTCGAGTGCGAGGTCGTAAATCAGGATCCCGCCAGTCGCGAGAACTTCGACTGTACCCCCGCCGATCGGAATTTTGCTGATGTTGCCGTCGCCTCCACCGCAGTACACGTAGCCGCCCGACACAGCCATGGCTTCGACGTTCACCAGGCCCGAAGCCAACACCTGGACGGCGCCACCTCCAAGGGGGGCCTTCTTGACGCTGCTTGTGGCCGCGGACCCGACCACGTCGGCCCAGTAGACGCTCGCCCCATCGACGGCAATGGCCACAGGTTGCGATTCGCCGGAAGCCAGCGGAGTCGCTCCACCTCCGGCCTTGGACACCTTGGCGATCTGGCCGCCCCACACGTCGGTCCAGTACACGAACGACGAGTCGAGAGCGATCCCGTAGGGACCGTTCCTGCCGGTCGCAAGTGACAACGGCGAACCGCCAGACAATGGCACCTTCATCACGGCCCCAGGGTTCACCGTGTTCGTCCAGTAGACGTAGGTGGAGTCCAGGGCTACCCGGTTCGGCCCGGCGGCTCCGGAGTACAACTGGACCGGCGACCCGCTGCCATCCTTGTTCGTCTTCATGACGGTGCCGTTGGTCGTGGCCCAGTACACGCTCGTCCCATCAACGGCGATGCCTTGCGTCAGGCCCTGGTTCGTCGCCAACGTCACCGTCGAACAGACCCCAGAGGAGCACGAGCCTCCCTGACAACTGTGCCCGCAGGCCCCGCAGTTCAGCGGGTCGCTCTGGACGCTTGCTTCGCAGCCGTTGGCGGGGTTGTTGTCGCAATCGCCGTAGCCGGTGTTGCAGGCGATCCCGCACACGCTGTTCTTGCAGGTGCCAACGGCATTCGTCGCTCCCGAGCAAGCGTGGCCACACGTCGCACAGTTCGACGCGTCGATGCGGGTATCCACCTCGCACCCGTCCGGGTAGTAGCTGTTGCAGTCTTGATAGCCGGTCGTGCAGCTCTGGATCTGGCAGGTCGTCGAGGCACAGGTGCTGGTGGAGTTCGGTGCCGTGCATGTTTGGCCGAGCACTCACTGGCCGCAGGTGTTGCAGGTTTCGATCCCAGTGAGGCTGGCGGAGCATTGCTTGCTCCCGGTCGAGCAGGTGCCACACACGCCGCCACAGCAGGGGTAGGCGCCGCAGCTTTGGCTGTCCTGCCACTGGCCCGTCGAGTCGCACACCTGTACGGTACTGCCCGAGCACTGCTTTGCTCCCGGTGAGCAGATGCCGCCACACGAGCCGTTGACGCATGCTAGCGGGCAGATCGAATCATCCTTCCACGTCAGCGTCGGGGTGCCGTTTTTCAGGACGATCGACATGCAGACCTGCGTGACGTTCCCGTTGCACTGCTTCGCTCCCCATGTGCAATCGGCTGCTTGGACGCAAACGGCGGTGTTCGACCCCGAAGGCTTGTAGCACCCGTTCGGGCACGGGCTCGGGTTCCACTGGTAGTTGTTGTCGCAGGTGACGATGATCTGCGAGCCGTTGCAGTAGGCGTTGCCGGGAACGCAGGTGGCACAGATCCCGTCGATGCAAATCTGCGTCCCGCAGTTCGACCCGTACACCCAGTTCCCCGAGCTGCTGCAAGATCGTGGAGTGTTGCCGACGCACTCCGTGGCTCCAGGCGTGCAGTCCACGCACACGCCGGACATACAGGCCCCGGGACAGGTCGTGGTTGTCTGCCACTGACCGTTGGCATCGCAAGCCTGAGCGTTCGAGCCGTCGCACTTGGTCATCCCCCCCGAACAGGCTTTGCAGGATCCGGTCGAGTCGCAGCCGTACTGGCATGAGCCAGGGCACCCCGCCGCACCATCGCTGGATCCATCGAGCCCGCCATCAGAACTACCGGCGGTTCCACCGGAAGAAGTCCCGGCACTTCCACCCGTACCTCCGACGCCAGATCCAGCCGACCCTCCTGTCCCCGAACCGTCACCGCCAGCGCCGCTCGCTCCCGCCGAGTTGCCAGAGCCGCCCGCTCCAGATGATCCGGCACTGCCGGTGTCGGGCGCTGATCCGTCGAGGGCAACGCAGAGGTTCGACGCACAGGTGAGCCCGGCGTTGCAGGTGCCGTTCGGGTAGCACGCGGCTCCCTATGTGCCGGGAGACGATGCGGTGTCCGCAGACGCATCCGTCGTCGGACGATCGGAAGTCCCAGAACCACACCCGATCGCCAACACGACGATCCCACAGAACGACAACTTCCTCGCCGATTGCCGAGTGGCCACGGGAGCCCAGATCGAACGTCGCCCCATCCTCCGAGGATCTGCCTGGCCCCAGAGGATTTCAAGCGATGACTTGATTTAATCCGGGGGTGCCGCCGCCGACGATGCCACCGTGGCCGTGTCGATCGATCAGGAGGCCCAGGAGCTGGCCGCCAGGATCGGCCGTCGGGTGGTGGAAATCAGGACCGCAAAGGGCTGGTCGCAGAAGGATTTCGCGACGGCCATGAACACGTCCGTGCAATGGATCAGCCAGGTCGAAACGGGGCGGAACCTTACGGTCCACTCGCTGGTCAGGCTCGCCAGGATATTGGGGGTTCGGGTGCCGGATCTGTTCCGGGCTCCGCGGAAGACGACGACGGCCAAGGGTCCGGGGCGGCCGAGAAAGAGCCGCTAGCTCGACCGAGCTTTGCTGGAGGTCATGTGCTGGAAGTCATCGTCGCGGCTCGGGCAGTTCCAAGAGTTGCTCCCGCAAGGCCCGCATCGGTGCCTCGGCCGCCTCGTCGGCAGCTCGTAGAAACGCCAGGGTGTTCTGGCGCTTTCGATCAACGTCGGCTTGGACGCTCGGCTCCTCGGTCGCCAGTATCCGGCCGTAGAGATCGATCAGGTCGAGCTTGGGATCCTCGGGCTCGCCCCACGGAAGAACGGCCCATGTGTTCCAATGGCCCTGCTTCTTGGGGATCCCGTACCGAAAGAACTTCGAGATCGGAGATGGGACTTCTGCTTGAGCAAACTTCTCGGCCGACGGAGTCAAGCCGACGATCGCCGCATCGGCCGCTTCGTGGAACGGGGCCGCCTCGTCCACCGCCTCGCCGATGATGAAGCGATCGGTCATCCCGAATCTTCCGAATGCGATGGCACCACGAAACGCCATCGGGACTTCGGCGACCAGTGCCCGTCGCATCAAGTGGGCGAGGAAGTTCCCCATGTGCCACACGACCCAACTGTCGAGGGTGTGCTCGTCGAACTGCACGATCTCGCCGGAGGTCTTCATGGTCGCGTTCACGTCTGCCAGTGGCCTTGCTGTCAAGCCGAACGCAACCGTGTCGGACAGGAACACGGGGGCCACGAAATCCGCAATCTGCCCGAGCGCCATCGCCAAGCGGGCGTCCTCTTGGCTTGTCGCCATCAAGGCTTCCAGCGATCGGATGACGGCGTCCTCCGGGTGACGACGCCAGATCCCCTTGAACCCGAGAACGTCGATGAGGGCGAAGGCCCCCCGCCGCATCGTTACTGGCATCCTGGCGTTGTACACCGGAAGCAACGTGAGTGGCGGTCAAGAGCACTGATGGTCGGCGGCACCATCTGCCGAGCGACAAAGAAACGAGCTGCTCGCTCGAACCTGTTTGCCCGAGCTTACAAGTCCCGCTACCGTGCCAGGACTTTGGCCGCTCCGACCTTTCCGATCGTCGAGATGTTCGGCTACCCGTGGGACTCGACAACTGCACCAGCGAAGGACTCCGCACGGCGGCACTGGTGCCCGTTCATGGGCCTCCAGTGCGAAAAGTTCCGGCAGTACGGCTATGGGTACTGTTCGGTCACCTATGCCGCCGCAGACGACGGAGGGCAGGCCACGACCTACGCCGTCTGCGATCACCGGCTAGATGGCCCCCCGTTGAGGCACGTCGTCGCGGACCACTTCGGCGCCCTGCCCACCACGCTCGTGCCGGAGGTGGTTCTCACGTCGCCTCGAACGTCCTTCGACTTCGTGGCCTTCGAGAAGGACAACATCGAGAACGTGATCGCGATCGAAACGCAGGCGATCGACATCCGGGGAGGAGGAGTTGGACCGGCGTTTCGTGCCTGGCAGGACGGCAAGCCAGAGGAATGGCGGGATTACTTCACCCGGGAAGCAGCCGAGAAGAAGCGCAAGGACAACGTGGCCTACGGCGTCAACATGGCGAACATTTACAAGCGCCTCGGACTCCAGGTTGCGGTCAAGGGCAGCTACCTCAAGGGCGTCGAAGTACCGTTCTACGTGTTGATGCAGGACCGCCCGTTCCAGTACCTTCGACGCCGAATCAACTTCAAGGAGGTGAACTCCGATTGGGACATCACCTTCATCACGTTCGACTACTCCGGCGCAGCCAACACGGACGGCAGCTTGACCTTCTCCCACCAGCAGACGGTGCGGACGACGGTGGAGGAGTACGTCGCGGCCATGTCGGCCGACGCCCGAATGGCGAAGAAAGACCGGGCGGATTTCCTAAAGCGAGTCAAACGAAAGGCTGGTTTGGGCTAGCCCCCGGCGTCGGGAGAATGCGTTGGTCAGCCGGTGCGTCGCCTCGCCAAGCAGGCACGCACGGACCTCGCGGGCAATTGCTTCTGCCAGGATCGATGGCACGGCGTTGCCTACCTGGTCGTACTGCTCCGAGTAAGATCCCTCGAAGACGAAACGATCGGGGAACGCCTGGATCCGGGCAGCTTCTCTGATCGAGATCGTGCGGGTCTGCTCAGGGTGCGTGTACTCGCCGCTCTTGGGATCGCGAAAGCGGGTGATGATGGACCGGGGGACGCCTTCCCACGTCATGCGGCTGTATCGACGGGTATGGTCCTTGCGCTTGGCCCGCTTCATGCCCTCGGGGAGCAAATCGAAGGGCAAGTCCCGCCAGTCCTGCCCAGGATCAAGCGCCGAGATTCTTGCCAGGTTCTGCTTCGAGAGCCGGGGGGCATAATGGTTGTAGAGCCGGGATGTGGCCCCGCGTCGCATCCGGCGCTGGTAGTCCGTAGTCGCCTTGCCGCCGTACACGGTCACCTCTTCACCGGCAGCGACGGGGGGCAGATCACCGATGGCGTCGAACGTCGTCAGAAATCCCGCGGAGTCTTCGGCGGAGATGGTGCAGTTGGGCACCAGTTCCCCTATGCCCCGCCGCCCGTGGGTTGGACGAGGAAAGCCCATGTTGCCGTCGATCTCCAGGTCACGGCGGAACGCTACAAAGATCATCCTCCACCGCATCTGCGGCACTCCGTATTGAGCCGCCATCAACTCGGCGAAGCTCACGCGATACCCGATCGCGTCGAAGCCGTTCAGGACGTGCCGGAGCACTTGACCACCGGCGAGCGTCGCCATGCCCGGCACGTTTTCCATCACGATCGCTTTCGGCTGCAATTCGGACCCGATCCGCAGGAACTCTTTGAAGAGATCGTTTCTCGGGTCCATCACGACTCGGCTTCCGATGATGGAGAAACCCTGGCATGGTGGGCCGCCGATCAGCAGGTCGAGTTCGTTCTTCCGGATGCCGGTGGCCCGGCAGACGATGTCGCCGGTGATGTCGTGAACGTCGCCGGAAATGAACTCGTGCCCGGGGAAGTTACGCCGGTAGGTCTTCCCGCAAGCGGCATCGAGATCGTTCGCCGCCAGAACATCGAACCCGGCTTCACCGAGCCCGAGCGACACGCCGCCCGTTCTAGAGAACAGATCCACCGCCGTGAGACGGTCTCTCGCAACCCTGTGCTTCATGGTCATCCGGTGCTCGCTAGGACTGGTGGCTTGATGTGGCCGAGGGTTCGTCGGAAGATGTGGGCAGCGTAGTGGTTACGTGAACGGGTGTCCAGGGGTGCTGTTCCCAAGACGAACGTCTTTGGACCGCTCAAGCTGCCACTCCGGTCGGCTGGCTGCTCCCTGTAGTTTCGAGGATTTCCGGGGCATCCGATCCCGCCGACTCGGAGGGGGTCATCGGAACAGCCCCGTCGGCGCCCCGAAGCGCCCGGTGGACGGTGGTTGCGCCAACGCCAAGGTTCCGGGCCACCTGCCGGATGGACAGGCCCTGAGCCCGGAGCTGGAGGGCTCGCTCGATGTCGATGTCCACGGGACGACGACCGAGCCGGACACCCCGGGCACGGGCTGCTGCAAGCCCGGCCACGGTCCGCTCTCGAAGCCAGTCCCGCTCCACCTCCCCGAGAAGGGCCACCATGCCGAAGAAGAACTTCCCCGACGGTGTGCTTGTGTCGAGGTTCTCCATGGTGGACACGATGTCCACGCCCCGGACCCGCATCTCCTCCAACAACGTCAGCAAGTCCTTGGTGGAGCGGCCGAGGCGGTCGAGCTTCCAGACGGCGACCACATCGACGCGGCCCCGATGCACTTCACCGAGCATCTTCTGGAGCTGTGGCCGCTTGGCGGAGGCTCCAGAGAACCCGTGGTCGATGTACTCGCCGGTGACCTCCCACTCCCGCTGTCGAGCCAGGGACCGCAGTCCCGAAAGCTGGAGATCGATCCGTTGATCGGCAGTCGAGCAGCGGGCGTACAAGGCCACTCGCGGCGGCCGAATCCTGTGTTCCACAGGCGTACTACGTTTTGGAACAGGGAAAATCAGCAGGAAATCGTACCCGCCATTCAGCTTTCTGGAGCGAAGGCTCTGCACAGTGCGAGCCAGCGCTGCTCGACTCGGCGAACCTGGTGAACCCGATGGCGGCGGTCAACCCGGACCAGGCCGACATCCTCCAGCCGACGCAGATGGTAGCTGCAACTGGCCGGAGTAATGTCCACCGAGGAAGCGAGCCGCCCCACAGGGAGCGGGCTGTCCAAGTGCCAAAGCATGAGGAATCGGGTTGGGGCGGACAGTGCGGCGGCGGTGTTCACCAACTCCGTTGGGGTCATGTCAGTTAGATTGTTATCGAAGCATCATCTGTCCGTGAACACGGGAATACTCGCCCTCTTCCAAGTACATGCCGGTGTTGGGAGCTATTTTCTTGAATCTCGCGCTTCCCGCACCCGGCGCCGTTGCGCGTCCGGTTTTCGGGGCCACTGCGCAGGTGGAGTCGGCAACGTGCTCCCGTGTGCTTCGCGGAGGTCGCTGCCACGCATGTCACGCCGCGCAGGCAAAGCGTGACGCACTTCCTTGACATACTTACCGCGGAGATCCAGGCTACGTGAAACCCTTCGGTGGGTCCGTCGGCGAAAGCCGCCGGTTTCAAGATCCAGATGTAGATGAGAAGCCCGACGCCACTCGGCGTCGCCTACACCTGGAGACCCCACCGATGAAATGTACGGTTACGCTGGCCGAGCCCGACGAGCACGTCGTGGCGCACGTACTGGCACAGCAACCGCTGGCCACGAGGCACTTCGTGGCTCGCGCTGCCGTTCGGCTCGGGCTGACCTGCCTGAGCCGCGACCCGGCGCTACTCCTCAAGTTTGTCCGGCACCACGGCGGCGCGGCTGAGCTTCCGGCTCCGGCGCCGACTTCGGCCCCGTCCGACGACAAGGTCCAATCCGTTGAAGAGCTGACGGCCTTGGGCATCAAGGCCGTCGGTGCCGCCTCCAACCCGTTCGCCGACGAGGAGGGCTGAGGAGTGGCCCAGGAGATTCTGGAGGTTCTCGATGGCTCGAACACCCTAATCCGAGTGGATCATGCCACCTGTTACGCCAGGCAGTTCCCCGCGGATTGGACGCTGGACGAGGTGCTAGCCAGAGTTGGCTGGCCCGAGACCCCCGCGGACCGCAACGGCAACGTCTACGACGAGCTGGACGACCTGTGGGGATGGACCAGCGTAGTGGCTCGGCTGCACGACGACGGCGAAATTAGGCGGGCGCCGATCGAAGAATGCGGTGGCGCGGCTGCCTTCTACCTCTACGGCTTCGACCCGAGGAACGAATGATGGCCGCACCGCTCGTGGCGTTGGCCGCCAACAAGTATGTCGAGGGGCTTTCGATCGACGATGTCGAGCGGGCCTGGACGATCACACCGGGGGATCGCGAGCCCTACGAGGTCCGGACGATCGTGGACGTACTCCGATCAGAGATGCCGACAGACGCTCACTTCACCACCGGGGTGCTCCACGATCCTGATGGAAACCCCGTGCTCCGCCAGCCTCGGTTGGTCAAGACGGATCCTCGGATTCTCGCTGCCGTCCGAGAGCGCGGCTACTGCGTTCGCCATGAGCTGTGGGTGGCCGACGTGGACACGCCCGGGCATGTGGCCGTCACGGAGGTGATGCTCGCGGACGCAGCCGAGCGGCTCTCCCGCGTGCCCACCGTGGGCTGGTACGCCACCCGTGGTGGGCTCCGGGTGCTCCAGCCTCTCCAGGGGTGGCAGCGGCCCGAGGATTACGAAGCAAGCCTGCCAGAGTGGCTCAGCATGCTCCAGGGTGTACTAGGTGACGCGTGGATAGTGGACCGCAAGTGCCTCGACTGGACGCGGCAATTTCGAGCGCCGCAGGTCATCCGTGACGGCCGTGCCGTCGCGCCGTTGCGCCGCGACTACCGCTTGATGCGCCGGATCGTCCCTCCACCTGTTGTTGCGGCAAAGCCGCCCAAGATGGCCGATGCGCCGCCCGTAGATGAATCGAGGTTGCCGACACTTGAGGACCGGATCCGTCGGGCCGCGGCCTACCTGGCCAAGTTGCCGCCCGCTGTGGCGGGAGCTGGTGGGCACAATGCCACCTACCATGCGGCCTGCGTTGTCGTAAGGGACTTCGCCCTGGATGTCGAGTCTGCCTACTCGCTACTAGAGAGCGAGTACAACCCCCGTTGTGAGCCACCCTGGAGCGAAAATGAGTTGCGACACAAGGTCGAGTCCGCTTCACGGGCTGGCGGTCCGATCGGTCGGTGCGTCGTCACAAATGATGGCTCCGACGTGGCGTCCGAAGACGAGATCTCAGAGGTACTCGAAGCGATCGGCAAGGCTCGGGAGGCCAAGGAGCCCTCGCTCACGCCCGAAGCCGTGATCACGTCGATCCCCGACGGGCTGACTGGCGCCGAACTGGTCGCAGACAAGTTCTACCAGGCGATCGTGTTCTACCTCGCAAACCCGAAGCTGGACGCTGTCGTCGCCGACGGGCTAATCGATCAACTCTCGTCGCGAACCGGCGTTGCGAAGACAGCCATCCGGCGGGCCGTCGCGGTGAAGCGTGGCGAGCGGCAGAAGAAGGCAAGAGACCAGCAGAACGACAACACCGGCGGTGCGTTGGACGACATCCTCGGCCAGTACAGTTTCGTCCGGTCCACGACGGGCCGCGTCTTTGCCCGCCGGGTCAACCGCTACATCCCGACCGACAGCGACCAGTTCATCTCGAAGATCGCCCACGAGTTCCGGATGCGGACAAAGAAGGTCGTGTCCAAGGACACCATTGACAAGCTCATGCTGGCCACGCGTGGCGGCGAGTTGCCGGTCGTCGTCGTGCCGATCCGATACGGCTCAGCGGGCAATGGGATTTACGTTGACCTCGGGGATGGCACCGACCGTGTTGTCGAGATTCTGCCCGGCAGCGTGCGGGTGATCGAGTCAAGCCCGGTGGCATTCTACTCGCCGCAGACGCAGGAGCCCCTCCCAGTCCCGCTAGTACCTCGGTCCGATGACGAGGCTCTGGCGGCATTCTCGGGTTACCGAGAACTCCTGGCCATGGACGACGACGGCTTCCACACCGTGCTGGCGTGGCAGGTCCAGGCGATGCGACCGGCCAGTAGCTATCCCTGCGTCTTGATGAAGTCGCCCCACGGGACCGGCAAGACGATCCGCGCAATGCTCCTCCGCCGCCCGGTGGACCCAGCACGACCCGAAGTCGAACGCTTCCCGCACAATCTCGACGATCTCGCAATCGTGGCGGAGAACAGCCACATCCTCGTGTTCGACAATTTGCGGAGACTGCATCCAACGATTTCGGACGCGCTTTGCCGACTTGCCACCGGGGATGGCGCCTCAAAGAGGGCGCTCTTCACGGACCGCGACCTTGCGCGGTTCGAGGCGACCAGACCCTTCGTGCTCACGTCCATCTCGGACGCAGCGACGGAGCCAGACTTGCTGGACCGAGCGCTGACGCTCCAGTTCTCGAAGCCGAAGCGGCGGCTGACCGAAGCGCAGATCAATGATCGGTTCCGCGGCATGCACGCCAACGTGTTCGGCGCCCTCTGCTACGCCGTGTCGATATGCTTGGGGCGGCAGGGCGAGGTAGACGTTCCAAACGAGATCCGGCTCCAGGGGCCTTGCAGTTTCGCTGCGGGCCTTGAAGGCCGCCTTGTGCCCGACGGCGCGGTCGTCAGGGCCTTCCTCGAAGCACGCCAGGACGCGCAAGACACGGCACGGGACGATGCCTTCGTTTCAGGTTTCCTTGCCTGGATGGAGACCGTCAACAAGTGGGAGGGCTCAGCGGCCAAACTGCGGGAGGCACTCATCGGTGAAGCCCTGCGCCGACCGGCTTGGGTGCCAGAATTTCCACGAGGAGTCCGAGCCAAGCTCGACATGTTCACGGAGGTGATCGCAGCCGCTGGCGTGAAGGTCAGCCACGCCTTCAACGGACGTGGCAAGGACCGCCGGGCTTGGATCGTGATCGAGAACGCCGAGGCGAAGACAGGATCCGCGGAGACCCGATCCGCTGAACCCGCGGAAGGTCCGCCGATGGATTGGGTGGATCTGGTGGATCGCGTCGCCGACGGCAGTCCTGTAGGGCTCGTCGAATCAGACGAAGCCGGATGCTCGGCGAAGCCCTCTTCTTGTGAAGAGAAGATCGACCCGATCCACCCGATCCACGCGATCCAACCGCAGGGTTCAAGCCACGATCGCGGATCGGGTCTGGCGGACCGACCCGATCCACCCGATCCAGATGTGCTGGCGCCCGACGAGTTCAAACGGCTACTCGCGATCCACCTCATTACAAGAGGGCTCTCGGAGACGTTCGCCCCAGCACCCGTCGATCCCGCGGAAGCCGGGCTCACGCCGGGGGTGTACGCCGCCGTCGTTCGCGGGGTCGGCCCGGCCGAACGCGTCATGGTGGACTACTTCGGGCCGAAGGGGCCGGATGGTCACGCCGTGGGCATGCCGAATCTGGCGATGCGGGACCAGCTCTTGGCTTCCGCTGCCCGACACGCCGGTGCGTGCCAGCTCGTGATTCGCCACGACGGCCAAGCGGGGCTCTGGCCCATGGACCTGGCGGTGCCCCCCGACACCATCGGTGCATCATGAGCAGTGCGGTGCCCATGCTCGTCGGCGACCCCGAGGTCGCCCCCGTCGCCAAAGCAGGTTCTGGAGCGGTTTTGGGACGTAGTGGAACGGCTCTGGCCGTCGCACAGCCCGAAGTCGGCAAATTTTCTGGCCGTCAAGAAATTTTGAAAATCGATCTCCAGTGCGGGCAAGTCGATCGCCGGGGGGGCGAGCAATTGCCGCACATCCCGAGCGCTGTGTGCGTGCAAGTTGGCTGTGGCCGTACAGCCGCTTGGCAAAGCTCGGGCAACTCAACCGAGCGGTTCTTGCGGTCACCGGGAACGGCCGTGGCGGGCAGCTCGACGAGCCTGCCGTTCTCCCTGCTCGATGACGGTGGACTTTGCGTCGGCAAGAGCTGCTCTGACAGCGTGATGGTGTTCGACATCGACCCGGGCGTCGATCACCGGGATGGCAGCGCCTGGCGTCGGCATGCTTGGGATCGAGCTGGCCACGTTCCGGCGAACTTCGTAGTTGTCGTCGGCGAGCATCAGCTCGATCCAGTCAAGATCAACAGGCAGGAGTTCGGCGAACTCGCGAACCTCCAGCCGCTTCCCGACATCCAGGGAGCAGCTCCAGGCGTCCCGCAGCCCGCGAAGGACATCCTCGGGCAGGCCGCCGCCATGTTCATGGACAGCTCGTGCAAGGACCGGCACGAGCCACAGGTGGTGCTTGCCCCGAACGCACTCGGCCGCAGCGAGCACAACCTGGACCTCGACGTGGCTGGCGTACTGGCGGGTGGCGAGCAGCTCCATGGATGCAGCGAAGAGCTGCTCGTCGGCCTCCGGGTTGCCGACGATGGTCGATGCTCGGAGCAGGATCTCGGCCTCGAACGGCAGCCCATTGAGGACATCGGGCACCTGCCTGGCGACCAGGCTGCCGGGGTTCTGCTCGACGAAAGCCCACAAGGCGATGCCGGTTCGTTGCGGGAGATCCAGGCCGACATCGCAGGCGGTGACCAAGGTGGATGCGGCAACCTCCGCAAGCCCTTCTTCAAAGTTCTCGACGAGGCGAAGAGCGGATTCCAGGTAGGGATGGGCCATGAACCTACTACGTCCAGCCTCGGCCAAGATCACGCACCTTTCCTGCATGGGCTGACATTGGCTGGCACACCAGACCAGCCGCGTTCGAGGACGCAATCTAGACTCGGGAGGTCAGCGTGTCCGCAGTGGCAGCAACCATGAGCCTCGATCTGGATCCCTCGACGACAGCATGGCTCGTGCTGACCACGACGCCGGTCGAGTTCCACCTGCCGTACCTGTTGTGCTCCTGCCTCCCCCCTCCCCCTTCGATTGCCGAGTTGATCGTCCGCGTAGAAGCCCTGGTTGATCAGCATGCCGTCCTGGTAGCCGAGGTTCGTCGCTGGACGGAGCAAGCCGCCGCGAAGGCAGCAAGTGGATTCGACACGAGGCTACGGCCGTTCGCAATCGCACTCGGCCGCCTTCTGGCCGTGGACGTTGAACGGGAGCCTGTCCTTCTAGGAGTCGATCGATGAGAGCAGCGGTATATGCCCGGCGATCCACTGACGAACACCAGATGGCGAGCCTCGACGTGCAGATCGAGGAAGCACGCCGTTTCGCCGCCGGGAAGGGGTGGACGCTGCTGGAAAACCACATCTACATCGAGGACGCCGTTTCGAGAGCCGAGTTTAAGAAGCGGCCCGCCTTGTTGAAGTTGATCTGTGCTTCGGAGGATCGCGAGATCGACGTGGTCGTGACGCGGGACGAAACCAGGATCGGCGGCGACATGCTCCGAACCGGACTCGTGATCAACGACATCTTGGATGCCGGATGCTGGATCTGGTTCTACTTCACGGATTAGGAGATCACGCTCGACAATGCCTCCGACAAGTTTCTGCTGGCGGCCAAGAACTTCGCCAGCGAACTTGAACGGGAGAAGATCAGCCAACGCACCTACGAGCACCTGATGACAAAGGCTCGCAAGGGGCTCAATGCGGGTGGCAAGTGCTACGGCTACGATAACCTCCCCGTCCACTTCGGTGATCGCCGCGACCATGTCGAGTACCAGATCAACGAAGCGCAAGCCGAGGTTGTGCGGGAGGTCTTCCGGCTATACGCCGATCATCAGGGCCTTCGGACGATCGCCAAGCACCTCAACGCACGGCACATCCCGTCGCCAAGGGCTGGTAAGAGAGGCACGGGCTCCTGGTCACCGTCGGTGATCCGATCGATGCTCCGGAATGAGAAATACCGGGGCATCTTCGTGTGGGGGCAAACGCAGAAGACCTACAAGGGCGGAACCAAGGTGCGGGTCCGCCGGAAGAAGTGCGATTGGATCCGGATCGAGGTTCCTGACCTTCGCATCGTGTCCGACCAGCTATGGACCGCTGCACACGCATGTATTCCGACCCGTGATCACCAGACAGGGCACGGCAAGGCGTCCGGTCGGAAGCCGAAGTACATGATGTCGCAGCTTGCCCGGTGCTCTGCCTGCGGGGGCCCGATGAAGGTCACCAACGGAAAGCACGGCAAGAAGATCATCAAGGTCTACACCTGTAGCTGGCACAAAGAGCGTGGGCCGGAAGTCTGCGACAACACGCTGCGACGGCCCGTCGAATCCGTGAACAAGGCAGTGATCGGTTGGATCCGGTCCCACCTCACGGAGGAGGTGATCCTCGTGGCGTTGCGGGAAACCAGGCGACGCCTGGAAGAGCAGCATCGGGCGGTCTCAACGGACATCGCCAAGCTCGAACGGGAGGCAACCCAGCTCCGGGCCGAGATCGATCGACTCGTCGCGGCCGTCGCCGCAGGCCAAGGAGCACCGGACGCCCTGGTCAAGGGCATCAGCGATCGGCAGGCCCGGCTGGCAGAAGTCGAGGGCAGGATCAGGACCGCCAAGACGGCACCAGAGGCCATCAACCTGGAGCTACGGCGGTTGGAGGCCGAAGCCCGAAAGCGATTGTCGGACCTGGCCGGGGTCTTCGAGCGGAACCCGGAGGAGGCACGTGCTGCCCTCCGAGAGCTGTTCCCCGACCGGCTGGTGTTCACGCCGGTGGAAACACCCGACGGCCCCCGCTTCCAGGTCGAAGGCGACGCTGTCGTCGGCAGGTTCCTGGTTGCGGAGGGTCGGTTGCCTAATGTTGCGTCCCCAACGGGATTCGAACCCGTGTTACAGCCTTGAAAGGGCCGTGTCCTGGGCCTGGCTAGACGATGGGGACTGAAACGGGCGCGGAACATAGCCAAGAACGCCCGGCTGGACAACGCC
>Ga0114931_10005676_pt1 | contig 15441 bp, 13 predicted proteins | sample 2SBtaG_FD_89579 | JGI IMG/M metagenome (GOLD analysis project Ga0114931, IMG submission 89579) | Deep subsurface microbial communities from Kolumbo volcano to uncover new lineages of life (NeLLi) - 2SBTROV14_V59a metaG | ecosystem: Environmental > Aquatic > Marine > Volcanic | place: Kolumbo...
GCGGATTGGGCGCCGCGGCGCCTCTTTGCCGACTTTCGCGGCGGGTGTTTGAGACATGGCACTCCTTCGCAAGGCTTATGCGGTTGGCTGGTAACGGCCCAGCACGTCGGCCAAGGCATTCATAATTTTGCCGACAGTGGCTTGCGCGCGGGTCGCCTCGATCAGCGTGGGCATGACGTTTTCACCCGACGCGGCGGCGCGGCGTAATTTGTCGAGCGCGGCTTCGGTGGCCGACGAATCTCGCCGGGCTTTTAATCGAGCTAGGGCCTCTTTTTGCTCCTGCTCGACCGCTTGATCCACTTCCATCGTCGGGACCGGCGTCGCGCCGTCGTCGGTAAAGGCGTTGACGCCCACGATTTTTCGACGTTCGGCATCGACCTCGCGTTGGAAACGATACGCGCTTTCGGCGATGCGGCGGCGGAAATAGCCGTTTTCGATGGCGGCGATCATGCCGCCTTGTTGCTCGATTTCGGCCAGGATCGCTTCGACCTCTTCTTCCATCGCATCGGTTTGGGCTTCGACCTGATAGCTGCCGCCCAGCGGATCGGCCGAATTGACGACGCCCGTTTCAAAAGCCAACACCTGTTGGGTTCTCAGCGCGATGGTCACGGCCTCTTCGGTCGGCAGGCACAGCGTTTCATCGCGGCTGTTCGTGTGCAGCGATTGGCAGCCGCCGAGCACGGCGGCCATGGCTTGATAGGCCACGCGGATGATGTTGACGTCGGGCTGCTGGGCTTGCAGGCTCACGCCCGAAGTTTGCGCGTGAAAACGAAGCATGCAGCTTTTGTCCTGCCGGGCACCGTAACGCTCACGCATGTGCCGGGCCCAAATCCGGCGTGCCGCGCGGAACTTGGCCAGCTCTTCAAAAAAATCGAGGTGCGAGTTGAAGAAGAACGACAACCGCGGCGCGAACTCGTCGATGCCCAGGCCGCGCTGGATCGCTTGTTCGACATAGTGGAATCCATCGGCCAAGGTGAAAGCCAACTCTTCGGCCGCCGTGGCCCCCGCCTCGCGAATGTGATAGCCGCTAATCGAGACCGGGTGGAAGCGGGGCATCCGCCGGGTACAAAACTCGATCGTGTCCGTGACCAGCCGCACACTAGGGACGGGAGGGAACACATACTCGTTCTGGGCATGAAACTCTTTGAGCGTGTCGTTCTGGTGCGTGCCGCGAAGTTGAGCCCACGGCACGCCTTGACGTTCGGCGACCACGACATAGAACGCCAGCACGATGGCCGCCGGAGCGTTGATCGTCATCGAGACCGAAACGTCGGCCAGGTTGATGCCGTCGAAATAACGCTCGAAGTCTTCGATCGTGTCCACCGCCGCGCCAAGACGCCCCACTTCGCCGATGGCCGAGGGATGATCGCTGTCGACCCCCATCAGCGTGGGCAGATCGAACGCGCAGCTCAAACCGGTTTGTCCCTTGGCCAATAGCAGTTTCAGCCGCTCGTTGGCTTGGGCCGTGGTGCCATAGCCGGCGAACTGGCGCATCGTCCACAAGCGGCCGCGATACATATTAGCGTAAATGCCACGTGTGAACGGATATTGGCCAGGATAGCCGAGTCGCTCTTCGTACTGGGCCGTCGGTTCGTCGGGAGCATAGAGCGGCTCGATCGGATGGCCGCTGATCGTCGTCAGGCTGACGTCGCGCGTAGGCGATTTTTCAAGCGCGCTTCGCCACGCCTCGGCCGCACTGGTCTTTGCCTCGATTGCCATGCTGCTCGATTCAGTTAAAAGAACGGGCTACATCAATCCGCCGGCACAAATCGTGGTCGGTCACGCCGAGGAGTTTATGCCGCAATCGTGAGACGATGTTTTCTATTCTAGGCGCTGGCGGGATCGGTTGGCCGCTGGCATCGAATTACCGGCAACCCAATGAAACCACGGACAAAACACCCGTAATTTTCCCAATCCCGGATGCGACAAGAATAACAGGACCATCGACGACGAGAAATCTCGGATGATGGTGATATTGTATCTTCCGCAACCAGTTCGACGGGCAATCTTTCACGCGCCCATTGGTTGCGCACCTTTGCTACCCACGCGGTGGTGGCCGAACTTGCCTGCCCTACTCGACTTCACTATACTTGCTATAAGTTGTGTTGCAAATAGAGGTTGCGTCACAAATTATGGTCCTGGCCTTGTGCGGTGAATGGTTTTCGCTTGAAAGCATTGCGATTCCGATCGGCGGGGTCTGGCGCACATCTTTGCCCAAGATGGAGTAAAAGCGATGGTTCGTCGCAGGTTGGCTTTCGCGCTGATGGTGGTTTTCGTGTTCTCCAGCGGCGCGGAAGTTCGCGCGGCGACCGATTCCGAAAGGTCCGACGAGGATTACGAACTCTTCTCCGTGCTGGTCGACACGATTGATCAGGTGGAGCGTAATTACGTCAAAAAGATTGACCGCCGCGAACTGCTCGAAGCGGCCATCAAGGGCGTGCTCACCAAGCTTGATCCTTACTCGAGCTATATCAGCCCTGATGATTTGGGCGATTTCAAACGAGACGTCGAAAGCAAGTTCGGCGGCATCGGAATTCAAATTACCCTCGATGACGGGCAGCTCAAGGTGCTTAGCCCACTGGTCGGCACACCGGCCTATCGCGCGGGGCTGCAAGCGGGCGACCGGATCGTCAAGATCGAGGGAAAATCGACCGCCGGCATCACGATCGACGAAGCCGTCAAGCGGCTCAAAGGAGAGAACGGAACCAAGGTGACGATCACGGCGATTCACCCCGGCAACGACGAAGAAATCGATCTCGCGATCGCGCGCGAAGTGATCCATATGCCGACCGTGTTGGGAAACCGTCGCAAGGCGGACGACCACTGGGACTTCATGCTCGACGACCGGCGAAAGATCGGCTATCTCCGCCTGACCGCCTTCAGTCGCGACACGTCGGAAGAGCTTCGCGCCGCGATGAACGAGCTTCAATCTCGCGGGCTTCGTGCGCTGATTGTCGACGTACGGTTCAATCCGGGCGGACTACTAAGCTCGGCGATCACGATTTGTGACATGTTCATTCCGGAAGGCCGGATCGTCAGCACCGAGGGCCGCAATAGCAAGCCTCGTGTGTGGGATGCACACCGGGAAGGTACGTTGAGCGGCTTTCCCATGGCGGTGCTGGTCAACCGCTACAGCGCCAGTGCCAGCGAGATTTTCGCCGCATGTCTCCAGGATCATCAGCGTGCGGTCGTGATTGGCGAGCGGACGTGGGGCAAGGGAAGCGTGCAGAACGTCATTGAGCTGGAAGGGGGCAAGAGCGTCTTGAAGCTCACAACGGCCGGATATCTGCGACCCAGCGGTAAGAACATTCACCGCTATCCGGATTCCAAGCCCGAAGATGAATGGGGCGTGCATCCCAATGACGGGTTTAAGATCCGGCTAAGCAACACGGAAATGGCCGGTCTCGTCATGTCTCGACGTCGGCAGGACATCGTTCAGGCCCATCCGGTTCGAGCCGCCGCCGAAACCGAAGGTCAGCAGCCAGCCGCACAATAAGCGCCCCCGGAACCGGCGAACCAGGACGAGGCGCCCAAAACGACACCTGCCGCGGATCAAAAAGCGGACGAAGATGCCGGAAAAAACAATGACGCGGGCAAAACTCAAGGTAGTGAAAAGACCGATCCGCCCCAGACCGTCGAGACCGCGGCACACGGCGGTACTAACTTTGTCGACCGCCAACTGCAACGGGCGATCGAATATCTAACAACCCAACTGGAACCGCAAAAACCGGCCGAAGAAAAAGCCGATTCCGCGAAGGCTACCGCCCCGGCTGACGGGGCTCAGCCAAAGTGATCTTCCTCCAACCGTCGGAAGATTAGCCGCTTGCCGCTCACGGCAGAGCGGTCTTGATTCATGCGGGCTGATCCCGCGCGGTTCAACTCACCTCGACATCTCGCGTGAAACGAACCTTCGGTATCCAACACGCGACCTCGCCGACCGCCGCTAAGCGTCTTTTTCCGGACGGATCGCAAAAACCATGTACTTGCTAACGATCGAGTCCACGTGCGACGAAACGGCCGCTGCCGTGGTGACCGATCAGCGGCGGGTGATCGCTTCGGTGATTGCCTCGCAAGATCCGCTGCATGAGCGGTTCGGCGGCGTCGTGCCGGAAATTGCCTCACGGGCACACGTCGAGCGGATTGTGCCGGTCATTGACGAGGCCATTCGCAAGGCCGGAATCCGGCTCGACGAGATCGACGCCGTCGCCGTGGCCAACACGCCGGGTTTGGTCGGTTCCTTGCTGGTAGGGCTTTGCGCGGCCAAGGCCCTTTGTGTGGCATTGGGGGTGCCGCTGGTGGCCGTGAATCATGTGCAGGCTCATATCTATGCCTGCCGGTTGGCGGCGGAAGAGGACGTCTTCCCCGCGGTCGGCATGGTCGTCAGCGGCGGCCATACGAGCCTGTATGCCTGCCGTGGCCCGATCGAGTTCGAGTTGCTCGGCGCGACGATCGACGATGCGGCGGGCGAGGCCTTCGATAAAGTGGCGTCCATGCTGGGGCTGGGCTTTCCCGGCGGACCGGCCGTCGAGCGCGCCGCGAGAGAAGGCCGTGCGGATGCCTTTCGGTTGCCGCGTCCGCTCGTCGACGACACCGAGCGTCTGGACTTCAGCTTTAGCGGCCTGAAAACCGCCGTTCGCTATCGCATCGCGCGACCGGGTGAGCCGCTTGATGCGTCGCGGCTCGATCAACAACAAATCGCCGATCTTGCGGCCAGTTTTCAAGAGGCCGCCGTTGATTGTCTGGTGGCCAAGGCACGGCAGGCGATTGAGCAAAGCGGCATGCAAACCCTTTGTATCGGAGGCGGCGTGGCGGCCAACGGCCGACTTCGTCTGCGAATGCAACAGATGGCGCGACAGAAAAACGTGAGACTGGTCATTGCCCCGCCCGAGCTTTGTACCGACAACGCCGCCATGGGAGCGATTGCCGTCGAGCGGCTACAGGCCGGAATGGTCGATTCGCTCGATCTCGATGTTTACCCGGGCCTGATCCGCCAGCGGGCGAAGAAGTAATCGATCCTCGTGCCCAGGGCAAACGGCCCGCGGCAACCACTCAGAAGGCGCCGCCGGTTCCGCCCTGCCCGCTAAAGCCGGCTCCACCCTGTCCCCCTTGACCGGTGGCGTTTTCGCCCGTGAAGGTGTTGAAGGTGTTTACCTCGAACACGCCAGAGAAAGTCGGCGCGCCGCTGAACCGCACGTAGCGCCGGCTGGCGTCGATCACCGCGGTGGCGCTCAGTTGGGTACCTTCGGGCAAGATGGTAATCACCGGCTGGAAGCCGACCGCGCCTTGTCGCAGAATGGGCAGTCCACCCCCGGCGATGGCCTGGCGGCGGGAAAGGATCAGATCACTAAGCGAGCCGGTGTCGGCCAGCGCGTTGAGCTGCTGGGCAAGCACCGCCCGTCCGATGGCCAATTGCTGCGCCGCGGCGTTGGCGATTTCGCGCTCTTCAAGCGATTCCTTTCGCCGTCCGTTCTTGAGTTCAAAGTTGACCAGCACGTCACCGTCGGTCAGCGGAACCGTCTTGCGTGCGTGCTCGGTCTGGTTGCCGTGAAAGTGCTTGTAGATATCGACCGTGACCTTGCCCGTGGCGGGCTCACCCCAAACACGCCGCAGCATGACGCCGTATTTGCCGTCGAACCCCTCGGGGCAGACGTAGACTTCGCTCAGCGGGTTGTCGTCCCGGGCCTGCTGCTTGGGAAAGGCATCGCCCAGCAGCGTGCCGCCGGCGGTGGTCTGCGGATTGCGCGATGAACAGATGGTGCCCGAGGGTTCCTTGACCAACAGATCGACGTCGGCATCGCCGGTCCAACTGACCACGACCACGCAGTCGCGGCGTAGGGCCTCGTTGAGATTTGCCTCGAACTTCGCGGCCTCGGCATCGCGTTTCTCGGCGTGAAGCCGGTCGATCGTGGCGTCGGCCACCCGCTGGGCGGTCTGCCAGACCTCGAGCTTGTCGCTCGGCCATGCACGGCTCAAAATACCTATCGTGGCCCACTCGATGGCCTTCAAGTCATTGATTCGTTGGGCGACTCTGAGCCCGTGCATATAGGGCTCGTGACGCCACGGCGCCAGCTCCGCGGCGCGGCGAAACACCTGAAGGGCCCGTTTGTCAAAACCGTTACGCGCCAGATACACGCCAAGGTAGATAATGTCGGTCGGGTTGTCGGTAAAGTCGAGCGCCGACATAAGCGTGCGTTCGATTTCGCCCGCGGGCCGGCCGTCGGCCTGCATCGCCAGCCCCATGGCCTCATACATCCACGGCTGAGCCTGCGCGGTTCGCAGCGCCGCTTGGATCATGGCGATGGCTTCGGCAAAGCGGCCCTTGCGTACCAAGTAGCGCGCCGTGGCGCGCAACTCTCCCGCCGTTGGCTTGGTCGTGGCGAAGTAGCTGTTCCAGACGACGGTCGGGTCTTTTCCCTGTGTGTCGAGAACGATCGGGTCAGCGCCCTGACGAAGAATAGGCGACTTTGCCTTGACGTTTCGCGCCGCGCCGAGTTGAGTTGTCCGGGTTTCGTGTCGCGCGGCAATCTTGACCGGCTTGACTTGCTCGGACTCGGAGGGCCGGCGGTCGTCTTGAACGGAAAAGAGCGGGAAACCGCGGCCCTGTCGGGCGCCTTGGGGCAGCCCGGGGACGGGGACGTTGAAGAACCCGCCGCCTCCGCCGCCACGGCCTCCTCCTCCTCCGCCGAATCCACCACCGCCGCCGCCACCGCCGAATCCGCCGCCGCCACCGCCACCGCCGATTCCGCTGGCGCCGCCGCCGAATCCGCCGCTGCCGCCTCCACCGGTTTGCGGGATTTGGATCGGGATCACAAGGTCGGCCACCGGGTAGACTTTGGTCGTCAGCCGCTCGGAGGCGTCGTCCTCAGTGGTAATCAACAGCACTTCGTCTTGAATCAGGTAGGTCAGGTCAAGTTCGCTCAGCATCAGCCGCAGAGCCGAGCGAAGCGAAATGTCTTTCAAGTCCACCGTGACCGGCGTGTCGCTGGTGACGTCGCCCTGGGTGTCGAGGGCCTTTTGGTCGATCACGATCTGAATTCCGTGCAGATCGCCCAAATAAGTGATCACGCCGCTAAGCGGCTCGTCGACAAACTGGATCGTGGTTGGTTTCTCCAGTTCGGCGCGAATGCGTTTTTCGATTTCACCGTCGGCCGAAAGATCGACGGATGCAAATTCCTTGCGTCGTTCACTTAGCAGTCGCCACACCTCGGCGTCGGGATAAATGATCGGCGGCTCGTCGGAAATCGGAACATGCGAACGCTCGACGGCGCCCAGCATGTCGACAAACCCTACTTGTCGCGCCAGACGCAATCGATACGCATCCTGAATGGGGTAAGTCATGCGGACGTTGGCCAGCGCAAGGTTCGTGATGCTTTTCTCCGGCGCGATGTCCGTGGCGATTTTGGCCACGGACTCGGCATCGCGGTAACGACCTTCGTCAAGCAGAGAGTTGAAGCGGGCAACCAGGTTGTCAAGCCGCTCCTCACGCAGATATAAAGCGCGCGTGATACTGGCTCGTTCGTTGGCCGCGGCAAGGTTTTCTTCCCGCGCCAGGCGATCTTCCATCTGTCGCTCGGAGCGACGCTGTGCCTCGCGAATGGCGGTCTCGATCCGGTCGACCAAGGACTGTCGAACTTCGGCCGGCACACGAGTCTCGTTGCGCACGTCTTCTTCAAGCAACTTGAGATCATTGATCACGGCCTTAGGCTGATCGCTCATCTTAGTGCGGGCATCATTGATCGCGACTTGGACCTGTTTCTGAAGCTGCTCGGTCAGCACGCTCAGGTCGCGCTCGACCTCCGCGGCCAGATTGCCGTTTTGGTCGTCCGCGGGCAGCGTGGGCCGTTGGCTCGCGGTCGAGGTTGCCCGGTCGGGCTGGGTGTTGCGAACCCGCCGGACCGCAGTGCGGATAGCCTCGGCGCGCGGGTTGGCGGGATCCATCTTCTCTGCCCGTGAGGCTAGGCGGTCGGCCTGTTCAAGATTGCCAATCGCCACGGCCTGACTTCCCAGTCGATTCAAGTCGTGTACCGTGACGCCGATCAGACGGCGGGCTTCGCTTAAGCCGGCCGTGCCGACGGTCGGCAGCGTCAGACCGTTGTCACGCCGGGCCCAGTCAACGACCTGGGATAAGTAGTTGTTGTCCGGCGACGGGGGCGTTGGTTGAACGTTCCAGGAAAGTTTCTTCGCACCGGTGCTCGTCTGCACGGCGATCTCGACCCGGGCTGGCGCGTTGAGCTTGCCGGTTCCAACCACCACCGTATCGCGATCTCCACGCAGCGGCGGCATGTGCCGGGGGTAGACGGCCGTGAACCCCTTCGGCCAGTTTGCCGAAGTCGGCCACAACACGGCCTCGCCCAGGGCGTCCACGAAAAAACGGCTGGCGTGTTCGGCGGCGATCTGTTGGTTGTCGATGGCCAGCACGCCACCGGTTTGGTTGGCCAGCGCGGCCAGAAGGTGGCCTCCCACGCGCGGCCCGACGGCAAAGCTGCTTACCGTAATGTGACCTTCGACCAAGCGATCGACGATTCGCTGAAACGGTTCTCCGGCGATGCTCTTGGCGTTGCTGTTCCCGTCGCCGATGTAGAGCACTTTACGCGGACGCGAGGTGTTGTCCGCGGCAAACGACGAAGCGGCCACCGAAAGGGCGGCTTCCATGTCGGTCGTTCCTAGAGGAACGCGCTTGTCGAGCCGCGCGATGGCGGCCTTCGCGGCCTTGCTCCGCGGCCCCACGAACTCCGAGGTCAGCGGCACGGGATCGATGTCCACGGCCACGATTTGCACTCGATCCTCGGCGGGCAGCGCGGCCAAGGTCTGCTTGAGCACGGCGAGCGCCTTGTCGCGAAAGCGGCCGGTTTGGCTGGCCGAGGTATCAAACAACACCACGACGTCATGAGGGCGGGTGCCCGTCGAGGCGGCATCGGGTTCGAGGCTCAAGGCAAAATATGAGGTGCCGTCGGCCTGCTCTGCCTGGTCAAGACGCGCTGCTTGGGGCCGCGCCGTCTGGGACCGCGACTGGGCATGGGTCGTGCCCGGCAAAAACAGTGCACAACCGGCGACAAATGCGGCAAGCACCGGCATCGAAAGGTGCGACTGGCGCATGTCGATCAACTCCCTTGTTGAATGCAATACTCGTGCGACCACCGTGTTCCGCGGCGGTGGGCCGACACGTGTCGAGAAATGGCGCGCTCTCTAACCGACGAAACTACATTTTACGATCAAAACGACCGTCTGCCGAGTTGCCATCAGGTTCTGTCCTTATAACGCCCGGCGGATAGCCCTAGTTTATTCACGGAGCAGAGGTTATGCCAACAAAAAAGCGGAAGTGATGCGTTTCATCGTGTCCCGTCCAGCCCGGTCGATCCGTATGCCGAGACGGTCTTCGTCGAGCATCCCAACTTGCTTGCAAGCCGGTTCTCCTTGGGCGAACCGAAAAGGCACGATTCGTGGAGCGGTTCTGAAAGGCTAACCTCTTTTCAATTCGTCGGTTAGCAGTCCGCCCAAAAACTGCTTCGTCGGCGAGAGCGTGGCAAAATTCGTCAGTTCAAGGAGTCGAATCGTGGGCATACTCCTACAGATACGCCGAGAATTGGCGACGCAGAGCTGGCGAATTTTGACCGCTCGCAGCCAGAATGAGTTTTTGGGCGGGCTGTTAGGGAACATGGTCCGATCCGATGCTGTTCGCCGTTGAGTAGGCCGTTCGCGGTTGGTCCATCAAAATGCAGTGGTCAAGCCTTGCCCGGCGCTTGCTTGCCGAGGCTCGCTTGCGGAGATGAGGGGCCTGCCTATAATCCAGTGCGGGGTGGCCTTGCGTCTTCTTGACCGGTTTTCTTCACGGCGACGCGGCGGGGCCATCTTTGCGGCGATTATGGTTTCGCACAAGCTCGTCTTCCGCTCTGAAAAAGAGAGAACATTCCCATGCGTCGTTGGCTGCTGAATATCTGGGTTACGATTTCCACGATCGTCGAAGGACTTTGGATCACGCTGCGATACTGGAGGAAGACCTACGACCCACGGCGCAAGACGTTCACCGAACATTTTGAGTATCCCGAGCTTCCGGTGCCGGTTGCTCCGCGTTTTCGGGGATTTCACCGCTACGATCTGACCACGTGCATTGCCTGCGACCAATGTGCCAAGGCATGTCCGGTCGATTGTATTTATATTGGCAAAGAGCGGGTCACTGGCGGCAAAGGATTTCAAATCACGACGTTTACAATCGACTACACGAAGTGCATGTTTTGCGCCCTGTGTGTCGAACCGTGTCCGGTCGATTGCATTTTCATGGGCGCGACGCACGACCTGAGTTGCTACAGCCGTGATGGTTGCATTGTTGACTTCTCGCGGCTTCCGGTCGAGATCGCCTGGGGGCGAGCCACGCTGAACCCGGCAGCCGTCTCGATGTCGAAGGTCATCAGCGAACCTGTTCATGGCGGACCCAATCAATAAGAAAAGGAAGCCAATAAAAAAGGAACGCAAAGCGAATCATCGGTCACACGTCCCGCGGGATCTCGCCCAATTCGGGTGCCGTGTTCCCGCAGCCTGCCAGCCGAGTTAGAACCATGAGCCAATCTTCGAAGATTTTCACCGTTGAAGAGGCCAACGCGGCACTGCCGCTGGTTCGTGCGATCGTCGAAGACCTTGTCGAGCTTTATGGACAAGTCAGCGACCGTCGCGAGCGCCTGCTGCTGTTGCGCGGCGACCGCGAACCCGAGCAGAATGATCCTTACAGCGAGGAGCTGACCCAGATCGAGGAGGAACTGGAAAAGGATGGTCAGCTACTTCAGGAATATGTCCAGGAGTTGCGGGATCTGGGGATCGAGATGAAAAACGGCATCGAAGGAATCGTCGACTTTCCGTCGATGTTCGATGGAGAGCTGGTCTATCTGTGCTGGAAGCTTGGCGAGCCTGAAGTGCTCTACTGGCACGATCTGGACGCCGGCTTTCGCGGGCGTCAGGCGCTGACGGCGGAAAGCATCGCCGGCGATCAAGGCGACGGCACCTCGAATCTTCATTCACACGACGATCCCGAATAGACACGTCCGGTGGCTGTGTTTAATTGAACCTGCATTCGAAGAAAGGGAATCGATGTTAACTTTTGGATTTATTGGTGCCATCGGTCCTCTTGAGATGTTGGTCGTTCTTTTGACCATGCTTTTTATTTTCGGGGTTCCTGTCGCTACGCTGATTGCCGTGCTTGCCTTGCGTTCCCGGTCCCACCATCAGCAAGAGCCGCCGCGAAGCAATCCGCCCGCGTGATCGCTGAACGGGGCAAGGTCGCAAAGAGATGGGCGGGGGAGGTTATGAAAACAATTGCCCGCGTCCGACGGGCTCGAAGGCATTTTCAAAATGCTCGATCCGCGGCTTCCGTCGGTTTTCGGGCCAGGTGACGGCCACCACGTCGAAGCGGGCCTCGTTTTCGAGCAACCCATGCTGCTTCAGAAAGGCGAGCGCGAGCTGCGTTAGCTTGCGTTGCTTGGCCGCCGAGATGGCCTCGATCGGATGGCCTGCCACGTGCGAACGGCGCGACTTCACCTCGACAAAGACGACGGTTCGCCCCTCGACGGTGACGAGATCCAGCTCACCCAACCGGTTGCGATGCCGCCGGGCAACAATCTTGTGGCCTCGGCGTTTCAGATAGCGTGCGGCGGCGGTTTCGCCACGCAGGCCGAAATCACGGGGCGCCAGAAGACGAAGCCACCCGGCGACCCACGGCTTACAAGCCTCCGCAAGCCGATCGAGCGGCCCCCAAACCACCCGTTTTCGGGAACTGCCGGCGTGGTGCGCCATGGTTCGTTTGCCCTCTTGTCGTGCGTCATGCCAAAGCCGTTGGTCCGATCTTGGCCATCGTCGCCGCGGGGACCGTTGGTCGCGCGAATCAACCTTTGTTCGCCTTGGCGCCTTGCTTCTTGCCGCGATCGACGCGTCGCTCGCGAAGTCGCACGGCCTTGCCGATGCGGTCGCGGAGGAAGTAAAGCTTCGCCCGGTGGACGACGCCGGAACGCTTGACGTCAACCTTGGCGATTCGTGGCGAGTTGAGCGGAAAGACTCTTTCCACGCCTTCGCCCTGAACAATCCGCCGGACGGTAAACGTCTCGCGCGTGCCAGAGCCGCGGCGGGCGATCACCACGCCGTTGAAAATCTGAATCCGTTCTTTTTCGCCTTCTAGGATGCGGGTGTGAACATCGACGGTGTCGCCGATTTCGAAGAATGGCGTTTCTTCCTTTAAGCAGGTCTTTTCGACCAGATTCATTAAATCCTGGGTCATGGTTCTTTCCTTTCGTGGTCGCCGCTGGGCGGCTCGCCCGGGATGCGGCATGTGGGGTTGTTTTCGTTTTCAGCCGGGGGCTGTTCCAGCGGCTGAGAAAGTCGTCCAGCGGTCCGGTGGCGTTGCTGCCGGGCTCGGAAATCGGCGATCTTTTCGTGGTTGCCGCTTAAGAGCACTTCGGGAACCTTCAGTCCACGATACACGCGAGGGCGGGTGTATTGAGCATGTTCCAACAGTCGATCGCTTCCGGAGAACGAATCTTCTTGGGCGCTTTGCTCATCGCCCAGCACGCCCGGGATCATACGAATCACGGCGTCAATCACGACCATCGCGGCCACTTCGCCGCCGTTGAGGACATAATCGCCAATCGAAATCTCCTCCGGCCGCAGAATCTGACGAATACGTTCGTCGAAGCCCTCATAACGACCGCACAGCAACAGCAGGCGATCGTGCGTGGCGAGCGATTCAACGGTGTTCTGGTCCAGTCTTCGCCCTTGGGGGGTTAGCATCACAACGTGTCCCGGCCAGTTCGATTGAGACTGTACATGTTCAACGCACTCGACCACCGGTTCGACCTTGATTACCATTCCAGGTCCGCCGCCGAAAGGGCGGTCGTCCACTTGTCGATGTTTTCCCTGAGCCCACTGGCGAATGTCCACCAGGGCCACTTCGACCAGCTCCGCGTCGATTGCTTTTTTCAATAGGCTTTGTCCGAGGTAGCCCGAGAAAATTTCCGGAAACAGCGTTAATACGTCAAAGCGCATGATCGGCGAAACCTCGCCACTACCATTGGAACGGGCCGAAGGCGGGTCTTTAGGCCGACCCGGGCTCGGTCGACTCGCCTTCGGCGGCATCCGGTTCGGCGGTCACTTCAGAGGCCGTCTCCGCCACGGTGACCGGCGATTTTTCGGTGGCCATTTCTTCGGTGGCCGGCTTTTCGGCGGACGATTCTTCTTGTTGGGGTGGCTCGCTAACAACCGGCTTAGGCGCCGGGGGCACGGATTTGGCCATCAGCATCCGCTGCCGGGCGGCCTGGTTTTGCTCGACGTGCGTGCCCCCGGGGCCATACTTTTTGATCAACACGGCCATCTTTTCGGTGGGCAACGCCCCGACGCTCAGCCAATGAGCCACGCGATCATGGTTCAACGTCACGCGAGCATCGGTGTCGGGAATCATCGGGTCGTAGGTGCCGAGTTCTTCCAGCACACGACCGTCGCGTGGGGTTCGAGAGTCCATCGCGCAGATGCGAAAGAACGGGCGGTGTCGCCGCCCTAGTTTTTTGAGTCGGATCCGGACTGCCACGGAAAAATCTCCTTTAGCGCGGTTGAAGGATTCGATCGGCCGATCGTTTGCTTCTCATCGCCGAGCGAGGTTCAGTTTTGGTGGGCGTGATGAGCCCTCATTTTTCTTTGCGCCGCTTGCGACGCAGCTCTTTTTCCCGTTGTTTGCGACGTTGTTTCTTTTCATGAGCGGAAAGCCGTTTTCCGGTGCTTTTTTTCGCCGTGGGCAAGCGGGCACCAGGATTGAGAAACCCGCCGCCTTGAAGCTCCTTCATCTTCTTCAGCCGGTCGCGAATGCCCATGCCGGCCATTTCTTTGACCTGAGGGGCCATCATGCCGAACATCTTAACCAGTTCGCTCACCTCGTGGGGCTCAACGCCCGATCCGGCGGCAATGCGTCGTCGCCGGCTCTGGTCGATGGTCTTGATCGGGTTGCGGCGCTCCTCAGAGGTCATCGAGTCGATGATTCCGAACATGCGGCGCATGTCTTTCTCAACATCCACGCCGTCGAGCATGTTGCCGACGCTGCCCATGCCCGGGATCATGCCGAGCACCTTTTGCATCGGCCCCAACTTCGTGGTCTGGGCGATCATTTTGCGGAAATCGTCGAGCGTAAACTCGCCGGAGCGAAGCCGCTCTTCTTGGCGGGCCATCTCGTCTTGGTCAAAACGCCGCTGCGCCTGTTCAACCAAGGTGAGCACATCCCCCATGCCCAGGATGCGGCTGGCCATGCGGTCGGGGTGGAATTCTTCAAGATCCTCAAGGTGCTCTCCCACGCCGACCCACTTGATCGGCACGCCCGTGATCGCCTTGACGCTCAATGCGGCCCCGCCTCGAGCGTCTCCGTCGAGCTTGGTCATGATCAGCCCGTCAAGCTCTAACGCCTCGTTAAACACTTTGGCGCTGTTCACCGCATCCTGGCCCGTCATGGCGTCGACGACCAGATAGACCTGCTCCGGCTCGACGCGGCGCTCGATCGTTGACAGCTCCTGCATCAACGCGTCATCGATGTGCAGGCGACCGGCCGTATCGAGAAGCACGACGTCGGCGCCGGTCGACCGGGCCTGCTTGACCGCGTGCTGGCATACCTTGACCGGATCGGTCTGCCCCTCTTCGCTGTAGACCGGAATACCTAGCTGATCTCCGATGACCTGCAACTGATGAACGGCACCGGGCCGTTTCAAGTCGGCGGCCACCATCAGCGGCTTGCGGCCGCGTTCGGCGATCATCCGGCCGAGCTTTCCGCAGGTCGTCGTCTTGCCCGACCCTTGCAGCCCGCAAAGCATCAGCACCGGCGCTTCACCGCGCAGGTGCAAGCTATGATCGACCGGGCCCATCAGACTGACCAGCTCTTCGTAGACGATCGATACGACCTGCTGGCTGGGGTCAAGCGAACCGAGCACGCGCTCCCCAACGGCTTGCTCGGAAACCCGGCCGATAAAGTCCTTGACGACCGAGAAGCTGACATCCGCCTCAAGCAGCGCCTGCTGCACAAGGCCCAGCGCGTCGCGCATATTGGCCTCGGAAAGCTTGCCTTTGCCACGCAAGCTTTTCAGCGCCGAGCCCAAATTCTGCTGAAGCGATTCAAACATAGGGAATCATCAAAGAGGCGACCTTTTTCAGCCACGCCGCTAATGCGTTGGGGGGGGACCTAACTCCGCTTGCCATAACCAGAAGCGGCGAAAGCAGGCGCCCCGCACCCGGAGATGTAAACCCGGAATTGTAACGCTCGGCATATCGCCTTGGCAATGGTGCCCGACCAGATCTTCGGCACCGGGGCGGTGGAATTTTTTCGTTGTACGATTTTTCAGGCGGACAGTAATACCACAGCGCCAAGTTGAACCGCCGAGACGCCGAGACGCGGAGTCTAAGCAGAAGCAAGGCAAACGGTTGTGTCATGCC
>Ga0114931_10005677_pt1 | contig 15435 bp, 17 predicted proteins | sample 2SBtaG_FD_89579 | JGI IMG/M metagenome (GOLD analysis project Ga0114931, IMG submission 89579) | Deep subsurface microbial communities from Kolumbo volcano to uncover new lineages of life (NeLLi) - 2SBTROV14_V59a metaG | ecosystem: Environmental > Aquatic > Marine > Volcanic | place: Kolumbo...
CGACGATCACCAGGTGCTCACCGAGCGCGTGGCCTACGCCGCCACCGAGGCCCTGGCCGCCCGGGAGGTCCTGGAGCTGTGCCGCCGCGCCGCCCAGGAGGGGCGGTGCAGCCCCCTGCTGGAACAGAGCGCCGTGGCGGCGGTGGCGGACCTGGCCGCAAGCCTCCGCAACCGCCTGGACCCCTGCCTGGAGGAGCTCGGCTTGCCCGCCTCCCACCTGGCGGAGGCCTTCCCGGCGGCGGTCCACAGCCTGCTGCGCCGCTGCGGCAGCGAGGCCCTGCTGCGGGCCATCGGCCGCGCCGCCTGCGAGAGCCGCGGGCGCCTGGAGCCCCCCCAGGACGAGATGCTCGAGCAGGTCCGGGAGGCCGTGCGCGAGTTCGCCGAGAACGAGGTGGCGCCCCATGCCGAGCGCATCCATCGCGAGGATGCGGACGTCCCGGAGGAGCTCATCGCCAAGATGGGCGAGCTCGGCTACTTCGGCCTCTCCATTCCCGAAGCCTACGGCGGCCACGAGATGGGCCACCTGGCGATGATCCTCACCACCGAGGAGCTCTCCCGGGCCTCCCTGGCCGCCGGGGGCTCCCTCATCACCCGGCCGGAGATCCTGGCCAAGGCCCTCCTCCAGGGCGGCACCGAGGAGCAGAAGAAGGACTGGCTGCCGCGCCTGGCCTCCGGCGAGGTGATGGTGGGGGTCTCCGTCACCGAGCCGGACATCGGCAGCGACGTGGCGGGCGTCAAGTGCCGCGCCACGCCCGGCGAGCGCGACGGCGAGGCTGGCTGGCTGCTGAGCGGCCCGAAGGCCTGGTGCACCTTCGCCGGGCGCGCCGACGTCCTGGCGCTCCTGGCCCGCACCGACCCGGACCCGGCCCAGGGCGCCCGCGGCCTCTCCCTCTTCATCGTGCCCAAGCAGCGCTTCCCCGGCCATGCCTTCGAGATGAAGCAGGCCAGCGGAGGCCGCATGGTGGGCAAGGCGGATGCCACGCCGGGCTATCGCGGCATGCACAGCTTCACCCTCAACCTGGAGGACTACTTCGTTCCCGCCAGCCACCTGGTGGGCGGCGAGAAGGGGCTGGGGCGCGGCTTCTACCTCCAGATGGGGGGCTTCACCGCCGGCCGCCTGCAGACCGGCGGGCGCGCCTGCGGGGTGGCCGAGGCCGCCCTGGAGGAGACCGCCCGCTACGTGGTGGACCGCGCCCAGTTCGGCCGCCCCATCGCCGAGTTCCAGCTCACCCAGTACACCCTGGGCCGCATGGCTGCGCGCCTGCTCCAGGCCCGGGCCCTCACCTATGCGGCGGCAGCGGCCATGGACGAAGACGAGCGCGCCGCCGCCCCCCGCGCCGCCCAGGCCAAGCTGCTGGCCTGCGACATCGCCGTGGAGGTGAGCCAGCAGGGCCAGCTCATGCACGGCGGCTGGGGCTACGCCGAGGAGTACCCCATCAGCCGCTACGTGGTGGACGCCCAGGTGCTCCCCATCTTCGAGGGCGTCAAGCCCATCCTCGAGCTCAAGGTCATCGGCCGCGCGCTGCTGGCCGGGTGAGCGCTCCAGCCAGACACCCGCCCGGGTGCCCCCAGCGGGCGCTCCGGCGGGAGGTGCCCGGAACCCGCCCGCGGGCCCGGCTGGTACAATGGCCAGAAGGCCGGCTGCCGTGGCCCGGCCTGTCCCTCGCGTCCGGCCCTGCAGAGGAGAGCCGCATGATCGAGCTGCGCGACGTCTCGCGGATCTATCGGCGAGGCGCCGACCCGGTCCACGCTCTCGACCACGTGACCCTGCATCTCGAGCCGGCCCGCTTCAGTGCCCTGATGGGGCCCTCGGGCTCGGGCAAGTCCACACTCCTCAACCTGATCGCCGGGCTGGACCGCCCGAGCTCGGGCTCGGTGGAAGTCGCCGGCACCTGTCTCAACGAGCTCTCCGACGACGAGCTGGCGGCCTTTCGAGCCCGGCACATCGGCTTCGTCTTCCAGTTCTTCAACCTCATCCCGGTGCTGGATGCACGGCGCAATGTCGAGCTGCCCCTGCTCCTCACACACCTGCGCCGCAAGGAGCGCGAAGAGCGCGCGCGGACGGCCCTGCGCCTAGTTGGCATCGCGGATCGGGCAGAGCACCTCCCCGCGGCCCTCTCCGGTGGAGAGCAGCAGCGCGTGGCCATCGCCCGCGCCATCATCTCGGACCCGGAGATCGTGGTGGCCGACGAGCCCACCGGCGACCTGGACGCGAAGAGTGCGTCCGAGGTGCTGGAGCTCCTGCATGAGCTGACGGAGCGCTTCGGAAAGACGGTGGTGATGGTGACCCACGACCCGCGCAGCGAGCGCTTCGTGGACGAGACCTTCCACCTGGACAAGGGCGTGCTGGTGAAGCCCGCAACCGCCAACACCACAGCCGAGGCCTCTCGGTGAAGTACCTGCCCCTGATCCTGCGGAACCTGTTGCGCAGCAAGCTGCGCTCGTCGCTCACCCTCGCGGCCATCGCCTTCGCCATCGCGCTGGTCTGTATTCTGCGCACCATGCCGGCGGGCCTGGAGGCCGTGCTCGAGCACGCGGGTTCGAATACGCGCATCTCCGTTCACAGCGAGGCGGGGCTGGTCTACCCCCTACCCTATTCCTACCTGCACCGCATCGAAGCGGTCCCGGGCGTGGTGGCGGCTGCCATCTGGACCTGGTATGGGGGCGCCTTCGAGGAGTAGAAGGGCGTCACCTTTCCGAACTTTGCCGTGGAAGCAGATGCCATCGGCAAGGTCTGGGAAGATTGGAAGATCTCCCCGGAGGCGCTGGCGGCCTTCCGCCGTTACCGGGACGGAGCGCTTGTGGGAAGACAGACCCTCCAGAAATACGGCTGGAAGGTGGGCGACCTGGTCACCCTGAAGAGCACCCTCTTCCCCGGAGAGCTTCGCTTCCGCATCGTGGGGGAGATCCCCGTCGACCGTCTGCCCACCTTCTTCTTCCAGCGGGAGTACTTGGACCAGTCGCTGCAGGCCCTGGGGGCCAGCCTGGACTGGATGGGCATGGTCTGGGTGCGCGTCGACGACCCCAGACAGGTGGCGGGCGTCATGACGCAGATCGACCGGATGTTCCGCAACAGTCCGGCGGAGACGGCCTCCGAGACCGAGAAGAGCTATTTCCGGAATTTCTTTGGCATGCTCCAGGGCTTCGTGGCCGTGATCCTGATCGTCACGGCCCTGGTGGCGCTCACGATCGTCTTCATCGCCGCCAACACAGCCAGCATGTCGGTGCGCGAGCGCTTCCGCGAAATCGCCATCCTCAAGGCCATCGGGTTCCGCCGCCGGACGCTCTTCGGCATGCTGCTGGTCGAATCGACTCTACTCGCGACCCTGGGCGGGCTGCTGGGCGCGCTCGCCTCTCTGGCGCTCACCCAACTCCTGAGACGGGCAACGGAGCAGGCCGACTCGGCCCTCGGGCCGCTGGCGGGCTTCGTGGTGACCAACGCCATCCTCGTGGAAGGCATCTTCCTGGCCTTGGCGATCGGCATGCTGGCCGGCGTGGTGCCTTCCTATGGCGCGGCCCGCCGCGGGGTCGCGGCCACCATGCGGGAGATCTTCTGATGGCGCTGCCCCTGCGCTACAGCCTCGGGCACCTCTGGCAGCGGCGCCTGCGCACCGGCTTCACCGTCGGCGTCGTGGCGGGTGTCGTGCTGGCCACCTCCCTCTTCACCGGCCTCGTGAGCAGCCTGCGCCGCACCGTGGCCAGCACGGGGAGGCCGGACAACCTGATCGTGCTGCGCAAGGGCGCGACCAACGACGGATCGAGCCTCGTCAGCCTGGAGGCCTACCAGAACATCCGCCACCTTCCTGGAATCGCGCGCAGCTCCGACGGCCGCCCCCTGGTCTCGCCCGAGCTGGTCGTGCAGCCCTTCTTTCGCACCTCCGACGGCGGGCGGGAGAACGTCCTGGTACGCGGCGTGACGCCCGTTGCGCTAGAGGTGCACGACCGCGTGAAGATCGCCGCCGGTCGCATGTTCCAGACCTCCCACGGCGAGGCCATCGTGGGCCGCCGGGTCGCAGGCCGCTACGTCGGCGACACCTTGGGCTCGGAGCTCCACTTCGGCCGCAGTGTCTGGAAGGTGGTGGGGCTCTTCGAGAGCGGCGGCAGCTCCTTCGAGAGCGAGGTGTGGGTGGACGTCCGAGAGCTCGCCAACGACACCCGGCGCACGCCGCCCTTCTCGGGCCTGCGCGTGCGGGCGGCACCCGGTGCCGATCTCGAGGCACTCGCGCGACGGATCGGGGCAGATCCTCGCTACGCGCTCGAGGCCTCGCCCGAGGTGGACTACTACGCCAAGCAGGCGGAGTCGGCAAAGACCTTCTATGGGATCGCCCTGGGCCTGGCGGTGCTGGCCGGCGTGGGCGCCGCCTTCGGCGCTGCCAATACCATGTACGCGTCGGTTCAGGCGAGGACCCGGGAGATCGGCACCCTCCGCGCCCTCGGCTTCTCGCGCCGCTCCATCCTCGCTGCCGTCCTGCTCGAATCCCTGGCCATCGGGGCGATCGGCTTCGCCCTGGGCGGCGCCCTCGCCATGCTCGCCGCCGTTCTGATCACCCACGCCCTCGGCGGCGTGGCCTTCGGCGCCGCGACCTTCAGCACCAACGTGGTCGCCCTTCGCGTCGGGGCCTTCGACCTCGCCGTGGGGGCACTGCTGGCGACGGCCATCGCGCTCGCCGGAGGGCTCTTCCCGGCAGCCCGGGCCGCGCGCCTGAAGCCGGCCGAGGCATTACGCCACGCATGAGCAGCCCGCGGCCGACGCAGAGCGATGACCTGTCGGCGCTGCGCATCGACCGGGCGGCCCCGCCGCCGCGGCGCCGCGGCTGGCGCACCGCCGGGCTGGCACTCGCTGTGCTGGGACTCGGCGCCGGCGCCCTAGGGGCGTGGCGGGTCTGCGCGGGAGCACCCCTCGTCGTCCCCATCGCCCTGGCCGAGCGCGTCACCGCCGCAGCGGCGGCCCCCCGAGTGCTGCTGACCGGAACCGGCTACGTGGTGACGGCTGCCCACTACATCTCGCTGGGCACACGGGTTTCCGGGCGGATCGAGGCCTACCTCGTGGAAGAAGGCGATCGGGTGAAGGCAGGCCAGCCCCTGGTGCGGCTCGACGCCCGGCGCACCCGAGCGGCTCTGCGCGAGGCCCGCGCCAAGCTCCGGGAGACCCTGGCCCGGGCACGGCTCGACGAGCGCGAGCTCGCCCGCACCCGCGAGCTGCTGGCCTCCGGAATCGTCTCGCGCTCGAAGCTCGACGTGGACGAAACCGAGCTTGCCCTGGCCCAAGCCCAGGCAGAGGGCATGCGTGCGCGCATCGCACAGCTCGAGGTCGACCTGGAGGACAGCGTGTTGCGCGCGCCCGTGGATGCCCTGGTGCTCCGCAAGCTGAAGGAAGTCGGCGAGATCGCCGTTCCCGGTGGCTTCGCCGGCTCCGGCGACCTGATCCGGCTGGCGAACCTGAGGGAGCTGCGCGTGGAGATCGACGTGAACGAGGCCGACCTCGCGACGGTCCACACCGGTGGGCCGGCCCGGATCACCGTGGATGCCTTTCCCGACAAGACCTATGCCGGGACGGTCGTGAAGCTCGACCCGCAGATCAACCGTCAGAAGGGCACCTTGCGCGTGGAGGTGCGGATCGAGCAGCCGGACGCCGCCCTGCGTCCCGACATGAGCGCGCGTGTGGCCTTCCTGGCGGAGCGGCCAAAGGAGCACGCAGCCGCCGAGCCCGTGGTGATCGCGCCGCGCGCCGCCCTGCGCCGCGACGCGGCGGGCCCCTTCGTCTGGACCCTGTCGCGCGGGCGGCTGCACCGGCAGCGCATCGAGATCGCCGGCGAGGGAGAGGACGACATCCAGATCGGAAGCGGCCTGGAAGGAGGCGAGGCGCTCGTGGTGGGGGAGCGCAACGGCCTCGCAGAGGACCGCCGCGCCGTGGCGGAGACCCACTAAGCCACGAGCCGGCCGCAGCCTGGGGGCTGGGGCCTCCGGGCATGCCCGTTCAGCTTTCGGCGGCGAGGGTCACCGACTCCGGCCTCTCCACCCGACTGGACGCGTCCAGCACCTCGACGGAGAGCGGGTTCCCGCCCTCGTCGTAGTCCAGGACCAGGCCGGGCGCGTCCTCGTCGCTCTCGGCGACGGCGCCACTCTTGAAACCACCGTGTGGATGTCGTGCTGCCACCTCCCGCACCAGCGACTCCTCCAGCCCGCGCCGCGCTGCCGGCCGGCGGGCATCCTCGCTTGGCGCAAGCCGATCCCCACTCATCCGCCGCTGTCTCGCACAGCCGTGGCTTCATCGCCACACACGTCCACGACCTTCACAGCAACCGGCTGGTAGCGGCCGAGGGGGAACGGGTCTGATTCCGCGCGAAACCCGAGCTCCTCCTCCAGAACGGGATTCGAGCTGGTCGGTTGAACTGGTGGCGGGAAGGCCCGGGAACCAGAGAAGCGGGCCATGGACAGAGAGGCCATCGCTGATGATCGTTCCGTGGTACTTCGTGGAAACGACCTCTCCCAAGGGGACGAGGTCGGCTTCAGACGCGCGATTGGTCACGAACGCGAGCCGGTTCGTGTTCACGTTTTCTCGCCTGTCCTCGAACGGAAGTGCCGCGACAGAGAGGTCTGCGATCGGCTGGAGAGCTCGGAACGGCTCCGGCGCGTAGCTCGAGGTTTTCGTGCTGGCGCACCCGGCGAGCGAGGAGAAATCGGCGGAACTGTCGAAATCCCCCACCTCGGGGACCGACCCCGCGCAGGAGGTGCGGGCGACGAGCACTCTCGACGTCCGCCTTACGGATCGAGATCTCGCCCGGCGTGCTCCTGCCACCCTCGCACCACCCGCCGCCCCGTGCGGGGGCCGGAGCGTTCCGTCACCACCGTGCACTGGTCCTCGTGGCCATCGCGCTCCCAGTAGACCACCACCCAGTCCCGGGTGCGGCCCAGCTCGTGGGCGCGGGCGGTGTTGCTGTAGAGGGCGGTGAAGTGCCAGCCGTCTCGCTCGGTGTGGAGCACCGGGAGCCAGGCCTCGCCGCTCGGGTTGAACCGGCGCGGGGCGATGCAGCGGAGCTCGCCGGCCTCGGCCCGGCGCCGGTATTCGGCATCGATCTCGAGCAGGAGTTCGAGAGGAGGAGCCGCAGAGGTCTCGGTAGAGCCGGGCCCTGCCGAAGCTCCCGCAGAAGGGGCCACCAGGCGGGCGCTGGCGCTGCTCTGGGCCTCCGGAGCAGAACCTGGCGCGGCGGTGCGGAGCCGGGAGCCCTCCCCGACAGCACGGGCGAGCTGCGGCTCCCCACGGCCGGCTTCGAGCCAGCGCATGCGCCGTGCGCGGCGGCGGGCGCTGCGCGAGAGGATGGCCGCCAGGGAGTCCCGGATGCCGCGCAGGCGACGGGGCCCGATGCCGCGCACTCGGGCCAGGCGCCCGTCGTGGGCCGCGAGCTCGAGCTCTTCCAGGGTCTCGACCCCCAGCTCCCGGTGGATCCGCGCGGCCAGCTCCTCGCCCAGCCCGGGCACGGTGGTGAAGAGATCCTCCGGAGCGACCTGGCCTTCGAGGCGGGCCAGAAGGCCCAGGCGCAGGTTGTGCACGTACTCGTCGAGGAGGGCGGCGATGCTCTTGCCGATGCCGGGAAGCTTCTCGAGCCCCGGCCGGCCCTCGGCCGCGACGATCTCGGCAGCCGGCCGTTCCAGCTCGCGCAAGGTGTCGGCCGCACGGCGGTAGGCGCGCACTCGGTAGATCTCGCCATCCTGGGCCTCGAGCAGGTCCGCCACCCGCTCGAGGGCGTCGGCGATCTCCTCGTTGGGGACCTTGGGGGCGGAGCGGGCCGGCACGCCACCGAGCCTACTTCGCCGCGCCGCGCCCTCCCAGCAGCGCGGGCCAGCCTAGGAATCCCGCTGCGCCGGCCGGCCATAGCCGAGCTGGGCGAGGTTCCGCTCGTGGGTGTCGCGCGTGATCTCATAGTGGGAGAGAATCCACAGGGAGAGCGAGGGCAGCAGCACCCCCAGCGCCACCAGGATGGCCGCCAGCTTCGCCGTCGCGGCGGCCTTCTCGGCGTCGCCGGCCGCCGCCTCGAAGCCCACCGCCGTGAGGAGAACGCCCTTCACAACGAAGCCCAGGCCACTGATGCACTTCTGCACGAGGTTGGGCCCCGCGAAGAAGAGCCCTTCGGACCGCCTCCCGGTCTGGCGCTGGCTGTCCTCCACCACGTCGGCGGTCATGGAGCCCACCAGGATCCAGGCCAGCACTCCGATGGAAGAGGTGACCAGGGAATGCAACAACATGATCCACCAGAGCGGGCCATACTTCGGCCCATTCGGCGGCAGCAGGTGGAGGCCGAGGTGCAGGTCGGCCAGGCGCAACACCAGCAGCAGGGGGCCGATCGCAATGGAGATGGCGAAGAGCCGCAACGCCAGCTGCTTCTTGTCGAAGCCGCCGGCGAGCCTTCCCGCGAAGAGGCTGACCCCCAGGGCCGCCGTGAGGTCCGTAATGGCGAAGATGGCGACGTCCGAGGGCGCCCAATCCCAGAAGAAGCGGTTGAAGTAGACGCCCAGGCCCTGGACCAGGCCCACATAGATGCTGAACACCATGCCGGCGAAGAAGAGCATCAGCCACGAGCGGTGGTTCAGGGTCTCCAGGATCTCCCGCACCGCCTCCCTCATCCCCGGCGGCCGTCCCTGCCTGGGTGGCTCGAGGTGCGGGATCTCGCGATGGGTGCCGATGGCGAAGAGCGCGCTGGTCAAGAGAAGGATGCCGGCACCCCAGGCGGCGAGCCCGTGGTAGCCCGCCTCGTTGTCGTAGGAGCCCTTCAGGAACCAGGCCTGCGTGGCATAGGCGATGCCGGCCCCCCCGATCCAGCCGAAGAAGCTGTTCAGCCCGTGCAGCTGGTTGCGCTGCTCGTAGTCCTTCGAGATCTCCGCTCCCAGCGCCTCCCTGGGAACCTGGTAGAAGGTCCAGGCCAGGCGCAGACCGGTCACCAGGAGCAGCAGCTGCCAGAAGAGGGCCGCCTGGCTGCTGCCGAAGCGGACGCTGAGCAGCAGGTAGTAGAAGGCCGCGCTGGGCAGGAGGCTGGCGTAGATGTAGGGGTGCCGGCGCCCCAGGCGGGAGCGGGTGTGGTCCGAGACGTAGCCCATGAGCGGGTCCGAGACGGCGTCCACCACCAGCGCCATGGCAAGCGCCAGGCCGGCGAGGCCCGCGGAGAGGCCCAGCACCTGGTTGTAGTAGTAGAGCAGAAAGGAAGCGAGCAGGTTGCCCTTCACCGAGGGCGAGATCTGCCCCACAGCATAGGCAACCAGGGTAGATGCCCTGGCCTTGGTCGCCAAAGCTCCCCTCTCTCCGAACCGGCTCCCCGGCAATGGATAGCCACGGGTCGCCGCGATGGCCAGCATGTCGTCCCGAGTCTCACGGAGGCGAGGCGAGCGTCTCCATGGGGGTGCCCCTCAGCGCGGGACGCCCTTCCCAAAGACGTTGATGGCCCGGTTGAAGGGGGCTCTGCGCTGCGGATCGTATCCGGACCGGGCGACCGGCTCGCGCTCCCAGAGGACCGCCGCACCGGGCTCCGGGAGCAGCGCCCGCAGCGCTTCCTGGCTCCTCTCGTCCAGGTTCTCCCAGTGGCGGCGCAGCTCTTCGAGGCACCAGACCCGGTAGCGGGAGACGGGCAGGCGCTCGTAGCGACAGCCCTGCACCTCCTGCGAATAGTGGCTCCGGCCCTGGGCGTAGGCCCGCGCATTCTCCCAGAGCTGAACCAGGTGTGTCTCGCAGGCTTCGCGGCTGAGCGCCACCAGAGGTGCGTCGGCCTTCGCGATGAGCTCCTTCCCTCCGGGCTCCGCTCGGGCTTCCCACATCCGCGCCACCCAGCTGTAGAGGCGGGGGGCGCGCTGTCGCATGAGCTCCGCAGGGGTCGGGTCCTGTGAGAAGTGGCGGAACATGGGGCCCACGAATCCGAAGTCTGCAATCGTCGGCCGCTCCCCGAGCAGGAAGGGACGCTCGGAAAGGATCGCTTCCAGCAGGTCGAAGGCGGCCAGCGCCGTCTGCTCCACGTGCGCGCGCGTCCTTGCGCTGACGCCATCGCGATGGACGAAGCCGCCCAGCTGCCGGCGGGCAAGGGCCCAGCGCTTGGCGAAGCGCGGCCACCGCCGCGCCGAGAGCAGCTCATCGGCCAGCACGGAACTCGCGTACTCGCGATCCAGGCGATGGCTCCAGCGGAAGTGCATGGCCGGGCGCCAGAGCCACTCGTCCGCATGGTCTTCGAGCAGGATCGCGAGAAATCGCAGCACAGGATCCTCTGGATAGATCGAAGGAGCTCCGGCCTCTCGCTGGGCGTCGAGCCAGGCAAGGATCGGCGTGGTGTCCGACATCCAGCGGCCGTCCTCCAGCCGGACCACCGGGCTTTGCACCGCCCCGGCCTCGGCTCGGATCTCCCGGGCGTGGTCCACCATCGAAAGCAGCTCGTACTCGATGCCTCGATAGCGCAGATAGGCCTCGAGCTTCCCGGCGTAGTACGAGATCCGGGAGCCATAGACGCGCATCACCACTTTCTCATCCTCGCGTGTCTGCCACCCCTGCGCCCCACGCGCCCCCGACGCAGCTTCGAGAGACAAAACGGACCGCGGTCCTCTCCGGAGAGCACTCACTCCACTCTACAGCAGGACCGGGATCCGCTGCTGCGGGACCGAGCTGCGCGCACGGTCCATGGACGTCTGCAGCCAAACCTGATAGGGCCGGCAGCTCGGGGTCGGCTTCAGCCCTGAAATGCAGCACGGCCCCGAGCCTTTCGGCCCTGCCAGCCTCCGCTAGCCTCCAAGCCGCCGTCCGAAGGAGGACCCCCTGTGAGGGCTATCGATGAGTGCCTGCGGCGCAAAGAGGCGTACGCATCCGGCTTCACCAAGGGGAATCGCCCTGTCCCTCCGGCCATGAAGCTGGCGATTGTGGCCTGCATGGACGCCCGCCTGAAGGTGGCGACGCTGCTCGGGCTGGAGGAGGGCGATGCCCATATCATCCGCAACGCCGGAGGCGTGGTCAGCGACGACGTCATCCGCTCACTCGTCATCTCCCAGCGCCTGCTCGGCACGCGGGAGATCATGCTGATCCACCACACGGACTGCGGGATGCTGAGCATCGACGAGGGAGAGTTGAAGGAGGCCATCTTCCAGGAGACCGGCATCCACCCCCCGTTCGCACTGGAGGCCTTCTCCGATCTCGAGGCCGACCTGCACCAGTCCATCGCCCGGGTGAAGGCCAGCTCCTTCGTGCCCCACAAGGACCAGGTGCGCGGCTTCGTCTACGAGGTGGAGACGGGCCGCCTGCGCGAGGTGGCCTGAAGGCGCCGCCTGCGACCGGCCGCCTAGCGCAGGCGCGCGAGCAGCCAGAGCAGCGCCGAGAGCACCAGGCTCACCAGGGTGCACGAGGTGACGGGCAGGTAGAGGCGCAGCCCCGGGCGCTGGATGCGGAGGTCCCCCGGCAGCTTCCCCAGCCAGCCCAGGCCGGGTAGCAAGGGGCCTATCATGAGCAGAAGACCCAGCACCAGAAGCACCAGGGCGATCGCCACCAAGCTGCGCCCCAGCCCCTGCATCTCGCTCACGGCGCTACAGACGACCTCTCTGCGCCGGCCCTCTCGGCGCAGAGGCAGAGCTGGTAGCCATTGCAGTCCGTTATGAGGAACTGGCGCAGGCCCCACGGCTTGTCCTCGGGCTCCTGGGCGATGCGCACCCCGCGGCTGCGGTAGAGCTCACAGAGCTCGTCGAGCCCGCTTCCGACGTGCAGCCAGAGATAGACCGCTGGCTGGAGGAGCGCTCCGGCTTCGAGGGGCTCGAAGCGGATGTGGACCGTGGGAGAAGAGTAGGTCGGGTCCGCGACCACGCGGGCGTGGAGGGGCGGATCCCCGGCGACGAAGTCGACCTGGAAGCCCAGCTTGTCGCGGTAGTAGGCGAGCGTGCCCTGGACGTCGGGAACCGGGAGCACCGGCTGCATCCCGTGCAGCGCATACGGCGTGAGTTCGCCCGGTTCCACGGATCCCCTCCCCTTCCGTCGAATGGGTCCAGCGTCAATCGCGAGCCACAGTGCCTCCGCGCTCCGCGGAAGCCCGGCTCTCCAATGCCAGACGCTAGCACGGTCCAACCGCTGCAGTGCGTACGGGAGGCTGGCCGGCCGGGGCATGGGAAGGATCTCAGCCTATCTCCGCGTCTGGCAGGCCGAAGATCTGCCAGCCGTCTCCCACATCTGTCGCCGAGAGGCCCAGCTGGTCTCGGAGGAACGAGCGGAGCGCGTCCGGCTCCGAGGAGTAGAACATCGTGTGGACGCCTTTGATCATGGCTCCATCCCCCGCGGCTCGTGGCTACGCTTGGTGGACACCCAAAGCCGGCCATGCGTGGACACGTGAAAGGCGGCCATAGGAGCGGACAACAGCTCCGGGCGGGGCCAGACGCGCAGGCGCTCTCCGGGCAGATCTCCATCCAGAAACGCGTCCTGGAAGGCTCCCCGATCGTGCTCCTGCCAGCTGCGCTGATGGAGGTTCGCGATCGCCTCCGCGTCCCCGGGTCCCGCGAGCCGGTACTGGATCCTCTCTCTCACGGCACGACTCTACCGATTGGCCGCCGGATGCCCGGTCGCTGGTGGGCGGCACCGCTCGCATCGAGGCGCTCGGGCTGCCCGGAGCTCGGAAGTCGTTCGAAGCCGCCAACGCCGCGCGCCATCCGCTCCAGCCGCAACTCAGGTGGCGGGCCCGCGGAGCAACAGGCGCATGGGCTGCACAAGAATGGAAGAGCCGGGTCGAAGGGGCTCCTGCTCCCCTCGCGGGAGGAAGCCCGCCCTTTCGTAGAGTCGTCTGGCAGGGACGTTCCCGCAGGCAACCTTGAGCTCGCGGCCCTCTGCCCCCCGCTCTCGCGACCAGTCCAGCGCTGCCTCGAGCAGCGCTCTGCCGATGCCCGCTCCTCGGGCATCCGGGCTCACCCACATCTGAACCAGAAAGGCGGAGCCATCCGCCACGATCCCGGCCCACGCCATGCCAACGAGTGCTCCGCGCAGCGCCGCTGCAAGTGGGAGACCCCGGCCAGATTCGACTCCCGTGCAGAGCTGCGAGCGCCAGGCATCCTCCGAGCGCTCCAATGCTTCCTCGAGGGTCGTTCCGAAGGCATCCGGCGAATCAGCCAGGGCTCGCAACCGGAGGTCTCGGTACGAACGCCACTCCCGCGCCTCGAAGCTTCGCACGATCCCGGATCCTCGCATGGGACCCTCACTCCACCTCTTGTGGGCGCACCGCCCTCTACGCCAGGGCCGACCCGCATCGATTCTACGCCTTGGCGGCTCACTGCCGCAGATCGATCTGGATCCTTCCGGTGAGCGTCCGGATGACCACGAGGACCATACTCACTGCGACGAGGGCCGCGATGGCGTTGTGCGTTCGCTCCTTCTCCGACAAGAAGCCGGTGGGGAATCCGCCAATCGCCAAGGCCTGGCCCACGCGGATCGGATGCAACCACGGGACGACCCGGGTGCGTGGGATCGGAGGAACGTGCCTCACCGATTGGCTCGGCTCCCTCAGACCGTCGGCCGGGCAACTACACGCGTGAAGGCCGGTCTCGATCTCGGCCCCAGCTACGTTTCCCGCCGGTCTGCGGATGCGCCGATGGGAGCACCGCGTCCGCGCCGGCGACGGCCCGCACCTGCTGGCGCAGGCGCGCGACCAGGGCGGGGTGGTCCCAGGGATTCCTCTCGCCGAGCACGCGCCGGGTCTCGCTGGCGCCGCGCACGCGCTGGGCACCCACACCGCTCAGCTCGGAGAGCGCCCGCAGCCCCCGCCAGTACTGCACGCGACCGGAGTCCAGGGGAAGCGCCTCTTCGTAGATCGAGCGGGTCTCGGCAATCGCCCGGCCGACCGCGCGATCGGCGACGCCGCCGAGGGGCCGCGGGAGCGCCGCGGTGATAGTGGAGAGGATGCAGAGCATCGAGCCCACGTCGAAGGCGGCGTCACGCGCGGCGCCCTCTACCACCAGTTCCGCGTAGAGGTCCAGCGGCCGGGCCTCCACCGGAAGCGACGCGATCTCCTGGAGCCGCCGCCCCATCCGCCCGAGCGGCGGCGGCGCGAGCACCCGCTCCGTGGCCTCGCCCGCGTAGCAGGACGGATCGATCAGCACCCGCTCTCGCGTGCCCCGCGCGTAGGTCTGGACCACCTGGCCCTCGGCCAGGATCTGCACCCGACCGGCGCAGCCGCGCACCTCCACCCGACGGCCCACGTGGGAGAAGGGGACGGCGTACTCCCGGCCCTCGAAGCGCACCAACCCGTCCCGGCCCACCGGGCGGATCACCGCCACGTCGAAGGGCTCGGGCAGGATCGGAAGCTCTCGCAGCCGCTCGCGCTCTCGCTCGTAGCTCGCCTGCACCGTCTCCCCCGTCGCCGGGCAGATCGTCCGCTTCGCCCAGCGCTCGATCCGCGCATCCGTCTCCGCCTGCAGCTCCTCGAGCGCTCCGTAGCGCCGGCGCGTGTCCACCAGCTGCCGTGACAGCTTCACCTTCGCCTCGGTCTTCCCCTTCGCCTGCGGGGCCCCCGGCGCACACGCATCCACATGGAAGCCCACCGCCCGCGCATAGGCCCGATACGCGGGATGGATCGTCCCCCACGCCCCGGCCCCCGCCACGATCCCCGTCTTCAGGTTGTCGATCCGGTTCACCGCCGCCACGCCGCCGAAGCGCCGGTACGCCTCGTTGTGGCAGTGCAGCCAGCCCGCGTAGCGGTGCTCCTCCACCAGGTGCTCGTGGAGCGCGCGCAGGTTGGGCGGCCGCCGCCCGCCCTGGCGGGCCTCCATCCACTCCCGGATCACCTCGGCCATCCCCGCCGCCCGACGCGGCTGCAGCCGACGACCGTCCTCGGCGCCCGCCGCGGCTCGGCGCGGGGGGTACCGGACCGTTCCCTCGCTCACCCCCAGCGTCCGGGCGATCCCGCAGTGGCTCGTCCCCTTCTCTGCAAGTACCCGAATCGTCACGACTTCCTCCCCACGGAGACGACACGGCATCCTACCCCCCCTCGCTCCCGATCAGAGGGGTCTACCTCGCCTCCGTTCCGCGGGGGTCGTAAAAGTGGATGTCTCCTAACGACTCAGATAGGGCGTCTCAGGACACGCTTCGCGTAGGCTCGCACGCTCTCGCCGCTGCGCGCGGAGGCACGCAGATGGCCCAACCACTCCCGCTGCCGCGGGGTGAGGCCCGTCGATCGCTTCCGGTCCATCGCACGACCTCCTCCTCGGCCAGGAGCATCGCGCCGCCGCCAGCGACCCGAAACACGGGGATCAATTGGCGCTTACGATCGCCCGGCGCCTCCGGGACGGGCTCAGAAGTTTCCCTCCGCCACATCCTTCAGTACACGGTTCTCGGGCGCCTGATCCGCCACCAGGCGCTTCAGCTGCTGGTTCTCCTTCCGGAGCTCCTTCAGCCGCTTCACCACGTCCCGGGTGGCGCCGTCGTACTCTCTCCGCCAGCGGTAG
>Ga0114931_10005678_pt1 | contig 15433 bp, 16 predicted proteins | sample 2SBtaG_FD_89579 | JGI IMG/M metagenome (GOLD analysis project Ga0114931, IMG submission 89579) | Deep subsurface microbial communities from Kolumbo volcano to uncover new lineages of life (NeLLi) - 2SBTROV14_V59a metaG | ecosystem: Environmental > Aquatic > Marine > Volcanic | place: Kolumbo...
CCCACAGGGTTCTCAGCGTTTTTCATATACTTCTTCAAATTTTCTCACATTATCCCGATAGTGCTTCAAAAATTTTCATCGCCTATAAAAAACGCTGAAAATCTTGATGCGAAGTAATTTTTAAAACCCCCCTTTAACAAATCACACGGTTGCTTTTCTAATTTTTAAATACGAACTTTGCATGAAAACCAATTAAACTGAATATTCATCTGATAAAACAAAAAATAGTTATGAGCAACAGAAGAACATTTTTAAAAACATCCCTGCTGGTCGCCTCAGGATTGGCAGTATCGGGAAAAGTCCTGGCCAAAGGAAAAAATAAAATGCCGGAATTCCCCGGTGTAATTTACTCTAAAAATGATCAGGGCATGTGGGATGGCAAAGCCGGCAGCCATGTTCCTGAAGTCACCATCAAAGGAAGGAAGGTTACCGTATATACCAATCATGGCATGAGTGAGAAGCATTACATTGTGAGGCATACCCTCGTTACGCCCAAGGGGGAAGTACTGGGTTCCAAAACCTTTTACCCGGTGGTTGATGAAAATGCCAGGTCTTATTATGACATCCCTGAAAATTTTTCCGTAAAGTTATATGCTACAAGTTTTTGCAACAAGCATGACTTTTGGATAAAAGAGTTTGAGATTTGATGAGAATAGCATTAATCCAGCAGCACGCTACAGGGGACAAAGCTGGAAACACGGAAAATGGAATTAAAGCATTTGAAGAAGCCGTTGAAAACGGAGCAAAACTGGTTTGCTTTGCCGAACTGGCTTTCGAACCGTTTTATCCTCAGAAAAAAGCTTCGGGAGATGTAACGTCACTGGCAGAAACCATTCCCGGTCAAACGACGGAAATATTTGTACAACTGTCAAAAAAATACGGAGTGGTTACCGTTTTAAACTTATTTGAAAAAGAAAACGGCCTGACTTACGACGCTTCCCCGGTTATTGATGCTGATGGTGAACTGCTTGGAAAAACACGTATGGTGCACATTCCCGATTACGAGTATTTCCATGAGAAAACCTATTATACTCCCGGAAATACAGGCGCCCCGGTTTATGATACAGCCATTGGCAAAATTGGTGTTGCCATCTGTTATGACCGGCATTATCCCGAGTACATGCGGGCACTGGCATTGGCCGGTGCCGAACTGGTGATTACACCACAGGCAGGTGCCGAAGGCGAATGGACAGAGGGGCTGTATAAGGCCGAAATGCAAATCGCTGCTTTTCAGAATGGCTATTTCACAGCGCTGTGCAACCGTTCCGGAAAAGAGGAGAACCTGATGTTTTCGGGCGAATCATTCGTTTGCGACCCTGATGGACGGGTCGTTGCCCAGGCCGGAAAAGGAACGGATAAAATTCTTTATTGCGACATTGACCTGGAAAATGTAAAAAACTCACACGCCAGACGATTGTTTTTTCCTGACAGGCGAAGTGAATTGTATGGAAAGTGGCTGTGATTTCCCGAACCTTTGCATGATTCAATTTTAAATATCAAAAATGAAAACATCCCTTACCATCCTCACTCTTTTGCTCATGCTGGCGAGTGTATCCTGCCGGTATGAGGCCGTGGAAAATGAATCTGCCAAAACAAACATCAAAGAAATATTGAACAAACAGGCCGCGGCGTGGAATGAAGGGAGCATTGAAAAATACATGGACGGCTACCAGCGCTCGGATTCACTGCGATTTGCTTCAGGAGGAAACGTATCTTACGGCTGGCAGACAACACTGGAGCGTTACAGGAAAGGATATCCCGACAGGTCTTCCATGGGGAAACTGATCTTTTCGGATATTGACATCACCCTGATCTCCAACGATGCCGCGCTGGTTTTCGGAAGATGGGAATTGCAACGGAATAACGACCGACCTCAAGGCTTGTTTACACTCCTTTTCAGAAAAACAAAATCCGGTTGGCGGATTGTTCACGATCATACTTCTTCAGCAGGGAAATAAAGGAATGTGGGCCGTTCTGTGTGGATATCTAAAGTGTTGTGTGTTAACAGTCAGGAGGGAAGAGATGTTCCCAACGCTCACTTTCAAGCTTTCCGGTTCCCACCGCTCCCGTTTTCTTCGACCGGGAAGGTTAAACACCCCGAACCCCGCTTGCCTGCCGAAGCATAACGAAAGAGGATATTTAATCTGCACCTTATACCTCGCACCCCGTCAAACGACCACAACTTCTCTTTCAAGCGTAATTCCGAATTGTTCATGAACACTTGCCACAATTTGTTGTGAAAGATCATAGATCTGCTTTCCGGCAGCATGGCCGTAATTCACCAGGACAAGAGCCTGCCTGTCATAAACGCCGGCATCCCCTACCCTTTTGCCTTTCCAGCCGCATTGCTCAATCAGCCATCCGGCAGCTATTTTGTATTTATCATTTCCCATTGCAAAAAAGGGGATTCCCGAAAACCGGCTTTTGAGTTGATTCACTTTTTCGAAGGTCATTATGGGGTTTTTAAAAAAACTACCTGCATTGCCCAGCACTTCCGGGTCGGGCAATTTTGACCTGCGGATACTTTTCACGGCATCACTCACTTCTTTCAGGCTTATTGATTCCAAAGGACGGTTTTTAAAATAACTTCTCAAGGGTGTATAACCCAGGTTTAGTTCAGGAACTTTGGTGAGTTTTAAAATAATATTGGTGATCATATACCGGCCCTTAAGATGTGTTTTAAAAATACTGCTCCGGTAACCCAGCTCACATCGTCTGAGAGAAAATGTTTTCCTTTCCCCGGTTTGAAAGTCAAAAACTTCCACACAATCCAGTACATCTTTCAACTCCACTCCATATGCCCCGATGTTCTGAACAGGTGCAGCACCGACCGACCCGGGGATCAGGCTTAAATTTTCCAGCCCCCCCCAATGTCTTTTTACCGTATAATCAACCAGTCCGGACCAGTTCTCCCCTGCTGCAACCCTAAGAAAGACATCATCATCATCTTCCTCCACAATTTCTATCCCACTTAAGCGGTTTCTAATGATCAGGCCATGATAATCGCACGTAAACAGAACATTGCTGCCTTCACCAAGAACCAGAAAACCATTGTCATTAAAAAGTCCCTCATTAAAAAGAGACTCCATATCTTCAATTGACTCAACCGTTACCACCATGTCGGCCTTTGCTTCGATGCCGAATGTATTCAGTGCTTTCAGATCAGCATTTTTGTCCGTTAACATAATTTCAAAATTAAGTAATCAGAGCAATAAATCAAAAAAAAATTAGTTCATAAACAAAAAGATTCTAACATTCTCATTTGCCATAAACCACTACTTGAAAAAAAGAGTTCTTGTTTCGGTCATTAATGATCTGATCACCGATCAGAGGGTGAAAAGAACATGTCAAACCCTAACTGACCTTGGTTTTGAAGTTATCCTTGTCGGGCGAAGGCTCAGAGCCAGTCCCCCGATGGAAAAGCGACCCTACCGCACTGTAAGGATGAAACTTATGGCAGAAAAAGGACCCTGGTTTTACAGTTGTTTCAATGGGCGTCTTTTCTTCTTTCTGTTATTTCATAAAACGGACCTCCTTGTGTCGAATGACCTTGATACCTTGCTGCCCAATTTTCTCATCAGCCGGTTGAAAAACATACCGCTTGTTTACGACTGTCATGAATATTTTACCGGCGTTCCTGAACTGGCCAACAGAAAAACGGTGCAAAAAATCTGGAAAACCATTGAACGAAACATCTTTCCAAAACTAAAAGACGTTATTACGGTCAATGAATCCATTGCAGGATTGTATGAAAAAGAATATGGAATAAGGCCTGTTGTTGTCCGTAATGTTTCGCCCGCCAGAAAGGAAGTACATATCACGGACAGGGTTTCCATGGGTCTTCCGGTGGACAAAAAAATCCTGATTCTTCAGGGTTCAGGCATCAACATCCAGCGCGGTGCCGAAGAAATGGTAGAGGCCATGCAGAACATTAACGGTGCGGTTTTGCTTATTGTAGGCGGAGGGGATGTGATGGGTGTGTTAAAAGAGACGGTGCTTGAAAAACATCTTGAACAAAAAGTAATATTCAGGCCACGGCAACCCTATGATGAACTGTTTAAGCTCACCTGTTCTGCGGATATGGGCCTGACACTGGACAAAGACACCAACATCAATTACCGTTACAGCCTGCCTAACAAGCTGTTTGATTACATCCAGGCAAGAATCCCTGTGCTGGCTTCTCCCCTGCCCGAAATCAAAAAGATTATTGAACAATACGACATCGGGGATTTTATCCCTGACCACGATCCTGAAAATATTGCGAAAAAGGTAAATCAAATACTTGCTAATCAGGAACTCATCCATAAATGGAAAAAAAACCTTAACTTTGCCGCTGCCCAAATTACCTGGGAGAAAGAGAAAAATGTCCTGAATAAAATATTCAACAAATATGTCTGACCTTCATCTGCATATCATTTCGTTTGATATACCATATCCTGCAAATTACGGTGGAGTAATTGACGTATTTTACAAGGCCAAGGAACTGGCTGAAAAAGGGGTAAAAGTACATCTCCATAGTTTTAAGTATGGCCGTCGGGCCAGTGTCGTTCTAAAGAAGTTGTTTTACGAGGTTAATTATTACAACAGAGACCTTTCAAAAGTAAATTTGATCAAAAGCCAGCCATACATTGTAAGTTCACGCATTTCTGAAGAAATGATACAAAACCTGCTAAAAGATGATTATCCCATATTGATGGAAGGCCTTCATACCAGTGCGCTGCTTAAGGAACCCAGGCTGGATGGCCGTAAAAGGATAGTAAGGACACACAACATTGAACATGAATACTATCAGAACCTGGCCAAAGTTGAAACCGATATTTTCAGAAAGTATTATTTTTTTAATGAGGCCGCCAAATTAAAACGTTTTGAGAAAGTGTTGAAAAATGCCGATTTGATCCTGGCGATTTCAAGACATGATGAACAATATTTTTTGAAATATTTTAACAATGTAAAATTCATTCCTGCATTTCATCCTTTTAAGGTGGTCAGTTGCAAACCGGGCAAAGGTAGTTATGTGCTGTACCATGGTAACCTTTCGGTAGCCGAAAATGCCAATGCCGCACGATTTTTACTCACTGAGGTATTTAACGATCTGGATATTCCATTTAAAGTGGCCGGACTGAGCCCCTCAAAAGCCCTGATCAGTCAGTTTGCACAACATCCGAAAATTGAACTCATCCCCAATCCAAGCGACAAAACCTTACATGACCTTATTGAAAATGCCCACATCAATATCTCGATAACCGCCCAGCGAACCGGACTGAAATTAAAATTGCTGAATACCCTTTACAATGGACGTTTCTGTCTGGTAAACGACAAAATGCTCAATGGCAGCCAATTGGATGATTTATGCATTATTGCCAACAACAAGAGTAATATCCGGCGTAAAATAAAAACATTGTTTACCGAAGAATTTACCGAAGAGAACATTATTGACCGCAAAGCAAAACTGGGGGCAATTTACAACAACGGAAACAATGTGGCGCAACTAATAAGTCTTGTTTGATGAGCTAATTACCTTTCCTTCTTCACATTTTACAACCTTGCCGGGGAATTTGTAAATGATGTTGTAATTATGGGTTGCCATGATAACCGACTTGCCGTTTTCGGAGATTCTGATCAGCAATCGCATGATGTCGTTTGAGGTTTCAGGATCAAGGTTTCCGGTAGGCTCATCGGCCAGGATAAGTTCAGGGTGGTTTAACAATGCCCGGGCTATGGCAATTTTTTGCTGTTCACCCCCTGATAGCTGATGCGGCATCACTTTTAATTTTGGCAACAACTCCACTTCCTCAAGCACTTCGATAATCCTTTTTCTGATCTTTTCTTTATCCTTCCACCCGGTGGCCTTCAATACAAATACCAGATTGTTTTCTACACTCCGGTCATCCAGCAGTTGGAAGTCCTGAAAAACAATGCCCAGTTTTCTTCTTAAAAAAGGCACTTCCCTCTTTTTTAGGTTTTCAAGGTGATAACCACAAACTTCACCGGTTCCTTTGTTTGACCTGAGGTCGGCATAAATTATCTTTAACAGACTGGATTTTCCGCTTCCGGTTCTGCCGATCAGATAAACAAATTCACCGGAATTGACCCGGAGTTCCACATCTTCCAAAACTTTTTTGTTGTGTTGAAATACATCAATCCCTGAAAGGCTGACCAAAGGCTGATTATCCATTAACTTTTCGTTTGAGGCAAAGGTAGGAAATCAATAGGAATTTGTTAAACCAAACCTGTAAATCCCATAAATGAAAGGGCCAATATTCCTGCTACGATAAGGGCAATGGGAACTCCGCGCATTCCTTTAGGGACTTCCATTAGGTCAAGATGTTCACGGATACCCGAAAACAAAGCAATAGCCAATGTAAATCCAACAGCATTTGAAATGGCAAATACAACACCTTCGAGAAGATTAAAATCTTTTTGAATTGTTAAAATGGCAACGCCCAGTACGGCACAGTTTGTAGTGATCAAAGGAAGATAAACACCCAGCGCCTGGTATAAGGCAGGACTAACTTTTTTCAGAATGATCTCAACCATTTGCACGAGCGTTGCTATGATCAGGATAAAAACAATGGTTTGCATAAAGACCAGTCCAAACGGATTGAGCAGATAATATTGAAGAACCCAGGTTACCATAGTGGCCAGGGTTATCACAAACATAACGGCAGCACCCATACCAACGGCTGTTGAAAGCTTGCCCGACACGCCGATGAAAGGGCATATCCCAAGGAACTGGGTAAGAACGATGTTGCTTACAAAAACTGCGCTTATAACAATTACAAAATATTCCATGGCAACAAATATTATGAAGTTTTAGTCATTTTATTCATGATGGCTATCAAATACCCCAGGGCTAAGAAAGCACCGGGCGCAAGGACAAACACAAGCATCGTATCACCCTTGACGAGGTTAATGCCAAAAAATGCACCACTACCCAGTATTTCACGAACACTTCCAAGCAAAGTAAGAGCAAAAGCAAAACCCAGACCCATTCCCAATCCATCTATGAGCGAAGACCAAACTGTATTTTTTGAAGCAAAAGCTTCTGCCCTGCCCAACACAATGCAGTTGACAACGATAAGCGGGATAAAAATCCCCAGCGACTCAAACAATGCCGGCGTATATGCCTGCATCAGCAATTCCACAACGGTTACAAACGAAGCAATGATCACAATAAAAGAAGGAATACGCACTTTATCGGGGATAAAATTCTTTACCATAGAAACGACAATATTTGACATCACCAGGACGAAGGTTGTTGCAAGCCCCATGCCCAGGCCGTTTATGGCAGAAGTAGTTACCCCCAGTGTGGGACACATCCCCAACACCAGCACAAATACCGGATTCTCTTTGATAAATCCTTTTGTAAAATTTTGAACCTGATTCATTGTTGCCTATTTTTCTTTATTCTTCTCATATGTATCAAAAGCCCGTTGTAGGGCATCACAAAATGCACGCGATGAGATGGTCGCGGCCGTAATGGCATCCACATCACCACCGTCTTTTTTAACAAGCAGTTTAAAGTTTGCCGGATTTTTCCCAATAAACTGATCTGAGAAATTGGATTTTGATTTTTGCAATTTATCACCAAGCCCCGGTGTTTCTTTAAGTGATAAAACAGAAGTATTGGTAATTGTTCCGTCTTCAGAAAATCCGACCATAACGTCAATGGTTCCGCCAAATCCTTTGTTCGTATAAGTTTCAACAGCTACGCCAATGGGTTTGCCCTCTTTTTCGGCCCGGTAAAAAGTCAGTGAATCACCATCAGGATCAAAGGCTTTAGAAATTGTTATTGTGTCAAATTCCGGCAACACGGCTTTAATTGCGGCCTCCAATTTTTTTTGTTTGGCAATGGCGATGGGTTCCTTGGTTAACACATAAACCCCGCCAAGGGCCAATGCCGCTATCCCTGTTACCAGAAAAAGTGCAAGGACCATATTCTTAAAATTGGATTCTGTTTTAGCAGCCATAATTATCTTCTTATTTATTAATTACCACTCCGGGTTTAGCACCAAATCGCCGGGGTTTAAAAGCACGGTTAATTAACGGCACTGCCGCATTCATCAGGAGAATCGCGAACGAAACCCCTTCGGGATAGGCTCCCCATATCCTGATGAGTATTGTCAATAGCCCGATACCGAACCCAAACAACAATTGCCCTCCCCTGGTCATGGGTGATGTTACCATATCGGTAGCCATAAAAAAGGCGCCCAGCAACAGCCCTCCGGTCAACAACTCGAAAACAGGATCAACGTACATTTCAGGATTGATCAGCCATAAAATACCTGAAAAAACAAAGACGGTCACCAAAATTGAAACAGGAATCTCCCAGGTTATGATCTTACGCCAAAGCATGTAAATTCCTCCGAGGATCAGGGCTATGGCAGAAACTTCGCCCATTGAACCTCCCATTTGGCCCAAAAGGTAATCCACATATCCCGGCAATTGCGCCTGTAACTGACTGACTGTTTGACCGGCACCCAGTCCTTCTTTCATAAACCCAAGCGGAGTAGGGCCCGTAATAACATCCACCATGAATCCTTTGCTAATGGGAACCGGTTTGGGCCATGAAGTCATTTGTACAGGAAATGAGATCAATAAAAATACCCGTGCCACCAGTGCCGGATTGAAAACATTTTTTCCAAGGCCGCCGAATGACATTTTTGCTACGCCGATAGCTACCAAAGCACCCACAATCACCATCCATCCCGGAAAGTTTGTTGGCACGTTGAAAGCCAAAAGAATACCGGTAACCAATGCCGAGCCATCGGTAATGGTAACCGGTCCTTTAATGAGATATTTTTGGATCAACCATTCAAAAAACAAGCTGCTGGCCACAGCCAGTATAAGTACGCGGACCGCATTAAAACCAAAATAATATATAGAAACAAGCATGGCAGGAAGCATGGCATACACCACCCCATACATGAGCTTTTTGGTTGATTCATCTCCGTGAACATGCGGAGAACCTGATATGGTAAACATTGTCATGTGCTATCGAATTACTTTTTCCTGTTTCTGATTATATTTCCAACCTTGCTTTTCCCCAGCCGCAGATAGTCGAGCAAAGGAATATTTGCCGGACAAGTATATTGACACGACCCGCATTCGATGCAATCCATTATCTTTTCATTTTCAGCCAGATCAAATTTTCCAACTTTTGAAACGCGGGCAAGCAGAAAAGGCTCAAGCCCCATTGGACAGACCTGTGTACACTTTGAGCAGCGGATGCAAGGGCTTTCTGGTTTCCGGTGACTTTCTTCGTCTGGCATCAGCAATATTCCTGATGAACCTTTTACCACAGGCACATCTAATGACGCCAGCGCTTTACCCATCATGGGCCCGCCACCGATAATTTTTCCGGTATTCTCCGGAAGGCCTTCGGCAGCCTCAACCAATTTGCTGATGGGCGTCCCTATTCTTGTCAAAAAATTAGATGGTTTCTTTACGGATTTTCCGGTAACGGTCACTACCCGCTCAAACAGGGGTTTGTTTTTCTGAACGGCCTCGTAAACAGCAAATACCGTACCCACATTTTGAACAACACAACCCACTTCTATGGGTAATTTCCCCGAAGGCACCTCCCTGTTAAGTGTGGATTTTATCAATTGCCTTTCACCGCCCTGCGGATATTTTACTTTTAAGGGAATTACCGTGATATTTTTCTCATTCCGGGTAAGTTCGGCCATGTGACTGATGGCATCAGGCTTATTGTTTTCGATGCCAATGATGGCTTTATCTGCTTTCAGGGCCTTCATTAGAATTTTTGTCCCAACGACAATCTCCTGCCCTTTTTCCAGCATCAACCGGTGATCGGCGGTAAGATACGGCTCACATTCCACACCATTGACGATCAGGTAATCTGCTTTTTTGCCCGGAGGGGGCATCAGTTTGACAAAAGTCGGGAAAGTAGCCCCACCCATACCTACCAGGCCGGCTTGTTTTATTTTTTCGACAATCTCCTGTGAACTGTCACTGATTTCAGTAACAAGGTTAGCGGAACGGTCAATGTTTTCTTCCCATTCATCACCATCGGTATTGATCACAATGGAGGGGCGCCTGAATCCTGACATGCCAATCAGGTTGTCTATTTTGAGTACTGTACCCGATACCGGCGAATGAATGTTGGCGGAAATAAATCCACCTGCCTCGGCAATAAGCTGGCCTGTTTTTACTTTATCACCTTTTTTCACTATGGGTTTTGAAGGAGCACCAAGATTCTGGCCTAACGGTACGATTGCCTGATCGGGCAACGACATTACTTCAATGGGTGTATTGGAAGAAAGTTTGTTTTCTTCCGGATGAACGCCCCCTAATGTAAATGTTTTGAGTATTCCCATTTTCTCAGGAATTATGCTTTTTATTTTCTTCTGTTTTTGAATCCACTTTTACCTTGTCAATTTTGGCCTGGTCTGTAGTGGTCACCGGTTTTTTTACAGGAACAGGATTGCGCTCAACCGAACCCTCAGGTTTTAAGGGCTTTGGCTTACGCGGTTTGAAGTTCACCTCCCATATGGCGGATGTAGGACAAACTTCAACGCATTTGCGGCACAATGTACATTTCTGGAAATCAATATAGGCAAGAAAACTGGTTATGGTAATGGCATCGAAATTACAAACCTTCTCACACTTTCCACATCCGATACAAGCTACCGAGCAATTCTTCTTTGCAGGGCCACCCTTTTCCTTGTTCACACACGACACAAATATTCTGCGGTCTTTAGGGCCTTTTTTCCTTAATTCGATAATGTCGCGCGGACAAGCTTCAACACAGGCTCCGCAAGCAGTACATTTATCATTAACAACCGGAAGGCCGGTTTCAGGATTCATGTGGATAGCATCAAAATCACAGGCATCCACACAATCGCCATGACCAAGGCAACCATACTGACACCCTCCTTCACCTGTAAACAATGCATGGGTAAAGGCACACGAAGTGGCTCCTTCATATTGTATTTTCCCCGGACTGTTGGTGTGCGTTCCGTTACACCTGATAACAGCTATCAACGGCTCTGTTTTTTCCACCTCCAATCCAACAATTTTCCCAACATTTTGCATAACGTCGTTACCTCCGACCGGACAAAACAGGCCTTCGATACTTTTGTTATCTTTGGCAGACTTTACAACAGTTTCAGCAAATGAGCGGCAACCGGGAAAACCACAGCTACCGCAGTTGGCAGAAGGTAAAGCTTCTTCGACCTCATCAATCCTGGGGTCTTCAAAAACTTTGAATTTACTCTTGATAAAATACAGCACAACAGCAGAGAGCAAGCCAATTCCGCCAAGAGCTACGATCGAAATAATGATGATATTATCCACAATCCCGGTTTTTTTTGAACGGTTTTATTTTTCAGGCTTATCAGCCGGGTACAAAATTAAAATATTTAAACAGACTGGTATAAAACCGTATAGTCATCTTCAATACGTTAACTCATTGATTTTTATTGTATTACAATATATTTATTTTCGGTTTATTTTTGTTAAACATGAAAACCCGTTGACAATCAAATAGTTTTATCTTTTTTTTAGAAAGACTATAAATTAAACCTAAATAGCGCTTGGTATTGTGCTATTTGCAAAGAGCATTGAACAAGCCATTGCCCAACAATACAAATATTACGATTTTACTCTTGGGCTGGACCGCTATAAACGATCATTCGGTCCAGACAAATATGAAACAAAAAATTTTTCCATCAGGAGAAAGAGTTTAAAAACGTTTGTAACATTAATACTGATGAAACAAATTAAAAAAGTATTGAAATAAAAACCATTCGTGTTATCTGAACACGTTTAAAAAATTATACTTACCTTTATTCACCGGAAATGATCTCTGTTTTTAAAGCTAAAAAATGCCATACGTCAGAGACATAACCAGATATGTTCCCCGTTTATGTTTCTCAAGTTATTTGGGTTCGTTTAACAGGATGAAAAATCTATAATGTGAGCGACAAAAATCAGGATTATGTTAAAAAATACGGTTTCTATTTTACTTATCTTATTCGAATTACTTACGGGCTGTAGCAGGCCTTTTACCATGCATGACAATGGGCATACGGTAGAGCTTGACATGGATACCCCTTTCGAAATTGAGCTGCACGGGGATTCTTCTGCCGGTTTTTCGTGGCATGTAAGGGAGTTTGATTCAACTATTATAAAACAAATCGGACAGCCCAAATATTCCCAACCTGTAAATCAGACAGGAACCGGATTATATACTTTTGATTTTCATACCGTTGGTTATGGTAAAACTTACCTGATCCTGAATTATGGCAGGCCGTCAGAACCTCCGGTAAAAACATTCAGGATAAAAATTATTTCAGGCACCATGGGCAGGATATTGGGTAAATAAATGACGGCAACAATGTGATTGTTCATACCGAACCGTTATCCCCGAAATTAATTCTGGGCTAATCGGCCGGCATTATACTAAAATATATTTAATATTCTTTTTAGCGGTTTAGTATCAGGTATTCCTTTTAAAATACTTCCCCTGCCACGTATCCCGTTTTTCCATTTCCTTTTCGATGACTATGTTGATCTGGTCGTTGCGGACCAGTCCCCAGCCGGGGCCTGCCAAATATCGCGGTGGCACTTCGCCGGCAAACCGTTCGATAATGAATGAGGGGTTCAGCCTTTCGGTAAACCGGACGATGAAGTCAACATATTCTTCAAATAAAAACAGGTCGTAATCGCCGGGATTGATTTTGTAATCTTTTGCCATTGAGGTACCCTTTACGATTTGCAACTGGTGAAATTTAATACTGTTGATTGGCAGGCGGTTAATGGCATGAAGCGAATCCATCATCATCGCACGGCTTTCCCCCGGCAGGCCAAAAATAAAATGGGCACCAATGGTTAACCCGTATTCTGCCGACTTCATGATGGCCTCTTCCGATTGGTTAAAAGTATGTTTCCGGTTGATCCTCACCAATGTTTCATCATAAATACTTTCCACACCATACTCAATGACGATATAGTGTTTTTCCGATAATGCTTTCAGATATCCAAGTATTTCATCGTCCACACAATCGGGACGGGTACCGATGACCAGACCGACAACTCCAGGCTGCGAAAGGGCGGTTTCATACAATTTCTTCAAATGTGATAACGGTGCATATGTATTCGAATAAGGCTGAAAGTACACAAGGTATTTGTTTGCCCTGCGGTAACGTACCTTATGAAACTCAATCCCGTCGCTGATTTGCTGTTCTATGGGATTGGCCGGATCACAATAGGAAGGGTTAAAGGCCTTGTTGTTGCAATAAGTACATCCGCCATGCGCCAGTGTACCGTCGCGGTTGGGACAGGTAAAGCCCACATCCACACTGATTTTTTGCACCCTTTCGCCAAAAAGGCTCTTAAAGTACGGTGCGTAGGCATTGTAGCGCCGGGTCTGGTTCCAGGAATACATCATGTAAAAAAAAATAGCTGCCCAAAAGTAAAACATAAGCTCTTATTAAAGGGGGGTTCTAAAAATTCCTTTCTCTCAAGTAATTTTTAGAACCCCCCTTAAGCAGCTATTTAAAAATCATAATTCTTTTTTATGAATTCACAGCCCGTTCAAGCAATTTTAAAATGGAAAAGATAAATATTGCAGAGAGCAGCGTTAAAGCGACCAGTAAAATAAAAAACTGCCAGAGTTCCCATTTATCCCAAAACGGTCCAATCAGTCCGGCCATCAGGTTGCCAATGGCAGTAGCGCCGAGCCACCCGCCCTGTGCCAGTCCTTTGTATTGGGGAGGGGCAACTTTTGAAACAAAAGAAATACCAATAGGACTTAAAAACAACTCGGCAATCGTTAAGGTGAAATAGGTGCCGATCAACCAGTAGTGTGAACGCAGGGTATCGTAAACCCCACCTTGTTCCGCCAGGTCATGCGGACTTATTAGTCCCCTTGAAGCAAGTACCATGATCGTAAATCCGAGGGCAGTGATAATCATGCCAATGCCTATTTTTTTCGGTGAAGAAGGTTCTCTGTTCCTCTTGCGCAGGTACGCAAAATAACCGATAATCACCGGGGTAAGGAATACAATGAAAATCGGGTTGAATTGTTGAAAGATCTCCGGTGAAATGGGGTTGCCTTCAGGTTGCAGCTGGCTGATCGTGTAATAGGCAGCAACGGCAGAAACAAAAGCAACGATGGCCCCGATCAGCCGTGTTTTAACGGAGTTGCCTTTGCCAACCAGCAAAACAACACCAAGGATGGTGAGCAGCACGGGCAAAAATGTTGACAGGTTAAATATGATGGCTGTTCCTTTGCCGACAGCCGAAACCGTATAATCCCTGGCAAAAATGGTCAGCGTAAAACCGTTTTGATGGAAAGCCATCCAGAAAAACATAACAACGATAAATACCAGTCCGAGAGCTACCAACCGGTCTTTGGTCTGCTTTGGTGTTAATACAACCAAAGATTCACTTTTTTCGGCTTTTTGTTGTTTATGGGTCACATCGGCATGTTTGTAATATTTGCGGAATACCAGAAAGATGACCAGGGACAAAACCATACTTACGGCTGCAATGGCAAATCCCGAGTTGTAGGCATCACTCAACGATTTAATGTAATAATGTGAAAAGTCGGTCAGGTTGGTGTATGAACTGCCCATCTGTGCTTTTGCGAATTGCTCAAGCTGCGCAGTGGACTCAAGGGTTCCTTTCAGGTATTTATGGGCTAAATCGGGGATGGCTGCCTGATAATCAAGCCCTTTTATATTCATTACCCACGACCTCATGCCGCGGGCGGCACTGGGTGCAAAAAAGGCACCGATATTGATACCCATGTAAAAAATATTAAAGGCCGAATCGCGAAGTTTATCATACTTTGCCTCATCATAGAGGTTGCCGACCAACGCCTGCAGGTTTCCTTTGAACAATCCTGTGCCCAGCGAGATAACAGCCAGGGCACCATAAATAAACCACTCACCGGTACCGGGCATGGCCAGCATGATATACCCGATGAACATGACTACAATACCGAGGACGATGGTCTTTCCATACCCGAAGACATTATCTGCCAGATATCCGCCAAGCAATGGCAGAAAATAAATGCCAAATAAAAATCCACCGTAAACATGCCCGGCCTGTGTTGCTGACCAGCCGAATTTTGATTGCAGGTACAAAACAAAAATTGCCAGCATGGTATAATACCCGAAACGCTCACCCATATTGGCAAAAAATGCTACATATAATCCTTTAGGATGTCCTTTAAACATAATTGTTGATTTAATTTTTTAATTTGGGAAAGGCACAAATGTAAGGAAAATAATAACCAGGGAAGAATCAGAATAATTATGATAACAATGATGTACTAAAAAATTAAAATTTATGCATGCCCTCAAGCCGGGCAGGCTCTTACTTTTTTTCTTCAGCAAAAAAAAGTAAGCAAAAAATGCCTGCCTGCGTCAGGCAGGCCGCCGCTGATGAAAAAATTGCTAAA
>Ga0114931_10005679_pt1 | contig 15432 bp, 14 predicted proteins | sample 2SBtaG_FD_89579 | JGI IMG/M metagenome (GOLD analysis project Ga0114931, IMG submission 89579) | Deep subsurface microbial communities from Kolumbo volcano to uncover new lineages of life (NeLLi) - 2SBTROV14_V59a metaG | ecosystem: Environmental > Aquatic > Marine > Volcanic | place: Kolumbo...
GAAACGTCATGGAACCACCATCCGGCGCGTGGAGGCGGAAGAGGTGACGGCGTATGAAGTATGCCGCCACGTGGTGCGGGAGCGGGTCGACGGACGCGTCAGCCGATCCGGGTCGCGCCACACGTCGGCCAGCGCGAGGGCCTTGGGGCAGACGTGCCCCCGACTGAGCGGATCCGCCTCGTCGCCGCGGATGGCCGTGACCTCCCTCCCGCCGACCTCGATCGCCAGCCCGCACACCGCCTCGCACAGGTTGCACGCGCGGTAGTGGACGCGGGTTCGGTGGGCCATGGACGCCATCGTACATCCTCCAGGTAGGGGTGGATTGCGCCAGACGGGCGAATCAATTCCGTTGTGGAGTGCGAAGGGCGCAACCCCCGCGCGCGGGCGGCGAGCGATCGCTCCGTCTCGGCGGTCCGCTTCGCCTGCGCGACCCCCGCCGGCGCCGGCGGCGAACCCGGGGCGAGCCCGGTGGCTTTCGAGAAGCGGGGGAGGAGCGTACGGGGCCTGCGCCGGAGCCGGTGCACCCGCGAGCGCGCACGAAGGAAAGGCGATGGCGCGAATCCTGGATGGAGGTTCCGTGAGGGGGCGGCGTCGCCGGGTCCGCACGCGTCGCGCGCGGTGCGCGTGGCTCGCGGTGGGGCTGGCCGCGTCGCTCTCCGCGCAGGCCTGCGCGGTCAATCCGGCCACGGGTCGCCGGCAGCTCTCGCTCATCGGCGAGGACCGCGAGATCGAGATGGGGCGGGAGGCCGACCGCGCGTACGCCGCGGAGTTGGGCCTCTACCCCGACTCCGCGCTGGCCGCCTACGTCCGCGACCTCGGTCTCCGGCTCGCCGCGTGCTCCGAGCGGCCCGATCTGCCGTGGTCGTTCCGCCTCCTCGACGATCCGGTGGTCAACGCCTTCGCGCTGCCGGGCGGGTTCGTCTTCGTCACGCGGGGAATCCTCGCGAGTCTGAACTCGGAGGCGGAGCTGGCGGCGGTCATCGGCCACGAGATCGGGCACGTGACGGCGCGCCACTCCGTGACCCGGCTCTCGCGCATGCAGCTTCAGCAGTTGGGGCTCGGGCTGGGGATGGTGCTCTCCACGGGCGTACGGCGCGTGGGAGACGTGCTGTCGAGCGGCCTGCAGCTTCTGGATCTCAAGTACTCACGGGGCGACGAGACGCAGGCCGACGAGTTGGGGCTGCGCTACATGACGCGCGCGGGATACGACCCGGAAGCGATGCTCGACGTCTTCCGCACGCTGGCGCTCGTATCGGGAGAAGCCGGTAGCCGGATTCCGGAATGGCAGTCCACGCACCCCGAGCCCGAGAACCGCGAGACGCACATCCGGGAGAGGATCGCGATCGAGGGCAGGTCCGCGGGGGGGCGGCGCGTGCGCGACGCCTTCCTCCGCCGGCTCGACGGGCTCGTCTACGGCGAGGATCCGCGGGAGGGCTACTTCGAGGGCGCGACGTTCCTACACCCGACCCTGCGCTTCGCGATCGACTTTCCCGAAGGGTGGACCACGCTCAACCGCAGGCGCGAGGTCGTCGGCGTCAGCGCGCGGCGTGACGCGGCGCTCTCGCTGGCGCCCGAGCCGGGTGCTTCAGGCGCGCGCGAGGTGGTCGTGCGCTTCCTGTCGGCGGACGGCGTGCGGGCCGGACGGATCGTGGAGGACGAGGTCAACGGCCTGCCCGCCGCGGCCGCGACGTTCAGCGCCTCGGACGGCCGGACCACGATCGACGGCACGGTACGGGGGGTGGTCCTCGACGGTAGCGTCTACCGGATCGTGGCGTATGCTCCCCGAAAGGCCTGGCGGGAGTATCGCGACGTCGTCGCGCGCGCCATGGCGAGCTTTCGCCGGGAGATCGACCCGCGCGTGCTCTCGGTTCAGCCGCGCCGCGTCGCGATCGTGCGGCTCGCCCGTACGATGACGTTTGCGGAGTTCATGGCCGCGTATCCCTCGACCGTGGACGCCGCGACGCTCGGGCGCATCAACCGGTTGGCGCCGGCCGACACGCTGGAGGCGGGCACCCTGGTCAAGCGGATCGTCGGAGGCCCGGAAGCGTAGCGCCGGGCGCCCCCGCGGTTGCGCCGGCGCCGCGCGTCGCCCCACCTTGGGACGCCCCCCGGGAGCACCGATCCGCCATCCCCCCGCGGATTCTCCCGCACCTCTGAGAGGAGCTGCCCATGTACTCCGTGGTCACCTGGGAAATCGACGCGGGACCCGGCGACCCCGCCCTGATCCGTGCCGAAGCGGACACCGCGCTGGCGCCGCGCACCACCTGCGATCTCTATGACGACGTGCGCATCACCCACGTCGCCAGTGAGGCGGATTACCTGCGCCTGCACGAGGATCTACAGGACGTCGCCGACGCGCATCCCGGCCAGTTCCGCTACGCGGTGTGGGCGCTGCGCGCCCGCTCGCCGATGCGCACGAACGTCTCCTTCGATCATGCCTGCGCCCGGGAGGTGATCGATGGCGACTGACGCGCTCGGCCGCATGGTCGAAGCCGCGTGCGCGCTCGCGCTCCTGCTGGCCACTGCGCCGATGGCCGCGTCGGCGCAGGGCGCGGACGATCCGTGGGTGCGCGCGTACTACAACCTGGAGCGCAGTCACATCGACCATCCCTTCGGGCGCGGCCTGATCTTCGAGGCGCAGATCGCGCCGCAGCTCGTGGTGGCGCAGAGCGTCCACGCGCTCTTCGCCGAGGGGAGGGCCGTGCGCGACGGAGCGAGCCACTGGGCGTACTCGCTGTCGGTCTCGCCGATGGTCAGGCTCCGGATGATCGACGACGCCTCACAACCCGTCCGCACGCCGTCGTACATGCCCCACCTGGTCGCGCAGCTCTTTCGCATCCGCAACCGGAGCCGCGCGGCACGCGAGTCCAAGCGGCTGGCCGGCCCGTACGAGATGATCACCCTGCAGGCGCGGCTCTCGCACCATTCCAACGGCCAGGACGGCTGCCTGTACACGACTCAGGTCAAGCGCCCCACGGGCCCGAAGCGGTTCGAGTGCACGTTCCTGCCGGGCTACGGACCGGACCCCGCAGCGATCAACCGCCTCGACGGGAGCTTCTCGAAGAACTTCGTGCGTGGGGGCGTCTTCTACCGCCGCCTCTACGTGCCCGCGGGCGGCGACCGAGTGCGCACGACATGGTACGCCGGCGCCACGATCGAGACGCACCACTCGTTCCTGGTCAACTGGATTCCCGGAAGGATTCCCGACGACCAGAGGGCGCTGTACGGAAGCTGGAGCTGGCGCGCGCTGGCGGGGCTGGCGCGGCGAGCCGGCGGCCGGCGGTGGGAAGGCGGGCACTTTCTCGACGTGACGTACCAGCGCTACCCCGACGCGTCGTCACGGATTCCGAGGTGGTCGCTGTCGATCGAGTACGCGCGCAACTTCCGCCGCTTCGGCGGGTGGGGCGTCTACGCACGCTACTTCTACGGACAGGACTACTACAACCTGGGCTTCGGTCGCCGGCTGAAGCGTTTCTCGCTGGGTCTGGCCTGGCTGCAGGACCGTTTCCAGCGCGTCGGAGCTCCGTCGTTCTGATTGCGCCGGGAGAGCCGCCGCTTGCCGCCGCGCCGCGGCGCCGACAGACTGTGGAGGTGATTCTGCGTGTAACCTCCGCACTCCGGAGTCTGCGCTGCTGATGACGTCCGCCACCCGCCGCCCCTGCTCCTGATGACATCCGACGCCCGCTCTCTCCGCCCTGGAAGCATCGCCGAGGAGCTGCACCAGCGCCGTCCCTTCCACTCGGTGGGTCAGGAGGCGCTCCTGGCACTCCTGCGCACCGCGGATGCGGCGCGGCGTCGCACGGAGGCCGCGCTCGCGGCCGAAGGTGTGACGCTGCAGCAGTACAACGTGCTGCGCATCCTCCGGGGATCGCGGCCCCAGGGCCTGCCGACACTCGAGATCGGCGAGCGCATGATCGAGCGGACCCCGGGCGTCACCCGGATCATCGACCGGCTCGAGCGCAAGGGTTGGGTCGTGCGGCAACGCTGTACCGAGGACCGGCGGAGGATCTGGTGCCGGATCACGGCCTCGGGGATGGAGGTGCTGGAGCGGCTCGACGCACCGGTCGCCGCGATCGACAACGCGCTGATCGATGCTCTGGGTGACGATCGTCTGCGCAGGCTCATCACGCTCCTTGACGATCTGCGCACGGAGCTCGGCGCGATCGATTAGCGGGTGGTGGTCCGATTCTTCGGCATGTCTCACTTGACAGAACGGGGCCCGCCTACTCGATTAGACAATTCTTGAAGGTTGATCTATTTGCTGGAGGGCGGAACACCATGCTGAAGCGACTGCGGAGGAGGGAGCGATGCTGACACGACTGATGCGGACCGGAGACGACACGGCCGCCACGATTCTTCGCCTGGTGCTGGGGCTCGTGATGTTTCCCCATACCGCCCAGAAGGTGTTCGGCTGGTTCGGAGGCCCCGGCTTCGGGGGTGCCGTGGCCTTTTTCTCATCGATGGGCATGCCGAAGGCTCTGGCGGTGCTCGTGATCCTCGTCGAGTTCTTCGGATCCGTGCTGCTCATCCTCGGGCTGGCGAGCCGAGTGGGCGCGGCCTTCATCGCGATCATCATGCTCGGCGCGATCTTCACGGTCCATCTGCACAACGGATTCTTCATGAACTGGTTCGGAAACCAGGCGGGCGAGGGCTTCGAGTACCATCTGCTGGCCATCGGCATCGCGGTGGCCGTGATGATCCGCGGCGGAGGCCGGATCTCGCTCGACCGGATGATCACGGCCGAACCGACGTCGTAGGTGCGGCGCCCGGCGTCGTGCCAGCGCTCGGGCTGTCCTTCCGGGTGGGGTTGTTGACGCGCGGGGGTGGGGCGCGCACTATTGGAGCGACCCCATCAGGAGGACCCATGCCGATCCACACCCGCTGCGGGCGGCCGCCGGCATCGAACCGGAGGTCGGCCCTCGCGTGGGCGCTGACCGCGGCGCTCGCGGCCTGCGCGCCCGTCGGGCCCCCCGAGCCCGTCACTCCGGCCATCGCGACCCCTGCCGCGACCCCCGCCCGCGGCGTGCCCTACGATGTGCTCATCGAGGGTGGGCACGTCGTCGACGGCACCGGCAACCCGTGGTATCCTGCCGACGTGGCGCTGCGCGGCGACCGTATCGTGGCGGTCGCCCCGCGCGGAACGCTCCACGACGCGCCGGCGGTGCGGCGCATCGATGCCACCGGCAGGGTGGTCTCGTCGGGCTTCATCGACATCCAGAGCCACTCGCGTTTCGCGTTCCTCGGCAAGGGCGACGGGCGCGTGGTGAGCAAGGTGACGATGGGCGTGACCACCGAGATCATGGGCGAAGGGAGCACGAACGCTCCGGTCAACGACCGGATCCTCGAGGCCGCCGGCGCCCGCCCCGGCTCGGCGGCGTACGAGCGGATGAAGCGCTTCGAGGGCCCGCACGGCTTCGACGCGTGGATTCGCGCCATGGAGGAGCACGGGGCGTCGGTCAACTTCGGATCGTTCGTCGGCGCGACCACGATTCGCGTCTTCGGCAAAGGACAGGCGATGGGCCCCGCCGATGCTGACGCGCTCGCGGAGATGAAGGAGGCGGTGCGCCACGCCATGGAGGACGGCGCGTTCGGGCTGGCGTCGGCGCTCATCTATCCCCCCGGAAACTTCGCGTCTACCGATGAGCTGATCGAGATCTCGAAGGCGATGGCGCCCTACGGCGGCGTCTACATCACGCACATGCGCTCCGAGGCGGACCGTTTTCTGGAGGCCATCGACGAGGCCATCCGCATCGGCACGCGGGCGGGCGTGCCCGTCGAGATCTACCACCTCAAGGCCGCGGGCAAGCGCAACTGGTACAAGGCGCCGCTCGCGATCGCCAAGATCGACTCGGCCCGGGCCGCGGGCGTCGACATCCAGGCGAACATGTACCCGTACGTGGCCGGCGGTACGGGTCTGACGGCGTGCTTCCCACCGTGGGCGTCCGCCGACGGCAAGCTCTTCGACAACCTGGCCGATCCGGAGATGCGGGTGAAGATCCGCCGCGAGATCGAGCATCAGACCGGCGACTGGGAGAACCTGTGCTCGCTGGCCACGCCCGAAGGCGTCATGATCCTTGGCGTCAACAAGCCCGAGAACCGCAAGTACAGGGGGATGCGGCTCTCCGACGTGGCGAGCGCCATGGGCGAGGACTGGATCGACGCGGCGTTCGACCTCGTGCTCTCCGAGCGGCAGCGCATCGGGACGATCTACTTTCTCATGAGCGAGGAGAACGTCGCGCTCCAGATCGCCCAACCGTGGATCAAGTTCGGGACCGACGCGGGAGGGCTCGACCCCGAGACCGCCACGGGGCTGGCGCATCCGCGGGCCTACGGCACCTTCGCGCGGATCCTGGGCAGGTACGTGCGCGAGGAGCACGTGACCACACTGGAGGAGGCCGTCCGCAAGATGTCGTCGGCCGTGGCCACCAGACTCCACATTCCCGGGCGCGGGTTCATCAAGCCCGGCTACTACGCCGATGTGGTCATCTTCGACCCGAACACCGTGGCCGATCGCGCCACCTTCGAGAAGCCGCACCAGATCTCGGTGGGCTTCGACCATGTGTTTGTCAACGGGGTCGAGGTGGTCGATCACGGCCGTCACACCGGCACGCTGCCGGGGCGGCCGGTGCGCGGTCCGGGGTGGACGGGCTGGAAGCGGTGAGCCCGGCCTGGTCCGGCGGCCTCAGCCCGAGCCCGACACGATCACCAGCCGGTACGCGCCGCTCAGAGGCCGGGCGGAGCACGTGCGCGGAGCGGTGCACGCTGCGTGCTCGACGCGCCCGGGGGCGCCGGCCGCCGTTCCCGCCGGAGCCTTCCGCCCGGAACGGATCACGAGGAGCAGGCGGCGATCGGGGCTGAGTTCGTCGAGTAGTCGGGCGAGCGCGGGCGCGTCCATGTCCGTCCTGGTCAGACGCGCCCGCTCCAGCGCGCCGGCCAGGTAGAACTCGAGCCCGTACAGGCGCGGCTCGTCCACGGCGATGACGCGGTCGTGCGCCGTGATCTGCGGAGCGAGGGCGCGATACAGCGCGGCCATGTCACGATCCGACGGCACGTGCGCCGCCACTGCCTTGAGGGCGATCATGCCGATCGCCACCCCCGCCGCGACGGTGGGGAGTCTGCGGTCGCGTGCCCGGCGCACCAGGGCGTGTGCGAAGGGCAGCACCACGGCGGGAAAGAACGGGAGCACGTAGAGCGGAAGGCGGCTGCGAGAGAGCGACAGCACCACGAGAGGAACGGCGAGCCAGAGCGTGAGGAACCACCCCTCCGAGGTGGTGGGCGCGCGGAGCCTCCACGCCGGGGGCTGCCGCGATGCCGCGAACCCTGCCAGGTACGCGAGCCACGCTCCAAGGCCGAGCAGCAACGGGGGTCCGTAGATCAGCGGGGGCTTGTACCACTCGGGATTGCGGTGGAAGCGCGCCGTGGCCACCCGCCCGATGACCTCGTCGGCCAGGAAGTAGTGGAGCAGGCCGGGTGTCGTCAGCACGACCGATAGGTACCAGCCGAGCCCGACGAGCGCGAACGCCGCGAAGCCGGATGCGCTCCACAGCCGTGGCGCTCGCCAGCCCCGGCGCCGCCCCATCCATGCGTGGATCGTGATCGCGGCGGGGGTCAGCAGCGACGGGGGTACCTTGATCAGAAAGGAGAGCCCCGCGGCCGCCCACATCCACGCCACCCAGTGCCGCTCCCGCCGCCCCGGCCCGGCGCGGATCGCCTGCCAGTAACACGCGGCCACCCACGCTTCGGCCAACGCGAGCGGGAAGTCCGTGGAGAGCGTAGCCGATGCCACGACCGGAAGGAGCGAGGTGACAAACACCAGCCCTGCGGCGTATCCCGTGCGCGGATCGTAGAGCAGCGTGCCCAGCCAGAGCACGACGAGGCCGCCCGCCGGGAGCGCGAGCCCGTGGGCCAGCCGCGCGCCCCATGCGTTTACGCCCACGGCCTCGATCCCGCCCGCTATCGTCCAGTACGTGAAGGGGGGTTTGCTCCAGTGGGGACGGTAATCGAGCTGCGGCGTCCACCACGCGCCGGTCTCGACCATCTCGCGCGCCACCTCCGCGTACCGCCCCTCGGTGGTCTCGAACAGCCCGCGGCTGCCCTGGAAGGCCAGCCCGACCGCGAGCCCCAGCAGCGCCACGCGCAGGATCCGGCGTCGCCCCTCCTCGCTCACCCTTCCGCCGTTCCCGACCCCTCCGCCGCCCGGGTGCGCCGGATCAGGTGGAGGTTGCGCCCGTAGATCAGCACGCCGGTCGACTGTCCCAGGATGAACACCGGGTCGCGGCGGTGGATCGCGTAGACGAGCAGCATCGCCGAGCCGGCGATGCTCAGATACCAGAAGGCCACGGGCACCACGCTGCGCCTCTTCCGTTCGCTCGCGATCCATTGCACGATGAAGCGGCCCGCGAACAGCGCCTGGGCCGCGAAGCCCAGCGCCAGCCACGCGCCTGCGGGCTCACTCAGCATGAACGTCCTCCGGTTCGGGAAGGGGGGGCGCGCCGTGGTCCGACTCCCAGGCGACGTGCGGCTCGACCCACCGCCGCTTCAGCCACCAGACGCCGAATGTGTCCAGGAAGCCCACCCAGAGCCGGTTGTGGATTCCGTACTTCGTGCGCCCGTGGACGCGCGGACGGTGGTGGACCTCCACCTCGCGGATCTCGCACCCGCGGAGCCTGAGCAGGGTGGGAAGGAAGCGATGCATGCCGCGGAACGTGGGAAGACCGCGCGCGTACTCCGCCCGGAAGACGCGCACCGCGCACCCCACGTCGCGTACGTTCTCGCCGGTGACGAAGTTCCGGAACGCATTGGCGATCCGCGACGACCACCGCCGCACGACGTGGTCACGGCGGCGCGCCCGCACGCCCTGGATCATTCCGGTGCCGGATTTCTCGAGGAGCGCGAAGAGGCGCGGCAGGTCGGCGGGGTCGTTCTGGAGGTCCGCGTCCAGCGTGGCGACGACGCCCGCGCGCGCGGCGCGCAGGCCGGCCGCCAGCGCCGCCGACTGTCCGCAGGCGCGCTCCAGGTGCAGCGCGCGGTGCCGCGGGTCGGCGCAGGCCAGCCGCCGCAACGCGACCGCCGAGCCGTCCGTGCTCCCGTCGTCCACCCAGACGCACTCCCACGCCAGGCCGGCTCCGTCGAGCGCCCGGGCGATCTCCTCGGCCAGCGCGAACAGCGACGCTTCCTCGTCGCGCAGCGGCACGACGACCGACAGCTCGGGGCGGGGCCGGCGGTGCCGGCCGTCGGGGAAAGGCTCCTGCGGCATCATCGAGTGTAGTGGAGGCGTGGCCGGAACGCGACGGGGCCGGGCGCGGCGCCCCGCGCCGTCTCATTAGACTAACGAGATGTGGCCGAGGTCAGCCAGAAGCGTGTCGGAGATCGGCGAGGCGCACGGTTCCCGCGGCCGTGCAGCTCGCCGTTTCGCGTCGTCAAACGTCGTGTCGGCGCGTCGGACGCGCCGCTTCTTCAACCGGGAGAGTCATGTCAATCCTTGTGACCGGCGCCGCCGGATTCGTGGGGTCTCACCTCGTCGAGCGCCTGCTCGAGGAGGGGCGCGCCGTCGTGGGGCTGGACAGCTTCGATCCCTTCTACGATCCGGCGGTCAAGGAACGCAACCTTCTGCGTGCGCGTGACTACGCCGCGTTCCGCGAGGTCCGGGCCGACATCCGCGATCCGGAGCTGGAAGTGCACCTGCCCGAAGACATCGAGGCGGTCATGCACCTCGCGGCTCGGGCGGGTGTCCGCCACTCGATCTCCGACCCCGCAACGTACGCCGACGTGAACGTCACGGGCACTGCGGCGCTGCTCGCGCTCGCGCACCGGCGCCGCGTTGCCGCCTTCGTCCTCGCTTCGTCCTCGTCGGTCTACGGAGACCCTACGATCGTTCCGTTCCGCGAGGACCATCCTGCGGACCACCCCGTGTCTCCGTACGCCGCGACCAAGAGAGCGGCCGAGTTGCAGTGCGCCGCGGCGCACGCGCGCGGATCGCTCGGGGTGCTGTGCGCCAGGATCTTCACGGTCGTGGGCTCCCGTCAGCGCCCGGACCTGGCGCTCCACCGCTTCGCGCGCCGTATGCGGGAAGGCCGTCCGCTGCCGATGTTCGGCGACGGATCGAGCGCCAGGGACTACACCGACGTGTCCGACGTGGTCGAGGGACTCGTGCGAGGTCTGCGCTTCATCGAGACCCACGAGGGCGCGCTCGAGACCGTCAACCTGGGCGGTGGCCGCCCGGTCCGGCTGCACGAGCTGATCCGGACACTGGCCGGCGAGATGGGCGCCTCGCCCCGCATCGAGCGCCTGCCGCGCCAGCCGGGCGACGTGCGGCTTACGCACGCCGACCTGGGGCGGGCCCGCGCGCTGCTGGGCTACACCCCGCGCGTCCCGTTCGCCGAGAGCGTCCGCCGCTTCGTGGCATGGTTCGACGAAGGGCGGGTGCGGGCCGCGTAGCCGGCCCGGGCATCCTTGCGGGTAAGCTCATGGCGGCTTCAGGGGATCCCCCCGGGGAACCTCCGCGCCCGCCCCGTGCGTTGGGTGGGTTGTCGAAGGAAAGGTGAAACCGGAGTCGGGCCGATCCCGTAGAATGGATCGAGTAGTCGATGACTCGAGGTGCCGAGTTCTGAACCGTGGATTGGGATGGGGTGACAGGATGACCGTGGACGAAAGGATCCGGTTCCTGCTCAGGACGGCGAGGCGTGCGGAAGGGGATGGTGAGGTGAGGATAGCGCGGAGCTTCCGCCGGATGGCCGAGGAAGTCCGTCCTCTGGACGTGAGCCGATTCGTGCCTCCGATGCATCTCACAGCGAGGTGCTGCGCCGAGTAGTTCACTGCGGCGAAAGAGTCCTTCGACGCGAGCCCGGTCGCGCAAGCGGCCGGGCTCACTCGTATCCTGCCGCTCCGTTCGTGCCCTCAGTCGCACTCCGGCGGAGCCTCGACGATTCCGTGCGTCAGCGCATACGCGACGGCTTCGGCGCGACTGTGCTGGTGCAGCTTCTCGAGTACGTGCCGGACGTGGAAGCGGACCGTGTTCTCGCTCACACCGAGTGCGCCCGCCAGCGCCCGGTTCGAGGTGACGCCCTGTGCCATCTGTTCGAGCACTTCCAGCTCGCGCTCCGTAAGCCCCTCGGGTGAATCGCCGCCGCGATTCTCCGCGCACACATTCGTGTACTCGCTGAGCAGGAGCGAGGCCAGGCCGGGCGCGAGCGCCGGCTCGCCTCGTCCCGCCGTCTGGAGAAGGTCGAGCAGGCAGTCGGTGTGCATGTCCTTGGTCAGATACCCGCGCGCGCCTGCCCGGATGGACTCGAAGAACGAGGAGGTGTCGGCGTGGTCCGCGAGCATGAGGACGGTGGGCCCGGGCCCCTCGTCGGTGAGCCGTTGGGCCGCCTGAATACCGCCTCCGGGCAGCCTTACGGCGATGAGGATGAGGTCCGGGGCACGCTCTCGCGTGAGGGCCACAGCTTCCTCGGCGGTATCGCCCTCGCCCACGACCTGATGGCCGGCTTCCTCGATGACCCGGCGAAGGGCCTCACGAGTGAGCACCTGGTCATCCGCAATGACGATGCGCATGACAGTCTCCCAGGCTGAAGTCCCTCCACCCGCATGTAATTTTAGCCGAATTCCCCAGTTTGTACCAGTACGGTACAAGCTGCGGGGCGCCTCGCCCCCACCCGGGGGAGCGGGACCGCGAGGGCCGGATGGGTCATCGCGCCCATACCCCGGCCATGCGGGAGGAATCGCGCAGCAGGTACGCGTTGCTGGCGATGCGCCCGCCGAGAAATGCGGTGAACGCGGCGGTGACGCCGACGAGCCCCACCCCCCAGGCCAGGGCCGGAAACAGCAGCGCGATGACGCCCAACTCTACGGCCGTTGCGACAGTGATCGGCCGTGTTCGGCGGCCCTGCACCATGATCGCTCGCTGGAAGGCGAGTAGCACGGACAGCGCAGGCAGCGGAACCAGGATGCGAGTGGGCGTGACGGCGAACGCCGCCAACTCCGGACTGAGCCCGGAGACGGTCTGGAACCACACGTGCGCGAAGGGCGTGAACGCGACGGCCGCAAGCCCCACGGAGGCAAGCGCCGCCAGCCCGGCGCCGAAGCGGGCAAGCTCGGGAAAGTGCTCGCGCTCCCTTCCGATCAGGGCAATGCTCGCCTCCTGATAACTGAGACCGAGGGCGCGAAAGAAGAACGACAGCGCGTGCACGACCGGAAAGACCGCGAGCGACTCGATGGGTGCGCGCGCCTGTCCCATGAAGAACGTCAGCATGGGCTGGACCGTCAGACCGATGAGCGAGGTCAGGGCCAGAGGGTAATAGAAGGCGGCGATCCGACGGTAGCCCAGCGTGGGCCCCCGCCCCCGGTCGGGACCCGGGATCCTCATCGTTTCCCGGATCGCGGCCGCCGCCATCCAGCGGGCCATGATCGCCTCGGTGCAGACACCGGTCGAAAGCGCGGCCGCGCCCACCCAGGCTCCGGGCAGGTCGCTGAGCAGGAAGAGAGCCAGCGCCGTGGCGCTCATGGAGCCGAGCCTGACCACAGTACCGGCGGCCACGAGCCGGGTCCGTCCCGAGCGGATGAGCAGCCCGTGGAGGAAGCGGCGGTAGCCGATGGCCCCGGGCCATGGCAGGAAGAGCCAGAGTGCCCCGTACGTCAGCCGAGCCACTTCCGGAGGAAGGCCCACGACGCCTTCCATGAGCGTGCGGTGGACGGCCGGGATGAGGACGATGAGCAGGAGCGCGGTCGCCGCGGCGTTCAGCCCGAGGCTGAAGTTGCGTAAGCGCAGGTAGCTCGGCCGGTCCTCCACCAGCGCCGTCGAAGCGCTCATGATCATGATGACCGGCGCCTCGATCAGGATCGCGAAGGCGAACGCCACACCGTGCGCCGCGAGGTTGAATTTCGCCTCAGGCAGCCGCGCAATGACCGCCGCGAGGAAGGGCCCTTCGAGAGCCATCATGAGCCACGTCGCCGCCAACGGCACCCAGAACAGAAAGATCGAGCGTCGGGTGAGCTTCATGGGATGGCGTGGGGGCTTGAGGTGGGGGCTTGGCGTGCGAGCTTGGCGTGCGAGCTTGGCGTGTGAGCCCGGCGGGGGCTCTTGGAGGCGGGGCGGTCGCGCGGCGGCCCGGAAGATACACGATCGTATCGCACGCGGGAGTGGTACCGACCGCGGAGACCTACCCAGCGGGGCCCATGTTTGTATTTTTAGAGCTACTCCCGACCTCTCGCCAACGCGGGACGCCGGTCAGGGTCGGTCCGGACGGGCAATCCACGGCCGGCCGTCCAGCGTACAGCCACAGCACAGGAAGCTGACCATGAAGCGCACTCCGATTCTCAGCACCCTTCTCGTGTTCGCCGCGGCATGCGGCGGGGGCGAGCCGGCCCAGAACTCCTCGGCGCCCGCAGCCGAGGCGCCGGCCCAGGCCGCTCCCGAAGCCGCCGCGCCGGCCGCCTCGACCGAGATGACCATGCCCGACTGGTTCACGGTCGACAACGACGCCAAGACCGTGACGATGACCATCACGGCCGGGCTGACCGACGCCAAGAACCACTGGAACTTCAACGGTGGTCATGACGGCAACATGACCATCACGGTGCCCGAGGGCTACGAGGTGACAATCCACTTCAAGAACGCCGACCCCGTCATGGCGCACAGCCTGGGCATCACAACCACGACGAGCGGCTTCGCCGCGATGATGGATCCGACACCGGCCTTCCCCGGGGCCATCACCCAGAACCCGGAGTCCATGACGGACGCCACGATGCCCGGTGAGGAGGAGACGGTCAGCTTCACCGCGAGCAAGGCGGGCAACTACGCGATGGCGTGCTACATTCCGGGCCATGCGGCCACGGGCATGTACGTGCTCTTCAACGTGTCGTCGGACGGGACCGCGGGCGTCACAGGGGCCATGTAGTCCGCGGCTCCTGCAGGTGTGTGGGGCGGTGACGACGTTCCACCCGGCGCCGCTTCGCCCTCGGGCGGGGCGGCGCTTCTGCGTGCCGGGGCGTGGTGGGGGTGCCCGCCGTGCCTTCCGCCACATGCGGTGGAGGTGTACCTATATAGGAGCGCAGCAGTCCGTGCGGCGGCGGTAGCAGCCCGTGCCAGAACTCCAGCCAGGCTCGGTCACGATGGACAGGGAAGCACTCCGGGAGCGGTTCGATGTCCTGCGCGCCACCGAGTTCCGTCGGCTCGACGAGGGCGGGCACGTCTATCTGGACTACACCGGCAGCGGCCTGTACGCCGAGTCACAGCTCCGCCGGCAGCAGCAGCTCCTGGAGAAGCACGTTCTCGGCAACCCTCACTCCGAGAACCCGACCTCGCTTGCCGCGACGCGGATCATCGAGGCGGCCCGCCGCGACATCCTCGATTTCTTCGGCGCCGATCCCTCGGAGTACGTGGTGTCGTTCACGGCCAACGCCAGCGCCGCGCTCAAGTTGGTGGGTGAGGCGTATCCGTTCGAGGAAGGCTCGAAGTACGTTCTGCTCGAGGACAACCACAATTCCGTCAACGGGATCCGCGAGTTCGCCCGGGCCCGCGGCGCCCAGGTCATCTATCTTCCTCTCGACGACGATCTCCGGCTGAGGGATGACACCCTTATTCCGCCGGCCGGGGAAGAGCCCGGGCTCTTCGCGTTTCCCGCGCAGTCGAACTTCAGCGGCGTCCAGCATTCCCTGGCGCTCATCGACGTGGCGCGCGCCCGGGGCTACGACGTGTTGCTCGACGCCGCGGCGTACGCGCCCACCAATGTGTTGGACCTGACGCGTTGGCGTCCCGACTTCGTCTGCGTGTCGTTCTACAAGATGTTCGGGTTTCCCACCGGGGTGGGTGCGCTCATCGCGCGGCGCGCGGCGCTGGCCCGGCTGCGGAGGCCCTGGTTTGCGGGTGGCACGGTCGAGTACGTATCCGTGCAGAACCGAATCCATCGGCTTCAGGTCGGGGCCGAGGGGTTCGAGGACGGGACGCCGAACTTCCTCGGCATCGCCGCGGTGCCCGTCGGCCTTGCCTTTCTCCGTGACGTAGGCGTGGACGCCATCCACCGCTGGGTCGGGGCGCACACCACCACGTTGCTCGCGCTGCTCCAGGGACTGCGGCACGGCAACGGCCGCCCCCTGGTCGATCTGTACGGACCGGTGACAACCGAAGGGCGTGGGGGTACGGTGGCGTTCAACCTGCGCGATCCGGAAGGGCGGTTGATCCCGTACTACGTGGTCGAGCACGAGGCCAGTCGCCGCGGGATTTCTCTGCGTGGCGGGTGCTTCTGCAACCCGGGCGCGGCCGAAGCCGCGTTCCATCTGCCCGCCGGCAAGGCCCTGAGTTGCTTCCAGTCGTTCGAGCCTGGCGCGTTCGACCTCAAGGAGCTGTCCGACTGCTTCGACGAGGACATACCGGTGGGCGCGCTGCGCGCCTCTCTGGGCGTCGCCACGAACGAAGCGGATCTGCGTCGCCTCGAA
>Ga0114931_10005680_pt1 | contig 15431 bp, 10 predicted proteins | sample 2SBtaG_FD_89579 | JGI IMG/M metagenome (GOLD analysis project Ga0114931, IMG submission 89579) | Deep subsurface microbial communities from Kolumbo volcano to uncover new lineages of life (NeLLi) - 2SBTROV14_V59a metaG | ecosystem: Environmental > Aquatic > Marine > Volcanic | place: Kolumbo...
CCCCACGCAACGTACGTTGCGTGGGGTCCCCGTTCGTTCCTTCGCTGAGCAGCGTAAGCCCGGGGCACCCGCGCCCGCAGGGCGTGGGTCGCGCGGCCCACTGTAATACTCGGACAGGCTCCTGGCCTGTCCGCCGCCGCCCTACCGCCGCCGGCGCCGGATCAGCCCGCCGGGGAACACCACCACGCTCTCGTCGCCCTGCCGGTTCACCGAAGCCACGCCGAACAGGTAGTTATCGATGACCATGTTGCGCAGCGTATAGGTGGCGACCTTTCCCACGAAGCGGGAATGCTGCCACTGCGGCGCCGTGGTGTCTCTCCAGTAGACCTTGTAGCCCGCCAGTTCGGGGTCGTCCGTGCCCTTCCACGCCAGCACCGTGGACGGACGCACCGCACCGCCGATGCGCACGCTGTCGGGCTGCGGAGGCGCCCACGCCAGCGAGGCGAGCACCGCCGCGTTGACCGCGGTCAGCCGCGCCGCGTAGTCGAAGTTCACTCCGGCGATCACGTCGCCGTAAGCGATGCCGTTCTCGGTCCGCACGTCCTGGTGCTGGCGGTAGTAGTTCTCGTGGGTTTCCATGACCCGGACGGCCGGAAAACCCTGGTCGTTGAACGGACGGTGGTGGCCGCCGCGCCCGAACCGGTCGAGCCGGTAGATCATCATGGCGTCGAGGTTCGTGAAGTAGGTGTCGGCGATGCGGGCCACGTAGCGCGCGAGCTGGCGGGAGGGGCCGTCGACCTCTCCGCCGTACGTGCGGTAGCCGCGCAGCTCGCGCTCGCTGGCGGTGCGCGGGAACGGCTCGGAGAAGACCCGGAACGTGTTGTTGGCGATGACGCCGTCGATCCCCTCGATGTTGCCGATCATGTCGTCGTTGAGAACGCCGACGATGTCCCACCCGTCCTCCTTCGCCTTGCGCGACATGTACTGGCCGCCCCACAGCCCCTGCTCCTCACCTGAGAGTCCGACGAACACCACGCTCGTGGGGTAGCGGTGTTGGCTGAGCAGACGCGCGGCCTCCAGCACACCCGCCATGCCCGAGGCGTTGTCGTTGGCTCCGGGCGCGTCCGTCTCCGCATCCGTCCCCCTCGACGCCCGCGAGTCGATGTCGCCGCTCATGATCACGTACCGGTTCGGGTAGCGGGTGCCGCGGATCACACCCACGACATTGACCACGTTGACCGGCCGGGGAATCCGCCGACTCATCTCGGGCGTAACCATCCACTGCTGGTACGAGACTTCCATGCACCCACCGCACGCCGCCGAGATCCGCTCCATCTCCGCCTTGACCCAGCGTCGGGCCGCACCAATGCCGCGCGTCTCGGAGAGCGTATCAGAGAAGGTGTTGCGGGTGCCGAAACCGACGAGCGTACGGATGTCGTGCTCGATCCGCGCGGGTGACGCCCCGGCGATGATCGCAAAGATGCGCTCGTCGACCGCGGGGGGTGCGACCTGCGCCGCCGGCGCCGTCTCCTGAGCGGCGAGGGGCGTCACTCCCGCGAGCGGAGCGCCTCCGGTCGCAACCAGGGGCACAGGCACAAATCCGCCGCCGAGCACTACGGCAGCGGCGAGAGCGACCGGGTTGAGCCGCGCAGGCGGGGAACGTCGGAAGGTCGGGACGGGAACACGGAATGTCATGGAGCTGGCTTCCTCGAAGGGTGGTCGATCGGAAAGGGGAGCACCCCGCCACCCGTGCCGACGCACGGGTGCCCGGAGCGCCACGGCCCTGACTCCGCCGCCGAGCAATCTGCAGGCGCCGCGCGTTTCGGGCGAGGGTGCGGGGCTGCGGGAGACCGCGCCCGGCTCCTACTCCACCCAGCGCAGCACGATCTTGCCGAAGTTCCGGTTCGCCGCGATGTGCCGGTGCGCGTCGGCCGCATCCTCGGGAGCCACCCACCGGTCGATGACCGGACGCACCCGCCCCGCCTCGAAGAGCGGCACGACGCGGTCCGCGAAGACTCGCGCCAGGGCGATCTTCTCCTCGAGGGCGCGCGCCCGCAGCACCGTTCCCCGGATCGAGGCGCGCCGGGCCATGAGCGCCCGCAGGTCGATCGACGCCTCGGACCCGCCCGGCACGCCGACCACCACGTGCCGGCCGCGGGGCGCGATCACGCGCTGGTTGCCGGCGAGGTAGGGCCCGCCCACGAGATCCAGGATCACGTCCGCTCCGCGCCCGTCGGTGCGGTCGAGCACCCGTTCCGGCCAACCGTCGCCGCCGGCCACGCCGATATCCAGGCCGAGCGCGGCGGCCTTCTCCAGTTTCTGCTGCGTCCTGGAGGTGCCCACCGTCCGGGCACCGGCCACGGCCGCGAGCTGGACGGCGGCCGTGCCCACACCGCTGCCGACCGCATGCACGAGCAGCGTCTCTCCGGTGGTGAGCCCCGCCTGCAGGAACACGGCGTCGTACGCGGTCATGAACACCTCCGGTACCGCGCCCGCTTCCGCGGGATCGAGTCCGCGCGGCACCTTGACTGCCGTACGCGCATGAACGACCACGTACTCGGCGCACCCCCCCCCCCCCACGATCCCCATGACCGCCTCGCCCGGACTCGGCCTCTCCACCCCCGCACCCACGGCGTCCACGACCCCGGCGTACTCGAGGCCCGGAATGTCCTGGGGCGCACCGGACGGCGCGGGATAGAGTCCGAGCCGCTGCAGAAGGTCCGCGCGGTTGACGCCCGATGCGTACACGCGCACCCGCACCTCGCCGGGAGCCGGCTCCGGCATGGGCACCTCACGTACGTCCAGCACGTCGGGATCGCCGAAACGCGTGATGACCACGGCGCGCATGCTGGGGGCTGCCGACATGGATCCTCCTGGAGTGACCGGAACATCGATGGCTTCTCACCGAGGGAACGGTACACGGCTCCCGCGCAGATGGCCACCGCGCCACGCCGAGGCGATTGACGGAACCACCTCCGCATCAGACTTTGCACCGAGCAGATATCGTCTCACGACCCGAGCCCCCGCACGCGGGCGGGCCGCCGGCCCGTTCGCATCATCCCATGCGTCTTCCATTCGCCCTTGACCGCCCACTGGTCTTCTTCGACCTGGAGACCACGGGCCTCAACGTCAAGCGAGACCGCATCGTGGAGCTCGCCCTGATCCGCATCACGCCACAGGGCGACGTCTACGAGCGCGTGCGACGCTTCAACCCGGGCATGCCGATTCCGCCCGAAGCCACCGCGGTCCACGGCATCACCGACGCCGATGTCGCCGACGAGGCCTCGTTCTGCTCGCGAGCACGCAGCCTCTACGAGCTCCTGGAGGACTGCGATCTGGCGGGCTTTAACATCCGCCGCTTCGACCTGGCGATGCTGGTCGAGGAGTTCCGCCGGTGCGGCATCCGCTTCGGGATGGAGGGACGCCGCATCATCGACGTGCAGAACATCTTCCACCGCGAGGAGCCGCGAGACCTCTCGGCGGCCGCCCGCTTCTACCTTGGACGTGAGCACGAGGAGGCGCACACCGCTCTGGGCGACATCCGCACCTCCGCGGCGGTGCTCGGGGCGCAGATGGAGCGCTACCCCCATCTACCCCGCGACCTCGACGGGCTGCACGCGTACTGCGACGAGTACGCACCGATCCGCTCCGAGCTCGACCGCTGGTTCCAGACCACGGATCGGGGTCGCGTCTTCCGTCGCGGCAAGCATGAGGGCCGGGCGTTGGAAGAGGTCGCGCGATCCAGTCCCGACTACCTCCGCTGGATGCTCGGCGTCGACGACCTGGACGAGGACGTGCGCAGCGTCGTCCGCGACGCGCTCGATGCCTCCGCGACACCGCCGGGCGACGCCCACACTTCACCCTCCGACCGCTCGCAGGACGACTCATGAAGAACCGGATCCGCATCACCCCGGGAACCGCGGGCACACTCGCCGTGCTGGCGGCCTGCTCGCTGCTTCTTCCGATGCCACTCGCCGCGCAGAGCGCCGTCATCAGCACCACGGACATGGAAGCCTTCCACCCGCGCTCCGTCGGGCCGGCGGTGACCGGCGGCCGGGTCCACGACGTCGAGGCGGTGCCCGACAATCCCTCGATCCTCTGGGTGGCCAGCGCATCAGGCGGCCTGTGGAAGAGCACGAACCGCGGGCAGACGTGGACCCATGTCTTCGACACGATGGCGGTGAGCACGTTCGGTGACGTGGCGTTGGCTCCTTCGAACCCCGACATCGTCTACGCCGGCACGGGCGAGCAGAACAACCGTCAGAGCACCTCGTGGGGACACGGCGTGTACCGCACCGACGACGGCGGCGTGACGTGGCGCTACCTCGGCCTCGAGAAGACGCGCCATATCGGCAAGATCGAGATCGATCCCACCGACCCGGACGTGGCGTACGTGGCCGCGCTCGGCAACCTGTGGCGGGCTTCGCCCGACCGCGGAGTCTACCGGACGACAGACGGCGGAACGTCGTGGAGGAAGGTGCTCTACGTCGATGAGAACACCGGAGCCGTCGACCTCGTGATGGACCCCCGTAACCCCGGAACGATGTACGCGGCGACGTATCAGCGACGGCGGCGCACCTGGGGGTTCAACGGAGGCGGACCCGGCAGCGGGATCTACCGGACGACCGACGGTGGGGAGCACTGGACCGAGCTGACGAACGGCATCCCCGAAGGCGACAAGGGGCGAATCGGCCTGGCCATCGGACGTACCGACCCCAGGGTACTCTACGCCCTCATTCAGCACGCCGATCCGGAGCGTCAGGGCACGTACCGCAGCGAGGACGGTGGCGAGCACTGGACCCGCGTCAACGAGCTCGATCCCCGGCCGATGTACTACTCGGAGATCTTCGTGGACCCCTCGAACGAGCACCGGGTCTACGTCCTCGGTACATCGTCGTTCAGGAGCGAGGATGGCGGGGAAACCTTCGAGGAGATCGCCAAGCGGCCGACGTACGATGTGGGCGTGCACGCGGACCACCACGCGTTGTGGATCGACCCGCACGACCCCGACCACCTCTACCTCGCGGGAGACGCCGGACTGCACGAGAGCTACGACCGGGGGCTCAACTTCCGGAAGATCAACAATTTTCCGATCGGCCAGTTCTACGCGATTGCGGTGGATATGCGCCGGCCCTACTGGATCTACGGCGGCCTCCAGGACAACCACTCGTTCATGGGCCCGTCGCGCACGCGCCGGTGGGCGGGGATCCTGAACGACGACTGGATGGAGGACGGCTTCGGCGACGGGATGTACTGGCAGGTCGACACGGCCGGCGGACGCTTCGCGTACGGCAGCTCGAACGACGGCAACTACTTCCGCTATGACATCCCCACGGGAGACATGCTGGACATCACGCCCCGGCCCCCGCTCGGCGAGGAGCGCTACCGCTTCGACTGGACCTCACCCTCGCTGCTATCGCGTCACGATCCGAACACCTTATACGTGGCGGGCAACCGCCTCTTCATCTCCAGGGACCGGGGGCTCTCCTGGGAGCGCACCGAGGACCTGAGCAAGCGCACCGACCGCGACACGCTCAGCCTCATGGGCGTGCGGGGCGCCGACATCACGCTCTCGCGCAACGACGGCACGGGCTCATACGGTGAGACCACGACGCTGGACGAGTCGCCGGTGGACGCGAGGGTGCTCTGGGTGGGCCTCGACGACGGCAACCTCCAGGTCAGCCGCGACGGAGGCCACCGCTGGACCGAGGTCTCCGGTCACGTACCTGGCCTGCCGCCGGGTACCTACGTCAGCCGCATCACCGCCTCGGCACGGGGCCCGGGCGTCGCCTACGCCGCGTTCGACGCCCACCGTGACGGCGACTTCGCACCGTACGTGTACCGTACGGACGATTTCGGGCACACGTGGACCTCGCTCTCCGCGGGGCTGACGGAGGGTTCCGTCAACGACGTCATCGAGCACCCCGACAACCCCGACGTCCTCTTCCTGGGCACCGAGCACGCGATGTTCGCGAGCACCGATGCGGGCGCGCACTGGGCGAAGATGCCGAATCTTCCCACCACCGCGTACGACGACATCCTCATCCACCCGCGCGAGAAAGATCTGGTCATGGGCACGCACGGGCGCGCGATCTGGATCCTCGACGACACGCGTCCGTTCGCGGAATGGTCCGAGGCGTCGGGTCCGGCGCACCTCTTCAGCATCGCTCCGGCCACGATGCTCGTCTACCGGAAGGACACGTCATACCGGGGCCAGGCCGACTTCGCGGGAAGGAACCCCGTGGACGGGGCGATCATCACGTACCGGCTGGGGCCCGGTGAGGGCGACGCGGTCCTGCGCGTCACCGGCGAGGACGGCGCGGTCGTGCGCGAGATGCGCGTACTGTCCGATGCTGGAACCCACCGGATCAACTGGGATCTGCGCCACGCCGTTCCCGGGCGCGAGGACGTCTGGGCGCCACACGACAACCCCGCGCTCGCCCGGCCGATCGGGCCCAGGGGCCCCTGGGTCGTGCCCGGCCGTTACCTGGTCACGCTGGAAGCCCGCGGCTCGCGCTCGACCCAGCCCGTCGACGTGCTGCCCGATCCCGATCTCGGCCTGACGATCGCGCAGTATCGCGAGCGCGAACGGTTTGCCCTGGGCGTGCAGGCGCTCAGCCGGGACCTCACCGAGGTCACGCGGAGGGTCGCCGCAGCGCTGAAGGACGCACCCGCGGACCGGCGCTCCGCACTGGAAGCCGCGCGCGGCCACCTCCGCTCCTGGAGCTTCATGGTGCGACGCGTGTCCGGGGCGCTCAACGGGGGCGGCGTCCGGCCCGGCTCACAGTATCCCCCCACGGAGACGCAGCGGGCGGCCATCGAGGAGGTGCGCGGCGCGCTCGCGCAGCTCCGGGCGACGCTTGACATGAAGCGCAGGGAACCGCCCGGCGTCCCTCAGCGGCGGCCCTTGCGCGTCTTGATCTCGACGGCCCCGAAGCGACCGCCGTCGCCGTAGCGGAAGTACGCCTGCGAAGGCTGGAGCACCCGGACGCTCAGGATCTCTTCGGGGTCGAGGTTGACGATGATGTGCGCCACATCGGACGGCATGTCGGGCGAGTAGTAGGCACCGAGCTCCGCGTTGGCCGGCGGCGCGTAGAGAACCACGCCGTCCATGATGATCATCGAGGGTCGGCATCCCACCCCGGTGTCCCGTAGCTCCTGGACCGACGGTGTGCGTCGTGTCGATTCGATGCAGAACTTCACCGCCAGCCCCGGACCCTGCTGCTGGATACGCAGGCGCGGCGGCGCCTTGGCGCGGAGGATCTCCAGCGTCTTGTTCGTGCGGTCGCGCAGCTTGTCGACATCGCCCTCGCTGATGTAGTCGTACGCCGTGCCCGAACGACGCGCCTCGATCTCCGGCGAGGCCCGAACGCGCACGTGCATGCCCTCGACGGCAATCACCTGGGGCGTGAGCTTGATCTCGAGGATGTCACCTTCCTGAATGGGCGTCGGCTCCGACAGCACCTGGTACGCCGCGTGGAAGGCGTTGATCGTCTGTGGCCCGGCGGGAATGCCGGGAATCTCGAAGTAGCCGAGAGAGTCCGTCACCGCCAGCTTTCCCAGGAGGGGAAACTGCACGATCACGCCCCGTACGGGCATCCCGGTCACGGCGTCCAGGACCTCTCCCTGGACCCGTACCGCCTGCGCTGCGAGTGGCGCGGCCGCAACACACCATCCGGTGACGGCGGCGATCACCGCCCCGCCGAGCAGCCGTATGTTCGCTCGCGCCATCGGACTCACTCCCGCGGATAGGCTCAATACATCGTACGTCGGGAACGTGATCGGGTTCCCGAAAGAGACACGATCCTTATCTCATGGATACGCCCGATCGCGGTCATCCGCACCTTCCTCACCCGCACGACGAACCGCCCTCCCAGCCCGGAGGGCGGGAGGGCGGCCGTCGAGACTACGTGACCTTACCGTTCAGGCTAGCTGGTGAAGCACTTGCCTGCCGCGTTCGGGTTGGTCTGGCACTCGCTGTCGGCAATCGGGATGCACGACGCGCGACGATCCACTGTCGCCTCGTACACCACGCCGCCACCGTTGAGGAACGGATGGTCCCAGCGGTGCAGGTCCCACAGATGCCGGCCCTCGAGCCACGTCGTGAGCGCCCGCTCCCGATCCAGGATGTCCCATCCGCTCATCGAGTTCACGTCGCCGGTGATCGACCCGATCGTGCCATCCGAAGTGAGCGGTCCGAGACCGTAGAACGCGCGGGCCTCGTTGATCTTGGCCATCGCGCCGCTCAGGTCGCCGTTCCTCAGCGCGTTCTCCGCCTCGAGCAGGCGAGCCGTCGTCCCCTTGACGAGGGGGATGTCCGATCCGCGCTGGGGATACTTCTCCTGCCGGTAGTGAGGGGTCTGGCCGTCCGCGCCGTTCTTCGCGGTGCAGTCGGTGCTGACCGTGCAGTCCGTCCACGGCGTGCGGGGATCACCCTTGCCGTAGGTGCCGGCCAGCGAGCCGAAGGCCGAGATCTCGTAGCGGCCCTGCGACTCGTTCCAGATGACGTTGTTCTCACGCGACGAGTTGTCCGAGTAGATCGCATCGTACTCGAAGTCCGTCGGCACCTGCGCAGCCTCCGTCACGGCCGCGCTCCAGTTGCCCAGCCACGCCTGCACGTCGGCCAGCGCGCCGTGGGCGGCGGTCACGATGTCGCTGCGCCCCGCCTGCGTGCCCTGGCTGATCGCCGCCTCCAACTCCGGAACCGCCCGGTTGAAGGCGTCGGCCTTGGTCTTGAGCGTGCCGTCGTCCGTCTCGAAGGGCGCCGAGAAGATGACGGCGCCGTCGCAGAAGTTCTCGCCGTACCAGCGGTTGGCCAGGCCGGCGAAGAGGTACGCCCTCGCGGTCAGCTCATTGCCGTCGAAGGTGAAGCCCTCGATGTTCTGCATCCGCTGAATGCCCGCTTCGGCCACCCAGCGGGCCCGGTTGACCGATCCGAAGTACCCGGACGCATCCTCCGAGTCCATGAGCCCCCGGCGATACCGGCCGGTGGAGAAGTAGCTCCCCGAGCCGGCCACCTCACCGCCAAGGCGGGCGACAAGGAAGGAGACGTCGTCGTAGCCGACCGAGAAGTCGGCCGACATCCCGGTGACGAGCGCCTTGACGCCGCGCACCGTGTTGAGATCCTCATCGAGGATCTTTCCCGGGTTCTTCACGTCGAAGATCCCTGAATCCGAGCTGCATCCCGCCATCCCGAAGACCGCCAGGGCCATTACCGGGAGCCAGCGGAATCCGATCTTGTGTCTGATCATGGTCTTTCGCTCTCCCAGTGCCTAGAAGTCCACCTTGACGGACATGACGAAGCTCCGAATGGGCGGAAGGTTGTAGTACTCCTGCCGGAACAGGGTATCGCGTGAGCCGTCCTCGAAGGCCTCGGGGTCGAGGCCCTGGAAGTCCGTGATGGTCAGGAGGTTCCGTCCCTGGACGCGGATCGTGGCGCCGCGGATGTTGCCCGGCAGAATCGACTCGGGCACCCGGAAGCTGAGCGACGCCGAGCGGATCTTGAAGAAGTCGGCCGGCTGCGTCCACATACCGTACCGCGTGTTCTTCGGATCGCACAGCGCCCGGTCGCCGGCCGTGAGCTGATCGCGCTCACCGGCGGCGATCCGGTTCTGGATGTCGCGGCAGATCGGCCACACGCCGCGGCGCGTGTTCTGGTACGCCACGCCGGACGACAGGACGTGCCCGCCCATGCCCTCGCCGACGACATCGAGCGTCAGGCGCTCGAACGCCGTGATCGACGTCGTGATGCCGTACGTGTGCGTGGGCGTCGTCGGCCCGAGGCACTCCTCGGCGTAGACCGGTGCGCCGATCTCGTTGGGGTTCTGCACGCGGTCGTGACAGAACACCGGCAGCGGCTTGCCGACGCGCACGTAGTTGCGCCAACCGAGGTTGATCGACTGCAGACCGCCAAGGTCCAGCACCTTGGATTTACTCGTGGACAGCCGTCCTCCAACCTCCCACGTCAGCTTGTCGGTAGCGAGCGCGGTGACGTTCACGAACGCTTCGTGCCCGGTGTTCTTGACCGTGCCGACGTTCTCCAACTGCGTGCCGACGAAGCCGGCGGAGGGCCGCTGCGTCACAGGAATCAGCGCGTCGTACGTCCGCTGGTTGTAGTATGTGTACTCGAAGGTGACCCGGTCGTTGAACGTCGAGCCCTCGACTCCGACCTCGAACTCCCGGGTCTTCTCGGGGCCGAGCTTGGGGTTGCCCAGGTTGTCCGGGGTCACGGCCGGCTGGCCGTCGTCGCCCGAGACCGACGTCCACGTCCGGACGGCGTCGAAGGTGCCCGGCGCCTTGCCGGACGTGCCGAACGCCGAGCGGAGCTTGAAGGTCCCGAAGAAATCCGGAAAGAAGTCCTCGTCGGAGATCGTGTAGGCGAGCTGGGCCTTGGGGTAGACCTGGAAGCCGAAGTCCTTACCGAATGCGGAGTTGCCGTCGATGCGCGCGCCGCCGGTCAGGAAGAGGTTGTCGCGCAGCCCGATCTGCTCCTGCACGAAGAAGCCGCCACTGGCGATCGACGTGTTGTACTCGAACGCCTCGCTCCGGGCGCCGGACTGGAGAATCTTGTCGCCCGGACCAGCGAAGTCATTTCCGAATCCGTTGACGCCGCTGATGAAATCCTGGTAGAGCTGGCCGCCCCACGAGAAGCTCGACGCGAGGCCCATGACGTCCTTCTCCCACGTGCCCGCGTAGTCGATCGTCAGCTTGCGCGTCGTGTAGTCGTCGACCTCGCGGTTGCCCAGGGGCACGTAGAAGTAGCCCCATGGACGCTCCTCGTAGTACGTCGCGTTGGACCAGTCGATGCCCGCGTTGATGCGGTGCGTGAAGCCCTCTCCCGGCGTGTAGAGGAGGTTGACGCCCGTGATCATGTGGTTCACGAGGTTGTTGAGCTTCATGTCCAACACCTTGGCGTCGGTGTCGTTCGTGTAGTCCTTCCCGCCCCGCATCACGTTCAGCGTCAGGCCCTCTGCATTGTTCCCGTCGGGTACCCAGTCGATGTTCTTGTGGCTGAAGAAGGAGTTGAACCGGATGTCCAGGGCGTCGGTGGGACGGAACGAGAAGTTGCCCCGCAGGCTCCAGCTACGCTGGCCCTGGTCCTTGAGCGTCTCTCCGTCCGAGCCCTTGTCGGGATGGTTGATGACGCCGCGCTCGTCCGCGAACATGCCGGACATGAAGTAGTTCATGCGCTCGGAGCCACCGCGGACCGAGAGGTTGTAGCGCTGGATCCATCCGTCCTTCAGCCAGCTTCCGCTCGAAGGGCAGCTCGCGTCGGCGGGGAACATCGGGTCCTCGTTCGAGTTGCACTTGTTCATGCCGAGGCCGGTGGGGTTGATGTTCGAGTCCGGCCCCACGTGGCCGAGGTTGTTGAGGCCCTGGTCGATGCTGGCCGTCCAGGCCGGCGCGCCGGCCGCGCCGCGCTTGGTGAAGATCTGGATGACGCCCCCGGCCGCCTCGGTGCCGTAGAGCGTGGTGGCCGCCGCGCCCTTGATGATCTCGACGCGCTCGATGTCCGCGGGGTTGATGTCGTTGAGCGGATTGGGGGCCTGGTTGTTCTCCGGGTCGCCGGGATACGCGGTGTTGCGCATACGTACCCCGTCCACGTAGATGAGCGGTGCGTTGCCCTGCGAGATCGAGTTGTTGCCGCGCAGCTTGATCGTCTGACCGGCACCCACCTGACCGGAGTTGTCCAGGACGGTCGAGCCGAGCGCCTGTCCCTGGAGGATGTCACCCACCTGGTCGATGGGCAGCGACTCGATCTTCGTGGAGTTGATCTGGTCGATCGAGTTGCCGATCTCGCGGCGCCGGGCCGAGCCCGCGGTGCCGGTCACGACCACCCCTTCGAGGGAGATCGCCTCGTCCTTGAGGGAGAAATCGACCGTCACGGTCTGGCCGGCGACGACGGTTACCTGCTGCTCTTCCTGGCCGAACCCGATGTACGTGACGCGCACGGTGTGGGTTCCGGCCGGGACGTTCAGGAGCAGGTAGCGGCCGATGTTGTTGGCCAGCGCCCCGAGGTTGAGATCGGGGATGCTGACCTGGGCGCCCGAGATGGGCTGCCCGTTGGTCGCGTTCCGGACGGACCCCGTGATGGTTCCCGTGGCCTGAGCCGATACCGCGTTCGCGGTAAACGGCAACAGTGCCAACAGAGCGGTCATCATAAGGGTGCGCCCGGCGCTCCGGAGGTGTCCGTTGCGAACGACGCGTGGGGACATACTGCCTCCTCTGCCAAAGGCACTCATGCCTGCCGGCCGGGTGTCGGGCCGAGCAGGCGCGAAAAAGAATGAGAAAATTCCAGGTGAATATTTTCTCACGCGACAATGTTTCCGCTGCTCCGGCGATACGCAAGCGGCCCACCGACATTACGTACCGCGATCCGGCGGCTGCGGCCCGCGGCGGGAGCGCTCGGCGAGCCCATACCGCAGCCCCGATTCACCTTCTAGCTTCGGGGAGCCGTTTGCACGATGACACGTCGCGATCATTACCACCCGTCCTCTCAGAGCCCACCATGAACACTCTCACGCGTTCGCGCAATAGTTACGTACGGTTGACCCCCCTGCTGGCGGCGGCCGCCGCCGTACTAATGACATCTCTGGCGCCGCTGCCCGCGGCGGCGCAGGGGTTGGGCCTGATCGCGGAGGCCCCGGCCCGCGGCGTCTGGGCACCCGCCGTCGAGGAAGCGCGCCGGATCGTCCTCGCCCGAATGGAAGAGTCGGGCATTCCAGGGATGTCCGCCGCAGTGGCGGTGGACGGGCGGGTGGTCTGGGCGGAGGGGTTCGGGTACGCCGACGTCGAGAACCGGGTACCCGTGGGCGCCGAGACGAAGTTTCGCATCGCGTCGATCTCGAAGGCGCTTACCGCCGCCGCCGTCGGCAGGCTGGTGCAGGAGGGGCGTCTAGACCTCGACGCACCGGTCCAGCGTTACGTGCCCTCCTTCCCGCGCAAGCGGTGGCCGGTGACGACCCGCGAGTTGGCGGGGCATGTTGCGGGAGTGCGGCACTACCGGGGAAACGAGTTCATGAACCGGAAGCACTATACCGACGTCGTGGACGCGCTCGAGATCTTCAGGAACGACACCCTCCTCTTCGAGCCGGGCACGCGCTTCAGTTACTCCACGTACGGCTGGAACCTCATCAGCGCGGTCGTCCAGGGAGCGGCGGGTGAGCGCTTCCTTACTTATATGCGCGAGAACGTGCTGCGTCCGCTCGGCATGGACGACACGGTGGCCGAGCACCCGGACAGCATCATCACCCACCGGGCCCACTTCTACCAGCGCGGCGAAGACCACCGCCTGCTCAACGCGCCATGGGTGGACGACAGCAACAAGTGGGCGGGCGGCGGCTACCTGTCCACGGCGTCGGACCTTGTGAAGTATGGCTCGGCCTACCTGCATCCCGGGTTCTTCGACCAGGAAACGATCGATCTGCTGTTCACGTCGCAGCGCACCCGTGACGGCAAGGAGACGGGCTACGGCATCGGGTGGTTCACACGCACGTCCGGGGGCCGCAGGACGGTGTGGCACACCGGAGGTGCCATGGGTGGGAGCACGATCCTTCTGCTCTATCCGGACGAAGGGGTGGCGGTCGCGCTCCTGGCGAACCTTCAGGGGGTGCGGCATACCCGGACGGCACGGGCCATCGCGGATCTGTTCACGTCGGTGCGCCGCTGACAGCGCTTCGCGCCGAGGACCGCAGCGCATTGAGGCCGCGCCGAGCGCGCGCCCATCCCACGACTACGAGGAGAGGGGGATGTTCTTCTTCCATCTGCATTCCGGGCTTCGGTACCTCTACCTGCTTGCGGCCGTAGCCACCATTGGCTACGCGGTCTACGGCCTGGCCGCAAGGCGCCCGTATGACGCGGTCGTCCGGAAATTGTTCGTAGCGATGATGCTCCTTCTCGACGCCACCGCTTTCATGGGCGTCGCAACCGCGTTCGGCAGGCGTTACCTCTCCCCGGGGCTGGGCGGGCACGTGGCGAGCATGATCTTCGCCGTCGTGGTGGTCCACGTGGTGTCCGCGGTCATGCGCCGGCGCCCTCCGGCGCGGCGTGGCTACGCCCCCTACCTCGTGGCGGCCGTCGTGGCGCTCACGCTCGTGTGGGTGGGCGTTGCGTCGCTGGGAGCGTCCCTGGTCGGGTAGTGGTGTGGGCGGCGCCGGGCCGTCAGCGCCCTCCCGGGAACGGGATGGAGAAGGGAATCCTGATCCCGAGCAGCGGAATCCTGGTCTGGTCGGGATCGCTCGGGGTCTGTCCCTGCCGCACCGCCTTCGGCTTGACCGCCTGAATCAGCAGGTATCCGACGACGCCCGCGGCGCCCGCCGAAAAGACGAGCGTCCGGGTCGCGTCGAGGCGTTTGATCTGCACGGTCCGTACCGCGGACACGGCCACGCTGACCCTTCCCGGCATCTCGCCCCGAAGCACCGCGGGGTTCGTGACGACGACGACGAGCGAATCCGGGCCCTGTTCGACCACCTTGCCTTCGAGGAAGCGCATGGTGTCGCCCTTCAGGTACCGGGGAATCCGAGCCGCCTCCGCCGCGCTCACATCGGCGCGGATCTCCTCTTCCGGACGGATCCGGCCGACGCCACCCGGCACCCAGGTGTAACACCCCGCGACAACGACGAGCGACAGGGTGGAGAGCGCACGAATCACACGCATGATCGCCTCAGTGGGTTGAACGGTGTTCTTCCTGGGTTCCGCCCGCTGGAAGCCCTCTGACCCGCCCCGGGATCCGTCCGGAGCGCCCGGTGGCCCCCCGCAGCCGTCCGGGTCCGGCACCGCTCGCGCGCTCCGCGCACACGCGGCTTCACCTGCGGCCCCGGTAGCGTTTCCACAGCTTCACCTGCTTGTTGTCCATCGGATCGACCTCCACCCCGTCGATCCACATCCGCCCGACCTGCGTGAGGATCTGGAGCGGGTCGCCGTCGGTGACGATGATGTCGGCGCGCTTGCCCGCGTCCAGACTTCCCATCGACGCGGCCACCCCGAGGATCTCGGCGGGAGTCAGCGTCACGGCCCGCAGCCCCGCCTCGGGGGAAAGCCCGAAGGCCACCGAATGCGCGGCGTGTTGCGGCAGCGTCCGGGCCCGCTCGGAGTCGTCGGTGGAGAACGCCACCTCGACGCCTGCGGCGTGGAGAAGCGCTGCGTTCCGGTACGACGCCGCAATCGGATCGTTCCGGTCAGGCGTCGGCGAGTATGCGGAGGTGATCACGACCGGAATCTCCCGCCCGGCCAGCTCCTCCGCCACGCGGAACGCCTGCGTGCCGCCGACGACGACGGCACGCAGCATCGGAAAGCGATCCAGGAATGCGAAGAGCGTGCGGATCTGCCACTCGGTGTCCGCCCGGAAGAACACCGGCATCTCACCGCGCAACGCGGGCGCCATCGCGTCGAGGAAGACCCTGTCTCCTCCCCATACGTTGGGCTCGAACGGCGCCGTCGGGTCCGTGCTCACCGACGGCCTGGCCACGTACAGCCGCGCCCGCTCGAACGCA
>Ga0114931_10005681_pt1 | contig 15430 bp, 13 predicted proteins | sample 2SBtaG_FD_89579 | JGI IMG/M metagenome (GOLD analysis project Ga0114931, IMG submission 89579) | Deep subsurface microbial communities from Kolumbo volcano to uncover new lineages of life (NeLLi) - 2SBTROV14_V59a metaG | ecosystem: Environmental > Aquatic > Marine > Volcanic | place: Kolumbo...
ATCGAGTAATCAAATAACGGGAAGGCCGGGGCCAGACCCCCAGTATTCCGCGTGGATGCGGGGGCTGGAATCGGGCTGCGGCGGTTGGCGGAAAATCGGTGTCCGACCCTTCGGGGCGGCGTGCAGAGGCATGATCGACAGGCCAGCAGCTCAATTGGCAGAGCGGCGGTCTCCAAAACCGCAGGTTGGGGGTTCGATTCCCTCCTGGCCTGCCATTTCGATCGGATCGGACAGCCGTTTGGTTTAAGGCGAATATGAATACAAAAGCAGATTCGACTCACGGAGTAGCGGATACGGCCAAGCTCGTCCTGGCCGTGCTGGTATTGGTCGGCGGTATCGCCGCCTATTACTACTTCGAGAATGAATCGATACTGCTGCGTGTGGCGGGCCTGCTGGTGGCGCTCGCCATCGGCGCAGTCATCGCATTCCAGTCGTTGCAGGGCCGGATGCTGTGGCGTTTCATCCAGGGTTCGCGAAACGAGATTCGAAAAGTCATCTGGCCGACACGCCAGGAGACGCTGCAAACGACGCTGACCGTTCTGGTTTTTGCGCTGATTCTCGGCGTTTTTTTCTGGATTCTGGACCTGATCCTGCTCTGGGGTACCGGGATGTTGACCGGACAGGGGGGCTGACGCATGGCGCTTAAATGGTATGTCGTACACGCTTACTCGAATTTCGAGAAAAAGGTCAAAAGTTCACTCGAGGAACGCATCAAGCTGAACGGGCTCGAAGACAAGTTCGGCAAGATTCTCGTACCGACCGAAGAGGTCGTCGAGATGAAGGAAGGTAAAAAGCGCAGCAGCGAACGCAAGTTCTTCCCCGGTTACGTGCTCGTCCAGATGGATTTTGACGAAGAAACATGGCACCTGGTCAAAAATGTGCCGAAAGTGCTCGGATTTATCGGCGGACGCAGCGATCAGCCGGCGCCGATCACCGAAGAGGAAGCCAATTTTATCCTGAACCGGGTCGAAGAAGGTGCCGACAAGCCGAGGCCGAAAGTCATGTTCGAGCCCGGTGAAGTGGTCCGTGTCGTCGACGGACCGTTTAATGATTTCAATGGCGTCGTCGAGAACGTCAACTATGAAAAAAGCAAATTACGCGTCGCCGTCCAGATTCTCGGCCGCTCGACGCCGGTGGAACTTGAATTCACGCAAGTGGAGAAAGGTTAATTATCAACCGTCAATGGGGAGCCTTGCGGCGTCTGGACCCGGAGAGGTAGCACATGGCTAAAAAAGTAGAGACATATATCAAGTTGCAGGTTCCTGCCGGCAAGGCAAACCCGAGTCCGCCGGTGGGTCCGGCGCTCGGTCAGCACGGCGTCAATATCATGGAATTCTGCAAGGCATTTAATGCCGAGACGCAGGGCATGGAAGCCGGCATGCCGGTGCCCGTTATTATCACGGTCTATAGCGACCGCAGTTTTACGTTTATCAGGAAAACGACACCCGCAGCGGTGCTGCTGAAGAAAGCAGCCGGCGTACAAAAGGGCAGCGGCACGCCGAACACGGAAAAAGTGGGCAAGGTAAACCGCGAGCAGCTCGAGGAAATTGCCAGGACGAAGGAGCCCGATCTGACTGCCGCCGACATGGATGCGGCCGTGCGAACGATCGCCGGCAGCGCCCGCAGCATGGGCATCGAAGTGGAGGGTGTCTGACGTGGGTAAGCTGAGCAAAAGACAGCAGTTGTTTCGGGAAAAGGTTTCCCGGAGCAATATTTTGCCTGCCGACGAAGCGCTGGCGCTGGTCAAGGAAATGGCGAACGCAAAGTTTGGCGAGTCGGTTGATGTCGCCGTCAATCTCGGTATCGATCCGCGAAAATCCGATCAGGTCGTTCGCGGTTCGGTCGTGCTGCCGAACGGCACGGGAAAAGAGGTCCGCGTCGCCGTTTTCACCCAGGGCGAAAATGCCGAGAAGGCCAGGGCTGCCGGTGCCGATGCGGTGGGCATGGAGGATTTGGCCGAACGTATCAAGGGCGGCGAGCTGGATTTTGGCACTGTGATCGCCTCTCCCGACGCGATGCGTATCGTCGGTCAGCTCGGCCGGGTTCTCGGCCCGCGCGGCTTGATGCCGAATCCGAAGGTGGGCACGGTCACGCCGGATGTCGAAACGGCAGTCAGGAATGCCAAGGCCGGCCAGGTGAGGTTTCGTGCCGACAAGGCCGGCATCGTGCATTGCTCAATCGGCAAGGTCAATTTTGAAGTGAGCGCATTGAGTGAAAATCTCGCGGCGCTGCTGGCCGATATCGTCAAGGCCAAGCCGTCATCTGCAAAGGGCCAGTACCTGAAGAAGATGACGGTTTCGTCAACGATGGGCCCGGGCGTGCCGGTCGATTATTCGACGGTTAGTGATTGATACAGAAGTAAATATGGAGATAGTGCGGGGAAAACCGGTGTCTGACACCGGATTATCCTGCAGCGATGGATCGCATTTTCATCAAAGACCGCAGGCGGCACTGGATATTGTGACCGGCGCCTTAATTGCATGGCCTGCGCAGATGGTGTTACTCGAATCAGGGTTTCCTGGTGGAAGTCGCCATTTGGGTGAGGAAGGATTTTTCTTCCTCTTGTGACAATAACGCTAGGAGAAGACGATGGCACTCAGACTCGCTGACAAGCAGGCGCTTGTGGCCGAGGTGAATGAGGTCGCTGCCCATGCGGAATCGGCTGTTGCAGCCGAATACCGGGGGCTGAGCGTAGCGCAGATGACGGAGTTTCGGGCCAATGCCCGCAACGAAGGCGTTTACGTGCGCGTGATCAAAAACACCCTGGCCAAACGAGCCATAGAGGGCACGGATTTCGAATGTCTTGCCGAAGCATTGCGCGGCCCGGTTTTGCTGGCCTTTTCCCGTGAGGACCCGGGCTCAGCCGCCCGCGTCATCAAGGCATTTGCCAAGGAAAACGAGGATCTTGCAACGAAGGCGGTGGCGATCGGCGGCACATTATACGGTGCCGAAGACCTGAACCGGCTGGCCAGTTTGCCAAACCTCGAACAGGCCCGGGCCATGTTGCTTGGCGTCATACAGGCGCCGCTCACCAAGCTGGTCCGGACACTGGCCGAGCCGCCGGCAATGCTGGCGCGCGTGCTCGGTGCCCGCGGTGATGCGGAATCCTCGGCCTGAACCAATCGAAAACCGGTTAATAAATATTATTGAAATTTGAGTAACTGATTCACAGGAGTTTTGAACAATGGCTATGTCTAACGAAGATTTACTGAAAGAACTGAGCGCCAAGCCGATCATGGAAGTGGTGGAGCTGGTCAAGATGCTCGAAGATGAGTGGGGCGTGTCTGCGGCCGCGCCGGTTGCGGTTGCCGCAGGTCCGGCCGCCGATGCAGGCGAAGCTGCCGAAGAGCAGACGGAATTTGACGTCGTGATGACCAGTTTCGGTGAAAACAAGGTTTCCGTCATCAAGGCGGTGCGTACGATTACCGGACTGGGTCTCAAGGAGGCCAAGGACACGGTCGAAAGCGCTCCGGCCACCGTCAAGGAAGGTATTTCCAAGGACGAGGCCGAAGAGGTCAAAAAGCAGCTTGAAGAGGCCGGCGCTTCTGTCGAGCTCAAGTAACCGGAATGCGGCGGGTAGGGGGAGGCTCTGGCCTCCCCGGTCCATTGACTTTCGGTGTTGCGTCAACTGTGACGTACTAATGCGTAGCAATACAGAGGTGCTACTTCATGGCGTATTCCTTTACCGAGAAAAAACGAATCCGTAAGGATTTCGGTAAGCGGCCCAGTATTCTGGACGTACCGTATCTGCTGGCCATCCAAGTCGATTCCTATCGCAAGTATTTGCAGGAAGGTGTCGCTCCGGAGGAGCGCAAGGAGCGAGGCCTGCACGCTGCTTTCAAGAGCGTATTTCCGATCGTCAGCTATTCGGGCAGTGCGGCGCTCGAGTACATCAGCTATCGCCTGGGCGAACCTGTATTCGACGTCAAGGAATGCCAGTCCCGGGGCCTGACTTTTGCGGCTCCGTTGCGCGTTCAGGTCCGGCTGGTCATATACGACAAGGATGGTCCGAAGAAGGTCGTCAAGGAAGTCCGCGAGCAGGAGGTCTATCTCGGTGAAATGCCGATGATGACCGATCACGGCACGTTCGTGATCAACGGGACCGAGCGCGTCATCGTATCGCAGCTGCACCGTTCGCCCGGCGTGTTTTTCGACCACGACAAGGGCAAAACGCATTCGTCCGGCAAGCTGTTGTTCTCGGCACGCGTCATACCCTATCGTGGCTCGTGGCTCGATTTCGAATTCGATCCGAAAGATGCGGTTTTTGCGCGCATCGACCGTCGTCGCAAACTGCCGGTCACCATTATTTTGCGTGCGCTGGAGTATACGAACGAAGAAATGCTCGACATGTTCTTCGACAAGAACGAATTTTTTCTGTCGGCCAAAGAAATCAAGATGGAGCTCGTCCCTTCGCGTTTGCGCGGAGAGACGGCCATGTTCGATATCAAGCTCGGGCGCAAGCTGATCATCGAGGAAGGCAAGCGGATCACGGCACGCCACGTTCGCGAGATGGAAAAGTCCAGCGCCAAGACCATTGTCGTGCCGATCGAGTATCTCGAAGAAAAGATACTGGCCCATGATATTGTCGACGAGGAAACCGGCGAGTTGCTCGCGATGGCTAACGACATACTGACCGTCGAAACCGTCGAAAAGCTGATCGAGGCGGGCGTCGAGAAAATACAGACGCTGTATGTCAACGATCTCGATCAGGGCCCCTATATATCCAATACGCTGCGCATTGACACATCCACCACACGCCTCGAAGCGCTCGTCGAGATTTATCGCATGATGCGCCCGGGCGAGCCTCCGACCAAGGATGCCGCCGAGAATCTGTTTCAGAATCTGTTTTTCAACCCCGAGCGCTATGATCTGTCGGCCGTCGGACGCATGAAGTTCAACCGCCGCGTCGGCCGCCCGGAGAGCGAAGACTCCGATACGCTGACCCGCGATGACATCATCGCGGTGTTGAAAGTGCTGATGGATATTCGCAATGGCAAGGGCACCGTCGATGATATCGATCATCTCGGTAACCGGCGTATTCGCAGCGTCGGCGAGATGGCCGAAAACGCGTTTCGCGTCGGTCTCGTTCGTGTGGAGCGCGCCGTCAAGGAGCGTTTGACGCTGGCCGAGTCCGAGGGGCTGATGCCCCAGGAGATGATTAATGCGAAACCGGTGGCCGCAGCCGTCAAGGAGTTCTTCGGTTCCAGTTAGCTCTCCCAGTTCATGGACCAGAACAACCCGTTGTCGGAAGTTACCCACAAGCGCCGGGTTTCGGCACTCGGCCCGGGCGGCCTGACTCGCGAACGGGCCGGATTCGAGGTTCGTGACGTGCATCCGACTCACTATGGGCGCGTCTGCCCGATCGAGACGCCTGAAGGCCCGAACATCGGCCTGATCAACTCGCTGTCGGTCTATGCCCGGACCAATGAATACGGTTTTCTGGAGACGCCCTATCGCAAGGTCGTCAACGGCAAGGTAACCGATGAAATCGAGTACCTGTCGGCGATCGAGGAAGGCCAGTTTGTGATCGCGCAAGCCAATTCCGACCTGACGCCCAAGGGCGGTTTTGTCGAAGAACTGGTGTCCGTGCGTCACCAGAACGAATTTACGCTGCTGCCCCGCGAACGGATCGACTACATGGATGTCTCGCCGAAGCAGATCGTTTCGGTGGCCGCCTCCCTGATCCCGTTCCTCGAGCATGACGATGCAAACCGTGCATTGATGGGCTCGAACATGCAGCGCCAGGCCGTGCCGACGCTGCGTTCGGATACGCCGATGGTCGGTACCGGCATGGAACGTGCCGTTGCCGTCGATTCGGGTGTGACAGTCGTTGCCAAACGTGGCGGTACCGTCGATTCGGTCGATGCTTCCCGTATTGTCGTTCGCGTCAATGACAACGAAACCAGCGCCGGGGAATCGGGTGTCGATATTTACAACCTGACGAAATATACGCGATCGAACCAGAACACGTGTATCAATCAGCGGCCGCTGGTCAATTCCGGCGATGTGATCAGTTGCGGTGACGTGCTTGCCGACGGTGCATCCACGAGCATGGGCGAGCTTGCACTCGGGCAGAATCTGCTGGTCGCATTCATGCCCTGGAACGGGTATAACTTCGAGGATTCGATTCTGATCTCCGAGCGCCTCGTCCACGAGGATCGTTTCACGACGATTCACGTTGAGGAACTGACCTGTGTCGCGCGCGATACGAAGCTCGGTTCCGAAGAGGTTACGGCCGACATTCCGAACGTGGGCGATTCTGCACTCGGCAAGCTCGACGAGGCAGGTATTGCCTTTATCGGCGCCGAAGTAAAGGCCGGTGAAATTCTCGTCGGCAAGGTCACACCGAAGGGTGAGACGCAGCTGACGCCGGAAGAAAAATTGCTGTGCGCCATTTTTGGCGAGAAGGCATCCGACGTAAAAGACACTTCCCTGCGCGTGCCGCCGGGCATGGACGGGACCGTCATCGATGTCCGCGTATTCACGCGCGACGGTGTTGATAAAGACAGCCGGGCCCTGTCCATCGAAGCCTCCGAGCTCGAAAGCGTTCGCAAGGATCTGGACGATCAGCGGCGGATTCTCGAGGAAGACATCTTCGACCGGATCGAACGCATGCTGGTCGGAAAACAGGTCGACGGCGGCCCGAATGGCCTGAAATCCGGCAGCAAGGTCACCCGCAGTTATCTGGAAGAACTCGACCGTGAGCAGTGGTTTGAAATCCGGCTGCGCAACGACGCCGCGAACCAGGAGCTTGAACAGGTGGCAGGGCGTTTGCGCGAGCAGCGCGAGGACTTCGAGCGTCGCTACAAGGAGAAGAAGGACAAAATCACGGCCGGCGATGACCTGGCTCCCGGCGTGCTCAAAATGGTCAAGGTGTATCTTGCCGTCAAGCGCCGCATTCAGCCGGGCGACAAAATGGCCGGACGCCACGGCAACAAGGGCGTGATTTCGATGATCGTCCCGGTCGAAGACATGCCCTACCTCGAAGACGGCACGCCGGTCGACATTGTCCTGAATCCGCTTGGCGTCCCGTCCCGCATGAATGTCGGTCAGGTACTCGAGACGCATCTCGGCTGGGCCGCCAAACAGCTGGGGCGGCAGATTGCCGATCTCGTCGACAATAATGCGACGATGGCGAAACTGCGCGGCTATCTCGACCAGATCTATAACAAGTCGGGTGGCAGGCAGGAAGATATCAAGAGCCTGTCCGATGAAGAGGTCATGGAGCTGGCAGAAAACCTGCGCAACGGCGTGCCGATTGCCACGCCGGTATTCGACGGTGCGACCGAGCAGGAGATCAAAAACCTGCTCGAACTTGCCGGCCTGCCTCGCTCCGGCCAGACGACGCTGATCGACGGCCGCACCGGCGAGTATTTCGAGCGGCCCACGACGGTCGGGTACATGTATATGCTGAAACTGAACCACCTCGTCGATGACAAGATGCATGCACGTTCAACCGGGCCTTACAGCCTTGTGACACAGCAGCCTCTTGGCGGCAAGGCCCAGTTCGGCGGTCAGCGTTTCGGTGAAATGGAAGTCTGGGCACTCGAGGCTTACGGCGCTTCATACACGCTGCAGGAAATGCTCACCGTCAAATCGGATGACGTGCAGGGCCGTACCAAGATGTACAAGAACATCGTCGACGGCACGCATGAAATGGATGCCGGTATGCCGGAGTCGTTTAATGTGCTGGTCAAGGAGATTCGTTCCCTTGGCATTAACATTGAACTGGAACAGGACTGATACAGCGGCACAGGCCACTCAACCCGGCTTTACTTTACCTTTGGGTAGGTGATACATGAAAGACTTACTGAAGCTTTTTAGAACGCAAACCGATGTTGAAGATTTCGATGCCATTCGCATCGGTCTTTCGTCGCCCGAGCTGATTCGATCCTGGTCGTTCGGCGAGGTCAAAAAGCCCGAAACAATCAATTATCGAACTTTCAAGCCCGAGCGGGACGGCCTGTTCTGTGCGAAAATCTTCGGACCGATCAAAGACTATGAGTGCCTGTGCGGAAAGTACAAACGCCTCAAGCATCGCGGCGTTGTCTGTGAAAAGTGCGGCGTCGAGGTCACGCAAACCAAGGTTCGCCGCGAACGCATGGCGCACATCGAGCTGGCCAGCCCGACGGCGCACATCTGGTTCCTGAAATCATTGCCGTCACGCATCGGCCTGATGCTCGACATGACCCTGCGCGAAATCGAACGGGTCCTGTATTTCGAGGCTTTCGTGGTCACAGAGCCCGGCCTGACGACGCTTGAACGCGGCCAGTTGATGAACGATGAACAATATCTCGAAGCAATCGAGGAATACGGCGACGAATTCGAGGCCAAGATGGGTGCCGAGGCCGTTCACGAAATGCTCAGCACGATCGACCTGCAGAGCGAAGCGGTGCAGGTACGCGAAGACATCAATGCGACGAGCTCCGAAACGAAAATCAAGCGCTTGTCCAAGCGCCTGAAGCTGCTCGAGGCGTTCCTCGAGTCGGGCAACAAGCCTGAATGGATGGTTCTGACAGTGCTGCCGGTGCTGCCGCCGGACCTGCGCCCGCTCGTACCGCTCGACGGCGGCCGTTTTGCAACCTCTGATCTGAACGATCTCTATCGCCGGGTCATTAACCGTAACAATCGCCTGCGTCGCCTGCTCGAGCTCAACGCGCCGGACATCATCGTGCGCAACGAAAAGCGCATGCTGCAGGAATCGGTCGATGCGTTGCTCGACAACGGGCGCCGCGGTCGTGCGATTACGGGCACGAACCGGCGTCCTCTGAAGTCCCTGGCCGATATGATCAAGGGCAAGCAGGGCCGGTTCCGCCAGAACCTGCTCGGCAAGCGTGTTGATTACTCGGGGCGTTCGGTGATCGTGGTCGGCCCGACGCTGAAGCTGCACCAGTGTGGTCTGCCGAAGAAAATGGCGCTGGAGCTTTTCAAGCCGTTCATTTTCAGCAAACTGCAGCTGCATGGCGAATCGACGACGATCAAGGCCGCCAAGCGCCTGGTCGAGCGCGAGGGACCGGAAGTCTGGGACATTCTCGAAGATGTCATCCGTGAACACCCGGTCATGCTGAACCGCGCCCCGACGTTGCATCGGCTTGGTATCCAGGCTTTCGAGCCGGTACTCGTCGAGGGCAAGGCCATCCAGTTGCACCCGCTCGTCTGCACGGCGTTCAACGCCGATTTCGACGGCGACCAGATGGCCGTGCACGTACCGCTGTCCATCGAGGCCCAGCTCGAGGCGCGTGCGCTGATGATGTCATCCAATAACATCCTGTCACCGGCGAATGGCGAACCGATTATCGTACCGTCGCAGGATGTCGTGCTGGGCTTGTATTACATGAGCCGTGAACACGTGAATGCCAAGGGCAGCGGCATGATTTTTTCCGATGTGTCCGAGGCTCATCGTGCATACGGTAATGGCGTTGTCGATCTGCATGCAAAGGTCAAAGTGCGCATCAGGACTTCGGTGCGGAACGAAGACGGCACCTTCAGCGAGCAGACCCGGACTGTCGATACAACGGTCGGGCGATCGCTGCTGTCCGAGTTGCTGCCCGAGGGTCTGAGTTTCGACTATGTCAACCGCAACATGACGAAGAAGGCGATCTCCGCGTGCATCAACGCATCGTACCGTCAGGTGGGTTTGAAAAAGACAGTCGTGTTTGCCGATCGCCTGATGTACATGGGATTCGGTTATGCGACCCGTTCGGGCGTTTCGATCGGCGTGAATGATATGGCCGTGCCCGCCGAGAAGACAGGTATTCTCGAAAATGCAGAAATCGAGGTTCGCGAGATACAGGATCAGTATGCCAGTGGCCTGGTCACGAATGGCGAGCGCTACAATAAAGTAGTTGATATCTGGTCGCGGACGAACGATCAGGTTGCCAAGGCCATGATGGACAAGCTCGGTACCGAGCAGGTCGAGACCGAAGACGGCCGAACCATCGAGCAGCCGTCATTCAACTCGATTTTCATGATGGCCGATTCCGGCGCGCGTGGTTCCGCCGCACAGATTCGCCAGTTGGCCGGCATGCGCGGCCTGATGGCCAAGCCGGACGGCTCGATCATCGAGACGCCGATCACGGCAAATTTCCGCGAAGGTCTCGATGTTCTGCAATACTTCATCTCGACGCACGGCGCACGCAAGGGTCTGGCCGATACCGCGCTGAAGACGGCGAATTCGGGTTATCTGACCCGGCGCCTGGTCGATGTCGCCCAGGATCTCGTTGTCACCGCGCAGGATTGCGGCACGAGCCGCGGCATTATTACGATGCCGCTGGTCGAGGGCGGGGATGTCGTCGAACCGCTGCGCGAACGTGTCCTCGGTCGGGTTCTCGCCGAGCCGGTAGCCGATCCGGTCACCGGGGAGCAGCGCATCGAAGCGAATACGCTGCTCAACGAGGAACTGGTCCAGCTGCTCGATGAGCTGGGCGTCGACGTCGTCAAGGTTCGCTCGCCGATTACCTGCGAAACCCGTTATGGTGTCTGTTCGCAGTGTTACGGTCGGGACCTGGCGCGCGGCCATCAGATCAATATTGGCGAGGCGGTCGGCGTGATTGCGGCGCAGTCTATCGGCGAACCGGGCACGCAGCTGACCATGCGCACGTTCCACATCGGCGGCGCGGCCTCCAGGGCGGCTGCGGTCAACAGCGTCGAAGTGAAACAGAGTGGCGTCATCAGGCTGCATAACCTCAAGACCGTCCGGCACGAGAAGGGTTATCTCGTGGCGGTCAGTCGTTCCGGTGAAATCGGCGTCATCGATTCCATGGGCCGGGAACGCGAGCGTTACAAGATTCCTTACGGCGCCACGATTACGGTGGCGGACAAGGATGAAGTGGCGGCCGGGGCGATCGTCGCCACCTGGGATCCGCACACCCACCCGGTCGTTGCCGAGGTTTCCGGTATCCTGAAGTTCGACGATTTTATCGAGGGTGTGACCGTCGAGCAGAAGGTCGACGAGGTCACCGGCCTGTCGAGCATTATCATCATGGATTCGCAGCAACGCGGCGGTGCGACCAAGGATTTACGGCCGCTCGCGCGCCTCATCGACAGCAAGGGCGCGGAAGTCTGTTTTGCCAATACTGCGATTCCCGCCGTCTATTCCCTGCCGCCGGGCGCCATCATCGTGATCGGCGATGGCGGTAAGGTTTCGGTCGGTGACGTCATCGCGAGAATTCCGCAGGCCAGTTCCAAGACGCGTGACATTACCGGCGGTTTGCCGCGGGTGGCGGACTTGTTCGAGGCCCGCAAGCCCAAGGAAACGGCCATTATGGCCGAGGCCACGGGTACCGTCAGTTTCGGCAAGGAAACCAAGGGCAAGCGTCGACTCGTGATTACCAGCGAGAATGGCGAAAAACGCGAGGATCTGATTCCGAAATGGCGGCATCTGAGCGTTTTCGAGGGCGAGCAGGTCGAGCGTGGCGAGGTCATTGCCGACGGCGAGCCCAATTCGCATGACATTCTGCGTTTGCAGGGGGTCGAATCACTGGCCGATTACCTGATCCGCGAGATCCAGGATGTGTACCGCCTGCAGGGCGTCAAGATCAACGACAAGCACATCGAGGTGATCATTCGCCAGATGCTGCGCAAGGTCGAGATCGTCGATCCGGGCGATACGAACCTGCTGCGCGGCGAGCAAATCGAGCGCATGCGACTGCTGGAACTGAATCAGAACATGGAGGCCAAAGACATGGCTCCGGCGACGTTCGAGCCGCTGTTGCTGGGTATCACAAAGGCATCGCTGGCGACCGAATCGTTCATTTCAGCCGCCTCGTTCCAAGAAACGACGCGGGTTCTGACCGAGGCGTCCGTCAAGGGCATGCGTGACGACCTGCGGGGACTCAAGGAGAATGTCATTGTCGGACGCCTGATTCCGGCCGGAACCGGCTATGCTTACCACCAGGAGAAGCGCCGGGCCCGCGAGGATCAGCTGGCTGCCGATCTCCGCGAACTGGAAGAGGCTTCGATGCAGGCTGCCGATCCGGCCAAAGAGGCAACCGATGAGGCGTCCGAAGAGACCGGCCTGCCGGCTGATACGGGCGACAGCCCGTCCGAGTCGGAAACAACGGCCTCGTCTTGACGGACTCCGGCGGGGCCCCTACAATCCGCGGTCCCGTGCGGATGCTGAAAATGCCGCCAGAACAATGAAAACGGGGCGAAGAGGCTCGTTTTATCAGGATAGCCCGGATGCTGAATCTGAACGGATGATGCAGCGTTCGGGCTGCCTTTGTATTTGCATATAGACAAAAACTGCTCAGAGATCACAGCACTATGGCGACAGTCAATCAACTCGTCCGCAAGGGACGCAAGACAAAACCTTCGAAGAGCAATGTTCCGGCGCTCGACGCCAGTCCCCAGAAACGCGGCGTGTGCACGCGCGTCTACACGACGACGCCAAAGAAGCCGAACTCGGCGCTGCGCAAGGTTGCGCGCGTGCGCCTGACCAACGGCTTCGAGGTAACGAGTTATATCGGCGGGGAGGGCCACAATTTGCAGGAGCACTCGGTCATCCTGATTCGCGGCGGCCGAGTCAAGGACTTGCCTGGGGTGCGTTATCACACGGTGCGCGGCACGCTGGATTGTTCCGGCGTTTCCGATCGCCGCAAGGGCCGTTCGAAATATGGCGCCAAGCGGCCGAAGAGTTAGTCAACGATTCAATTCAACATTGAGCTGAAAGAAAAATGTCCAGACGTACACAGGCGCCGAAACGCCAGATTCTTCCCGATCCGAAGCACAACAGCCAGCTGCTCGCGAAGTTCATCAATATGTTGATGCTGAGCGGCAAAAAGTCCGTTGCGGAAAATATCGTCTATTCGGCGCTGGAGCAGATGTCCCAGCGCAGTGGCATGACCGAGGCGCAATCCGTCGAATTGCTCGAGCAGGCGCTCGAGAATATCAAGCCGATGGTCGAGGTCAAGTCACGCCGCGTCGGCGGCGCGACCTACCAGGTACCGATCGAGGTACGTCCGACGCGCCGCAATACGCTGGCCATGCGCTGGGCCATCGATGCCGCGCGCAAGCGCAACGAGAAGTCCATGGCGCAGCGACTGGCCGGTGAATTACTCGATGCCGCCGATAATCGCGGCGCGGCGGTCAAGAAACGGGAAGATACCCATCGCATGGCGGAGGCCAACAAGGCCTTCTCGCATTTTCGCTGGTAATCGGCGCGCCTGGTGAGAAAGGACGCGGTACCGTGGCACGCACTACTCCCATCGAGCGCTACCGCAATATCGGTATCATGGCGCATATCGACGCCGGCAAGACGACGACGACCGAGCGTATCCTCTTCTATACCGGCGTATCGCACAAGATAGGCGAAGTCCATGACGGCGCGGCGGTCATGGACTGGATGGAGCAGGAGCAGGAGCGCGGTATCACGATCACGTCCGCGGCAACGACCTGTTTCTGGAAAGGCATGGACGGCAGTTTCCCGGAGCATCGCATCAATATTATCGATACACCGGGGCATGTCGACTTCACGATCGAGGTCGAGCGGTCGTTGCGCGTGCTGGATGGCGCCATAGCGGTATTTTGCGCCGTTGGCGGCGTCGAACCCCAGTCCGAAACGGTCTGGCGACAGAGCAATAAATATCACGTGCCGCGCATGGCGTTCATCAACAAGATGGACCGCGCCGGCGCCGATTTCCTTCACGTCGTGCGCCAGATAGAAGAGCGCCTGGGCGCGCACCCGGTGCCGATCCAGATCCCGATCGGGGCCGAGGACGAGTTTGCCGGTGTCGTCGATCTGGTCAAGATGAAAGCCATTCACTGGAACGACAGCGATCAGGGCACGACATTCCGATACAGTGCGATCCCGGATCATTTGCAGGATATCTGCGATGAGTATCGCGAGAAGATGCTCGAGGCGGCGGCCGAAGCGAAGGAAGATATTCTCGACAAATATATCGGCGAGGGTGACCTGACCGAGCAGGAAATCAGGGATGGCCTGCGTATACGTACCCTGAAGAATGAGATCGTGCTGGCCGTCTGCGGTTCTGCATTCAAGAATAAAGGCGTGCAGACCATGCTCGACGCCATTGTCGAGTTCATGCCGTCGCCGGTCGACGTGCCGGCGATACGCGGTCTGCTCGAGGACGGGAGCGAAGACGAGCGCCCGCCGAAAGACGATGCCCCCTTCGCCGCCCTCGCTTTCAAGATTGCAACCGATCCGTTTGTCGGCAACCTGACGTTTTTTCGCGTGTATTCCGGCGTGCTGCATTCCGGTGACACGGTTTTTAATTCGATCAAGGGGAAAAAGGAGCGTGTCGGGCGCATTTTGCAGATGCATGCGAACGATCGATAAGAGATCAAGGAAGTACACGTCGGAGATATCGCTGCCGCCGTCGGTCTGAAGGATGTGACGACGGGCGACAGCCTCGTCGCCCGCAATGCCCCGATCGTCCTCGAACGCATGGAGTTTCCCGAGCCGGTCATTGCGGTGGCCGTCGAGCCGAAGACCAAGGCGGACCAGGAAAAGATGGGCATCGCACTGCAGAAGCTGGCCAAGGAAGACCCGTCTTTCAGGGTGCATACCGATGAGGAATCGGGCCAGACGATCATCTCGGGCATGGGCGAGTTGCACCTGGACATCATTGTCGAGCGCATGCGGCGTGAGTTCAGTGTCGAGGCGAATGTCGGCAAGCCGCAGGTCGCGTATCGCGAAACGATTCGCCAGCCGGTCGAGGCCGAAGGCAGGTTTGTTCGCCAGTCAGGCGGACGGGGCCAGTACGGCCACGTCTGGCTGAAGCTCGAACCGCTGGAGGCCGGCGGAGGTTACGAATTCGTCAATAACATCGTCGGCGGCGTCGTGCCGAAAGAATACATTCCGGCCGTTGACAAGGGCATTCAGGAGGCGATGGGCTCGGGCGTGCTGGCCGGTTTTCCGGTCGTAGACGTGCGGGTCACGCTGTACGACGGTTCGTATCACGATGTCGACTCCAACGAGATGGCATTCAAGATTGCCGGGTCTATCGGTTTCAAGGAAGGCGTTCGCAAGGCTCGTCCCGTCCTGCTGGAGCCGATCATGAACGTCGAGATCGTGACACCTGACGATTACATGGGCGATGTCAACGGTGATTTGAATCGCCGCCGCGGCGTATTGCAGGGCATGGATGAGTCGCCGGCCGGCAAGATCATTCGTGCCCAGGTACCGCTGGCCGAAATGTTCGGTTATGCAACGGATCTGCGTTCCATGTCGCAGGGCCGCGCGGTTTATTCAATGGATTTTAGTCACTATCATGAGGTCCCGGCCAAAGTTGCCGAGACGATTATCAAGAGAGACTGACTTTTTGTGCAGAAAATACAGTAAGAAAACCTGGAGAGGCTGATGTCTAAGGAGAAATTTGAGCGCACCAAGCCGCATGTCAATGTAGGCACGATTGGTCACGTGGATCACGGCAAGACGACGCTGACGGCGGCGTTGACGAAGGTGATGGCG
>Ga0114931_10005682_pt1 | contig 15428 bp, 6 predicted proteins | sample 2SBtaG_FD_89579 | JGI IMG/M metagenome (GOLD analysis project Ga0114931, IMG submission 89579) | Deep subsurface microbial communities from Kolumbo volcano to uncover new lineages of life (NeLLi) - 2SBTROV14_V59a metaG | ecosystem: Environmental > Aquatic > Marine > Volcanic | place: Kolumbo...
GCCCACAAACCTGATTTGCTGCCATTAAAGAGCCAATCAGGCTGTGGACTTGTGGATAACGCCAGAAAGGCATCGAATTCTACCCACGAATTTTCCTGAAGAGGCATATTTTTCAGTGCCGAATTTCCTCGTGGCCAGTTTCACGGGAAAATAATGGCCAGTATCGGGATGCGTGTCGATGACTGCAGGAGCAAGCTCGCTCCTACAGGTTCACGGGCATCTATCCAGATCAGAGTTACCCACAAATATTTCTGAAGAGCCATCCGGGGGTGTCGTGAATAGCTCCCTGTAGGCTTGACGGCAGCTTCCCTGCTGCCGACACCTACGGATAAGCAGGTTATCTGACTTACGTTCTCCCTAGTAATATAAAGGCTTGCACTATTGCACTGCGTCGATTTTCTGCTATGTCGGCATAAGATTATGACGTACATACTTTCATTGCTATTTGCTTGGCACTGTTGAAATCATTCTTCCCGCTTCCAAGTTTCGGTATTGCCTCCACATTGATTAACTCCGCGGGTCTCATTAGCGGGTTGAGCCCGGATTGCTCGATAAGTCCCTGCATTTCATACTTGTCGATGTCGCCGGCAAATAGCAGGATCACCTTTTCCCCTTTCTTGCCGTCAGGCAGCGCGGTGGTGAGTATCTCGACATTTTCCGGTAGCACTTTACCAATAGCAGCTTCGATGGCGCCGAGGCTGATCATCTCACCACCGATTTTCGCAAAGCGTGAGTAGCGATCGACAATGGTGAGGAAGCCATCCTGGTCAACATGGCCCTTGTCACCGGTCTTGAACCAGCGTTTGCCGTCCAGTTTGACGATGACCTCAGCGGTCTTCACCGGGTCATTGAGGTAGCCCAGCATGACCTGTGAGCCGCCAAACAGAATCAGCCCATCCTCTTCGATAGGCAGCGTCTCCAGCGTGTCCGGATCAACAATACGGAAACTGCCGCCCGGCAGGGGCATGCCAACGGTCCCCGGTTTGTTTCCTTGCTGGACTATCCAGTTTCCCGGTTCGATCCGGTCCGGGATGTTGACGCTGGCGACCGGCGTGGTTTCCGTGGTGCCGTAACCCTCGTAGATCTCCTTGTTGAACTTGAGCTTGAAGGCATCGCGCACCTCGGGGTTCAGCCTTTCGGCGCCGGACACGACAATGCGCAGTGATTCCAGCATCAACGGGTGGATGCGCCGGTTGCGGTTAAACAGCCGCAGAAAGGTGGAGGTACTGCAATACACGGTAGCCCGATGTCTGGCGATGGCCTTTGCAATCGTCAAGGCGTCCGTCGGGTCCGGATGAAAGACAACCGGGAGGCCCTCAACCAGGGGCATGAGTCCGGTGATGGTGAGGCCGAAGGCATGAAACAGGGGTAGGGTCGCCATCAGGGTGTCTTCCTCACGCACATCGAGCACGTCCGAGACTTGCCGAATATTCGCCATGATATTGCGGTGGCTGAGGACGACCCCCTTGGGTTCTCCTTCGCTGCCGCTTGAGAACAGGATGGCAGCCGGTTGATCGATGCCGGCACGCCGACCGAACAGTGCATAGAGTACCGGTGCAGGCAATAGCGCTGCTGCGATCAGCAGAGAGAGCCTGGTCAGTGCGCCAATCCCGTCTTTCAGGTCTTCAAGGAAATACACCTGAAGCCGGGCCAGGAGTTCATTCAGGTCTATGCTGCGTTGCTCCAGTTTTTTGATAAAGCGTCTGGAGGTATAGAGGCTGCGAATCTCTGCTTTATCTACGGCAGCAGTCAGTGCCGTCAGGCTGGCGGTGTAGTTCAGGTTGACCACGGTCTTGTTTAACAGCAAAGCCGCCATATTGATGATAATGCCAGGACTGCTGGTTGGCAGGAGCAGGCCAATATTCTGTTCCTGACGGCGCTTGCAGATCAGGCGCGAGAACGCGATGACAGCCGTCAGGGTTTTATAACCGGAGAGCGTGCTTGTTGTACTGGCATCTGCCAGGCAGGGTTCACGGCCGCGTCGTTTCGCGCTGCGCAACCATGCCAACGGAATAGGGTCGAGGGTTTGCGTATGGTGTTCCCAGGTATCGATCGAGAGTTCGAGTACCTGCCTTTTCAGCTCAGGGGCCGGTGTATCCATGGGCAGGGGTTTGCCGAAGGCAACGATGACATCCCTGCGCAGACGGGTATTGCGGATCTCCTGAAGTTTTTCGCTCGAGCGTGAGAAGCGGCTGCCCCAGAGTCCGCGTATATAGAACGGCAGGATAATGCCATCCACCCCTTCGACAGTACGTTCATAACCGTGTTTGAATTCGCCTAGCTGGCCACTGCGGCTGATAGCCCCTTCCGGAAACAGGCAGACGACTTCACCGGCACGCAGTAGTGCGTTGATATGTTGCAGCGACTCTTTACTCTGACCGGCAGCAATCGGGATAACCCCGAACAAATCCATGAACCATTTTAAATACCAGCGTTGATAGATCGCCCGGTGCATGACGAAGCGTACCGGCCGCGGGCAGGCGATCTGGATCATGGCCCAGTCGAGCCAGCTGATGTGGTTGCCCAGCATCAGGACACCACCGGAGCCGGGCAGGTTCTTGAAACCCAGCACCTCGATACGATGGGTGCTGGAGAAGACCCGCGCAATCACATAACGCACCAGCGACTGCGGCAGCTGGTAGACCGTATAGAGGGCGCCGGCCAGTGCCGTGAGTGTCAACAGATGAAACAGGCCGATACTGCTGATGCCGAAGATGGCAAAGCCAACGGTCAAGCCGAGAAAGCCCAGCATGACCACGTTCTGCACCCAGTTGTTGCCTGCCAGCACGGTGCCCAGTTGATCGTCGCGGGCATGGAACTGGATCAAGGCGTTGAGTGGCACGATAAACATGCCGCCACAGACACCCAGCAACAGAAAATCGAGGACCAGCAGGGTCTGTGAATTCAGTTGCGGCAGGAAAAACAGCGCCACAACGATACCCAGTGCGCCCAGCGGGACCAGGCCCGTTTCGATATGATGTTTTGAAGACTGCCCGGCCAGCAGGGAGCCGAGGATGATACCGAACCCGGAACAGGCCATGATTCCCTGGATGACCACCGTGTTGTTCTCACCCATGGTCTCCTTGGCAAAGGCCGGGAAGGCCGCCAGCACGACCTGGGAGATCCCCCAGAAGAGGGACAAACCCACAATCGAAAGCCAGATAGTCCGGTTCGCCAGAATCTTGTCGAGATTGTCCCGCAGGTAGCGGCCCCTAAGGTAAAGCTTTATGTCAAAGTGCTGCTCGGCCGCTGCCGCCTCACGGGCCGGCAGTCGCAGGGCAAATATCAATTCCAGGGATGAACAGACGACTAATATCCAGCCAAGCGGGGCAATCGCCTGCAATAATTGTGACTCGTTTGCATAGCTCACCCCGGCCAGGCCGCGCTCAAAAAACACCGAGAAGGCGAAGATGCCAAACAGGATGGCCACAATGGTGATCGCCTGTACAACGGCATTGGCGGTGGCCAGTTGCTCCTTGCCGGCCAGCTCCTTGATATAGCCGTACTTCGACGGTGAGTAGAATGCGCTTTGTACCGCCAGCAGAAAGGTCATGGCGAAAGCAACATAGAACCAGCCAAGATAGTAAGAGGCGGTAATCAGCAGCGTCAGCCCGACCGCCACAGCTGCACTGACTTTCATGATCAGGGGTTTTTGATATTTGTCGGAAAGAAAGCCGGCGGGGGAGAACAACAGTACGAACGGCAGCAATATCAGGCCATTCACGATCGCCGTCAGGATGATCTGGGTTTGGCCATCATAGATCTTGAAAACCGTGTTCTGGATCAGGATCTTGTGCCCCAGATCGACAAAGGCGTTCAGGAAAATAATCAGTATGAACGGGATGAATCCCGTCAGTTTGAATAGTTTGTTCATGGGTGATGGCCAGTGTTGCTCTTGTTGCGCCGGAGTATACTATGCGATCACGGATTAAAGGGGTCGGTGACAAAACGCAATCATTTTCATTTGTCACCGACCCCTTTTATGTTCCTTTTATGCCTTTTATGGTTCCTACTTTGTGTTCGTTGGACAATGATTTGCTTGCTGCCGTGCTGGTGGCGGTCATTATGGTGCCGGTATTACTGTTTGTGTTCCGGGCCCGACTGGGGAACTGGTGGCAGGAGCAAACTATAAGAAAGGCCATCAGGCGACTCGGTTCGTGGTCAATGGAAAACATTCACCTGCCGGATGGCACGGATGGTGAGGTTACCATAGAGCACCTGTTGCTTGGCCGTGATGCCATTCTGGTGGTCGGCGTGATGCGCTTTGAAGGATTGATATTCGGCAGTTCACACACTGACCAGTGGACGCAAGTCATAAACCGGCGAAGTTACAAGTTCGACAATCCCGACCACTATCTGCAACGCCAGATCAATGCTGTCAGGCTGATTGCACCCGGCGCCAGGGTAAGCGGCTGGCACCTGTTTTGCCATGGTGCTGAATTTCCCAAAGACAAGCCGGACAATGTCCTGCAACTGGACGATATCAGGTCGCTGCCAAAGCGCCCGCGACGCGGTGATATCCCGAAACAGTTACGCGCCGTGTGGAAACAGCTTGTGAAAGGAATACAGGGAGAATAAAACCAATTGGTATCAGAGCATAATCTTGCTCACTGATAGGGATGCTACCAAAGTTTGTTTGTATAAAACGTTGCCAGTCGTCTCTGAAAAAAACGTAAGTATTTTCTTGCTCACTCTGACATCGGTACAGAATAACCAAATAAGTTACGAAATTACAAGGAAACTTCAGGTGAATATTTATCATTGATGCGTGCAGGGATGCTGTCTTCCGCTGTGTTGACGTGGGTCACAGCGAACCGGTACCTTTGGCGACACTGAATGTTGCTGTTATGGGATCAGCAGCAAATAGCAAATGACGGGTTTCTTGTATCGATCATGCGCTAGTTAACCGCCAAGATTAAAAATGCCACATACTGTTTCATCGGACGAAACAAAAGACACCGGGCTGGACTGCCTGGTTCTGATTGCGCGTTTTCATGGTCTTGCTGCCAATGTGGGGCAACTCAGGCATCAGTTTGCCCGTTCCGGCGAGCCGCTCGATTCTGATGGCATTAATCGTGCGGCCCGACACCTGGGGCTCAAATCCAGGCGGATCTCCAGTCGTTGGGAACGTCTGGAGAAAACACCCTTACCGGCACTGGCGCAACATGTGGATGGGCACTGGCTCGTAATTGCACGCTTGCAGGGTGACAAGGCCCTGATTCAGGACCCACTGGAATCCCGTCCACAGACCCTGCCACGGGAAATTCTTGAATCTGCATGGAACGGGTCGTTGGTTCTGGTGACGCGGCGTGCACTGGCGGGCTGTGGCGCTACAAGCTTCGGGTTTAAATGGTTCGTTCCAGCGCTGCTTAAATATCGCAAGCTGTTCGCCGAAGTCCTGCTGGCCTCTTTCTTTATCCAGTTGTTTGCCCTGATTACACCGCTGTTCTTTCAGGTCGTCATTGACAAGGTGCTGATCCACAAGGGGTTGACGACACTGGATGTGCTGGCCTTTGGTCTGGTCGTAGTATCCGTTTTTGAGATCCTGCTCGGTGGCTTGCGGACGTATGTCTTTGCGCACACGACCAATCGCGTGGATGTTCAATTGGGCGCACGTCTTTACCGGCATCTGCTCAGCCTGCCGATGAGCTACTTTGGCGCCAGGCGGGTGGGTGATTCGGTAGCGCGTGTACGTGAGCTGGAAAATATTCGCAGCTTCATTTCCGGCTCGGCGCTGACGCTGGTGATCGACCTGCTGTTCACCTCTGTCTTTCTGGCTGTCATGTACTACTATAGTCCGCTGCTGACCTATATCGTGCTTGCCTCGATTCCCGCCTATGTTCTGTTGTCAGCGTTCGTCACACCGATATTACGCGCCCGGGTCAACGAGAAGTTCAACCGTGGTGCCGAGAACCAGGCCTTCCTGGTCGAGTCGGTCAGTGGTGTCGAGACCCTCAAGGCGATGGCCATCGAGCCGCAGATGCAGCGCCGCTGGGAGGAGCAACTGGCCGGTTACGTGGGGGCAAGTTTCAAGGCGGCCAACCTGAACAATATCGCCAACCAGGTGGCCGGACTGATCAACAAGGTCGTGGTGGTCCTGATACTCTGGGTGGGGGCGCGGGCGGTCATCCAGGGCCAGCTGAGTGTCGGGCAGTTGATTGCCTTCAATATGCTGGCGGCGCGGGTCAGCGGACCTGTACTGCGCCTTGTCCAGTTGTGGCAGGATTTCCAGCAGGCGGGTGTCTCGGTGCAGCGCCTTGGTGACATCCTCAATACACCGACCGAACCGGGCTATGACCAGTCCCGGCTGTCGTTACCGAACATCAGTGGCCGCATACAGTATGACCAGGTGAGTTTCCGCTATCGGCCGAATGGCCCCGAGGTGCTGCGGGATATTTCCCTGGATATCTCCAAGGGTGCGGTCATCGGGGTGGTTGGGCGTTCGGGTTCCGGGAAAAGTACCCTGACACGGCTGGTCCAGCGACTGTATGTCCCCGAGCGGTGACGTGTCCTGATTGATGGCGTGGATATCTCCCAGGTAGATACGGCCTGGTTGCGTCGGCGTATCGGCGTGGTCCTGCAGGAAAATGTCCTGTTCAATCGCAGTGTCCGGGAAAACATCGCCCTGTGTGATCCCGGTCTGCCGATGGAATCCGTAATCCATGCAGCGCAAATGGCCGGGGCGCATGCGTTTATCCTGGAAATGCCGGAAGGCTACGACACCATCGTTGGTGAGCATGGCGATAACCTGTCCGGTGGTCAACGCCAGCGTATCGCCATTGCCCGCTCGCTGGTCACCAATCCCCGCATCCTGATCTTCGATGAAGCGACCAGTGCGCTGGATTACGAATCCGAAAGAATTATCCAGAAGAACATGAATACGATCTGCAAGGGACGTACTGTCATTATCATTGCACACCGCCTGTCGACCGTACGCGGCTGTCATCGCATTATGGTGATGGAGAAGGGCCAGATCATCGAACAGGGTAACCATGAGGATTTGTTGCAGCTGCAAGGACAATATGCGCAGTTATATGCGCTGCAATCCGGACATGGCATCAAGGCAATCAATAGCTAATATCATGCACGCCGAAACAGAATTTTTACCTGCAGCGCTGGAAATTCAGGAGCGCCCACCGTCACCGGCGGGACGCGCCATTCTTTGGGCCATTATGGCGTTCTTTTGTATTGCCGTTCTCTGGGCATTTCTCAGCGAAATCGATATCGTGGCCACAGCGCAGGGCAAAATTGTCCCGAGCGGCCGTGTCAAGGTTATTCAGCCTGTGGAGATTGGTGTGGTACGCGCGATTCATGTCAGTGAGGGGCAGGGAGTATCGGCCGGGGAATTACTGATTGAGCTGGATCCCACGTCAACTCAGGCAGATGTGGAACGCCTGGAGCAGGAATTCCAGGCCGCGCAGCTGGATGCTGCCCGCTATCACGAATTACAGCGACTATCCGTCATCGAGGACCCGAAGGACAATGAATTACCTTCATTGGTTCGGGCTGTTGATGCAGCCTTGCTGAGTCGTGTTGCAGATAAGGAAATCGCTTTACAGGAGCAGCGGCTTAATAGCGAATGGAATGAGCATCTTGCACGGATTGCGGCGCTGTCCAGTAGTGTTACCAGCCGGGAGGCGGATCTGGCAGCAACGCAGGCGGAGGTAAAAAAACGCGCAAGGACACTTCCATTGATCACGCGGCGTGTAAAGGCGCTTGAACCCCTGGTCAAGAAACAGCTTGTCGCCGAACAGGAATGGTTGAAACTCGAGGAGCAGCGTATCGAGCAGCAGCAGGAACTGGTGGCATTGAAGAGCAGGGCGCGCCAGGTAGCGGCCTCGATCAATGAAGCGCGCCAGCAGAAAGCAGTCGTTGAGTCGGAATTCAGGCGTAAATTACTGACCAATCTGGCAGCAGCGGAACAACATATCAATCAGCTGCAGCAGGAACGCATCAAGGCACAGCAGCGGACCCGGTTGCAACAACTCAGGGCACCGGTCTCCGGTGTTGTGCAACAGCTGGCAGTCCACACCATTGGCGGGGTTGTGACCCCTGCACAGGAATTGATGCGCATTATCCCGCAAGATGAATCACTGGAAGTCGAGGCCTGGATACTGAACAAGGACATCGGTTTCGTCACGGAAGGGCAGGCAGCGGAAGTGAAAATAGAGACCTTTCCATTTACACGCTATGGGGTGATCGAAGCAGAGGTCATCGATGTATCCAATGATGCTGTCTCCGATGAAGAGCAAGGGCTGGTATATGCGGGGCGTGTGTTGATGAAGGAGTCGACCATTCGGGTGGGGGAGAAGCAGGTGAACCTTTCGCCCGGTATGGCAGTAACCGTGGAAGTGAAGACCGGCACACGGCAGTTGATTGATTATTTGTTGAGCCCGTTGTTGCGATATCGGGACGAAAGTCTGGGTGAGCGTTAGTCCCTAATCTATGTATATCTTAATGTACGACCTGGAACTCCAATCAATCATGAAGGATATAAATAATGGATGAGTTGCTTGGCTTTGCAGTTTTAACTGGACCGTTATTACCGATTCTAATGTGGCTGGTAGTTAGTATTGTAGTGGTGGTATTTATTATAAATCCTGCGGGAAGTATTATTCGCCGCATAACAATAAAATTTATTTTCTTTGTTATTATTTTTGTCATGCCCATCGGCGATGAAATTATAGGGCGTATTTATCATGGTTATCTGTGTGCGAATAAATCAGGATATAAGGTTTATATGACGGCAGGGTTGCCAGCAGATAATTGGGATGAGAATAGAAACCAAAAGTATTTATCTTCCAATGGATTTGTTGATATGAATATGCTTCCAGAAAGGTATGGTTGGAAGAGAATTAATGAAAAACAAATAGACTTTATCATAAAGATAACCAAGTCTCGTGCACAGTTAATAGATAATTACACTAAGAACGTCCTCGGCGAACAAATTACATATATAAGAAAATATGGTTGGTTGAACCGCTTTTCAATATCACCGTCAACAGGCGAGAGTTGCCGAGACTTAAGTGGTGAAAGGGACCGTGAAATATTACATCAGAAAGAAGCAGAAAAAGAGAGAGCATTTTTTCAGGATATATTCAAACCTATAACATCAGATTGAAATTGGAGTAGTCATGACATCTATCACGGAAGATTATAAGCAAGCACAGCTTTCTATGGCGGCATATGGACTTAATCTATTGCCAGGCATGTCTAATGCTAATCAAACGATAAGCTATAATCTAGCGCTTGAAGGTGCCGGATTTTCACAAAAACAAGCCGAAGTATTTATCAGTAAGTATTCCGTTGTTGATCAATATACAGATTCGTCGACAGGGTTATCTGCCACAGTCTTCAGTGATTCAGGTGGTAAAACATATCTGGCAATTCGTGGCAGTGAGAATCCTTTTGTCGATGCCGCGGATTGGCTAACCAATTTCCTCGATATTGGTGCAAACGGCATTGCGATTAATCAGGGGTTGGCGCTGCTCAACTACATGCAGAGGCTAACCGGTTCAGCCAATACGGAGATTCCTCAGTATGCATGGAACTCAATAGACAGGACGATCACATCATCGATAATAACATTAACTTTAAAGGGTAAATTAGCTTCATTGCAAGGCACGCTCAGTGTGGCTGGGCATTCACTAGGGGGTCATCTGGCAATGATGTTGAGTCGGATGGCGCCGGATCTGGTGGGGTCTGTGTATACATATAATGCACCAGGTTTTGATACAACAAGAGGCCCACAAGATAACCCACTAACCAGTGCAGGTTTCTATGCTGCGTTACAAAATGCTGGTATCACCCCTTCAACAGGCGTGGTTGGCAGTGGATGGGATTTCGGAAAAATATCGAACTGGTATCTCCCGGGTGACGTTGTTCACAATATTGGATTTACACCTGGAGCCAGGAACCAGGTATTTTCTGAAAGTCAGAATACCGGGCCACTTGATGCACATGTAATCAAACCATTCGTTGATGCGCTAGCTGTGTATGACCTTTTCTATACCCTGGATAACAGCGCAGATATCGCCCGGCTTACCCCGATTTTCGAGGCGGCATCGGTTGTGCAAAACGAGAGTCTTGAGAATATTGTTAATGCTCTGGGAAAATTGTTTAACGCGAGCACACAAATATCTACTATTGATGATCGTGATCAACTGTATAATCTGGTAGATGAACTGAAGAACGATGCTGCGTTCAGTCCGTCAGGTGTGGTATCCATGCACGGGATCACACCAGACTCCAACGCAGTAGCAGCTAAAGCAGACAAGGGCTTCCTCTATGCCCTGGAGGAGCTGAATCCCTTTGCTGTGGTAGGGAAAGATAACCTATACTCTTCTCTTGATCCTGCAAAATACACCAGGATGTACTTGCTTGATCGTGCGACGTTGCTAGAAGATAAACTGATACGTGCAACGAACGATCTACAGCAGAGCCATGTAGGGTCGGATCTTGATGGCCGTGGGACCTACTCAGAACAAAATCTTCATTTTGTCGATGCATTGACTGGATATGACGCCCATAAATTTCAGGTTGCTGTACCTGACACGGAAAGAAGTTTTGTATTTGGTCGTAACAATGCAGTTGATACCCTGGCGGGTACCTCGGGTATTGATCATTTGTATGGACGTGGCGGTAATGATTCTCTGGAAGGGTTTGGCAAGGATGATTACCTGGAGGGCGGTGACGGCTTTGATACCTATAAATATACCTCAGGTGATGGCCAGGATGTTGTGTTTGATTCCGATGGCGCAGGTAAGATTGAGTATGATGGTCTCACGTTAACTGGTGGTGAAGGCGTCGCAGCTGATGCTGACACCTACCGGGATAACAATGACTTTACCTTCTCCCTGGGCCCTGTGGTTCCTTCAGACCCATTAGACCCGTCCGTTGGCACTGATCTTGTTATTTCAAAAGATGGTCAGACTGGAAGTCTGACCATCAAAAACTTCACCGATGGCGATCTGGGAATCTCGCTGACAGCCTACCAGCCGCTCCCCCCGCCTTCCGGCATCTTACAGAGCGATGCTCCCTTGATTAGCGGCGATAATAACGATAATTATCTGGAGGGATTGGGTAGCAACAACGAAATTCACGGGTTTGATGGCAATGACCGGATATGGGGCGGTGGTGGCGACGATATTATTTTCGGACGTAAGCCAACGGGTAGCACATACATACCCATACTCACTAATGATGATGACATTCTGCATGGTGGAGACGGGGCCGACACGATCTTTGGTGGTGAAGGTGATGACCGGATCTTTGGCGAGTCCGGTAACGACCTGCTCTATGCGGGTCTGGGTAATGATTATGTCGATGGTGGCGCAGATCCGGATGAGATATACGGATATTACGGGTCCGATATCATCTATGGCGGCACAGGGGGTGATGTCATCGTTGGTGATGATTCAGGCGCGGAATCGATTGTATTCGACGGTATCACCTATTATGCCGGGTCGGACTGGTTATACGGGCAAGCTGGCAATGATGCTATCGAAGGCAGCCACGGTGATGATTATCTGTATGGTGGCGCTGGTAACGATTTCTTATGGGGTGACCTGGCTAATGATCCGACTGCAACCGGTGATGATTATTTAAGTGGTGGTGATGGCGCCGACACTATGCGGGGTGGTAGTGGTAATGACACTCTGGTTGGAGGCGCTGGTGATGACATCCTGTTCGGTGAAGATGGTGGTGATGTCATGGAAGGTGGCGCCGGGCTTGACCAAATGGACGGCGGGTCCGGCAATGATGTGATATCCGGCGGTGCTGACAGAGACATCCTGATCGCAGGCTTTGGGGATGACTTCCTGTCGGGTGATGCCGGTGATGATGATCTGTTCGGTGAAGTTGGCGCCGACGTGCTGGCAGGCGGCAGTGGCAATGATCGGCTGCAAGGCGGCTCCGGTAGTGACACCTTGCAAGGTGATACGGGCCAGGATTTATTGTTTGGTGAGTCTGGCGATGATCTGCTTGTTGGTGGCGATGGTGATGATCAGCTCGATGGTGGTGCGGGTGCCGATATGCTCATCGGTGGCAAGGGTAATGATACCCTCATTGCGGATGCCGGCGATACAATCATATTCCGTGCCGGAGACGGTCAGGACTCGGTGACCTTGTCTGATATGGTTGCAAATATCGAGTTCGAAGGAATCAGTCCCAATGCATTGTCTGTAAACCAGGTGCCAGGTACAAAAGGTCCCCGCTATCTGCAATTGGGTTTTGGTGCGGATAGTCTGGCTATCGAGGATGGCTATCTTGCCTCCAGTCAGCTCTATGATTTCGGCGGACAGCAGCTCAACCAGGCTACGTTGATGCAGTATTCATCATCCATCAATGTTACCGGTACAACGGGTAACGATATTATTTATGGGAGTAACCAGGAAGACTCGATTTCCGGTACCGATGGCAATGATGAGCTCTATGGGCAGGACGGCAACGATGTACTTGATGGCGGGCTGGGCAATGACCTTCTGGGTGGGGGTATGGGTGATGATACCCTGCTGGGTGGAGCAGGCGATGATACCTATATCGTCGATTCAGTTAACGATATAGTGCTGGAAAACCCGGACTCGGGTCTGGACTCCGTCGACAGCAGTGCAGATCACGTGCTCAGTGCGGGTGTCGAGAACCTCACGTTGACGGGCACAAATGCAATCAGTGGCTCCGGTAATGATCTTGATAACTTTATTCAGGGCAACGGGTCCGCCAACACCCTGGAAGGCCGGGCAGGCGATGACACCCTGTACGCCGGTGCCGGCGATGACCGGATCCAGGGTGGGGCTGGCAATGACAAGCTCTACGGTGGCAAGCATGATGATGTCTATGTGCTGGGCCTCAACGATGGGGCGGACCGGATTGTTGATCTTGAAGGATTCAATGCCATTGAATTTGGCACCGGTATCGTGCCGTCCAGCTTGTCCGCCTCCACTTTCCAGGGCGATGACGGTGCTTTCTACCTGCGCCTGGATTACGGTACGGCCGGTGATTATGTTCTGATCAAGAATGGTCTTGCCGGTGCGATTCGTGAGTACCGGTTCCTGCACGATGGTTCTGTTTTACCGCATGCGGACGTCGTGGGCAGTGGGCCGTTACCAATTCTGGCGCAAGGAACACTGAATGACGACACCATGTTTGGCGGCAGTCAGGATGACCGGCTCAAGGGGCTTGGCGGGGATGACAGCCTTTTCGGTGCGGGTGGCAATGATGTGCTTGAAGGCGGGACCGGCAGTGATGTCCTGGATGGTGGCGACGGCGATGACATCCTGGATGGCGGGACGGGAGATGACACCCTGCAGGGTGGAAATGGCAGTGATACCTATGTCCTGCGCTGGGGCATGGGCACAGACACCGTTATCGAGACTGATGGTGGCTCGAACATACTCCGGCTGGAGGATGGTATCTCACTGGCCGAGCTCTCCTCCTGGCAGGAAGGCGATGACCTTGTTGTGCGCCTGCAGGGATCGGATGAAGGCCTGCGTATCAAGGATTATGCCCTCAACACACAACCCTGGAAGGTGGAAACATCACTGGATGAAACCGATCTGTTGTCGAATCTTGTGGGACAGCTTCCGTCGGTCGGTACCCTTGATGACGTCCTGCAGCGTTATGATGACCAGGTACGCGCAGTTTTCTATGCCGATCTGGGACAAGATGGTTATGTGCGTGCCGCTGACGGCAGTATGCAAAAGACCACTAACTCCATACAAACCAGCTCCATACTCACCATACACAATAAGGAAGACCTGATTGTCTCTCGGCAAAACAGCGATAGTCTGTTTGTTAACCGGCTGTCAGCAGCAACAGACAGACAGGATACAACCCTCAATGTAACTCAATCCCGCATGGCGAAGACCGCTACAACCATTGGTCAGTCATCATTGAATTCACAGGGTACCGGCACATTCTATAATGCAAACGGTTTCAGTGGCGTGCAGGTGCCCCTCGGCGGTGCCGTGGTCGAGGTGTCTGGTGAGGAAAGCCTGGTTACTGGTAATAATTACGGGACTCCCGATAATTATGGTTTACAGGGCTATTGGGCTTTCAATTCGGGTGCCGAGGCTAACCTGGGAGACGGGCAGCAGTTTCAGGTGGTGACACACACCGAGAAACAAAGAGATATCACAACCACATTGGAAAAAATTACCGGTGGTGATTCAACCAATATCATACTCTCAGAGGGCTATACCCTCATCGATGGTGGAGCCGGTAATGACCGGATAACCGTGCATGGAGGACAGTTTCCTGGTTTTTATATTGAAGATGAGCTGGATCCGGGGAATATCGGCAGCCTGTTATACGGCAATGACGGTAACGACAGCCTGTTTGGCAGCAATGCTAACGATTTCCTGACCGGCGGTGCCGGTGATGATATTCTCAATGGCCGGTTTGGAGCAGATACCTATATTGTACTGGCTGATGAAACCGGGACCGATTTGATCGCCGACAGTGGGGTCGTTCGGTCACACCCGGAAGAGGAATTTCTGACCCGCTATACTGACTGGTTCTACCAGTCGCTGGGGATGACCGATTGGGAAAATAATGTAATCAACAATGTCCCGTTGTCTGTATTACCGCCAAACATTGCCCGGAATGATTTTGCGGCACTGGAACCGCTCTACCAGGCCGGGGTGTATGCCATTGACACCGTGGAGTTCGGCGCGGGTATTACACCTGACAATATCAGCGTTTCGTTGGGCCAGTTCACACCGGAACAGGATCAGGACCAGTTGTATGGTGAGGTAACTGAATTTACGCCGTTTGCTGCAACAGAGCATGCAACCCTTGATATTACTTTGCAGAGTGGCGGTGTTACCCGTGTGTTGTTGCCCAATGCACTGGATCAGTCTGTTACTGCAACTATGGATGATGGTAGCTACCTGGCAGCAGCCAGTATCTATCTGGGTGCAGGTATTGAGCAATTCAGGTTCGCGGATGGAACGTTTCTGTCCATGACCGAAATGCTGGCACTAATCGCTGCAACCCCTCCCGGTGAGGTCATTATCGGTGGTCGCGGTGAGGATATCCTGACGGGTGGTCCGGGAGATGACACCCTCGATGGTGGCCGGGGTGCAGACAATATGGCCGGTGGCGCCGGGAGTGACATCTACTTTGTCGACAACAGCGGCGATACAGTCACCGAGCAGTTGAATGAAGGAACGGATACCGTCAGCAGTGCGGTAACCTACATGCTGGGCACAAATGTTGAGAATTTAACGTTGACGGGAACGTCCGGCATCAACGGGACAGGTAATGCGCTGGACAACCAGCTTGTTGGTAACAGCGGGAACAATACCCTGACAGGCAATGACGGCAACGACCTGCTGGTTGGTGGCGCCGGGCGCGATACCCTGGCAGGCGGGTTGGGTGACGACACCTTTGTTATTAATGGCACGGACAGTACCTATGACACCGTCAGC
>Ga0114931_10005683_pt1 | contig 15427 bp, 9 predicted proteins | sample 2SBtaG_FD_89579 | JGI IMG/M metagenome (GOLD analysis project Ga0114931, IMG submission 89579) | Deep subsurface microbial communities from Kolumbo volcano to uncover new lineages of life (NeLLi) - 2SBTROV14_V59a metaG | ecosystem: Environmental > Aquatic > Marine > Volcanic | place: Kolumbo...
CCTTTATACACCGAAGATCACGCAATGGTTCTATCTATTAACAAGGCGACTCGTGAATAATCCGGGATTAGAAGAGATGGGTACTGAAACAGCCATATTCTCGATTTTTCTTACTTCCATTTCTTGGCGCTCTTGGCGGTTTTTATGGCTTGGCAGTTTACCTGGGCCGAAAATCAGAACGCTTGCCCAGCGATGCCCTTTGGGCCAAAATAGAGTAAGGTGAGCGGCAGATAGGAATTTACCTTCCTAACCCGACGCGTCAGCGAGGGATGCAGCGGATACTGGCTTATCCCTCGCTGACGCGTCGGGTTCCGATAGGTAAGTTTTCTCTACCGCTCGCCTAAGAGCAACAGAGGAACCGAAGTTAGGCTGCAGATGTTCCACTTACGAAAATGGATCGGCGTTCACAAATGGATCGGACTGTGCGGTACCTGGTTGACCGGCAAGCTGTCGGTCCGGGGTCGTGATACGGTGGCTTGGTTCACCAGTTTTGGACTCCACTTGTTGCTCTTGTTCTGTTTGGCTGCTGCATCGTTGGCCATTCCTCATGGACCTGACGATCTCTCCCTCTACTCGCTGCAAGAATTTCTTGAAGAAGAACCTCTTACGCAAGATTTTTTTGTCTCGGAAGAACAGTTCGAGGAGGTGGGGGCTCTTAGTCAGGCCGGCGACGCCTCGGCCCGTGCAGCGGGTTTGGTGATTGCAGATCAATCGCTTGTGGTCTTCGAGCCAGAAACGATAACCGATTTTGGCCAGCGGTTGACCGTCGAAGTCGACGCCCCCATTTTTCAGGGGCCTGAGCTTACCAACGATCTGCCCTCGCAAGGAATTGGGAGTGTGGGTACTTCGGGAGCGGTGGGCGCTATCGATCTCATTACAAGGGAGATACTCGCCTCGGTCGAGCAACGGCCGACGTTGGTGGTGTGGCTGTTCGACCAATCGGGAAGTTTACGTGACGAGCGGGAAAAAATCTTGAAACGCTTTCACGGGATCTACGAACAATTGGGCATCATCGAGGCAGCCAGCGATCCTGCTTTTGAGAAAGAAAAGGACAAACCGTTGCTGACCGCTGTCGTGGGATTCGGCGAAATGCCGGTCTTGCTTACCACCAAACCTACTGACCGTATCGAGGAAATCGAGTCGGCCATCAAAGCGATCAAAGATGATAAAACGGGCAGAGAGAATGTCTTTCGTGCTGTGAGCATGGTTGCCAAAAAGTATCGCTCTTACAGGTTGCCTCGCCACGGCGATCGCAATGTCATGATCATTGTATTTACCGATGAGTCGGGAGACGATCTCGAAGAAGCCGATGCAACGATTAGCTATTGCCGAAAGCAAGCCATGCCCGTTTATGTGGTTGGCCGCCCTGCCCCGCTTGGTCGAGAGAAAGCCTATGTCAAATGGATCGACCCTGATCCGAAATACGATCAGCGCCCTCAATGGGTTCCTGTGAGTCTCGGGCCAGAAACGGTGATACTCGAGCGTCTCAAACTTCGCTTCCTTGGCTCTAGCGGAGGAGATGAGCTCATCGATTCAGGGCATGGGCCCTATGCACTGACACGACTTTGCTTTGAGACCAACGGGATGTATTACTCGGCACATCCCAATCGCGTGGTAGGCCGATATGTTGGCAAGCGGGAAACCAACGAATTGGCGGCGCATATCAGTGCGTTTTTTGATCCTAAGGTAATGCGGCGGTACCAGCCCGACTATATCTCGATTCAAGAGTACCAAAATCGGCTAAATAAGAATCACGCCCGCCGCGCATTGGTCGAAGCGGCGCAGCTTTCGTGGACCTCACCAATCGAAAACGTCCGGACTCGGTTTCCCAAGCGTGACGAAGCGACTCTCGCAGAGCTTCTGTCGCGAGCACAGCGTGCCGCAGCAGATAGTCAACCCAAGATTGATCAAATGCTGCGAATTTTATTGGCTGGCGAACCTGACCGCGAAAAGGTGGTGAGCCCTCGCTGGCAAGCTGGTTACGATTTGGCTATCGGTCGGGTTCTGGCTATGAAAGTTCGGACCGATGGCTACAACACGATTCTTGCCCGCGCCAAGCAGGGCATGGCATTTCAGAAACAGAAAAATAACACATGGGTTTTGGTTGTGGACGATTCGTTCGACAGTAGCACTTTGAAGTCCTTGGCTAAGAAAGCGCGTGGGTATCTTGATCGAGTGGTTCAGGAGCATCCCGGTACGCCTTGGGCGTGGCTGGCCAAGAAGGAACTTAAATCGCCTCTTGGCTGGCGTTGGAAAGAGAGTTACACGAACATTCCACCGCTGGTTGCGAGCAATGGCACTCCGCCTCCGAAAAGGGATCCCAAAAAGCCCTCTGGCCGGCAGCGCCGCACGCCGCCTCCTTTATAGGCCTCGCAAGCCAGGGGATTGCAATCTACTGGCTTTCAAAGCGTCTACAATTCACTCTTACTTATTTGCGACCGCATCTAATGCAAAAGTGGCGTTCGGATTGTGCTTGTAGAAGTGGACGGCTATCTGTTCGGAAACTACCTCTTCAAACTGGCGTTTGAACTGCTGAACGGGTTTGTCAGCAGAAGGGATACCACTGTTTCGCGGAAAGAGAACCTGGCCGATATTTCGTTCCCAAACGGGTTGGCTCGGGTTGCTCATATCGTAGACCGAAACGTTGATTTCTGCGTCGCCCTGATAGAGGGTCGTGCCTTTGTAGAGATCGAAATTGTCGAGTTCGATATAAACGACTCGCTTCGCTTTGACGGCGCGGCCTAACTCTTTGAAATTATCCCAATCTTGCTCATCGACCCAATTGTCGACTTCGCTGTGGCTGACGACGTCGATGCCCTTCACGTTGTCGGCCAGTTTCTTGCTGACCAATTTGCCGATACTGCGTGCAGCGCCGGCGTGACGGTACTCGTTCGATGAAGGAGGCCGGCATACGACGACCACTCTTTGATCTTCGAGAGCCTTGCATTCCGCAGGCACGACGTTGCCGCCCTGCCAAAGGTAAACACCAGTGGCCAAGAGCCCGCTCACACAGCCAGCGGAAGTGAGGAAGGTCAACGCTAGAAATACGGCGAGATAGGTTGCACGAATGCGTGAGCCACTTGTTTGGAAGAAGAAGCGATCCATCATTTCTTTCCTTGTGAAAGTAGTAAATCTTAAGCTGGCTAATGATTATTTGTCCTAACGGACAATGTTAAGAATTCAAAACGATGCGTCGCATCCAGTCGAGCATGACGATCAGTAGCCAGATGGTTGCTACTATCAAGAGCGGTCGGAGTTGTGGTTGAAAAACTGGCCAGCGTCCGAGAATTGCTGTTAGTAGTAGCCATGGTACGCCGACCAGAGCCACTGCGCAGGAAAGTAAGCCTCCTAGGTTGACCGCGATAGCTCGTCCTAGGTTGCCGTGCAAGACGTGACTCCAAGCGGTCGTGGCCCCGCAAGTGGGGCACCGGAGACCTGTTATTACTTGAAAATAGCAAGGAGAAAGTCCTAACTGCTCGTGTGTGCCATAGCCGCGTGAATCGGGCTCGAGAGTACGAGCGGTAATCAGCAACATCAAGCCCACCAAAGCCAATCCTGCCAACGCGAGTCGACTTGCGACTGACAATTTCCTGGACGGCGTTGTTGGAGCTTGCGACACGAATACCCAACTGATGAAAAGCGAGGGGGACGATAGCCGAGTTGCGGTAGCCCGGCAAGATGAATCAGTGACGAGTCAGTTTGAGCTAGCTAGAAAAAAATTTGAGCAGAACGGATGGCGAATGACCAATGTCAATTGCGAAACGACTGCCTTAAACGGTTGCTAGCTCTTGGCCGCTGCTAGCAATTCTAGCTCGGGAAGGTCGCTTTCGGTAACGCAAATTCTCTCGATGCTCGTGGCAAGACCCGTCTCGGTGTCTACTACGACCAGTGTCCCGCAGAGGCGGCAACCGTCGTTGGCAACTTCAAATTGGGTAGGATTTGCAGTCAAAGTTGTTTACATGACCCGATCAATCCGGCGTCCAATGATACTCGCGTAGGGGCCCGTCATCCCAACGTCGCATTGAAAGGCAGTTCCTTGAGGCAGAATGCACTCATCGGCGGTGGGGACATGCGTATGTGTTCCCAGCACGGCCGATACTTTGCCATCAAGGTAACGTCCCATCAGTTGGGCTTCGCTCGTCGCCTCGACATGAAAATCGAGAAATCGTACTCGCACCTCCGATGGGATTTCAGCGAGTACTCGTTCAGCGGCTCGGTAAGGACTGTCGACAGGCTTCATGAACAACTGGCCCAGTACGCAGAAAAAAGCAACTTGCGTGCCATTGCGTGCCTGAACTGTGGACCATTGTCTGCCCACGGCTTCTTCAGGTAAATTGGCGGGACGTACGATGTTGTTTTCGGTGCGGAGGACCGAATAGATTTCTTTCCGGCGATAGACGTGGTCGCCCAGCGTAATTGCGTCGACTCCCGCTTCAATCAGCCGACGATAAATGGCAGGCGTCAAACCAGAGCCGCCAGCCGAGTTTTCGGCATTGGCCACGATCAAATCAAGCTGACGACCAAGAATCAATCCAGGCAAGGCCCGCCTGACGATGTCGCGTCCCGGTTTTCCAACAATATCGCCGATAAACAGAAGTCGGAGTGTGGAACTGACGCCGTTCTTATTGGTCATTAGGTCATTGGGCATTGGGCATTTCCTAATGCGCTGTTTCCGTCACTCGCGTCTCACGAATCAGCGTCACCTTGATCTCGCCAGGATAAGTCAGTTGTTGCTCGAATGCTTTGGCGATATCCCGACAAATCTTTGCCGAAGATTCGTCAGTCGTATCCCTGGCGCTGGCAATGACACGCACTTCGCGCCCTGCTTGAATCGCAAAGGCTTGTTGCACTCCGCTAAAACTGGAGGCGATTTTCTCGAGCTCTTGCATACGTTTGATGTAGCGGTCGAGCGTCTCGCGTCTCGCGCCAGGTCTTGAGGCACTACAGGCATCGGCCGCTGCCGTGAGCACCGTGTAAGGCATGTCGGGACGAATGTCGTCGTGGTGCCCTAAGGCGGCGTGGACCACTTCGGGGCCTTCGCCAAATCGCTTGAGCAAATCAGCTCCGATCTTCGGATGCCCGCCCTCGATGTCGTGATCGGCAGCTTTGCCAATATCGTGGAGCAAGCCAGCTCGACGGGCCAGCTCGGCATCCATGCCCATTTCGTCGGCCAACATGCTGGTAATGAACGAGACTTCGATGGAATGCCGCAATACGTTTTGGCTGTAGCTCGTGCGATACTTCAGTCGTCCCAACAGATCAATCACTCGGTCGTGCAAGCCAAATACTTGGGCTTCCTGCATCGCTTCTTCGCCATGTTTGCGAATTTCGACGTCGATTTCCTTTTCAGTCTCTGTTACGAGTTCTTCGATGCGTGAAGGATGAATCCGGCCATCGGCAATAAGTTTGTTCAAAGAGATTCGTGCAATTTCACGTCGCACCGGATCGAAGGCACTGACGATCACGACTCCAGGGGTGTCGTCGATAATCACATCGACGCCGGTCGCTTTTTCGAGAGCGCGGATGTTGCGCCCTTCGCGACCGATAATTCGGCCTTTCATCTCATCGTTGGGAATGTCGACCGTGCTGGTTGTCGATTCGGCAGTGTGCGAAGCAGCAAATCGCTGCATGGAAGTAATCAGCATTTCCTTTGCTTTTCCGTCGCACGTTTCCGAAATTTGTTTTTCATGCCGCATGATCAGAGCCCCCTGCTCGCGGACCAACTCCTTTTCGAGTCGTTCGAGGAGCTTGCTCTTGGCTTCTTCAGGGCTCAAGCCGCTGAGCTTGTGCATCGTCTGCCTTTCGAGATCAAGCAGATCGTCAAGCTCCTTTTGTCGGCGATTCGCGTCATCCAGCTTTTCGGAGAGGCGGCGTTGGTTGTTCTCCACCATCTTTTCTTGTTTTTGAAGCTGATCATTCCGTTGGGCAATTCCATCTTCTGACTTGTCGAGCTTGCGTTCCCGTTGGTGGAGATCGTTGCGAATCTCGTTGTTTTCACGTTCTAGTCGGTCTTTTTCCTGAAGCGCAAGTTCTTTAGCTTCGATGGTTACTTCTTTTCGAAGAGCGCTGGCCTCGATCTCAGCGCGTTCGAGAATCTGGCGGGCTTCTTTGTCGGCATCTCGCCTGCGCAGGTAGTCCAACAGCTTGACAACGCCCATGCCTAGCAGGGCAGCTGCGACAATTGCCACGACTTCCCAAAATTCCACTGCCGCAAGAAGTGGCTGGAACGAGTCGGTCGTGGCTATCACTTGGAGCGATAACATGGAAATCCTTCCTGAAAACTCGGAATGTATTTTCGCGAAACTTAGACAGCCGCGCTGGCGTGGGATCGCCCTGAGTGCATTGAAACGGCAGCCACCGCTGGCAGCGCAGCTTCAGCTTGCCACACAAGCGTTCGCAGAAGAGAAAGCAGTAGCTGAGCTGATCCTAGGGATCGACTCACACTGCATCCTTGCCTATCAGCATGGTTCCCAGGATAATGTGGGCGACATCAGTGCAGGGGACCTTCGGCCCTCGCACACCCTCGGTTTGCGTTCGACATCACGCCACTTAGCGATTCCGTCTGGCGGAACAGCCCCGCCTACCAAGAGGGGGGGGCGGCAATAGCCGGAACTCCCCCACAACGGTAGCCACAGAGATGCACTACTACTGCACCAAAGCTGGCACTCAAACGAAGCCAAGACGCGGGGCAGCGAAGCGGGCATCCATTTGCCAGCCGGGCAAACGCCCACGCTCCACCGCGCAACAGACCACCCCGCAAAAAAAACTAGCAGGATTTGACAAATCTCAAGCATGTCGAACAACAATTGGCGAACCATGAATTCAATCGAGCGTCTCGAGGAGAAAACTCATCAAGACTTCTCAGCTAGGACTCTTCAACTACGATCACTTGTCTCACAGCACGATCAGGTCGATTTCCCGACTTGCCCCCATTTTGGGAGGCGGTGGTCTGAGACACGTATTTTTTCTTCAACATTTGAACAGGACAGCTTGTCCCTGGACTCAAGGAGCCCTGCTGTCCAGCCTCACCAGCATCGTATCAGAATTGTCCTACCTTGCAACATGAGACATTTCCTTAGGAGTGGGCTGAAATGAGACAAGGCCCTAATTCCTAAAATGGCCTACCCGTATAGGTTCCCGAGTTTACCGAAAGTGATTCTTTAGCGTGCATGATCAGCAGAATCAAGACTGGCCTAAGCCTCTCAGCCCTAAGCCACTCAGCGAAGTAGCTACCGCGATCAGCCAAGCTTGGCCCAGCCAGGCTTGGCGTAATGTGCATGTGGCGGTAGCCATTTCAGGTGGTTGCGACAGCATGGCCTTGCTTCGGGCCATGCAGGAACTCAAAGAGCGAGATGGCGGTGCTGGTCGGCTCTCGGCCATGCATGTCAATCATCATTTGCGAGGTGCCGATTCCGACGAAGATTCAGCTTGGTGTCAGCAGCAGTGTGCAATGCTTGGCGTGCCCCTAGAAGTCCTTAACGGTGCGGTATCGGAGCGGGCCCAAGCCGAAGGAGATGGAATCGAAGCGGCTGCGCGAAACGAGCGCTACGAACTACTTACCCAGGCTGCCGAAAACGCTGGGATTCGTTATTTACTCTCGGCGCATAATCGTAACGACCAGGTAGAAACCGTGCTGTTTCGCCTCCTGCGTGGATCAGGCCTGCAGGGATTGCGTGGCATTCCACGTTCTAGACGGTTGTCGCCGGTGGTGACATTAGTTCGGCCGTTGCTAGAATGTTCTCGCGAGATATTACAGGCTTACCTCGGAAGCCTGGGCCAAGACTTTCGCAACGATAGCAGTAATCAGGAATTGCACTTCAGCCGCAATCGCATTCGACACGAGCTACTTCCGATGCTCCGTGCCGAGTACAACAAGGATGTTGGCGATGCGCTACTGCGTTTGGCAACTCAGTCTGACGAGGTACAACAATTCGTTGAATTCCATGCTCGAGCCCTTTTAGACGAAGCTGGGTTTACGCCTCCTATTTCCTTAGCTGCCAGTGGGGAACTTTCGTTGGAGTTAGGTCTATTTTCACAACAGGCTGACGTGCTAGTTCGCGAAGCCTTGCGCCTAGTTTGGCGCGATGTGGGCTTGCCCGAGCAGGCAATGACCCACGCTTGGTGGCGAAAATTGGCCCAGCTTGCCAAGAGCGCCAGCCCGAGTGAGGTTCTCAATCTGCCCGGCAACGTGCGTGCAAGCATCTCCGCTGGGCATTTGCTACTGAAATGGTGAGACACGCCTTGAAAGCCAGGGGATTGGAATCCCCTGGCTTTGCATAGGCTCATAATTGCGAAAGTTGCTAGCACAATTTCTCAATCCCGTAGGTTATCTAGACGCCAGTGGCGCGGAGACCTACGATTCCGCTGCAAAAATGCGCAGCCACGAAAGCCTGCGCAGGAGTTGCGCACTCATAACTTACAATGAGGGAAACAAGAGATTTTCAGTCGGCTGATCAACACTTGCTGGTCCTTTTTTAAGCTCGCTGCGATCCTGGCTTTGGTCGCCGGCGTCGGGCTGGGGATCTATCTGTTCACCCGCATGGACGAAGAAATTCGACGCCATGCCGAGCGGACGCTGGCAGAACAATTTCCTCAATTCAACATTAGCGTGGGTGGTGCTCGGCTGGTGGAAAATCGAGGCATTGCCCTGTACGACCTGACGATCTCGGAAACCAGCAACACCCAGCTGCAGAATCACTTGCTCGTTGTCGACGAGATGATGTTGTCTTGCGATGTGCAACTTTCGCAATTGGCAAAAGGCAATTTGTCGATAGACAAAGTGGTGGTGAGACATCCCCAGGTGTGGATTTCACGGCGGGCCAATGGCAAGTGGAATCTTGAGTCGTTCTTACCGCTGCCTCCCAGCGGGGAGATGCGTCCGCAAATCGTGATCAAGGATGCTCAAATAGTGTTACGTGACGAAGGGATAGCACAGTTGCCGCCTCTCGTCTTGCGAGATGTCAACTTTTCGATAGACCCTGCCGCTGGCCAACCACAGCAACAGGCGGCTCGACAGCAAGTTAGCACCACGGGTCTTGAAAACGATTTCAGATCAGCGAACCTACCGACAGTCGAAATTCGTGGGACTTGGGGCGGACCGAACGTCAAGCGGGGGGAACTGCATGCACGAGTTGACCCTGTTAAGAAGGTACTCCAGTTGTCTACGGAGTTCGAACAACTTCAAATTACGCCTGCAATTCAGGCCTGGATTGTGGCTCGCGCACCGGCCATGCTGAGCCAATCTGCGTTTGCTGGGCGTGTTGATGGCAACCTGCGCGTTGATTACGAATACGGCGAAGGTGCGTTGCCACAATTCGAATCGCATCTGCGACTCACTGCCGGACGTTTTGAGGACCCTCACCTGCCCCGGCCGTTAACCGAGTTGTCGTGCAGCGTGCATTGCGATCAGAATGGCATAAAGGTCCAAGAGTTGCGTGGCAATCTCGGTTCCGCCAAGCTGGCGATTCAATTGGAGCGTCGAGGCTGGACAGCAAACGCACTGTTGGCCATGGGGTTGAGCATAGAAAACATGCCGCTGGACAGCCAGCTCTACGCGTCTCTGCCGGCGGTTGTAAAAAAGCAGTGGGACAAATATCAGCCTACTGGAATTGCGGGGGGGGAGCTGCAGCTCACTTACGATGGTGAAAATTGGCGTCCTACCGCATCGCTTCGTGGTCGCGAGTTGGCCTTTGAATCAGATAAGTTTCGCTATCGGCTGAACAACGGTTCGGGAACGTTAAGTTACACTCCAAGCGAAGCCAAGCAGACTGCTCACTTAGATCTCGATTTAGTCGGCGAAGGCGGTGGTCAACCTCTCAAGATTGTGGGGCAAGTATTTGATCCACGGCCAGGTGCCCCGGGCTGGGTTGAGATTACTGGTCAGAACGTGGACATTGAGAATCGATTGATCGAAGCGTTGCCCAAGAAGGCGCGCAATGTAATCCAGTCAATGCACCCGACGGGGAAATTTAATTTGCGATGGAAGTTTGCCCGCGAGCAAGCAGGACAACTGAAGCCAAACACCTCGCTTCAATTGGAGCTTGTCGATTGCCAAATAAAATACGACAAATTTCCTTACCTGCTCAGTGGAATCGATGGATTGATACTCGCCGAAAACGATCAATGGACTTTTCGCAATTTATACTCCAGCGGCTCGCGTAAAGTGCAATGTCAGGGGTATCTGCGACCCAAGGGAGCTGGCAAGGAACTCTCTTTGCAATTCACAGGACAACAAATTTCACTTGATGACGATCTGAAACAAGCATTGCCAGAATCGGTGCGCAAAGCCTGGTCGGAGATTCGTCCACGTGGCCGAGTGGATCTCATGGCAACGGTCAAACATGAAACCGGCTTTACGAAGCCCTCGATACGCGCAACCGTGTACCCGCTTCCCGAGTCGGCGACGATCCAGCCAAAATTTTTCCCGTATTTACTTGAGCAAGTCGCAGGCACTTTTGACTACCAAGATGGACAGGTGCGTTTGTCAGACGTCCGCGCGCAGCATGGGCGTACCGCAGTTCGTACTAATGGGAGCGGCAATTTTGCCGCTGACGGCGCTTGGCAATTTGAATTGACAGGATTGTCTGTCGATCGGTTGGCAGTAAGGCGAGACTTGATTGTTGCGATGCCCCTCAAACTACAGAAACTGCTCGACAGCTTAAAGCCAACAGGCCATTTTAGGCTTCATGACGGGACCTTAGGTTTTTCGAAATCACGTGACCGATTGGCGTCGATCGATTCGCGTTGGGACGTTGTACTTGAGTGTCTGCAGACAGATTTGCAAGTGGGGCTGGATCTTCGCAACGTCCACGGATCGGTGCGACTCGAAGGAGCTAGCCTTGACGGGCGATGTACCACCCGAGGCGAGTTGAAGCTCGATTCTGCGACTTTTCAAGACATTCAATTTACCAATATCCAAGGCCCGCTTTGGGTCGATGAGACTAGTTGTCGCCTGGGACGTTGGGCAACCGAGTATCAACATCAGCCGATGCGTCGTTTAACTGCCAAAGCGTACGGTGGCGACCTTGTCGGAGACGGTTGGGCCACTTTCGACGGGTTGCCCGAATATGGTGCCCAGGCGTCTTTAGCGGGAGCCGACCTGCTAAGATTGATGACCGAGCGATTCCATAGCCAACAACCTTTTCCGGGCAAGGTTGCAGCAAACATCAACCTCCGTGGCAGGGGTCGGTCGTTGGACAACTTGGTCGGCGATGGCGATGTCAAGATTACTGATGCCAATATCTACGAACTGCCGGTGTTGGTCGGCTTGTTGAAGGTACTTCGCAACAGTACGCCCGACTCGACCGCTTTTAATCAGAGCGACGTGAAATTTAGTATTCAAGGGCGACACATTGATCTTGACCAACTCGATTTTCTTGGCGATGCGGTAAGCCTCTTCGGCAAAGGGTATACAAATTTTGATCAGCAACTCAAACTCGTCTTTCACGGAGTTGTCGGACGCAACGACTTTAGAATACCGTTTGTGAAGAACGTCTTTGCGAACGCAAGTCAACAAATCATGCAAATGTATGTTGATGGGACCGTGTCAGACCCGCAGATCCATACTCAAGCATTCCCTGGAATTAGCAATCTCGTACAGCAAATTCAAGATGATTTGGATACGGGTGGTGAAGCGACAAATCCGAGAGAGGCGAAGCGAGGATTTTCCTTTCTTTCGCCCTGGGGAAGGACGCAATAGTGGGGAGGTGAGAGTTGGGAGGTAAGGCAAAGCACGAATGACGCCCTTTTTCCAGAGATGGGCCCCATGATGGAAACAAGAAATACGGTATTTCATGCAAATACGCGCAGTTCTCACATTGCGTTTTTTCGGATTTGGGTATTTTGGAATTCGTTATTTGCCTAAGAGGTGAGGGGGGAATCGATCGTAAGTAAACTGCTTTCACATGTTCGAGTGGCTAACTAAAAGGAGCCGTAACCATGGACGTGGGGCCGATGAGTGGAATGTTAGGCAGCGCTGCCGGAGCGCCGCTGTCGCAGACCAAAGGTAGCGATACTGAACGAGCTCAGAAAGACTCTGTTGCGAGGCAGCGTCAGGCTGATATCGATGCGAAGGCCGAGAAAGCCTCTGGAGTCGGCGAAACAACAGAAGACCAGGGCGTTTCGGAGCGTGATGCCGATGGTCGACGGCTTTGGGAGCAGACGCAGGGAAAAGGGGAAGAGAGCCCAGATGACCTGAATGCCGCTGCAAGTGAACCTCCGCGCCAAGCGAAGGATCCTACAGGTAATAGTGGCAATTCTTTGGATCTGACGGGATGAGGCTGAGTTGCGAGTTGTGTGTTGTGAGGCTCGTGTTACTTGACGCTGGCGACTTGTAAGCGAACTGGTTAAGCTAATTCGTCCGTCACGCAGCAATCCGTAACTTGTGTTTCTCAACTCAAAACTTATCTTATGCAATTCACCAAAATGCAAGGCGCCGGCAACGACTACATTTATGTCGATTGTTTTTCTCAGGAGGTGCCTGAAAATCCTGCCGAGTTGTCTCGGGCTATCTCCGATCGCCACTTTGGCGTTGGTGGCGATGGCCTGATTCTTATTTGTCCGTCGGAGCAAGCCGATGCCGAGATGCGAATGTTTAACGCAGACGGTACGTCTTCCGAGATGTGCGGAAACGGTATTCGTTGCGTCGCGAAGTATGTGTACGATCATGGCATTGCCAGCCAAGAGATTTTACGTATCGAATCGGCTGGCAAGGTTTATCGTTTGCAGTTGTCTATTGACGAGGGATTGGTAGATCGAGTTCGCGTTGATATGGGAGAGCCGATTCTTGAGGCCGCAAAGATACCTACGACCCTCGGCGGCGATCCTGTGTCCGAGGTGCCGTTGGCACTGCCCGAGCATGAACTGACGGGTACTTGTGTATCGATGGGAAACCCCCATTGCGTAATTTTTGTTGACGAATTGACAGACGAATTGGTACGTGTGGCAGGGCCGCTTGTGGAGAATAGTTCACATTTTCCTAATCGGGTGAACACCGAATTTGTGGAAGTGCTTTCGCGGAGCGAGGTGCGACAGCGAACTTGGGAACGTGGCTCTGGCGAGACGTTGGCTTGTGGTACCGGGGCCAGTGCGGTTTGTGTAGCTGGTGTATTGACCGGTCGTACGGAACGTCGGGTAACGATTCATTTGCTTGGCGGCGACTTGCAGTTGGAGTGGAATCAGCAGGACAATCACGTTTATATGACAGGCCCTGCCGTGGAAGTTTTTAGTGGCGATTGGCCTCGAAAAACCGAGAGTTAGAACAGCTATGACCTTGCCAGAATCGGTTCCCCTGAAATTGCGGTGGGGCGGCCTGCTTGCCGCTCAAGGTATTCGTGCTTGGATGAGCACGCTTGAATATCGAGCCCTTTTTTATGATCGCTTGGTGGACCCGAAGTATGGCAGCGACCAACCGCGGATCTATGTGTTTTGGCATGAGTATATTTTGATTCCATTGTATCTTCGCGGACATTGCGATTTGGCGATGTTGCTTAGCCGCCATCGCGACGCAGATATTTTGACGCGAGTGGCTTACCACATGGGTTTCGATTGTGTGCGTGGTTCGACTAACCGTGGTGCGGCGGCGGCGCTGCTGGAACTGTCGCGTCTCGGTCGGAGCATGCACCTTACGATCACTCCCGATGGTCCTCGTGGGCCGCGTCGTAAGTTGGCTGTCGGTGCGGTCTTCTTGGCATCGAAACTGGGCTTGCCGATCGTGCCCTTAGGGCTTGGGGTGGATCGCCCTTGGCGAATGAAGAGTTGGGATCAACATGCGATACCCCGGCCATTTTCCCAAGTGCGAGGTATCATGGGGCCCGCCATCACGATTCCTCCTGATCTCGACCGGGAGCAACTCGAAGTGAGCCGCTGCCGGTTGGAGCGATTGCTCACCGACCTTACCTTGGAGGCCGAAGATTGGGCCGCCAGTGGGGCTCGGCGAGCGGGCGAAGCCTGCCAACGCCCAAGCGGGCGGATTTTGAAGCCACATCATGGTTTGGCTCTCTCGGCTGGCGATGCTGCCGTGGTGCCGTTTTCCTGGCAGTCTTTCGATTCTTCTGCCGAGAAGAACAAGCGTGCCAGCGCCTAACTTTTGCTGAGTTTTGAAACGCCATAAAAATTGCAAAAGTGCAAAACTCTTGGGTGCTGGCGAGATCAAACCTTGCGATTACCGTATGTTTGCCGAGATTGTGATTTTAGTTTTGTCGCGAAAAAGGCGAAAACGCGTTTTTGGGTGCAAAATTATTTGTTTTGCAACGTTCAATTGGCGAAACCGCAAGCGGGCAAGGGTTTCGTGTTTGCGGTGGGTGCAAAAGTCGGGTAGTTTTGCAATTGGTACGCGAAATTGCGTTTCAAAATTCGAAGTAAGAGGAACCACGAAAGTCGCGAAATACACGAAAGAGTCGGCAGCCGGGCCGCCACGCGGCCCATGGCGTCCTAGAGCTTAGGGTTGATTCAGTTTTCAAAGAGCGAATGCAACGTCGTGCGATTGAGATTATTGCTTATCGGATGCATGGAGGCGAGTGTTTTTCTTGGCCAGTATAATACTACAGCGCAGGGTCCAAACTGAGGATAAAAAGTGGTCGGAGGGTAAAAAGTGGTCGGGTGTCTTTTATTAGAAAAGACTCCCGACCGGCTCTGTAGAAAAGCTTGCGCCAAGCACCTTTCGTAACCCGAAGCGTCAGCGAAGGTTTGACTAATCTCGCTGTTTTTCCCTCGCTGACTCGTCGGGTTACGATAATCGGAACCGGAATCAGTGGGTTTTCTACAGAGCCCTCCCGACTCCTTTCTCGCCTCCAAACTCTTTGACCGGGCTTCACGTCCTTTATGCAAAGACTCTCCCCCTCTATGGCAACTCAGCGTCCGTCGGTTTTCATGTAGCGTTCCACGAAGTCAAAAGCTTGTTGATTAGCATCTCGCTTTTCGCTCTTGGTAGCGCCTCCAAGTCCATGCCCGGCGTTCTTGATGCTCACAAAAACATAGGGCACGCCATATTTCTTGAACTGGGTGGCCATCATAACCGACTGCTCATATGGAACGTCGGTATCTTTTTGTCCATGGATCAGCAGGGTCGGTGGATAGTCTGGCGATACGTTTTTATAGGGCATGTAGGGATAGAATTTCTCGGCTTCGGTATGCGGATCAAACCCACTGACGTATTTTGGCCAAAGTCCGTACACACGACAGTATCGATAAAAAGCACCGCCATCGCCGTCGCGATCTCGTCCCTGGGCGATCGGCGGACCGGCGGCTACCGCTTGTGCCTCCTGATCAGTCAGGGTCTTTTTGTTATGGCGGTAACTGGGGCTAGGCTTGGAATACCAGTCGCCAATGAGATCACCGTAGCCGTAGAAACTCACCAGCACGGTGGGCCTTGGTTGCACGCGAAATCCGGCGGTAAGCGTAAGGTAACCACCGGCGGAATTGCCAATCA
>Ga0114931_10005684_pt1 | contig 15427 bp, 18 predicted proteins | sample 2SBtaG_FD_89579 | JGI IMG/M metagenome (GOLD analysis project Ga0114931, IMG submission 89579) | Deep subsurface microbial communities from Kolumbo volcano to uncover new lineages of life (NeLLi) - 2SBTROV14_V59a metaG | ecosystem: Environmental > Aquatic > Marine > Volcanic | place: Kolumbo...
ACAGCCTAGGCGGTAACGAAGTAGAAGTTGTTGTTCCATCACTTCAGAGCATAACCATAAACCAAGTTGCTTAAGTCTAAGCAAAAATTTTTTTACTTTTTTCTTTTTCTTTTTTCAAAAATTTTATATACAGAGATAGCTATGTTTATCTTATGAAACTATACTTATTACTATTCATAGCTTTATTACTTGTTTCTTCTGTCTCAGCTGAAACAATTTATTCAAAATATATCTATGTTGGAGATAGCTTTGAAGCTCACGGAGAGGTTTTTTCTGTAGTAGGCCTTACAAATGGAGGTAATACTCTTGTATTGCAAGGTGAAACCGACACTTATTTTATTAGAAATAGCACTTGTGAAGAAACAGATTTTTATGATTATTGTTTTAAGGGAAAGAAGCTTGATTACATGACTTATGGACGTCAGATACCTAATTCTTTAGATTGGGAGCCAGCTCTTGGAGTGGACGTGATATCTATAACTCCAAAGGTTACTATCAAGAAAACTTTTAGAAATGAAGTTAATAGAGATGACTCAGAAATTGTGTCTATAGAGATAAATAATGATGGCGATACAGACATAAATAATCTCTTTTATACAGAGGACATTATTAATGCAGAATCTGATTCAAGTTATGAGATGGGAAATAAGATTAAATGGTCTCTTGGATTCTTAAAAGCCGGCGACAAAGCTTCTTTTAGCTATTCTCTAAGCCCAACTAGCTATGATTCTATCTGGCTTAATAACACTGTTTTAAAGTATGATTACTCAGATAAATTTTATAATGCGACTTATCAAAACAAGCGAATACTGATTAATAGTCCTATTTATGAAAAATATGATGATAAATTTGCAGTTGGAGTTGGAGAAGAGTTTGAACTTAACTATGAACTAAGAAATGATGATTGGAATGACAGAATGTCTGCGGTCATTGAGATATCTATTCCTAATAGTTTAGAAGTCTTATCAGTATCTGATAGTCCAGTAAGCCATGATTTATTAAGAACTTTTTCGCTTGATCCTTCTGATTCAGAAAAAATAGTTGTTAAACTCAAAGCAAAAAAAGAAGGTCTTTATCAGATAAATATTAATTCAGAAAAAAATATTAGAAAAGAAACCTACTCTGATTCTAATTCTTCTTTAGTTAATGTTTCGCTTTTAAAGCTTGAGCCAACTTTAAAGCTTTCAAAGAGTGAATTATTTGAAGAGAACTCTTTTGTTGTTTCTGCAGAACTAAATAATCCATCAGATATAGCTTTTACTGATGTCTCCGCATTCCTTTCTGTGCCTGGATTTGAAGAGAAAAACTATTCTTTCTCAAGAATTGAACCTGGTGCAAAAAGTACAATAAGCGAACAGTTTATTGTTCCTCCTCAAACTAATATCTCAAAAGATGATGTTGTTTTAAGAGGCTCGTATACTGCAATTAAGAAATTATTTTTTAATACATCAAAAGAGATAACTTACAAACCTTTCATAGTAGATGTTGATGTTACTAAAACTTATAGTAAAAATAAGGTTTCTCCTGGAGAAGAAGTTTTAGTTACTCTTAAAGCTAAAAATGCTGGCGAACCAGTTACTTTGAAGCTTCGAGATTCAACAAACAATTTTTTATCTGGTGTAACTGAAAAAGAATTATACTTAAATCGTGGTCAAGAATTAAATTTCTATGTTTACAAAGTAAAAGCAGGTAATCAGAGCTTTAATACTACAACAGAAGTAATTTATGATTCTGAAATAATCGAAGAGATTACAAAAAATATCACTGTAGAAGGCTCTGTAGATGTGAGTCCTCAAGTAAATACAACTTCTAATACAAATAATTCTCAGGCAAGTAATGTTCCTGAAGAAAAAGATACTCGAAGTTTGGTTAAAAAAATAATTGCATTCTTTGTAAATCTATTTACATAATTTCTTTAGAATTTATTGCAGATTTATTTCTTTATTTTTTTAAATTATATGTCTAAATTATTCCTTTGAAGATATTATGTTTTGCTCGAACAATCCTAACTTTTATTTTATCTCCAATTTTTAAATCTCCAATTACTGTTATGCATCTTTTGCTTGCAACACAGATGTATTCTCGCTTGTACTTTCCATGAAGTGCAACATATGCTGTAACTGAATCATTTTTTTTGAATGGCTTTGGAATTCTTTCATCTTCTAAAATATTAAAGTCTTCTTTTGTACTTATTAGTTTTACATGATGTTTTGCTTCATTTTTTTCTAATAATTCTAAGAACCATTCCCAGCTTTTGCTTTTGACTGGATTTCGACCTTTTTGATATTCTAAAAAGTTTTGTGGACCAAATCGTACTTTCTTCTTTAAGCCTTTGCAGAACTGAATCAAATCTGATAGTTCTTCATCATTGTACGTTGGAATTATGAGTGGTGCAATCAATATATCAAACGGTGCAAGTTCAATCATTTTTTTTAACCTTGTCAAATCATATTTTGAACCTGCAAGTTTGTCTGCTGTTTCTTGAACTGCGGTGTTTAATGATATGTTTATTCTATCAAGTCCAGCTTCGCTAAGTGATTTAATTAATTCTTCATTTAGCATTATGCCATTTGAATTCATAGAAACAGTCTCAACATTTTTTATTTCCTTTAAATCCTTGATTAGTTCTGCTATTCGAGAATACATTAAAGGTTCTCCTTGAGGATTTATTTGAATCTCTATTGGATGTTTTTTTATTGCTGCAACTTTTTTGAATTCTTCTACCAAATATTTTTCTTCAATTACAAATTCCCTTGTCTTTTTTGATAGTGCGCCTGCATCAACTGAACAATATATGCAGTTTAAATTGCATGAAGAATGTGGTTTTAATTCTATTAAGTTTGTATCTCTATCCACTATTCCAAATTCATTTGTTCCAATTAATGGAATATTCATGCCTTTATGTATGTAAATTGTTTCTTTACCATATAGACTTTTTAGATTTGACAAACCTTTTTGTAAAATTAAGTTAAATTTGTTCGTGACTGATCTTTCAGATGCTTCAAACTCTATTTTATCGTTGTAGACCTTATAATGACCTATTTTTTCAAGTTCTTCTTTGTTTATGATGAAATAGTAGTACTTTAGAAAAGTTGCTTTTATTGAGTCCTCTGACTCTCTAAACCGAATATCTTCGTATTTTATAATTGATAACTTTTTTTTTCCATCCATTTTCCTTATTTAGTGGTTTATATAGATTATTATAACATTTTCTTAAATTTGGAGTTTTCTAGCATTATTTGTTTACCCATATTTAATGTGTTGAAAAAACATTTAAATAGATTGCCCATCTTCCATTTTGTATGGCTGAGGTAAAGATAACTTATGAAACATTATTCGACCTCGTTAGACGTGAAAAGTCAAGAGAGGAGCTTCAAGAGCTTGATAGTGAATTTTATTCTGATATAATGCAGTATTTATCTTCTAAATATTCTCTTTTAAAAAAAGACGGCGAACAAGCAGGTCTTTTTGGTGCTTCTGAGTCAGAAAAAGTAAAAATTCAAATTCAGAACATAAAAAAACTAGTAAAAAGTCTTTATGACCGAAGAGCAGTTAAGCTTATTCGTCTTGCAATTAATCGTTCAAAGGTTGGCGTGGGAATTTCTAATACGATTGCTATGCTTCCTCAAGAAAAAGTTTTTTTTCAAGAAGTTTTAGGTGTTCTTGAGAGGCAGAGAAAGGATATTTTAAACAAAATGCTTTATTTTGAACAACAAACAAGTTCTTATTCAAATTCTTTAACTAAAAAGGCGCCTTCACAAAATACATCTGAGTCTCTAAAACAAGTTAAACCAGGGGGTGAGACTAAGTCAACCAAACCAATCAATAGCTCAAGTGATTCACAAAATGAACCAACTAATGATACAAATTCAACCACTCAAGCTTCTAAAACTAATGATGAATCTAAGGGTCCATCAGATAATCCTTCACAAGTTAATGTTAAAGTTAAATTTAAGAAAAAAGTTCCAAGATTCTTAGGTAAAGATATGGCAAAATATGGTCCTTATGAAGAAGGTGATGAAGCAGTGCTTCCAGTTGTTCTTGCAAATATTCTTCTCAAAACTAATCGTGTCGAAGAATTAAACTAGATTTAATTATCTTTAGACATCCATCTCTTAATATCATAACGTAAGCTTTATAAACCATTCATATTTTCTGCCAAGTATGAAAGTACCTAAAGAAATGAACAGGCATTGCCCAAAGTGTAACAAGCACACAGGACACAAGGTTTCAATAGCTAAAAAAAGGGCAAAAGGTTCAACACATCCATTATCAAAAGGTTCTAAAATTAGAACTTTGCTTAGAGGTAGATGGAGAGGAATGGGAAATCTTGGTAAGTATAGTAAACCACCAAAACCAAAAATGGTTGGTAAAAAACTTTCTAAAAAAACTGATTTTAGATATACTTGCAAAGTTTGTGGTAAGTCACACTCTCAAAAGTCAGGTATTAGAGCTAAAAAAGTTGAAATGGTATAGATACTTAGTATTTATCGTTTTATCTGTCGAATAATCCTTTATTTTTCTTCCAGTAATATTTATAAATGCTTTCGAATTCTTTTGATAATACTAGCGAGGTAATAAAATGAGAAATTCAAATTCAAAATTCGTAAAAATTAGATGTTCAAAGTGTAAAAATGAGCAAATCATCTTTGGAAAAGCAAGTTCAAAGGTAGAATGCTTAGTTTGTGGTGAAATTCTAGCAGATCCAATTGGTGGAAAAACAAACATCAAGGCAAGAGTCTTGGAGGTTTTAGAATAATGCTTTTCAAACGAGAAGGCTATCCAGAAGAAGATGAATTAGTATTATGCACTGTAACAAAGGTTCACACTAATGGTGTTTTTTGCAATCTCGATGAATATAATGATTCAGGAATGATTCACATTTCTGAGGTTAGTCCTGGTAGGATTAGAAACCTCAGAAACTTTGTTAAGGAAGGTAAAAAAGTTGTTTGCCTAATCCTAAAGGTTAATCGTGAAAGAGGACATATTGATTTGTCTCTTAGAAGAGTTAATGAGAATCAAAAGAGATGTAAGCTTGAATCTATCAAACAAGAACAGAAAGCTGAAAAAATCATTGAAATATTAGCTACTGAATTAAAAAAACCATTCCCAGAAATTTATAAGAAAGTATCTGTTCCTATTCTTAAAGAATATGATATGGTTCACCCTGCGTTTCATGAAGTTGTCGAACATGATTTAGATTTATCAAAACTTGGTCTTGACAAAAAAATTGCTGAAAAACTCATGGTAATTGTTAAAGATAAGATTAAACCTAAAGAAGTTACTATTCAGGGTGTATTTTCTATCGCAGTTTACACTGAAAATGGCGTTGAAGTTGTTAAAGAAGCATTGGTTTCTGGTTCAAAAGATAACAACGTTGATGTTAAGTATGAAGGTGGCGGAAGATATCTTATAAGAATAACTGCTAAAGAATATAAAGAAGCAGAAGAGAAACTTAAGGAATCTAAAAGTATAATTCTTGATTTTATTGAAAAAAACGATGGCATAGCCAGTTTTGAACGTATTGACAAATGACTCATATACTTAAGTGCCAAAAGTGTTTGACTTATGGCCTAGAAGAAACTTGTAGTTGTGGTGGTAAAAGAATAAATCCTAAACCACCTAAATATAGTCCTGAAGATAAATATGGAGATTACAGGAGGGCTGCAAAATATGGTTGATTGGAAGATTACTAACAGAAAATCTTTCAACGCAAGAAAACCAGTTTTTATAGAGGGTCTTCCAGGTCTTGGTAATGTTGGTAAAATTGCAGTTGATTTTATTGTTGAAGAAGTTAAAGCCAAGAAAGTCCTTGAATTTTTTTCATATTCTCTTCCAAACTCTGTTTTCGTAACTGAAGATAATCTGATTGAAATGCCAAAGATTGAACTTTATCATAAAAAAGTTGGTAATAAAGATTTTTTATTTTTAATTGGTGATGTTCAACCTGTTGATGAGTACTCTTCTTACATGTTTTCAGAAAAATTATTAGATTTATGTCAAAAATATAATTGTAGTGAAATAATTACTCTTGGTGGAATAGGTATTGATGAAGTGCCAAAGAAACCTAAGATTTTTTGCACTGGTAATAATGCAAAATTAGTTGATACATTTAAGTCTTTTAAGGTTAATAATAATATTTATGGTCATGTTGGACCTATTGTGGGTGTGTCTGGATTACTTCTTGGTTTATCAAAGAAGAGAAAACTCCCTGCTGCGTCTTTACTTGCAGAAACCTTTGGACACCCTTACTATATTGGCTTTAGAGGCGCTAAGAAAATATTACAAGTCCTAAATAAGAAATATGATTTTGGTGTTTCTATGAAAAAGATTAATTCTGAAATTAGAAAAATGGAATCTGAAATTAATCCAAAGAAGAAAAAAAAGCTTCCATCAAACCAGTTTGAAACGAGTTATATTGGTTAGAATTTTTGTTAGTTTTTTTTCTTATTCATATCTGTGGTGTTGTAGTTTTGACAACGCTAAATATTTAAATCATATTCTTCTGATAGTCCTCTAATGGCTTCTTACAAGTCAAATGTAGTTAAGATGTATTTTTTTGAGTTTTTTGTAGCTCTGCATTTTTTTTCAGGTGTTTTGGTTCCTTTTTTTACTGAGTTTGGAAAACTTGATGTTAAGTATGTTCTTTTCTTGCAGTCATGGATGATGTTTTGGGTATTTGTATTTGAGATACCTACTGGTTCAATAGCAGATTATTTTGGACAAAAGGCGTCTATTGTTTTGGGCGCATTATCATATACTATTGCATCTATTATTTATTCAAGTTATCCAAATCTGGTTGTATTTATGATTGGTGAAATGTTCTTTGCATTATCAGTTTCTTTAATCTCAGGTGCAAAAGAAGCTTTAATTTATGATTCTCTTGGCAAAAATGAAGCTGAGTCTTCTTCTAAGAGAATTTTTGGTAGACTTAGGAGTGTTCATCTTGCAGGAATATTAGTTGCAGCACCTGTTGGTAGCTTTTTAGCATCAATAATATCTATTCGTTCAACTATGTATTTGACTGCAATTCCTTTTTTTATTTCATTTTTAATAGGTTTAAGCTTTAAACAGCCATCTTATAAAAGACCTAAAAAGAAGGCTTATCTTAAGACTCTTACAGCGGGTGTTAAGTACTTTGCAAAACATCGGGTGCTAAAAATTTTAGCGCTTGATTTCGCAGTTATTCAATCAATTAGTTTTCTTATTATTTGGCTTTATCAGCCTCTGCTTCAGCGTATGAACATAGATATTGTGTATTTTGGTATTGTACACGCATCTCTTGTTGTAAGTCAAATTCTTTTTATGAATAGTTATGGATTTCTTGAGAAAATATTTGGTTCAAAGTTAAAAGTAATATTTTTTAGTTCACTAATTACGGGTCTCATGATAATACTGATGGGCATTACAAACTCTATTCTAGTCATGGTAATTGCAATAATTATTGGTGCGGGTTTTGGTCTTGGAAGAAAACCTTTATTTACTGCGTATTTTAACAATCATATAAAATCTTCTGAACGAGCCACTGTTCTTTCAGCAATTTCTATGTTTCAAAGAATTACTTTGTTAATTTTAAATTTAGTTGTGGGTTTCCTTGTTGATTGGTCTCTTACATATACTTTTGTTTTGCTTGGAAGTGTTGCAATTATATTTGCATTCGTTTCAAAAGTTGAAGAAAGTCATTTGATTGGCTAATTTATAATAAAATTAAGCTACCATATTTATTTCTATTGTGTCTAAGAAATCTGTGGGTTTTACTTCTAAAAGCTCACTCAATGTTATTTCTAAGTTTTCTTTCTCTTTGTATAACTCTATTATTCTCATGAACCATCCGTGTGTTATGCAGAGTATTGTTTTATCTTTATAATCAGATACATTTTTAGTTTCTTCTAAGAAATTCATAAATCTTTTTTTCATACCTTCAAAGTTTTCTGTGTGATTTGAGTTAAACATTTGTGTTAAGACTTTTCTTCTAAGTCCGCCGTAATTTTTTGTATCGCTTGGTTCTATTACACCTGTCTCAAAACTTGTTTCGTTTAACAATTCTGTTTTTTTAGATAACTCTATTTTTGTTAGCTCAGAAACTATTCTGCCTGTTTCTATTCCTCTGTTTTGAGCTGATGTTATCATCGCATCAAATTCTAATCTTCTTTCGTCTAGTTTTTTTTGAAGCTTTATCTTTGTTCTTTCTTTATTTATTGCAGGTTCAATATTTCTTAATAGTAAGTCTTCAAAGTCTTTGAATTTTAGTTTTGTATAATCTCCAAATTTTCCTTCCAAGAATCCATGTCTCATAAATATTAATTTCATTTCTTTTACACTTTTGTTTTTTTATTACTCTATTTTAATTATTTATCCTTATGTCGAGTCCATCACCATTTTTTAGGTATAAATTTTTGTTTTTTATCTCTTTAAACATTTTATCTGGTATTGCTATTACTGGTTTTTCGTAATCTGATAGTATTGTAAATAAGTGCGAACCAGGTCTTATATTTTCTGGCACAAATACTGCTTTTGCATCTGATGGTATTTCTATTGTTTGGTCCACTGAACCTACAATGTATGCTTCTTTTGTTTTAACTTCAAGACCTTCTTTTGGTATTCCTCCAAAAATTATTCTTGGCTCATCAGTTAATATTACTCTTTCTTTTAATGGGTATATATCTTTTCCCATATAGTTTTTTTGGAATTCTGCTCTGTACATTGCCACTGTTGGTTCTTCTTTTATGAATTTTAAATCGTTTTTTTCTATTAAATATATGTCTTGACCAAGTCCGCTTTTTTCTCCTAGTCCTTCGTACAATTGTTTTAGATAGTCATAATCTTTGAATAATTCAAACTTGATTTTTTCTCTATATTCTAAGACTTCTCTTGTTTTCTTTACTTGTTTTTTTAGTTCTTCATTTTTTATTTTCTTTCCTTCTTTGTAATGCCTTTTTGGAGGGTGTCCTCTTGGCATAGATAATTCAAAGCTTCCAAGATATTCATATTCTTCTGTTGCAGGTAGTTCAAATGATTTTATGCTTCCATCATACACAATTTTATCTCTTAAGTCTTCTGCATCTTTGGCGTTGAAACCTTCTATGAGCATTTCATATTCTTGATTTGACACTTTTTTCATTTCTTCAAGGTTTACTCTTATGTCTTCTAATGCAAAAAATCCTATTCTGGCTGCTTTTACATATTCTCTTGCACTTCCTGTTCTTATTTGGTCTGTTATTTGTTCAATCTCATTTAAGTATCCGTCTATTGTCAAGTCTTTTTTTGCAATCCTTTTAGTTGGCGCATTTATTGGCATGTTTATATTTGCAATTGTGTGCCTATTTTTTTCTGCAAGTTCCTGAAATGGTTTTGGATTTAATCCTGTTGTTTTTGCTTGTTCTGGAAATTGTATGTAGAGTCTTAACTCAGGATAGTTTAGCAAATCTGGTTTTTTTTTTATCTTTGGTAAATAATTTGTTTCTATTACTTTTTGTAATTCTTCTTTACTTATCCCTTTTGGTCTAAATTGTAATGCATCGCCTTTGAAATTGTAATACACTTTTCCACCAGTCATTACAACCCATGGAAATATTTCATTTTGTATATCATATCCTAGTTCGTTTCTTCCTAATTGAGTTGCACCTGGTTTTTCTCCATCACCAGTGAATACATATGTAAATGTGCTTACACTTAGTGGTGTTGCATTTTCGTTTCCAAGTATTTCTCTGTAATTACCTATTCCAAGAACTATATTTTCTAAATTTTCACCCATTAGTTTCTCAAGTTTTCTTGCTTCATGCTCTCTTAGTGCGTCTTCTGTTGGGTTTGGTAGGGGTCTTGCTTGTAGTATTGTTACTTCTTTTTCTATGACTGCAAATTCAATATCCATTGGTATCCCAAAATATTCTTATATTTTATTCATTTCAGTCAATATTTTTTCATACTCTGGCTTTTGGATTTCTCCTTTGATTTTTTCTTCTTTTCCTTTTTTTGTTATCTCTATTGAAGGTGTGCTTCCTTGCACTATATTTTGTACTGCATTTTTTAGTCCCATTGAAATGTGTAGTTCTCCATTTATGTTTGTATATGCTACTCCTGAGTATTCCATTTCATTTGTTAAATCTGGTTGTATAACCGCGCTTCCTTTTTGATAGTTAGAAATTACTTTTGCGATCGCTTCTTCAAGTTTATTTTTTGGTACTCTGCCAATACTTTCATACTTTCCTGCTGCAGTCTTTTCATATCCATCTTCTCCTTCTGAGCTACTTCTAACAATGAATAGTTCTCCATCTATATTTGCTAAATTTGTTAAATCGTTAGGAAAGTATGTTTTTGGAATTCTAAATCCTGCTCTTTGTAGTATTTGTAAGTGAAAGCCTTTTCCTCCCATTTCTTCTATTTGTTCTAGTGATATTTCCCTTGTCATATTGTGCGTTAATCTAAATCTCTTATTAAACTCTGTGTCATAAATAGAAATATTTATTAATATAAGTCACATCTAATAGATTTATGTCGCAAATAGAACAAGACTTTCGTTTATTCCTAAGCAGAAACCCTGAAGTCGAGAAATGCTATTCAGATGGGCTAATAAACAGACGTTCACTTGCAAGGCATTTAATACAAAAAGGTGTTGCAAAGAAAAATCAGCTGGAGGCAGTAATTGCAATGCTAAGACGCTTTGAATTCAAAAAAATAAGAACAGAGTTCATAACTGATTATCGAATATCTATTAAGGACGGAATTTTAATTCTTGACTTTGAAAAAGATAAAGAAATATTTCATAGACTTGAAAAGATAATACAAAAGACTGATTATGATAAGGGTGACACATTAAAAATTGTTATGGGTTCAACAAACATAAAACTCTTTATTGATAAAAAAAATGAGTCAAAACTAAAAGAATTAATATCTGATGTTAAGAAAAGACATGTCAACTTAAGTGAACTAAGCATCCAGTTTCCAAATAAGAGTGCAGATACCAAAGGAATACTTTCAACTATTACAAGAGAACTTGCAGTCAATGGTGTGACTATCTCAGAATTCCTGACAGCAACCCCTGAACTATTAATTTATCTTGATGAAAAACAAATTATTAAAGCATATGAAGTTTTAAAGCGACTACAAGAAAAATAATAAGGTGATAAGATGAGAAATAAAAAAACAATTTTTATCTTAGATTTTATCTTAGGAATATGTTTATTACTCATGAAAACTCAAAATTTTCAAAACTGGGTGATATAGGTTAATTTAAGAGGTATTTGATTTAATAATGGTAAAAAAAATTATTATTACTGGCGGGACATATTCAGGTAAGACCACAGTCTTAAAACTGCTTGAAAAGAGAGGTTTTGAGACTATCCCTGAAGCAGCCATGCAGATAATAGAAGAAAACGTGACAAAGGTAGGCCAAAAAGAGCATCAGGAAGAAATAAGGTCGGATTTTAAAAAATTTGCTTTGCTATTTATGAAGCGTCAGGAAAAATTAGAGTCAAATATTAAGTCAGATAACATAGTTTTTTTGGAAAGAGGTTTTGTGGATTTTGTTGCTTTATGCAAGCTTATGAAAATTGATGTTCCAAAACAAATCCAAGAAAAGGCAAAAAAAGTTGTTTATGATAAAGTTTTTTTGCTTGAGAATCTTCCAGATTTTGATAAGCGAGAAGGTACAGGCAGAATATCTGATAAAGACTTTGCGATAAATATGCGTGAAGAACTAAAAAAAGCATACAATGAATTTGGGTATGAATATGTGTGTGTTCCTCTAATTGACGTTGAAAAAAGAGTTGATTTAATATTAAAAGAGTTGAATTTGATATGATAAAAAACAAAACTAAAAATACTATTATTTCAAAGTCAGAAGAATACTGTGATTCGTTGTTGAAGAAAGCAACAGGCCTTATGTTTTCAACTCCAAAAGACTTAGTTTTTCCATTTAACAAAGAGGAGAAAGTGACTTTTCACATGTTTTTTGTATTCTACTCAATAGATATTATTTTTCTTAACGAAAAAAAAGAGGTTGTGGAGTTAAAAGAGAACTTTTCGCCATTTAGTACTTATTCCACAAGGAAAAGAATTAAATATGCGCTGGAACTACCAATAAATACAATAAAAAAAACACGTACTCGTGTTGGGGATGAAATTATACTATGAAACTTGTCGGACTTGATCTTTTAGGATGCCCGGATGGAAAAACAGGCTTTTGTTTAATGACAGATTCAATAGATGAAATAGTTGAAGTTCCAAATGAAGAAGTAGTCTCTAAAGTTCAAAATATAAGTCCTGATATTGTAGCTATTGGCTCACCTCTATCACTTCCAGAGAGAGGAAATTGGAGGCAAGCAGAAGAAGAGCTTCACAAAAGAAACATTAAATTTGTTGCTCCAAGAGGACTTCTTGCAATGGAACAATTAGTTATGCGTGGTATGAAATTAAAAGAAATATTTTCTGCGAAGGGTTTTTTGGTAATTGAAGTCTCACCAGGTGCTTTTTATGATTTGCTAAATATGCCGAGGAGTAAAAATTATCTTGGGATTAAGAGATTCCTTAAAGCATATGATTTAAGTTTGTTAAAAAAAGATTATCGTCAATGTGAAGTTGATTCTGTAGTTGCCGCATTTGTTGGTCGTTTATTCTTAGAAGCAAAAGTTGAATTCTTAGGTGATGAAGATGAAGGACAAATTGTTATACCTAAAGTAAATCGCTTCCTTGGACAAGTTTCAAAGTCTGAATAAATAATTATTTTCTTATTTTGTTGCTATAATTACTACAACTAATACTTATCTAATAACTAAGTATATTTATTCTTCATGAAAGCTAATGGTTTGGATTTGTATATTGATCCATTAATTAATAATGAAAAAAACTTTTTTGAGATTAATGATTTTAAAGAAGAATTTAGATTAAAAGAAAACAGATTAAAATATCGTTTTTTATACTCAAAAAACGGTATTTCAAAACTTTATTATGAATCAATTAATTTTTTTGGTTTTCTTAATTACAAGAAAATTTTATCTTCAGGTGTTAATTATTTGAAATCAGAAATAAGAAAAGTTTCAAAGAAATCTAGATCCTTTGAAGAACGAATAAAAACTTTATCAAAAGATATAAACAAAATTAAAACAAGTGAACAAATTTATCAAGTAAGACAAAAGAATGTTAAGAAATACTTAAAGAAGGAAACTAATTCTTCAAGCAAAGCTTTACTTCAAAAGAATCTTATTAAAACTAATGAAAAGTTAAATTTATATTCAGAATTAAATAGTGATTTAACTGCTAAATTAAACGAAACAAGCAAACAGTATTTTTCTCTTATAAGCAATAAAACCTTTCTTGATACTTATCTTTACAAATTGGAAAGTCAGCTACTTTTTTATCAACATAAATAAGTATTAAACGATTTTCTTGATGTATTCCTCAATAGCAAAATTTATATAATATGTCCTCAAATATTTTTATGTAACAGAGGTGTTATACTAATGAAAATTGAATTAAGAAAAAAACCACAAAATCCTATTATTATTGAAGGCTTCCCAGGCTTTGGGCTTGTTGGAACAATTGTAACTGAGTTCTTGCTTGAACATATGAAATGTGAGCTTATTGGAGAGTTTGTTTATGACGATTTGCCAGCAATCGCTGCAATTCATAAAGGAAAACTGGTTAACCCTATGGGAGTTCATTATTCTAAGAAGTATAATGTGATTATTTTACAGACAATTCTTAATCCTAAAGGTAAGGAGTGGGCTGTTGGAAGGGCTATTCTTGACATGGCAAAACAAGTTAAAGCAAAAAAGATTATTAGTGTTGAAGGTGTTGGTTCGCCTGGAATAAAAAAACAACAAGCCATATATTATTATGGGGATAAAAAATTTGAGAAAGCAGGTTTAAAACCTATTGATGAAAGCATTGTTGTTGGTGTAACTTCAACTGTTATGCTTAATTATCCAAACTCTGTTTGTATTTTTGCTGAAACTGCATCATCAATGCCTGATAGCAAAGCTGCTGCAAAAGTAATTGAGGCACTTGATAAGTATCTCGGATTAAAAGTTGATACAAAACCTCTTTTAAAGCAAGCTGAGCAGTTTGAAAATAAATTAAAAGGAATTATTTCTCAATCTTCAAAAGCAGAAATGGAAAGTGAAAAAAAATATTTGAGTTACCTAGGATAACTCTAATTAATTATTTTTATTGTTTTTATTCTTTTTTTCTCAGGTAACATTAAACTTGTTAGTGTGCTCACTGCCACAATAAATACTGTTGAGCCAACTATCCATGTACTGCTATCAATTACATTTCCATAAACAAACAATGGAACTCCAACAATAAATGCTACTAGTATTCCGTAAAATACTCCTTTTTCAGATAATTTTTCTTTGTACAAACTTAGTATTGTTGGTACGGCAATGCATGCAGCTATTGTGTTAAATATCCACCATAAATGTTTTAGTCCAAAGTTTGGTATGTAAACTACACCTGTGGCTATTAGTAATCCTATAATGCTTATTCCTATCATTGATTTTCTAGCAGCGTTAGTAGTATCTTTTTCTTTGCTTATGTCTGTTACCCAAAGACTGCTTGCAGCAGATAATCCTGAGTCGAGTGTTGAACTTATTCCTGCAAGTAACATTATAACAAATAAAATCATTGCAACTGGTGTTAGTGTTTGCGCTACTGTTTGTACTCCTATCATTGAAACATCTACTCCTGTTGGAAGGTTTATGTTCATGATTGGATTTGCTGCTATGAATCCTAGACTTGATAGTGCTATTGGAACTATTCCAAATAAAAAAGCTCCAAATATAAATGCTCCTCTAAGTTGGTTTTTCTTTATTGCAAATGCTCTTTGCCAATATTGTTGGTCTGATATTGCGCCTGCAAGTAGTCCTATGCTTGTTACTAATCCAAATCCAAATGCCACTCCTGGATCAAACATATGTTTTATTCCTTCTATTCCCATCATTCCATCTTTTATAACTTCAAATCCGACTAAGTCAACTACTGCAGAGATTATGAGCGTTCCTAATGTTAGTATTATTATCATTTGTATTATATCTGTTATTACTGATGCTTTAAGTCCTGATATCATTGTATACCCAAGCCCTATCGCTGCCAGTATTAACATTATAGGGATTATGTTTATTCCTGTTAGGAGTGATACAAGACTTCCGCCGGCAAACAATTGTACTGTTATTGCCATTACTTGATAAAATGTATATGGTACTAAGTATAGCTTATGTAATCGATTGCTTTTTAGTTTGTGTTTTATGTATTCTGGGAGGGTGTATCCTTGTGGTAATTTGTCTCTTATTTTTGGTGCTAATATTGCAAATAAGAGTAATGCAATTATGTTTGGAGCTGTGAACCAAAACATTCCTGCTAGGCCTTTTTGGTATGCTATTTGTACTGATACAAATAGTGCTGGCGCCCAAATCCATGATGCTGCTATGCT
>Ga0114931_10005685_pt1 | contig 15427 bp, 14 predicted proteins | sample 2SBtaG_FD_89579 | JGI IMG/M metagenome (GOLD analysis project Ga0114931, IMG submission 89579) | Deep subsurface microbial communities from Kolumbo volcano to uncover new lineages of life (NeLLi) - 2SBTROV14_V59a metaG | ecosystem: Environmental > Aquatic > Marine > Volcanic | place: Kolumbo...
CTGCAAGCGGGTGAAACCACACCACTTGCGCACCGAACTTATGCGTGTTGCGGCGGCTGAATCTTCGGCACCTGACCCGCCGCCAGCTTGCGTTGATACTCCCGCCAGGTCATCGACGGCATCCCGCTGTCGACCTGTTTCATGGTGATGCAGCCCTCGGCGGGGCAGACCAGCGAGCACATGTTGCACCCGACGCAGGTCTCCTGGTTGATGGTCAAGACGTTCACGTATCCCGCCCCGGCGCCGGGCAGGACCTGCACGTCGCCGCTCTTGACGTACTCGTGCCCGTTCGACTTGACGAACTGGTCTTCGGGAACCTGCTCGAGCCGAATCGATTGATGACAGCCGTCTTCGCAGGCGATATAGCACAGCCCGCAGTGCACGCACTTGGCCTGGTCGATCTCGGCGACGACCTTGTAGCCCAGGTCCAGGTCGCTCCAGTCGCAAATCCTCGCGGCGGACTTGCCGATGAAGTCCGCACAGGTAGAGAATTTCTTCTCACGCATCCAGTTGGACAGGCCGCTGATCATGTGTTCGACGATGCGGAAGCCGTAGTGCATCACTGCGGTGCACACCTGCACGCTGCCGGCGCCCAGCAGCATGAACTCGACGGCATCCTGCCACGCTTGGATCCCGCCGATCCCGCTGATCGGAATGCCGAAATCCGCATCGTTGGCCAGCGAACAGACCATGTTCAAGGCGATCGGCTTGACCGCCGGGCCGCAAAAGCCGCCGTGCGATCCCTTGCCGGCGACGTGCGGCCGGGGTGCGAAGGTGTCCAGGTCCACGCCCATGATCGAATTGATCGTGTTGATCAGCGAGACCGCGTCGGCCCCGCCGTTTTTCGCCGCGCGGCCGATGGCGCGGATGTCGGTGACGTTCGGCGTGAGCTTGACCATGACCGGCACGGTCGCCACCTCTTTGACCCAGGCGGTGATCATCTCGGTGTATTCCGGGACCTGGCCCACCGCAGCGCCCATGCCGCGCTCCGACATCCCGTGCGGGCAGCCGAAGTTCAGCTCCAGGCCGTCGCAGCCGGTGTCCTGGGTTCGCTTGACGATGTCGTGCCAGGTCTCGCGCTTCGACTCGACCATCAGCGAGACGAACAGGGCGTGATGGGGAAACTCTCGCTTGATCTGACGAATCTCGCGCAGGTTGTCCTCCAAGGTGCGGTCGGTGATCAACTCGATGTTGTTCAGGCCCATCACCTTGCGGCCGTCGTAATCGACCGCGGCGTATCGGCTGGAGACGTTGACGATGGGTTCGTGGTTCAACGTTTTCCAGACCGCCCCGCCCCAGCCCGCCTCGAAGGCCCGGCGGACCTGATAGGCGCTGTTGGTCGGCGGCGCCGAGGCCAGCCAGAAAGGATTGGGGGCGGAAACGCCGCAGAATTGAATCGATAAATCAGGGTTCATGGCATACTCCAAGAGCAAGGGCCCACGGGGTCGCACCCAGGGATATCGCGCCGCACGCGACCGCGCCGACGCGACGTCATTATAGCAGAAGATTCCTCTGGGGAATGATGGCCTCGGCAGCAGGATGCCACCTCACCCGTGATGGCAGAGTCTTATTGCGCTTATGGCCCGGTCAACACAGCGGCCACAAACCCGGCCACGTCGGCCAAACTCAGGACGCCGTCCTGGTTTATGTCTGCTTGACAGGTGTAGTTTGCCGAGACCAGGCGGTTCACGAAACCTTGGATGTCGGCGCCGTTTTTCTTGCCGTCGCAGTTCATGTCACCGATCAGGATGCCGGCGCAGCCGGGGAACTCGCACTCGTCTGGTATTGTGTCACCGTCACAGTCCAGGCTGCTGCCATCGGCGATGTCGCACTCGTCCGGGTTGCTATTGTTGTTGCAGTCGTTGGTGGCTGGCTCGGCACGCACCAGTACTGTGTTGGTGAGCATCGCCGGCGGCAGTAATGCGGCGTCGCCCAGGCTGTTTGGATCGATCGGATTGACATCGTCTCCGAGGGCCCACCAGCTTTGCCCCGAAGCGGTATCCTGGTCTCGCGGAATGGGAAGTTCTCCCGCTTGGTGCAAGAGAATCGCGCCGACAAAGAAGCTCGTCCCAGCCGGGCCAACGAAGGTATCAGCGATGTCCACCGTTGAAAAGATGTCGGTGTCACCGTTCGAGGATGTTGTAGTAGCGGAGGCGAGAACCTGCGCATCGGTCGGGTCGCCGTCGCCGTTCGGATCGCTCCACAAAAAGACCGTCGCCGGGGTCCCATCGGCCACCTGGCCCCAGGTTAAACTGATGGCACCGATCGTTTCAGCCTGCGGTTCCACGACAAAGTGGTTTATCCACGCCACATAGCCGCCATTGGGAATCCCGATTGAGGATTCATGCGTACCATCGTCCCAAACGTATTCGGAAAGGGGGCTGACGAGTTGACATTCATCCGGGATCGCGTCGGATTGGCAGTCCGCACTGACCTGCCCGTTGGCGTCGGGGTCCGAAGGATCGACATCGCAATTGTCGAGGATGAGGTTGCTGTTGCAGTCGGCGGCGCCCATCGCGATCTCCAGGCCGTCGGCGATGCCGTTGTTGTTGCAGTCACTGCCGCAAATACCCAAGGCAGTATCGAAAACTGCCTGTTGGCCGAATCCCGTATTGCCGGTCCAGACACCGGAAACGTTCGTGCCGACGAACGCCACGTCAATGTATTCCCCGATGCGCAGGGTAGGAGGGGGGCCGGGAAAACGTTGGGGTGCGCCCAAGTCAGGATCGAAGGGCACGTCGTTCATCTGAATGTCGGCGCTAAAAGTTAATCCGCCGTCTGCACTCACCGAGTAGAACACATCCAGGAGAATATTACCGTTGCCGTTGAAACCGCCCAAACGATTGTCGTACCACATGACCACGATGCAGCCGGTGGCGTCATCGATCGCCGCCGTGGGCATGACCTGAAAGCTGGTTCCGGGGCCGTGGTCCACACGCATCGGCGTGCTCCAGGTCAGGCCGTTGTCTGTCGACCGGGCGATGAAAACGTCGGCGTCATCTCCGCTACCGTGTATGTTGTCAGGATCATCGTTTGCGACGACGTACACATTTCCCGGGTTCAGCGGGTCCGGCAAGACCCACGCCTGTCCCGATCCTTGAAGCCAAAAGTCGGTATTGGGGATCGTCCCGGCTGAACTCTGGACGTTGAATGTGACGTCGGCCTGACCGGGCCCATACGCCAAGGTCTTCTGTGGAAAAGTGTTTCCACCGTTGGTCGATCGAAGCACAAAAACCCTGCCAACCGAACCACTACTAAACTGCGAATGATAGCTGATGTACACGTCGCCGTTGGGTGCGACGGCAATGTGCGGCGGCCAAACGAAGCCTTCCGAGCCTACGGAAAGCTGGACCGGCGCCGACCAGGTGACTCCTTGGTCGGCGGAGAATGCAAACAAGACTCGCTCACTCGCGGCCACAGGAAATTCAGTCCACACCAGATACAACCGATCCTGGAACGGACTGCCCACGAAGCGATCGGCGGCGATCCAGGGTTTGTCGTTGGTGTTGCCGGCCGGACCGCTGGTCGAGACTCGCACAGGGCCGGCGATCAGTGCCCCGGTCGTTGGATTAAGTTCGCTGGCGAATTCATCAGCGCCTCCGCTGGCAGAAAAGAATCCCTGATAGGTATAAAAAAGACGGCCTTGGCTGTCGAAGGCCAGAGCGGGGTCGCCGTTCTGTAAGTAGCCGGCCGGCACAACGTTGGATATCGGTCCGGTCCAGGTGTTGCCGCCGTCATTCGAGACACGGTAGCTAAAGAGCGAAGACGCAACAATGTTCAGCGGGTTCAACGGATTCACCGCAATGGCCTGTTCGTTGGTCCCGCCAAGTGGGACGTCCGTGCCAGCCGCGCGCTGTGTAGCACCGATCGGCGGCGGCGGAGATACGACGGCCTGATCCAAGCGATGGCCGGACGGGTCACCCTGAAGAAGCACCGGCTGCGCCTCCCCGGGGCCAGCGCCGAGAATCACGATGACCAGCAACGACGCGATTGAGCCTTTGACGACTAGCATTGTCTCTCTCCTGTCTCTCTTTTGCCCGAACCCTAGATTCTTCCGACTGTCGCGCCATAGAATGCGTGAGTTGAAGGCTCATCCACCTTCGATATTTATTGACAACCGTAGATATTTAGAACTGGCCCTTCTCAAGGAAGACCGACAATCAGGATCACGATGCTTCAACGACCCGGCCCTCCGAGATTCCTCCCCATCTCACTGTTTCCAGCTTCCGTCCGGCCGTACTCGCCCGCTCTTCTCGTGTCGCATCAGCTTCTCCGGCAAGGCCCGGCTTGCCCTGCATGACAATCATCCATTGTCGAAGATGCCCGATAGAACGTAGTTGCTACTGTACCAAAACCGAAATGCCCTTGTCAAGGGCCGCTTTGGTTGGCCGTGAACCTGTCAAGGTCATCCAAATCGCATTCTTCACGTTTTGTTTGGTTCTTGTTTAGAACGGCAAGACCTTGGTTTTGCATGTAACATGGAGGCGTTTGGGAGCACTTGCCGTTTTCTAGGGTCAGGCGCATCGAGGAGAGCTCCGGGTGATGGCTCACCCAGGGCCACCGGGCCTCCATCGCCCACGCTTCGAGAGACACGCAAGGCAAGGCTGTCGTCACACATCATTATCGCAATGGCTTGTTTCGAGCGAGAGGGCAATAGTGATGGATAGAGGGCAAATGGAGAGATGGGTTGTTGGTGCACGGCGCCATGTCGGAAGGCGTGATTCCGTGCGATTTGTCGTCACCGACTTAATCCCAACCGAGGTTAGGCTCTTGGTGCGCTCTTTCCGTTTCGACGAGACTCTAGGTAGAGCAGCAGCGCCATCCCGCTGACGAACAGAAGGATGGTGGCAGGCTCGGGGATGAACTGGAAGGATTGCTGTACGGAGGCGATGGCTGCGAAATCGGGCGCGGACATATTAAAGTCGAATGACGTCAGCGCAATACTCTTGATGACAAAGATGCGCGTCGTCGGATTACCTGAAAAATCCAGGTTCGCGTTGAGAGGACCGGCGAAGGGACCATTTAGCACCGCCTCGAAGGAAGCCAGCAAGACCGGATTGAACGCATCCTGGATGTCGATGATCGTTTCATGAAAGAGGACGGTGCCGGAGCCCGCCAAATCCAGTGAGTCCAACATCAATTGATCCCCTGTCATGGGCTCGGTGCTGTCGGCGACGTACCCAATCGTGACATTTCCGAGGGGAGCGGCATGGGGATCGTCGCTGACTCGGGCATTGGGCAGTGTGAAGTCGATGCCATCCATCGTGGTACTGAATGTCGCCCCCGTGGCCAATGATCCGCCGACAAAAACGTTGGAGAACGTGACCTCCGCGGCCTGAGCCGTCGTCGCACAGAGGAGAACTGTCAAGGAAAAGAGTGTTTTTATTGGGCTATTCATCTTGATTGCACCTTCCATAAGAACGGGGCCTGGAAGTCGGCCTCGTGTGTGGGGAGATCGGCCGACACCCATGCCGGTGGAGGATTGGAGAAGCGTTCTCCGAGGACGTCTGTTGTTGTGAATGAGCCGGTGGCCGCTGGCGGGGTCCACTCGCTGAAAAAGTCACGATTGAGTTCGAGCAAGGGAACGGATGATGGGCTAGAAGACCCGACCAGCAAGAACGTATGGTTCGGGCGTGCTCGATTGATTCGATTGATTTTTTGTTTAGGTTCAGCCGCGAAACGATCACCAACGGGAGAATCACTGATAAGGCATGAATCATCCCCGATTCGCTGCGGCCGATTCGACCAAGCCAGATAGAGGATGGATGGATAAAGGATCGCTCCGGTCGGTTTCCAATCTTGAGCGATGCGCAATCCCGTCTTCTGAGGCATCGCTGCGACTGCGGCATGAGACGGTGTTGGCTTGCTTGCGCCGTGCGAAGACATTCTCCAGAAAAACGGAGTGACGCCGCACAATAGGAAAGACGAAAAGAGGATCCAGCTTCTGCGTCGCTGCCGAATCATGATGGAACTCCAGCCCGGAGATCATTCAGCCGGCCCGGGCAGGTTTGATCCAGGGGGCATCCTGAACCCGGGTCGCTTCGGCGTACCCCCTGTGAACAGGCTGCCTTCGGCGGCGGTGCCACAGGACGTTTTGAGACGCTCCACTATTCGGTCATTGCGATGAGCAGGTTTATCAAAACGAAACGGGAACCATGAAATGTTTTTTGTGATTCGCGTTGGATGCGCGGTAGGGAGGCTCAAGAGCCGGATGGATGGTTTCTCTTTGTCAACGGGCGTCGCGCCTATCGGACGGTGACCTGCGGCGTAGGGCGTGCTAGGATTCATACCCAACGAATCGTCTTCCCAAATCAATCATTTGACGCTTCCGATCGTATCCGCCCGACCAAGTCGTAGTAGACAAGGCGGGTCGGTCGCTTAGGGAAAGGCTGGCCACGTTCGCGGTTTATAGAGTCTCCCGATCCACGACGCACAGCACTCCTCAGCGACGACGTTGCTGGGCTGCCGTGCTCCGCGTATGATCCGGCGACCGAGCCGACGTGATCTTGTTTTTCAGATGAGGAGTGAGGCCATGTTTGCAATAGGACGGTTTCCCATTCGATGGCACGTCGCGGGCCTGACCTTGACCGGGGTGCTATTCTCTCTTGCCATCAGCCAGCGCGGCGTCCTCGGAGAGACCACCAATTCTCGCGCCGCCTGCGACATAGAAGCTCTGTTCTCACCTGGCGGCGGATGCGCCGATCGCATCGTCGAGGAAATCGGCGCGGCCAAAGAGAGCGTTCGCGTGCAGGTGTACTTCTTCACGTCGAAACCGATCGCCAATGCGTTGGTCGCGGCCAAAAAGCGCGGGGTCCACGTCGAGGTCATCCTGGACAAGTCACAGGAGAAGATGACCTATGGTCGATTCCGAGTGCTTCGTCGGGCGGGCATTGGCGTCTATTTCGATCGCGAACATTCCACGGCAAACAACAAGATCATCCTCATCGACGACCGGACGATCATCACCGGCTCCTACAACTTCACCAAGGCGGCCGAAGAGAAAAACGCGGAGAACGTCCTCATCATCAAAGGCGACGCCGACCTGTTCGAACGCTATCTGGAGAACTACCAGAGGCACCGTGCGCACTCGAAAAGGTATACGAAGTGAAGACACTCGGATTCAGACATGGTGGTGCCGGACGACTTGAAATGAAGAGCGGCGTGTGTCGCAATTCGTCAGACGATGGCCCAAAAAACATAGAGGGCAGTGAGTTGATCACAACAATCTCAGAGAAGATTTGTAAGCCGACCGCCGGTATTCGCGGCTCTTTTGCTCGGACTGTTGGCTGGACGCCCGGCCGGAGCCGCAACGCAGAGGCGATTCGGGTGAAGTGGATCGATAGCCCGGTGGGGTCGTTGATCCTGGGCGCGACCGATGAGGCATTGTGCCTGTTGGAGTTCGTCGATCCTGGTGGATCGCAGGCGCAGGTCCGGCGGCTGCGGCATCGCTTCGACCGGCCGATCGTGCCGGGGACGAACAAGTGGATTGCCCAGGCTACCGAGGAGCTGTCGCAGTATTTCTCCGGCGCGCTGCGACAGTTTCGCGTGCCCATCGTCTATCCGGGAACGGACTTTCAGCAATCGGTCTGGCGGCGTCTGTTGCGGATTCCCTACGGCCGGACCATTTGCTATGAGCAGTTAGCGGCGGACATCGGCCACCATGGTGCCCAGCGGGCGGTGGGGACGGCCAACGGCAAGAACCGCATCGCCATCATCATTCCCTGCCACCGCGTCGTGAACAAGAGCGGTCAACTCGGCGGCTACGGCGGCGGCCTCTGGCGTAAGCAGTTCCTGCTCGATCTGGAGCAGGGGCGACTCCATTGCACACAGCCGACGGAAGCCGGCGGTTCTGTCCGCGCACGCCGCCGCTCGAATCGTGCGCATGAGCCGGCCCAGTCCGGATCAGGCGGACTCGGACGGCGACGGGAGAGGCGATGCCTGTGACTTCTTGAGCCCCTCGCAGGTGGAGCCTATCACCGGCCCGTATCGGCGCTGAGGCCATCAATCGTTACGGCCCTGACCCGTGATGAACCGCGTCCCACCGGTCATCGACATCTGCGGGAGAGATGTTGCCGGGGCCGGGCGGGCTCGTTGGTGTGACCGGCAAGCGAGGTGGAAGCCATTGCCGAGCGAAAGCGAAGGACGGCTGATCGCGGTCGATTATGGGCAACCCTGTACTCACACGTCTGACCATGCAGTAACTTTTTGTTTTACTTGAGCTTATCGCTGTTCAACGCGGACTGTCCACGATCGCCAATCTCCTGGGGGCTCAGACGATGTGGCTGGGCCGGGCGTACCAAACAGGATGGTGGGATCGAGGTGGCGTCACCCTTGTCCGGCGTCTGAGATGAAGCCCGCCACGCATCCGCGGCCGTCTCCGAGCCTCGCCCCCGTGGAATACCCAACGGCTGCAAGCGATGACCTGCCGGAATGCTGGTGGGTGCCGAGGGCGAAGACTGGGCGAGACATTCCTTCTGACGGTCGACTGTTGCATCCGACGGCAGGCTGTTATGATCCGGCCGCGCCGAGTCTGAGCGGGCAGGCTCGGCCACAGGAGATGGCGAGGGCGTCTTGTTGGGGCCTCGCATGCAATTGTTCCGCAAGAAAGAGCACCAGCATTGCCGACCACAAAAGCATCGGCCAGCGGCCGTCGGGCGATGTCGGTGTTCGCTGCGGTCCGAAAGGCGGGCCGGGATGGAGCCAGGTTCTTCTATTGATGACGGGAGATTCAGTGACACGCAACAGTTCAAATGCCAGCCTCGCCGAGCCGGCCTTGGTCGAATCCACCTTCGATTCGGGCAAGGCTCGGCCGTCGGATTTCGCCCTATTCTTCCAGAAGTTCTTGAGCAAGGGGCTGGCGATTTCGTCCGCCGTCCCCAGCAGCAGATCGCTGGTGGAGGCTGTCCTGGGGCACGTCGATTTCACGCGGCCTTCGACCATTATCGAGTTGGGGGCGGGCACGGGACCGATCACAAGTGAGATTCTTGACCTGCTGCGTCCACACCACCGGTTCGTGGCCGTGGAGAAGGACCCGGACTTTTGCGAGGTGCTGCGCCGGCGGTTCCCGGGCACCCCGTTGATTCAAGGGGACGCCTCGCAACTGAGCGAGCCGCTGGCCCGAATGGGCATCCATGAGGTGGATTACGTCCTCAGCGGGCTGCCGACGCCGAACCTTCCGACCCGGTCGCAGGTGCAGCTTTGGCGATGGCTCGGGCGGGCGCTGCGTCCTTCGGGCGTGTTCGTCCAAATCACCAATGCGCCGCTGGTGTATCGCCGGTTCTACGAGCGTTTGTTCAGGTCGGTCGAGTATCAGATGGTCTGGATGAACGTGCCGCCGGGTGGGGTGTACCGATGCGCCGGGCCGCGGCGGCACCTGTCAAGAATCGGCCACTAGCCGGAACACCTCGAGTGGAATGGCGGCCGAGGCGTCACCTCGGCGCGCAGCGGAAACCTGGTTGCCGGCCTGAGACGGAAGGATGGTCCCGCGGTCTTCAGTTCTGGGGCGGCGTTTCCAATGATTTCTGGAGCCGGCGCTTGGATTTGCGCAGGTTGCGCCGGTTGCGGTCGGACGGCTTCTCGTAGTAGGCGGTGCGTTTCATTTCCCGCAGCACGCCCTCACGCTCGCACATCTTTTTCAGGCGGCGCATGAGCTGCTGGACGGGTTCTCCCGGACGTGGCTTGACTTTGATCATACTGGGCGAGATTCTCCTTCCTCAATAAACGGTTGCCTGCCAGGCAACGCCTGGGCGGCGATCCGAAGTTGCCGCATCTTGTTCTGAAGCCGGCTCCATCCGCCGGTTCCCTATTGTAAAACGCTATCGGCGCGATGGCAATGGGGACTTTGACCGGCGGGCCCAGGGTACCAGCACCCCCCGCCGCCCCCGCCTTGACACCCGCTTCCCCAATACCTAACCTGCAAGGCACGGCGGTGTGGCTGATTGTCCGAGGGCCCCAGGGCGCCTCTTCGGTCCGGCCATCACCATCGTGAGGTGCGGCCGAATTCATCCCCCTTGAGTTCCCGCGTGTCCCGTTCCGTACTGCAACAGGTGATGTCATGGTCCCCGACAGGAAGACCTCCAAATCCGTCAAACGTTCGCGCCGCTCACACCACGCGTTGAAGCCCGTCAACCTCTGCGCTTGTCCACAGTGCGGCGCCGCCAAGCTGCCCCACCGGGCGTGCGGGGCCTGCGGCTACGTCAATTCCAAAGTGTCCATCAAGGTCCAGACCGAAGAAGGCTAGGCCAACATGCGGATCGCCGTCGATGCCATGGGAGGGGACCACGCGCCCGACGAAATCGTCCAAGGCGCCCTGGAAGGACTGGACTTCCTCCGCAGCGCCGACGAACTCATCCTCATCGGCCGTGAGGATGCCGTCCGCGCCCACCTGCCGCCCGGCTTCGTTCCCGATCGCCCGGCACCCGACGCCCCCAAGGTCGTCATCCATCACGCCCCGATGTTATTGGTATGGATGAGTTGTCGGTCTAGGTTCTGCGACAAAAGAAGCAATCGTCCATCGCCGTCATGGCCAAACTCGCCGCCGACCACCAGGTCGATGCCGTCATCAGCGCCGGAAACACCGGTGCCTGCGCCGCCGCCTGCCAACTGAAGATGCGCACGCTCGGCGCGGTCCAACGACCCGGCATCGCCGTCGTTCTTCCCTCGTTCGCCGGGCCGCTCACGGTCTGCGACGCCGGGGCTAACGTCACCCCCAAGCCCGCCCACCTCCTCCAATACGCCCACATGGCCACCATCTATGCCGAGCGGATCCTCAAGATCGCCCATCCCCGCGTCGGCCTGCTCTCCATCGGCGGAGAGGACGTCAAGGGCAACAGCCTCGTCAAACAGGCCCACGAAATGCTCAAAAAGGACCACGCCCTCAACTTCGTCGGAAACGTCGAAGGCCGAGAGCTCTTCTCCGGTGCCTGCGAGGTCGCCGTCTGCGACGGATTCGTCGGAAACGTCGTCCTCAAGCTCACCGAAGGCCTCGCCGAAGGCCTCCTGCGGATCATTGCCCGAGAGGTCGAAGCCGAGAGCCACGAACTCGCCCAGCGTCTGGCCCCCATCTTCCAGACCGTCTGGAGCAAGCACGACTACAGCGAATACGGCGGCGCCCCACTGCTCGGCGTCGATGGCACCTGCATCATCTGTCACGGCCGCAGCAACCACCGCGCCATCAAAAATGCCGTCCGCATCGCCGCCGAACTGATTCGCAGCGAGGTGAACCACGTCATTGAAAACCGCCTTTCGGAGACCCTGCAAGATGCCTAAAGCCTTGGGGATGAAGATCGCGGGGACGGGCCGTTTCATCCCCGAGCGAGTCCTGACCAATCAATACTTCGAGCATCGACTCGACACCTCGGATAAGTGGATTCGCGAACGCACCGGCATCGTCGAACGCCGGGCCGCCGCCGAAAACGAATCCACCGCCACCCTCGCCGCCGCCGCCGCCAAGCTGGCCGTCGCCGACGCCGGCATCTCCGCCGACGACCTCGACATGATCCTCCTCGCCACCACCACCCCCGAAGCGCTGCTCCCCTCCACCGCCTGCTGCGTCCAACGGGCCATCTGCAATCGCCCCGTCCCCGCCCTCGACCTCAACGCCGCCTGTAGCGGCTATGTCTATGCCCTATTGACCGCCACGTTCATGCTCCAGACCGGCCACTACCGCAACATCCTCGTCATCGGCGCCGAAACCATGACCCGCATCGTCGATCCCGAAGACCGCTCCACCTGCATCCTCTTCGGCGATGGCGCCGGCGCCGCAGTCCTCTCCGCCACCCCGAACGCCGACGGGCCGGCCGTCCTGCACTTCCAGTTGGATGCAGAGGGCAGCGGCGAAAACGCCCTCTTCGTCCCGGCCGGAGGCTCGCGGCTGCCCACCTCACGCATGACCGTCGAGGAGCGTCTCCACTACGTCAAAATGGCCGGCCGCGAGGTCTACAAAATCGCCGTCAAACGAAACCTTCAATTGGTCGATTCCACCCTCGCCGAGGCCGGCGTCCACCCCGATGACATCGCCCTGGTCATCCCCCATCAATCCAACCTCCGCATCATCGAATCCGTCCGCCACCGACTCGGCCTGCCGGAAGATCGCGTTTTCGTCAACATCCAACGATGCGGAAACACCTCCGCCGCCTCCATCCCCATGGGACTGGACGAATGCCGAAAGTCCGGCCGAATCAAAGCCGGCGATCTTGTCCTCCTGATCGCCTTCGGAGCAGGCTTCACCTGGGGATCGGCCCTGCTAAAATTGTGACCGCGATGTGTTCGTCCCGTGCGGTGCCTCGCACCGAAAGCCCAAGCGAAAAGGATCGTACCTTGTCCAAGACAGCCATCATCTTCCCCGGCCAGGGCGCCCAAAAAGTCGGCATGGGGCAGGACTTTGCCGAAGCCTCCCAGGCCGCTCGTCGCGTCTTCGATCAGGCCGACCAAATCCTCGGCTTCCCCCTCGCCGACCTCTGCTTCAACGGGCCGGCCGACCGACTCAACGCCACCGACATGTCCCAACCCGCCATCTTCGTGACCTCCGTCGCCATCTATCGCGCCCTCGAGGACGCCGGTCGCATCGCCGACCTCGCCCCACAAGCCATGGCCGGCCTCAGCCTCGGCGAATACACCGCCCTCCACCTCGCGGGCTGGATCAACTTCGACCAGGCCCTCCGCCTCGTCGCCCAGCGCGGCAGCCTCATGCAGGCCGCCGCCGAGCAAAACCCCGGCGGCATGGTCTCCATCATGGGGCTCGGCGAGCAAGAAGTCCGCGACCTCTGCCACCAGGCCGCCGACGGTCAGCCCCTCGGCCCCGCCAACTTCAACTGTCCCCAACAGATCGTAATCTCCGGCGCCAAAGAGGCTTGTGATCGCGCTGTGGCCCTCGCCGAACAGGCCGGAGCCCGCGCCGCCCCCCTCACCGTCGCCGGCGCTTTCCATTCACCCCTCATGGAACCCGCCGTCGAGGGCCTGAAAACTGCCCTTCGAAACGTCCCCATCCAGGCCGGCCGAATTGCTGTGGTGTCAAACGTCTCCGCTGACTATCATGCCGACTCCGATGGTGTCCGCGATCTGCTCTGCGAGCAGGTCGCCAGACCCGTCCGCTGGCAGGCGTCGGTACAGCGCCTGATCGCCCAGGGGTTCGATCGTTTTGTCGAGATCGGACCTGGTCGGGTGTTGACCGGCCTGATGAGAAAAATCGACCGCGCCGTCACGGCGCTGAACTTCTCCAACGCCGCGTCTCTGGAAAAGATACCTGCGTAGGGGCAAACGAACCCCACGGAGCGAACGGGACGACATCGGTCTGGGACCGACCCAAACGCACCGCAAAGGCTTGGATCAATCGCTATGGCAGACCTTGTGGATCGAGTGGCCGTCGTTACCGGCGGCTCCCGTGGCATCGGCCGAGCCATCTGCATGACCATGGCCCGCCAAGGCGCCACCGTCGTCGCCTGCGCCCGAAACGCTCAGGGCCTCGCCTCCCTCCCCGCCGAAGCCGCCGACCGCAAGCTCATCGGTAAAATCGTCCCGCGGGCCCTCGACGTCACCGACGCAGCGAGAATCGAAAAATGGATCGAGGACGTCGCCACGGACTTCGGCCGCATCGACATCCTGGTCAACAACGCCGGCATCACCGAAGACGGCCTGCTCATGAACATGACCGACCAGCAATTCGATCGCGTCCTCGCCACCAACCTCCGCGGCGTCTTCCTCATGTCCCGTGAAGCCAGCAAATACATGGTCCGCGCACGCTGGGGCAGAATCGTCAACATCACCAGCGTCTCCGGGATCATGGGAAACAGCGGCCAGGCAAACTACGCCGCCAGCAAAGCCGGCGTCATCGGCCTCACAAAAACCATCGCCAAAGAGCTCGCCCGCCGAGGCGTCACTTGCAATGCCGTCGCCCCCGGTTTCATCAAGACCGACATGACCAACGTCCTCTCGGAAAACGTCAAGGAGCAGGTTCGGCCCCTGATCCCCCTGCAACGCTTCGGCGAGCCCGAGGAAGTCGCCGCCACCGTCGCCTTTCTCGCCTCGCCCGCCGCCGGATATGTCAACGGCCAGGTCCTCGTCGTCGATGGGGGCCTGCACATGTAGGGCCGATGCACGCACGGCGCGTTTGTCGAAAACGCGTCCGAGAAGTAGTATGATGGGCCACGTCGGCCCATTTGTTGATCTTTATGGGAGATTGCCCCGGCCATCATGCCGGTTTCACAGAGCGTGAGTCTAACGAACCACGCTCGGCAAATGGGTCAAGACAGGCTGTCGCCCGGGTCTGGCGAATCACGAGGAAAAGACGCCCGCCCGAAGCGCAAGAGCAATGGAGAAAAAAGTGGTGGTAGTAATGACGGAAGAAGAAATCAAGGAAAAAGTCGTAAAGATCATCAGCGAGCAAATGGGCGTGGACAAGAGCGAGATCACCATGGAAACCTCGTTCGTCAACGACCTCAACGCCGACTCCCTCGATACCGTCGAGTTGGTCATGGAGTTTGAAGACGAGTTCGAGCTCAGCATCCCCGACGAGGACGCCGAGAAAATCCAGACCGTCGGTGCCGCGGTCTCCTTCATCGCCAAGGCCCTCGGCGAAAAGAAAGAGTGAGCACCCCCTCTCCATGATCCCGCCCCCCATGGCCAATCACCGCCGTATCGTCATCACCGGAATGGGTGTGGTCAGCCCCCTGGCCTGCTCAACCGATCTGTTCTGGCAGCGCCTCGTCTCCGGCCACAGCGGCATCGGTCCCGTCAAACGCTTCGACGCCACCGGCTTCAGCGTCCGCATCGGCGGCGAATGCCTCGACTTCAACCCCGAGCCCGTGCTTGATCGTAGAGCCGCCAAACGCCTCGACCGCTTCGCCCAAATGGCCGTCGTCGCCGCCAAACAGGCCGTCGACGCCAGCGGCCTGGACGTCGCCAACCAGAACAACCCCCGACGTTTCGGCGTCATCACCGGCGTCGGCATCGGCGGCCTCAAGGAGCTCGAAGACCAGCACCTCCGCCTCATCGAAAAGGGCCCCGGCAAGGTCTCCGCCTTCACCATCCCTAAGCTCATGGGCAATGCCGCCAGCGGAAACATCTCCATCATGTTCGGCGCCGAGGGCCCCAGCACCACCGTCGCCACGGCCTGCGCCTCCGCCACCAATGCCATGGGCGACGCGATCTATGCCCTCCGCCGAGGCGACGTGGACGTCATGATCACCGGCGGCGCAGAAGCCGCCCTCACCCCGCTCGGCATCTCCGCCTTCGCCGCCATGAAGGCCCTCTCACAGCGAAACGGCGACCCCGCCAAGGCCTCCCGCCCCTGCGACCGCGACCGAGATGGCTTCGTCATGGGAGAGGGCGCCGGCATTCTCATCTTCGAAGAGCTCCAGCACGCCGAAAAACGCGGAGCCGAGATTCTCGCCGAGGTCCTCGGCTATGGAATGAGCGCCGACGCCTACCA
>Ga0114931_10005686_pt1 | contig 15427 bp, 18 predicted proteins | sample 2SBtaG_FD_89579 | JGI IMG/M metagenome (GOLD analysis project Ga0114931, IMG submission 89579) | Deep subsurface microbial communities from Kolumbo volcano to uncover new lineages of life (NeLLi) - 2SBTROV14_V59a metaG | ecosystem: Environmental > Aquatic > Marine > Volcanic | place: Kolumbo...
AACCAGATGAGTATCAAGGCAGTGAGTAGTAGCGTGATCAGTAATGCTCGTAGATTGCTGTCCTTGTAGTATTTCATGAGCTTTTGCTCCTGTTTGTTTTTAACAGAAGATAGGAGACGACTAGACAGACTATAGCAATGAAACCAAGTAGTACTGTCATAGGGCTTTCCATGACAAATTCCACTATTTTGAGAACTACCAGAATGACGGCAACTATCAGGAGCATCCAGAGAATGAACATAAATTCACTGGTTTCTGTTTCCGTATTTTCAATATAGCCATTATTTTCATGGCGACCGGGCTGTGCTGGCGTGTGGGGGATTGTTGGCTTACGGCTAATGATTAATGAGACCGTTTCATTTGGTCCTGCCATGTTGAAAAGATCATTAATGATCTTTTCCTGTTGCCGTGTGTTTGTGCTGGATAGGTTTGTATTGCTGTTTTGTGGGACTTGTTTTGCCTGATCAGGGTTTATATCTTCCCATTCAGCATCAACAATATCGTCGTGATGTGCTGTATTTTGAGTATCGTTAGTGATGGCATAGGTGTTTAACCCATGCACAACGGCACGATTCTCGGTATTATTACCGTGCATGATTCAATTTCCTTTTAAGTTTGGATTGAATTGTGAAGTCCTGCGGGGTTGTTGGTAGCAGCCCTGCAAGGCGTTGTTTATTGGTTTACATTGATTTTCTGGTTTGTTTGAAAAGTTTCCCATGGGAAACTTTTTGGTTTTGTCTCTCCTTAATCTAGGTTTAGTATTCGTTTTAGTGCCGTTTTATAAACTTGGTTACGCTCTCTTTTTCCTACCGCTATGACCTGCACTTCTACGGTTGTATCAATAACTTGATAAATTAGTCGGTAGCCAGCTTGTTTAAGCTTTATCTTATAACCAGCATCCATTCCTGAAATCTGTGCCGATTCTACCCTTGGGTTTTCAAGTCGTTCAGCCAGTTTCTTCTTGAATGGTTCTTTTACGCCATTGTCTAGTTTGTTCCACTCTTTCCATGCAGACTCAAGGAAGCTTAACTCATAGATCACTGAGGCTAACCTTGATGCTTTTCTCTCCTTTGCGTGATTCGGCTATTGCTGATAATTCCATGTCTTCCAGTTTATCCAGAATGGCCTCCCAGTGATCAGGGCTTATGCAGTAGAACACGGGTTTATTATGGTTGAGTACACTAACAGGGAAACCTTCGGAATCATTTAAGATGCCCATCGGGTTACGTTTGAAGTCTGTAATACTGGCATAGTTATCTGCTAATACTCTATTGCTCATTGGTGTTTGCTCAATTCGATTTGTCTATCATGTAGTCTTAGTGTAGTAAAAAGCATGAAAGTTTACACTAAAAATATCACTATTATTTTAGCTATTTTTAAATGCTACAGATTCCGTGTGAAGAGTTTCCCATGGGAAACTTTTTTGTATTTAGCTAACTAGCTCGGGTGTTTGCTTAGTCAGGATTATTGGATGTAGTGTTTGATGAGCATTTCAATAGCCTTTAGTTTCGACTATTCTGGATAGCTGGGTTTGAAGTTGTTGGTTGCTATCAGTCGAGAGTTTAGTTTTTTGGATAGATGAGATTCCATTGTAAATTTATCTCCTATTTATACTATAGGAGATTATTGTTGCATCTTCTTAATGCTACAGATTCCGTGCAATATTTTTTGCAGTTCTCCGACTAGGCTTTTCGCTTCAATCAAAAAAACTGTATGACAATCAGTCTAAACAGCCTGTCAGTATTCCTACGTCATTCTGTCATGCTGAAGACGTGATAAGTCATCCAAGCTTGTTGATTTACACTGCAATCCTTACCGCCTTCGCTCCTATCGTCACTACGCACTTCGTTTGTCTCCAAAACAGATGTTCGTGGCTCACAACTGTTTTTCCGCACTGCGTTTGGCAGGTATTGAAGCTAGATCTGCTAATGCAGAACTGGCTCTGTGATATTCCCCCTTCTTTGTTTATCTCATCATTTCACGTCTCTGAATCCTAAAGCTTGCTTTGACTTGCCATCAAGGACTACTCGCTACGCTGTGTTCCTCCTTGACAGCAAGCAACAAGCTTTTTCTTGGATTCGACGCGAAGTGATGGGATAAAAAATAGAATTATTGTGGCTTCATGCAAGCAAAGAGCATAAGGAATCACGCTGTGATCCATTTTTGTTGAGAGGAATGGTTCCCTTCCTCTCTTGATTGCATCAATTCACTCCTTCCCGACGCTAGCAACAGGATAAATTGACAAGATAGGCAAGAATTATTTGTTTTTTATTGGTAATTATAGATACACAAAAGGTTGTTTTATAGGTTGACAATAGTACGGTATCTGTACTATAATTCTAAGCATGAACTGGTTACACCACTAACCGTTTTTTAATACAACCGAGATAAAAAACATGAAAATAAAGAAGAGTGTTTATTCTGAAATTACAGAAAGTATTTTAACTGCATTGAAAGAGGGGGTACGTCCTTGGGAGCAGTGTTATAAGACCTCATTACCATTACGGGCTAATGGAATACCATATAAGGGTATTAACTGGTTACTCCTGACGGTTGAGGCTGAAATGAAAGGGTATCAGTCACCCTATTGGATGACATTTAAACAGGCTAAGGATAAAGGGGGAAATGTTCGTCTAGGTGAAAAAAGTACGTTAATTGCATTTTTTACGACAATCGAGAAGGAAGATCAGAATAATCCAGATAAAAAAATAACAATCCCTGTTCCCAGAACTTACAGAGTATTCAATCTTGATCAGATTGAGGGGATCAGTATGGATAATCTGGAGGATGCCATTGAACCATTGCCAGAAGCTGAAAGCTTCTTTAATAAGCTTCCTGCAAACATCATTTCCACTCAAGATACACCCGCTTATATACCTTCTAAAGATACGATCAGAATGCCAGCAATCAAGCGATTTTCCAGTGCTGAACAATATTATGCAACGCTAGGGCATGAATATATTCACTGGACGGGGCATAAATCACGCTTGGAGCGTAAAGCTGAAAAATCAAAGGCTGGATATGCTTTTGAGGAGTTAGTAGCAGAGTTGGGAGCTGCATTTTTATTGCCTCAGATGGGCTTAGAACCACTAATTAATGATGAACATGCCCCCTATATTGATGGTTTTATTAAAGTGCTTGAGGAGGATGAAAAGGCATTATTTAAAGCAGCATCAAGAGCACAAAAGGCAGCTGAATATTTAATAGAAATTGTTGAAAATCATGAAGAAGAAAAACTTGCAGCATAGTTTATAAATTCTGATAGCTCCATTCTGGAGCTATTATTTTTAAATTACTGGTTACACCACTAGCCAGAATTCAATTATCAATGAGGTAAAAACATGAATACAGTGAATGAAAGTATTGTTGAATCGATTATTCCAGAAGACCAAAGGCTAGAACAATTACCAAAGCAATTTGGTCAGCGTTTTTTATTGGTTGAAAATGCCGTTTATCAGTTTATGGAACAACTTTGTGAACAATACAATGGAGGATATTGGGAGTTTTATAGTCTATCAAATGGTGGCTTTTTTATGGCTCCTGTCATGGGGAATACTGTAAAAATAGCATGGGCTGAAAATTACTTTGAAGGTACGGTAACGGCAAATGCTGCGGGAATTATTGCTTGTCTGTTTGCTTATTCATATGCAGCCATGAAAGGCTCTGAACAGGCAGCAGAAATGTTTCACAAATTGCGTGACTATATACATCATCATGAGGAGCGAGATTTGATATTTAAGGTGGTAGATTAAGCTTAACTAGGTGGGTCAACATGTACCGCCTATAGTCTCAAGGAGGTATGATATGGGATATCAGATATATAGCCTTAATAGCGTTCTTTACTTTCTTTACCAAGCACGATCAAGGCGGTCACAGCTTACTAAAGTTGTTTTCTATAAAATTAATTTTGGAAAAGGGAGGTGTTGCATTATTTTGTATGAGCCAGACTCTTATCATAATGTGCAGCATCTTTCTTTTTATGCCCTTAGCACTGGCTGGAATAAAGTGACGGAAACAGGTTTTAAATCATTGTTCATACAGTTCAGCAATATCAGAGGTGGAAAAACGCCAAGTTTTCAGGAAATGGAGAGCTACTGGAAGGCTTATTGTAATGAGTTAGGTTTAGTGGTGGGTGATGAAAGCAATCAGATGGGGTTGTTTTAATAGGACAGAACCGCTATTGCGGTTCTGCTCTACAGCATGGGCAATGCACCACCATCACCGTATACCTAGCTAACTATCCAAACATGAAAATTGAGGGATGGCAGCTTAGAAGAATTATATCAAACTGCCAGCTTTAAATCAGTGTCGGCATTGAAAGGAATGATTCAGTACCTGAATCATCATTACTTATGGGGTGGCAGTATCAAGGATTGTTGCTATACTGGAAGAGCGGTACAGGCTGAGGAGCCGATGACCGCCCAGGGTGATGTTTTTACATCACGAAAGGGTGTCTTAGGACACCCTTTATTTTTTGTATGAGAACTTATTATGTTGTCAGTGATATAAATAAGAAAATTTAAGGTCTCTGATTTTTCTTCATCCTCTTCAAATGAGAAAGCACCATAAAGCTCCTGACTTAATATAGTGAAGCCAATTACAGGATCTTCACTACAGTTGGCCATTCCCCAGAGTGTGCATAGCTTTTGTTCCCACGGGGTAATATTTGTTGCTTGAGTCATGTTTTATCTCTAGGTTGGTATTTAGAGCCAGAATTTGTAGCATTAAGGAATCATTGCACTTCAAGAGGTAGTTCTACCTGATCTGAAATCTTAATATTAAATTTAAGAGCAACAACCGCACGTTTTTCACGTACTGGAACCCAAGTCACTGCTAAATCAGTATGTAGATTTACCTGATCAACAGATGGTTGTATTACTCGTGCCTTGAGGTTGGAAAAGCGGGTGTATGCACCGTTTAACTGTAGCATTTCTCTAAGCTCTAATAAATCCACAGTAATTGCTTTTTTCAGGTTTGCATATTGTTTCAGGTATTCATAGAAACGGATACAATAAGAGCTAGAGAGCTTTGATATATAGCGTAACTCATAGGTAGTGAAGCGTTTTGTTAACAAGGTTAAGAGAGGGACTATTTCAGGGGAAAAATTTACTGTAACTCGCCCAGTGCCTTTATGGTAGGTAGCCATACTCACCCAACGAATTTTTTCTATACGACCATCATCAAAACGAGTTTTAACTTCTCTATTCCAAAGCTTATCAGTCGCCTCCTCTAAAGCTTCATAAGCGTGTCTAGTATCAATACCATAGGCATTAGCAAACTCAGAAGCTCGTATATCTCTAACACGTCGCATAGGCTTTCTAGAGTCTATTTGAGCGATACAAAATAGAACTAAACGCTGCTCGTTTAATGTAAGGGCATAACCCGCTTGTATCAGCTCATTGGACTTGGTTACTTTCCAGTTTGTTAGCTCTTGATCCATTATTACCTTAATGCTACATCATTAGACTATTTGTAGCATAAACACTAGATAAGTCAAACTAAGTTTTATCAGTGGATAAACTGTGGAGTATGCAGAATCTGTAGCATTAAGAGCCGAAATCTGTAGCAGCCAACCAGAATCTGTAGCATATCATCGTAATCTGTAGCATTAAGAGCCGAAATCTGTAGCACTCAACTACAATATCATATTGATTTTATTATATTTTTAGCGATCTTAAACAATAAACAAGAAAAACAAGAGTAAAAAATAAAACAGGGAAGTGGTTTACACCAAAATCTGTGGATAAATAAAAGTATAATTAAATTTCAAAATCATCGGTGCTACGCACACCTAACCCTTCGCTACGCTTCGCCATGTCTACGACATCCTATTAAGGAATTCGCTACGCTCATATATATTAACCGGTGCAAACTCAAAAGCTTCACAGAAAAAACAAAGCCTATACAATACCTAGACACTTAAATAAGGAATTCGCTACGCTCATAATTAAATTTCATTGGGGCTCTGCCCCAAACCCCGAGGTATTTAATCCCAGAGTGATGTACATAAAGCGAGTTTTCCAGATTCTCATACATAGGATTTATAATGGCTCTTTTTGATTCTTGGTTGGAACTTCACAATAACTCGATTACTTGTGCATTAACTCATATAAACAAAGAATTAGGCACATCCTACCAACATGGAAGATTTAACCAATGGAGAAAAGGAACACATTTACCTTCTGCTGAAGCATTACATTTAATACACAACGAAACACTCCGTTATGTACTAAATAAATTTGAGAAAGATGAAACGATACAATCACTTATCTTTAATCATATGAGCTTACCTGATAATAAAAAAAGCTAAATACTACATTTTCCGTGCATCTATTTTACCTAAGAAGGGATAAAATCATCTATTAATGGATAATAAAAATAAAAAGTTTCCCATGGGAAACTTATAAAAGGTTGTTTATTTGATTGTTATAGTACTAATTCTGTACTACAATAGGCTTATTAAGCAGTTATTCACTAAATAGGTTGTTTAAAAAGTTGACTAGTTTCTTGCTAGAGTCACTAATTGAGGTAAATGTATGGGAAAAATAATAACAGTCGCCATCCACAAAGGAGGTACTGGTAAAACAACCATAGTTTCACATTTAGCCTTAAATGCACGTCTAAAAAACCTTTCTGTACTCATTGTTGATATGGATGCACAAGGAAATATCAGTGCATTTTTCAATATTGATGCTGCAAATAAAGGATCTTCCGATTTATTCATTAAAGAAAAGAAACCTGAAATACAGCATATTGAGAAATCAGATATTGATTTACTTCCTGCAGATGAAGGTTTATTTGGAATTGAGCGTATTCCTTTTTCGGAAACACAGACCTTTAGAAAAAACTTAAGGGAAATAGCTGCAAACTATGATCTTGTTGTCATTGATACACCTCCTACAATGGGGTTTGCAATGTTGGCACCATTAATCGCATCTGATTTTGTTATCTCACCTGTTATTCCTGATGCCTACAGTATTAGAGGAATTCGTTCTTTATTCTCAAAAATTAAAGCTGTTAAATCCAAGCAAAATCCATCACTAAAGTTCCTAGGTTTAATCATTAACCGTTGGAACAGTCGAAACAAACAACAATGTGAAATGGTAAAAAAATACCAGGTATCCCTGAAAGGAAACATTATTGCACAACCTTTGGGTGACAGATCAGCAATAGCAAATGCAGCTTATGAAAGTAAGGCTGTTTGGGATAAAGCAAAAAGTGGAGCTGCACGAATAGCAGCAAAAGAAATGCAAAATGTCATGCAAGAAATAATGGAAAAAATGGGAGTGTAACTATGGATATGGGATTTGATTCACTAGCAGCAGAACTAGAATCTGAAAGTACAGGCGGAAGTGCTCAACTACAAATATGTAATATTTCCCGTGACCCTGAACAACCACGTACAGAATTCGATGAAGATAAATTACAACGCTTAGCGGACTCAATTAATGCTCAAGGTGTAATACAACCTATTGTTGTTAGACAGGATGAATCGAGTTTAGATCGATACATTATTATTGCAGGGGAAAGGCGTTGGAGAGCTGCACAGATAGTAGGTTTGGAAACCATACCGGGTATTATTAAAGAAGCAAATAACACGGAAATTGTAGCATCTCAGATTATTGAAAATATTGATCGTGAAGGATTTACCTTACTTGATGAAGTAAAAGCCGTTTTACGGATGTGTGAGATATGTGGCAATGCAAGTAAGGCCGCTGATGCACTTGGCAAACCAAAATCATGGATTTCAAAACGTGTAGCTATTGGTAAGGGAGGAGAAATATTAGAATCTTTCATTTGTGAAGGCTACTCAACAGACGTGCAAAGTAACTACCAGTTAGCCCGACTACTAAAGAAATTTCCAGAGGAAGGAAGCCAGTTTATTAATAACTGGATAAAGTATCCAAATACGCGGGAGAATTTACGAAACAAGGTTATAGAATTAATCAGCAATTTAGAAAATCCACCTGTGGTTCCTCCCTCTCCCAAGGTTGATAAAGTACAGCCAGAAAATCTAAATGCTACAGATTCCGAGCAAGTAGAACCTGAAATACAAGTTCATTCTGAGCCAGAAAATAATGAGCCTGTTGTTTCAAATAAACCAACTATTACCAGCAGTCAGCCTGATGTTACTGAGGCAAAAGAAGCTGAAATATCACCTGTAAAAAAAGCAGAAGACCTTGAAGAAGTGAGTTCCTATGAAATTCAGGGTGAAGACATTGTTTTAATCACTAATGGACATCGCTTTAAGGTTAATGAGGCACTAATCCGAGTAATCAATGATGAACTTTAGGCTATCAGAAAATGATTTTAATCAGGCTATTGACCTGATACATATCGGGGATCGTCCCAAGTTAGCTGCAAAAAAAGTATTGGTGGAAGGCTTATCTTTAGGGCAAGTGAGTAAACAACTTGATATATCCAGAGAAGCCGTAAGAAAGTCAGCATTACGTGTAAAAAATGTCTGGATTGATGCAAATGGAAATATAATTGGAGCTGTGAAACGAGCAGCAACAGGGATGCTAAAAGAAGAAATGAAAAATATCGGTATCCCTGATGATTGGGAACCTGTTGTTGTTTATCTGCCAAAAAATATGGCGAAAACGATTAAAAATCTTGAAAATGATAAGTTGGAAGGATTGGAAAAAGCGGCAAGCTAAACTTTCCTGTACGCATAAAAAATGGATAAAAAACAGTACAACAATATACTTTTCACAGGGGAAAATCAGGAACAATACGTTCGTCTTTTATCTGGGAAACCACTGGAAGTTTTGCACAATAATCATATTAAAGGATTGGTTTTCTCAGAAGGGCAGATATTCAGTTATGTTGTTAGCAAGGCTCATAAAGTTAGTGCATGGATTGTAAAAAATAACATCGCTCATCATGATTTTCCATATCTTGAAAAACCTGCATTACTCCTGCTTGAAGTTACAGGGAAATTACGGGTAAAGCGTTTAATTGAAACAATTCGGCATGTTGAAAATAGTGGATTGTCCTTGTCTGATTTTAGTCTTGATACTTTCATACAGCTAGATTCTTTACTTGCAGGAAAAATTTATAAAAAGGAGTGGGTCATTGAAAAAGTTTCACATGGGAAACTTTAGGAAGTTTTTCATTATTGTAGTAATACTTTTTGCAATTGCAGCGAGCTATTTTTCTTTAGGTTTACAAAAGCCCCTCGTTATTTGGAATACAACAAGCAGTTTACCCAAAGGATTTTATAAGATAGAAGATGGTTATACTTACGGTGACATTATTTCCTTTGATATTCCAGAAAATTTCTATGAAATTGTAAAAGAACGACAATGGATACCACTTTATGACCGCCTTCTAAAACGCATCGTTGGAATGGAAGGTGATGAAATCTGTATTCAGAATACAACGATATTTTTCAATAACAAGCACTTCGGTAAAACCAGTTTAACAGACTCAAAGAATCGTCCAATGCCACAACTTGAAGGCTGTCATATTGTAGAAAAAGGCTATGTTTGGGTGATGCTGAAAGATAATCCGCTGTCACTTGACTCTCGTTACTATGGGCAAGTATCAGAGCAAATAATCTATGGAAAAGCCGTGCCTATTTTTCAATATTAATGCAGCAATACTGCATTTTAATTACAAAATAAATTGTAATTTTACTGCACTAATTTCTGAAGTTTACATGCACGCAATCTATAGTATTAACTAAATAATTCTAATAAGAACAATGAAGTAGGGTATTTCAATATAGGATATGAGATAGAACATCATCCTGATGTAAATACCTTGGGGTTTGGGGCAAAGCCCCAATAAAAAAATCTGAGCGTAGCGAAACGCATTCATAATGATTATTGAACCATTAATCCTGAATCGCGTTTGTGGGCTGGGATATGTAGTGCAAGATAAAGACGCTGTATCAAAGACTCTTCAAGTCTTTGATTTACAACTATAATTCTTTGTATAACGGTGTATACGCTTGTATTAGAGTGTATATAAGTCTTTGTATTATATAATAAAATCACTGTACAGGACGTACAAATGCCTAAAAAATCAGGTTTTGATGATTTACCGCTTAGTATTCGATTAAATCCAAAGCGACAGAAAGACCAAGTTGCATCATTACGAAAAGTTAGATTATCAAACGCTAAATCAAATCGTGGTAGTGCAAAAAACAGAGGTCCAATACGTGGAGCCTCTGCACCTGCAACACGCTCAAAGAATCCATTGCTTTCACGTCGAGTTACTGTAAAAGCCAGAGTGGTTAAAATGACAAGTTATGGAGTCGGTGCAGCTAAATTGCATCTTCGTTATCTGGATCGTGAAGGCACAGAAAAGGATCAAAAGAAAGAAGGATTTTATGATCAGGAACGTTCCGAAATTTCAAGAAAAGATATTAATGCAATAAAGGAAGGTGAGCCTCATCAGTTTAGATTTATTGTTTCCCCAGAAGATGCAGAGCGACTGAATTTAACAGAATATACAAAGTCTTTAATGTCACAAATGGAAAGTGACTTAGGTCGAGAGCTGGATTGGAAAGCTATCAACCATTACAACACAGATAATCCTCACACGCATGTTGTTGTGCATGGTCTCGATAAAAAAGGTAAAGAGTTATTTATAGACAAGGAATATATTTCCAATGGATTACGTAATCGTGCCTCTGAATTAGTAACGCAAGAATTAGGGCATAGGATGGAGCATGAGATTAAAACATCCTTACAAAAAGAAATTAAAACCAAAGCACTGACTCGTATTGACTATCAACTAATAGATAAAGCAGTTGATCAGAAAATTGAATTAAAACCTTACGGTGATACGCCAGCAGTCAGGTTACAACGCTCAACAATGATAGGTCGTCTAACCGAACTAGAGCGAATGGGATTAGCAGAAAAGCTAGGTTCAAACCAATGGAGGTTGCATGATAACTTAAAGCAGAAACTCAATAGCTTGAATTATTATTCTGAAGCTGTAAGCAGATTGCAGGCGGCAGAAAAAAATCTTGCTACTCCTGCCAATGATCATCTTGTTTATGATGTTCAATCAGAGGAAAAACTGGATGGTATCGTTGTAGATCGAGGCATACGTAATGAAATGTCAGACAAGGGCTACTTCATTGTAGGTGATCGACAAGGAGCCTTAAATTATATTGAAGTGGGTTCGCTTAATCAGTATGAAAATATACCGATAAACTCAATTGTCAGTGTGCAGGTTGAATCGCAATCCTGGGTCAGAAAATCTGATCGTAATATCAGTGATTATGCTCAATCACATGCAGGAAAACTCAAGCCGAAAAGCTTTGGAGAATGGGCGGTTTCTCATGGAAAAGTTTCCCATGGGAAACTTTCTGATTTTATCAATACACATGAAAAACGATTACAAACTTTAAAACGATATGACCTAGTACAAAAAGCAGGAGAAAACTGGGAAATTCCTAATAACTTAATTGACCAATTAGAGCAGAAATCAGCTAATCCTAGAGCAGCTATCAAGCTACAACATTCATTACGACTAGATGAGCAAGTTAGCTATAAAGGTCGTACCTATCTTGATAATCATTACCATGAATTTTTTGATAATAAAAATCCCGATGGCATTTCAATAAAACTAAATAACTCGGCTCGATTACGTGCCCAATGGTTACAAAAGCAAGGTCTAGAAGCTGGAACACAAACATCAAGAAACGTATTGGATAGCCTAGAACGAAATACTTTAGCCGATGCTATTCATAATAAAACAGGTCTCTCTTTTAAATCATTATCAAAGAATGAATCATTCGAGGGTGAAGCGGTTGGCGTTGTTGCTACAAAATCCGTGCGTCGTTATATCGTGATTGCCAATGAGAAAGAATTCTCAATGGTTCCTTGGAAAAGCCCTTATTCCCCTGAAAAAGGTCAACCAATGGCAATTGGAATTAACCAGCAAGGCAGAACGTGGACTAAACAAATACAACGAGGACTTGAACGATGAGTCAGATGCGAGGCACTACAATTTTATGGGGGCAATTTCTAGCTGCATTGATTGGTGCGATGCTTACTTTGCAAGCCGCAACGCAGTATGTTGCTTATCAATTAGCCTATCAGCCAGAGCTAGGTAATCCTGCATACACTGTGTTTGGCTTTCCCGTTTATTGGCCCTGGAAATATTGGGAATGGCTGTATTATTTTGATTACTACGCCAAGCCTGTTTTTTTCCAAGGATCATTATTTATTTACGGTGGAGTATTCCTGATATTTTTAACCATCGTCTTCATGTCTTTAATCCGTGCTCGACGACAAAAAGATTCTGATACCTATGGTTCTGCACGCTGGGCAACTGAAAAGGATCTCGAAAAAGCCAAAGTATTATCTACGGATGGAATTGTTTTGGCTCAGACTCATGATAGAAAAAAACAACTGCTAAGACATGCAGGTTCTGAACATTGTTTTGTTTTCGCCCCTACCCGTAGCGGCAAAGGTGTCGGTATTGTAATTCCTACACTTTTAAGCTGGAGAGCATCGGTCATTGTCTATGATATGAAGCGTGAAAACTGGGACATAACGGCAGGATGGCGTAGTCAGTTTTCTCATGTTTTACGCTTTGAACCAACTGCTACACATTCCGTGCGGTTTAACCCTCTTCTGGAAGTACGCAAAGGCGACAATGAAGTCAGAGATGTTCAGAATATTGCAGATATTCTGGTTGACCCCGATGGTAGTAAAGATCATATGGATCATTGGGAAAAGACAGGACATTCTTTATTAGTTGGTGCTATTTTGCATGTGCTTTATGCAGAAGAAGATAAAAGCCTTACAGGTGTTGCAAACTTTCTTTCTGATCCTAAACGATCATTCTCCAAGACTTTAAACTATATGCTTCGCTGTAAGCATGTAGCAGGTAAAACTCACCCTGTTGTAGCTTCGGCAGCACGTGAACTACTTAATAAAAGTGAGAATGAATTATCAGGCGTTTTGTCCACTGCAATGAGTTTTTTAGGCTTGTATCGTGACCCGATTATTTCACGTAATACCTCGGTTAGTGACTTTACTATTTCAGACATAATGAACGCAGAGCATCCTGTTAGTCTGTATATGGTTATACCACCTAGTGATGCAGATAGAACCAAGCCATTGGTACGTTTAATCCTAAATCAAATGGGGAGACGTTTAACGGAAAGCATGGGGGAAGAAGGCAAACCACACAAACATGATTTGCTGATGCTGCTCGATGAATTTCCTACATTGGGACGATTGACATTCTTTGAAACAGAACTGGCATACATGGCGGGATATGGAATTCGTGCCTTGTTAATTGCTCAGTCATTGAACCAGATTGAAAAAGCCTATGGTGCTAATAACTCCATTCTGGATAACAGTCATTTACGGATTACCTACGGAACATTAGATGATCGTACTGCAAAACGTATATCTGAAATGCTGGGAACAGCAACAGAAAGTAAACGGCAAACCAACTATGCAGGACATCGTTTAGCTCCTTGGCTAGGACATGTCATGGTAAGTGAGCAGGAATCAGCAAGACCACTATTAACTCCTGGGGAAGTGCTGCAATTTCCTGAAAATGAAGCCCTAGTTATGGTTGGTGGTAATCCACCCTATAGAGGTTTGAAGGTTAAATATTATCAAGATAAGCGTTTTATGGATCGTGTAAAACTATCAAGACCTGATTCAAATGATCTACAAACCAAAGAATTAGTGGGACTTGGTTCAAGCAGTGCCTGGTTATCATTGGGTGAAATTTATGTTGAGCCAGAAGGGGAAGAAAATTCACATAATCCTGCTAATGGCAGTCTGGATTTTATGGGAGGTGTATTACTTGATGGAGAGGTTGATAAAAATCCAGAAAGAGGCATTCAGCGAGACTCAATACAGCCTGAAAATACACAGCCGAAATCTGTAGCAGTTGATGAACAAGAGATAGATAAAAAAGAATTGCTAGATCAAGAGCAGCAAGCTACACGTAACAAACAAATGGATCGGCAAAGGACAATAGAGCTATCCCGTTCTGATAGTGGGGGAGGAATGCCATTATGAGCAAAGCAACAGCGGTGCTACACGTACACCTTCAAAAAGAGACAAAGAAAAAACTGGTTGCCTATGCTGCTGCAAAAGATCAATCACAAGGCAGTATTGTTGAAGCCGCATTAAGAGATTATCTAGATGACACTTTACAGGCTGATCTTATATTACGTGAACTTGGTAGACTCAGAAGGGGAGTAGGACGACTTGAAAGAAATATGGATGTCCTCGATGCTGGGTTATCAGGTTATGTACAAATGTGGTTAGCCTACAAGCCACCGATGCAGCAAGATCAAAAAGCCCATGCTCAAGCAATGGCAGCAGATCGCTTTGATCAATTTATTACATTCATCCAAAAGCAGCTAGAACAACAGCGGACTTTTATTGGCAGTGTGTCAGATGATGATCTACTAAAGAATGAAGATATAAGAGCACTACTTGATATGGAATATGGTGATAATAATGAGTGAAGCAGCCAGAAGACGTTTTGATATGCTGAAAACAGCATTAGGCTCTATTTCAGAATATCTTGATTCGGAAACCATTACAGAAGTGATGCTGAATCCCAATGGCACAATTTGGGTTAATGAAATAGGTAAGGGGATGTATAAAACAGATATTACCCTAAACAATGATGCAGCAGATCGAATTATCAGATTAATTGCTACAGCTGCAGGAATGGAGATTACCCAGAGTGACCCCAGCCTAGCGGCTAAGCTTCCTCACTGGGGAGCAAGAGTACAAGCATCGATACCTCCTTATAGCGTAGATGGTCCAACATTCAATTTTAGAATGCCAGCGAGAAAAATTTATACATTAGATGAGTATGTTGAATCAGAAATTATGACTCAAGCACAAGCTAATATTCTAAAGCAAGCTATCAAGAATAAAGAAAACATATTGGTATCAGGTGGAACAGGATCAGGAAAAACAACACTTACTAATGCACTGCTTAATGAAATAGCAGGCTCAAATGATCGTGTAATTATGATTGAGGATAATCTGGAGCTGCAATGTCCTGTAGAGAATCTGGTTAGAAAGTTGGTAAACCCTCCAGAGCTAACACTAAGTAAAGCGATTTTTGATTCCTTACGTGAGTATCCAACACGGATAATTGTAGGAGAAGTTAGAGACCGTAGTGCCTATGATCTAATTTCAATTTGGAATACAGGACATCCGGGAAATATTTGTACTTTACACGCGGATAGTGCAGAGGATAGTTTGGAACGACTAAATCGACTGGCTCAACAGGAGCAACCACATTTTGATTTTAAGAATGAGATTGGGAAGGCTGTTGGGGCTTGTGTTCATTTAAAAGAAGATGCCCTATGCCTACCAGGTCGTAGGGTTACAAAAGTAATTGAGGTTAATTAGAACCTGTAGTTTTACATACTCTATGTTGCTTTGAGCCTGTAAAAAGGAGCCTGTAAAAA
>Ga0114931_10005687_pt1 | contig 15425 bp, 11 predicted proteins | sample 2SBtaG_FD_89579 | JGI IMG/M metagenome (GOLD analysis project Ga0114931, IMG submission 89579) | Deep subsurface microbial communities from Kolumbo volcano to uncover new lineages of life (NeLLi) - 2SBTROV14_V59a metaG | ecosystem: Environmental > Aquatic > Marine > Volcanic | place: Kolumbo...
CCTGGCGGGGGGCCGACAATCCAGCCGCCCGAGATCGAGATTGTCCACCGACGGGACCGACGGCACCGACTCGGGGGGAAGTCCGCGGCCCTTGCAGGGTCACCAAGCGCTGGCCGTGGCAGCTTTCGCCGGATAGGCTACCCTAGTCGGCAGCCCAGACTCGGATGCCGCCACATTCGAACCGGAGCCGCACATGCCTACGACCCCTTCGGACGCCCCGGATATCCACTACAACCGCGTCAGCCACGCCTGGCGCCACCTGATGGGCAAAAGCTTCCACTACGGCTACTTTGACACCGCCGACCAGGAGCTCGACGCTGCGACCCGGGCTATGACACGGCGAATGGCTGAGCGCGGCCAACTCCGACGGGGCGAGTGCGTGCTGGACATCGGCTGCGGCATCGGCGAGCCTGCGCGCTTTCTTGCGCAATCAATCGGTTGCCGGGTAACCGGAATTTCGACCAGCGCGACCGGGGTCGCGCTGGCCGAAGAGGAGTCGGCTGCGGCAGGGGTGGCGGATCTCGTCACCTTCGAGGTCCGCGACGGAATGGCTAACGGTTTTCCAGATGAACATTTCGACCGCGTCTGGGCCATGGAGTCCTCCCACCTCATGCACGACAAGCCAGCGATGATCAGAGAGGCCGCTCGGGTTCTCGTGCCGGGTGGCAAACTCGTTCTCTGTGACATCATCGTTCAGCGAGACTTGCCGATTCGAGACGTCGTACACCGCGCCCACGATTTCGACCTGCTGAGGCGGGTCTTCGGGCGCGCGAAAATGGAAACTCTGCTTACCTATTGCACCTGGCTCGCGGAGGCGGGTCTTGGCAACATCCAGGCCGAGGATATCAGCCAGCGCACACGACCTACCCTCGACCGCTGGCAGGCGAACGCAATTCGTTTTCGCGAGCAGGTCATCGCCTTGATCGATGTGCCGGGCTGGACAGATTTCACGGACTCCTGCGACGTCCTTCGCACCATGTGGGATGAGGCGATTCTCGGCTACGGTCTGATCACGGCCGAAAAGCGGCTCTGAGGTTTGCCAAACTGGGCGGAACGCGAAAGGAAAACACACCAATGGACCACCCCGACAAAACTGCCCGCGTCGCGCTGAAGGCGCTCTACGCCGTCATTGACGAGTTGAACCTCGACCTGGCCCCGGACAAGCAGCTCGCCAAGGCACCGGAAACACACCTTTTCGGCGGCGATGACGGCCTCGAGTCGATCGATCTGGTCCGTTTGATCGTTCTGTACGAAATCAATCTCGCAGACGCCACCGACTGCAATATCAGTATCAGTGACGACCGGGCTATGTCTGACACTCGCAGTCACTTCAACACCGTGGGCGGCTTGGCCGAGTACGCGACGGAGCTCATCGCGGAAGAGCGCGATGATAGCTGAGCCGCGCGCCATGCTCGTCACCGGCGCCCGCAAAGGGATTGGGCGGTTCTTGGTCGAGTACTACACCGACAGGGGCTACCGGGTGGCCGGCTGCAGCAGGAAGCCATCTGATTTCGAGCACCCGAACTACCGCCATTACGAGGCAGACGTATGCGACGAACGGGCAATGACCAGGCTCTTCGGCAAGCTGCGCAACGATCTCGGCGGCCTCGACATTCTGATCAACAACGCCGGCGTAGCCTCCATGAACCACTTCATCCTCACTCCGACCGCCACCGTGCGGCGGATCATGGAGACCAACGTGCTCGGTACGTTCACCTGCTGCCGTGAGGCGGTCAAACTGATTACCGCCGGCAAGCGGCCCGGGAGAATCGTCAATATGTCGACCGTCGCGACGCCGCTCAACCTCGAGGGCGAAGCCGCGTACGCCGCGTCCAAAGCGGCCGTCGTGAGCCTGACCAAAATCCTCGCGCGCGAGGTCGCCGACCTCGGAATTACAGTCAATGCAGTCGGGCCGGCCCCAGTCGAGACCGATCTGATCCGCTCGGTCGCAACCGAGAAAATGGAGGCACTACTCGACCGACACCCGATCCGGCGCTACGGCACATTCGAAGACGTAGTCAACGTGATCGATTTCTTTCTCCGGCCCGAAAGCAATGGCGTAACCGCACAGGTAATCTACCTCGGGGGAGTTTAGACGGAGACTCGCTTCGCTCGCAGGCTCGGGCAAAGGCGAGGCTCGGGCTGAGGAGGGTGGTCGCTGCGCGACGATAGTCGACGATTTGTCATTGAGCCAAAACGGTTTCGCAACGAGTCGACAGTACATCACGAACAGAAGGGACGACATCGGATCATGTCGATGCATATCGACTTCCTACGCGAAGTATTCCGCGAGAACCGCGCTGCCGCGTCCTTCGTATTCCAGGATACGGTCTACTCCTACGACTGGCTTCTCCGGCGCATCGACGAGGACCGAGAATACCTGACGCAGAGCCGCCTACCTCCGGGTTCCGTCGTCATGCTGCACGCCGACTTCTCGCCCCACGCGATGGCCACCATGCTCTGTCTGATGGAGCGAGGCGACATCATCGTCCCGGTCGCTCCGGACTCGGAGCACAGCGCGGACCCATACGCCGAAATTGCGGCGGTGGATTTCGATCTGCGACGCTCCGGCGACAAGTGGCACGTCCAGCCGAGGACGAGCCACATCAAGCATCCACTGCTGAGTGCGCTCACAGACACCGGCCACCCCGGACTCGTACTCTTCTCCTCGGGGACGACCGGCGAACCCAAAGGAGTGCTACACGATCTGACCCGTCTACTCCGCAAGTACCGAACTCGACGCCATTGCCATCGAACCCTGGCGTTCTTGCTCTTCGATCACATCGGCGGCATCGACACGGCCCTCTACAGTCTGGCCAACGGGAGCTGCCTGGTTCTTGCAGAAGACCGATCACCCGACCGGGTGTGCCAGGCGATCGAGCGACACCGGGTTGCGGTGCTTCCGGCGGCGCCGACGTTCCTGAACCTGCTAGCCATCAGCGGTGCATGGCAACGCTACGACCTTTCGTCACTCGAGATCGTCACCTACGGGGCCGAGATGATGCCCGAGAGCACGCTGCGCCGGTGCCGGGAGATGTTTCCGGGGGTAGCGCTGATGCAGAAGTACGGCACCTCCGAGGTCGGCACCCTCCGCTCGAAGTCGCGTTCTTCCGATTCGCTTTGGGTGAAGCTCGGAGGCGAGGGCTACCGAACCCGGATCGTCGACGGCAAGCTCGAGATCAAGGCCGAGTCCAGCATGCTGGGCTACCTGAACGCCGAGAGCCCGTTCACCCCCGACGGCTGGTTCAAGACGGGTGACCTGGTGGAGGTCGACGGAGAGTTCATCCGCTTCCTCGGACGCGACTCCGACGTCATCAACGTGGGGGGCCGGAAAGTCAATCCAGCAGAAGTCGAGAGCCTCATCGCGGGACTGGCCAACATCAAAGACGTCGTAGTCTTTGGCAAACCCAATCCGCTGATGGGCCAAGTGGTGCACGCCATCGTGCGCACCATCGACGACGAGGATGCCGGGCAACTCCAACGACGCGTGCGGGCAGCCTGCAGCGAAGCACTCGACAAGCACAAAGTACCCATGACCGTTGAGATCACGGACCGCCCGCTCAGTAGCGAACGCTTCAAGCAACTGCGCCGCGAGCCGTCGCGCCGCTGACCCCGGCGACGATTACGGACCGAGCAGGGCTCCAAAGAATCGCGCTGTGTGCCCGATGCTCGCGAACGAGAGGATATTGATCGCACAGAAGGCCGTCAGGGTAATGAGTGTGCTTGCCGCGTATGCGGTTCGACTCTGTCTCCACCATCCCACCAACCCGGCCGGCAGAGTCCGGCCGAATTCACGCGCGTAGGTACTGGTCCACGCCAGGGCGACTCCGTGCAAAACTCCCCAGGCTAGAAACGGCGCCGTCACATCGTGCCAGATTCCGCACACGGCCATCGTCACGATCTGGCCGGTCAGTGCGGCGGGGCGATGCCACGCGCTGCCGCGCTTCATGAGCACCCGCGCATAGGGCGTGAAAATGTAGATCCTCAACCACCCTGTCAGAGTCATATGCCAGCGCTGCCACAACGCCACGATGTTTCGCTGCGTCAAGGGACGATCGAAGTTCTCCTGAATCTCGTAGCCGTAAAGTGCCGATAGGCCGATCGCAATATCGCTGTAGCCGGCGAAATCGAAGTAGACACGAAGCGACAGCGCGTACATGGCGAGCAGCAGCACGGGACGTGAACTCGCCGCCGGGTCCGCGAGGATCGGCGTTGTCCAAGTCGTGAGATAATGGGCGAACAGCAACGCCCGGACGGACCCGAATAGAATTCGCTCGAGGCCGAGCATCATCCGACCGATGTCCGCTTTCGGCTCCTGATCGTCGAAGTGCTTGAACGATTCGATCGGACCGCTGGCGAAGATCGGGAAGAACAGCAGCCAGCGAGCGAGGGAGGAAAACGTGGGGGCTGCGAGGTTTCTCCGGCTCGTTTCAATCAGGATCGACGCGGCCTTGAGAACGAAGTAGGACACACCGAGAAGGGCAAGGCCCCCCTGGGAGGCGACTGCGACGAACGCATTGCCGTGGATGAACGATTTGTTGACGGCAAAAAGGAGCGCGAGACAAGCCAGCCCGGCAAAGGATATCCACCAGCCGGAGTTTCGACTGGTCCGCGCGATCATCCGGGTGGCCAGGTACAGCAACGCGACCAGGGCGAGTACCACTGGCGGCAACCGCAGATCGTACAGCCCGAGGGCCAATACGCTGATCACTGCCAAACCGTTCTTGCGATAACGCTGCGGTACCAAGAGCCAAAAGACCGGCGCCGCCCCGATGGCTGCAAGAAGACTGAGAATCATCGAAGTCAGACGGGAGTGGGGCCGCCGTGAATACCGGAACTAACGAGCTTCGGCGAGCCACGGCGCCGTAGGAACTCGCTCGCCGAAGCACCGTTGAACTCGGACCTCCCCGGATCTCGCGATAGGTCGGCACAGCGACGAAGAATCCGCAGCCACCCACGCATGCGCAAACACTACCAGAGGCTTTGTAGGCAGTTCAACCAGCGACGGCCCCAGCAAACTCTCTCGGCACACCACCAAACACGAGTTGACAGCGAGTCGGCACCTTGCGGATAGTGACGGGAATGGCTTTCTGCACGACCGCGCCGCGGCCGATCTCGTGGGTTCTGGCGCTCGTCATGGCCGTAGCGCTGGGCGAGGTGGTCGTCCGGTCGGCCTTGTGGCCCGTGACGACGTTCGAAGACACACGCGAGATCTCGATGGTCGTCTTCGGGCAAACCTATCGCGCAGCCCGAAAGATCTACGCCTCCGGCTGCGCGGGGCGGCGCGCGATCGTTCTCCTCGGGGACTCGCGGATGCAGTTCGCCGCGCGAGAAGCACCACTCCGCGCGGCGCTACTCGAGATCGATCCCAGCCGTGACTATTGCGTTCGGAACCTCGCCATCTTCGGCGCGGCGATCGGCGATTTGGATGTCATCGAGCGACACGTTGAGCGAATGGATCCAGCTCTGGTCGTACTCGCGATCGACGAGGCCAACCTACAGACGACAGCCCTCGGTGGGCTCCGCAACGTTCCCGCCGCGTTGTTGAGTACGGGTTGGTCGGACGGACCAATACCCGCCACGGGCTTTCCCGAGCGGGTCGATCGATGGGTGCGTACCGCGTGGCCCTTGTACCGGTTTCGCGAGTTCATTCGCGCGGCGATCACGGATCGATTTCGGCCGGACGTGAGCTCACATCCATGGCCGCCTCGCTTCCGTTCGAGAGCCGAGTTCTTCCGCTACGCACATGGACAACGCGCCGAGCCGGTAATCGCGGCATATCGAAAATGGCAACATCGCGGCGACCTGGATACGTTCGTCGAATTTCTCGAGGTGGAACGCTCCAGCTATGTGGATTGGGTCCGATCACGCAGCGAAACACCACTGGCGAATCCCGATCGATCGCTCGCCCGCCTGGTTCTGGAGGACCTGCTCGACCGAATGAACCTACACTCCGTCCGGTCCATGGTCCTGATTCCGCCGCGCAACCCACTCCTAGCATCCGATTCCACTGGCGAGTTCTTCGACCCCGATCGGGCGGATGAAACGATCACGACGATCCAAACGGCGAGCACCGATCGCCGGGTTCCCGTGGTCGATGCCAGGTGGTGGATGCCGGCAGAGGCGTTCTTCGATTTCGACCACTTGATCCCAGACGTGCCACAGTTCGAAACGCTGTTGGCAGCGAAGATACGAGATGTCCTCAGCACCAATTGAACAGCCTCCAAGCTGGCCTCGGATCGTGTTGACCGCCGCCATCTACGCAATCGCGATCGTGGCGTTGGTTCTGTTGGCTCCAAGCGGGGAGCACGCCTTCATCTACAAGGGGTTCTGAAACCGCACCTCGGGAAGTGGAAGGAACCGAAGCGCCTGGTCCCCCACACGCGTTTCCGATCCGGATCAGGCTGCCCTGCGTATGGGCACAGCGGCCGGCGACGCCTCCCGCGACGGAAGGAACACCGCAAACGTAGAGCCGCCCCCCAGAGAGCTGCGCACCGCAACGCGCCCGCCCATGAGGCGTGCCGGCTCCGCGCCTTGCCAAACTGCCAAAACCACCGGTTTCTCCTGCGCGCCCGTTTGCAACGGGTTGCTTGTCGCGTCCGGATTGGCACGATTTCCGCTTTTGTCCCAGACCATGACAAAAACTACTGTACCTGCGTCGCTACCGGGAAATTGCGCGGGTGATTCCACGCTGTGCGAACGGCATATCGCCCACCAGATCCCAGTCAATCCCACGTGCCGGCTCTTGCTGTTCGCGGCGCTAGTCGGATTCGCCCCCGTGGCGGCCGGAGCAATCAACGCTCTGAACTGTGGCGGCGCAGATGATCGAATCGAGGGCGGTAGCGTACTCTCTGTCGCTGCCGGTCCAGACCCGGCTAGCGGGCAGATCACGTTCGACGGAATCCGAAGGAGCGACGGCGCGTTCGTCGCCAGCTTCACCGCATCGGTCATCGTCGGCACCGTCCTCGAGTACAGCGACGGGGTGGTTATACCCGATCTCAACGGTTTCGCGGCGGGTGACGGCCTGAAACAAGTGAGATATTGCCCCCAGAACGGGTCCCCGCCACCCGCCGTCAGCGTCACTAAGCAGGCGGCATCACCAGTCGGACAACCCAGTATCCTCAGCCTCGACGTACCGCCCGGAACAGAATCTCAGCCGGTTGCGCGCATCTACGGAGACGACCCCGGGGATAACCTGGCAGGCGATGCCACGGACGGTGTCGCCTTTGGCGACATCAACGGCGACGGGTTCGACGATGTGGTCGCCGGGACACGCTTCAACGGCGGCGAAGTCTACGTCGTCTACGGCAGCGCAGACCTGCCCGCGACGCCCGTCGATCTCAATACGGACGGTATGATTTCCGCAGCCGGTGAGACACGGATCATTCCAGGAACCTCGCAAGAGCTGCTCGGCACCGCGGTGGCCACCGGCGACGTCGATGCCGACGGGTTCGACGACGTACTGATCGGTGCGCCCGCCGGCGGCCCACTCAGCGGCGAAACTATCGTCGTCTACGGGTCGGCGGCACTCCCCGGGACCATTGTTGACCTCGCCCTGGCGGGCGACCAGACCACGATCCTCGCCGACGAGCTCCAGGAATCGGCCGGATCATCGCTGGCGAGCGGCGACGTCAACGCGGACGGCTACACGGACATCATCATTGGCGCCCCTGGACGAACACCCTTCGCCGCCCACCACGGCGGTAGGGTCTACGTGGTTTACGGCAACGCGACCATGCGCGGCGCCACTCTCGACATGGACACCGACGAGACGATCAGCAGCGCCGGTGAAACCCGGATCTTCGGCGAGTCGTGGGAAGATTTTGCCGGATCATCAGTAGCTAGTGGCGACATCAACGGCGACGGGTTCGACGACGTGATCCTCGGTGCCGATCGGGCGAATATCCTCTTCACGGCCGACCGCGGCGGCGTCTACGTCGTCTACGGCAGTGCCGCGTTGGCCGGCACCATCGTCGACCTGAGTGCGACACCGAATGCTATCGGCCCCGCCGGCGAGACCCGGGTGTTCGGACGCTCTTCCAATAGCTGGCTCGGTACCAGCGTAGCCAGTGGCGACGTCAATAACGACGGGTTCGACGACCTCCTGCTCAGTGCCACAGGCGTCACCGGGGTCGGTGACAACTTCGCCGTCGGCGAGGTCTACCTCTTCTACGGCGGCGCAGACCTGCCTGGGACAATTCTCGATCTGCGCAATCTGCCCGGTACCTACGGCGAGACCTGGATCACAGGAACCGAGGAGTTCGGTGAACTCGGCTCTTCGCTGGCGAGCGCCGACGTGAACGGCGACGGATTCGACGACCTCGTACTCGGGGCGCCCGGGTCCGTGTTTCCCGGGGCACCGGACAGCACGTTTTCGAGCGACGGCCTACTGTTCGTATTCGATGGCAGCGCCGCTCTCGCAGGCCAGCGGCTCATCGACCCCAGAGAAGTAGCCAATCTTCTCGTCGTCCCCGACAATCCGGACGATCGCTTCGGGCATTCGGTGGAAGCCGGCGGAGACCTCGACCGCAACGGCATAGCCGAATACGGGGCTTCGGCCGCAAGCGGCGATAACCCATCGATCGGCGGCAATAACTTCACCGGTTACGTCGCAGCAATTTTCGGCGCGGCGACGACTCCGGGCGCCACGCGTATCGAGCACAGTATCTCCGGAGATGCGCCCGCCACGGACTTTGGCCCAGTGGTGCGTTGCCGGCTCAATTTCTCCGGCGGATCAGCGACATCGACGGACGCCGTCAGCCTGACACGAAGCGCGCCGCCGGCACCGCCGAGCGGAACCGCCCTCCCGGTGCACTGGCAGATCTCCACCGACCGCAGTGACTTCGCGGTCGACGTGACGCTCGTCTATACCGATGCAGAACTCGGCTTCGCAGACGAGGCACGGCTCGCGGTTTACGCGTCGCCATCGGGCATCGCCGGGTCATGGACGCCCGCTGGAAGCTCGCAGACACAAAGCGAACTCCGCAACGAGATCACGGTACGTGACGCTACCCTCCCCAGCTTCTTCGCCATCGTCGAAACCTCAGGTGGCCCGCCGTCCCCGACACCCACGGCGACAGCATCGCCGACGGCGACGATGATGCCCCCCGTGACCTGTCCCGCGGCACCGCAACTGGGCTGCCACGCGCCAACCGTCGGCCAGAAGGCCTTGGTGATCCTCAAGGACGGGTCGGTCGACGCCAGGGATCGGCTCGTTTGGAAATGGTCCAAGGGCGGCGTCACGTCGAAGGCAGATTTCGGAACACCGCTGAGTACAACGTCGTACCACCTGTGTGTCTACGACGGTACCGGCCTCGTCCTGAGCGCCCTGGCACCGGCGGGAGGAACGTGCGGTGCCCGACCATGCTGGAAGGAAGGCGCACACACCTTCAAGTACTTGGACCGCGAGCAAACTCCCGACGGCCTGCGAACGATTCTGTTGCGCGAAGGGTCCGTGCCGGGCAGAGCAAAGATCACCGTCACCGCGAAAGGTCCCCTCCTCGGCATCGCAGCGCTCGATGGCTTGGCCTCGCCGCTGCGGGTACAGCTCGGCAACAGTGCGGGCGCCTGTTGGGATGCCGCCTACAGCTTCCCTCCTGCACTTCGCCACACGGCATCCCAATTCCGCGATCGCGCCGATTGAAGGCCGCGTCGCGTACACACGGATCCGCCCGGCGAAAACCCCGCGCCCGGCTACAGCTACGAGGGTCCAACTCCGACACCTACCGCTGGCGCCGCAATGCGTTGACTTCCAGTATCGCACCGTCCCTAAGTATCCGTAAGGGTGGAATGTCGGGCAGGGCTCGGCACGGGTGCGGTGATGTGGGAGCTGGTTGAGCAAACAGCGCGGGGCCTGGAAGCAGTCGTCCGATCAGCCCTCGGTGGGATTCCCGCCGGGGGTCTGTGGGGCTGCCTCGGGCTCGCCTTCGGTGCGTCCCTCGGGTGGGCTCTGGCGCGTCTGCGCTCCGCACGCCAGGTCGGCGAACTGTCGGCACGCCTGCAAGAGCGTTCCGCGCGCCTCGACGAGATCGAGCGCGCGGCACAGGAGCTTCGCGATGATTCGGAGAGGTTGCGCAGTAGCGCTGCCCAACTGGCCGCCGAGCTCGACGTCGAGCGGGCGCGCGGCGAACAACAGCTGGCGCACTTTCGCGCTACAGAGAAGGATCTGCGCGAGGTCTTCCAATCGCTCTCCGCCGAAGCCCTCAGCCGCAACAATCAATCGTTCCTCGACCTGGCGCGTACTTCGTTCGCCGAGCTACAGCGGGGCGCCGAGGGCGCACTGGACAGCCGCCAGCAGGCCGTGGCTTCGCTGATCGCGCCGATGAAGGAGGCCCTCACGCGGGTCGATTCGACGATCCACGATGTCGAGAAGGAGCGCGTCGATACCTTCGCCCGGGTGACGACTCAAATCGAATCCTTGGCCAAGGGGCAGACCGATCTGCAGAGCGAAACTGCCAATCTCGTCCACGCCCTGCGCACTCCGGTCGTGCGCGGGCGCTGGGGCGAGATGCAGCTTCGCCGCGTCGTCGAGTTGGCGGGAATGTCGGCTCACTGCGATTTTGTCGAGCAGCCAACACGGACCAACGACGGCGCGAGGCTGAGGCCCGACATGGTGGTACACCTGGCAGGCGCGCGCAGCATCGTCGTCGACGCCAAGGCGCCACTCGAGGCATACCTCGATTCTCTCGAGCTAGAAGAAGCTGACGCCGCGGACCGGCTGCGCGACCACGCCCGCCACGTGCGCAGCCATGTGACGCAGCTAGCCGCCAAGGAGTACTGGGCCCAGTTCGCCGAGTCGCCCGAATTTGTCATTCTATTCCTTCCCGGCGAGGTCTTCTTCAGCGCCGCCCTGCAACACGACCCCGGCCTGATCGAGTTCGCTGTTCACAAACGCATCATCGTCGCCAGCCCGACTACACTGATCGCACTGCTCCAGGCGGTTGGGCACGGATGGAGGCAGAACGATCTGAACGAAAACGCCGTCACGATCAGCGCGCTCGGCAGCGAGCTCTACGATCGGCTCTCGGTTTTCGCCGAGCACCTCGAAGTTCTGCGCCGCGGACTGGAGCAGGCCGTCGCCGCCTACAACCGCGCTGCCGGCTCACTCGAAAGCCGCGTACTCGTCACCGCGCGCCGCTTCAAAGATCTCGGAGTCACCGGCAAAGACTCGCCGACGGTACAGCCGATCGAAGCGACGCCGAACATTCGCACCGGCGGCCACTTCGATGCCGGCGACAACACCCGCGCCGAAGACCCGTCGAACAACGACGACACCTAGTAAACCCTTCCCCTCGGCGCGTCAGAACAGCGCGACCATGCCGGATACCGCAAGCCGCTCGATCTCACCAGCGACGTTTGACGGGCGGACACGTGCGCGTCTGGGGCACGTCCTCGGGTGAGAGAAACGGTAAAACCACCTCCCCAAGCCCTCAAAACAACGCGATCATGCCGAACACCGCGAGCTGCACGATCTCGCCGGCCGCGTGTAGGGAATCGCGGTCAACTCCACCGAAGCTCCAGTGCGCCAACAGGCGCAACGCGATGGTGAGAAATCCGGTACCGAGAACCAGTAGCAAGCCGAGGAAATTGGTGGTGAGAAACACCACCGCGAACACTACCGTGCTGGCGATCCCAAACTCGCGAAACGTCAGCTCGCGCGAGAATTTCATTTGCCTGCCATCCTCACGCGCCTCGCGCGAGCCAGTGGCGATCACCACCATCGAGCAGCGACCCAGCATCGGCGCGAACAACAGCGCTACCGAACGTCCCTGATCGATCGCCGCCAACAGCCATACGCCGAGGCCAAAGAGCACGGCGCTCGAGATACCGAGGACGACCACAGACGCAGCCGCGCGCGGATACACCGCTCGCACCAACGAGCGTGCCAGTCCACGTAGCGGCCGCCCCCGGGTCAGCACCACCTGCACGGCCAGCACCGCCAGACTCGCGAACACCACCGTCATTCGACCCAGCAGCAGTCGATCGAAACACAGCATCAGCGCCCCCAGAAGTAGTCCGACCGCCGGGTAGTACACCGCCGAGGTACCGACCGGCGACTCGTCGTCCCAACCCGTCAACTGCCGAGCGGCAACGAGAAACCCCGCCGGGCCGGGCAGGGGGCGGGAGGTAGCTGGCATCTCTTGCTCTTGCATCGGGGCCTCTGCGAAGGCTTGTAGATCTACCACGTCGGACACAAAAGGCAGCAGGGACTACCAGCCGAACGCGATGACCTCGAATCGATCGCTCAGGCAGCAGCGGGATCACATGACGGCAACCAACGGATTCATCCTCACCCCGACCTACCGAGTGCGCGGCGAAGTCCCCGAGATCCATCTTTATGGAGTGCTCGAAGACGGTACTCCGTTCCTCGTCATCGAAAATCGGTTTCGACCGTATTTCTTCGTCCGCCAGACGGACGCCGAAGCGGTCCATTCGATCGATCCGGAGCTCGTCCTGCAACCCGAGCCACTCCTCGACTTCGACGGTGAGCCGGTAACCCGAGTAACGCTCTCGGCACCCAGCGCCGTCCCCGCACTGCGCGGACGGCTCGACAAGAGCGGAGTTTCCCACTACGAAGCCGACGTCCGCTTCGCCTACCGCTACCTCATCGACCGCGGCATCCGCGGCTCGTTGACGATTCACGGCGAGTTCGACGAGCACCCGAGGACCGGCCGGATTTACCGCAATCCCGAAATCCGCCCGGTCCGGTGGCTACCCGAGCTCACGATTCTGTCAATCGACATCGAGACCGATCCCACAGCCAGCCGTATCTTCTCGATCTCCCTGCACGGTCGCGACATCGAACGCGTTCTCATCGTCGGCGACCACCAGCTACGCCACGCCGAAGCGGTAGCGAACGAGAAACTTCTGATCGAGCGGTTCCTCGCCCTCCTCGACGAACTCGACCCCGACGTGATCACCGGGTGGAACGTCGTCGGCTTCGACCTCACGGTCCTCGCCCGGGTCGCACGCTCGCACGGCGTGCGTTTCACCCTCGGCCGCAACGACGAAGAATTCGAAGCGCGACGGGATGCCAACTTCACCCGCGACGTTCGCGCCATCCTGTCGGGGCGCGTCGTTCTCGACGGCCTCGCACTACTCCGTGGCGCGTTCATCAAACTCCCCGACTACCGACTCGAAACCGCCGCCCAGACCGTGCTCGGCCGCGGCAAGCTCCTCGCCGGCGACGACCGCGCGGAGGCGATCGAACGCAACTACCGCGAGAATCCGCAGCTGTTCGTCGACTACAACCTCGAGGACGCGCGCCTCGTTTCCGACATCCTCGACAAGACCCAGCTGGTCCGCTTGACCGTCGAGCGCAGCCTGCTCACCGGCATGCCGCTCGATCGCGTCAACGCCGCGATCGCCTCCATCGATTCGCTCTACCTCCCGGCCCTGCGCCGGCGAGGATACGTGGCACCATCCGTCGGCGCGGCAAATCGCGCCGAGCGAATCTCCGGCGGCTACGTCATGGACTCGAAGCCCGGACTCTACGAGAACATTCTGGTGTTCGACTTCAAGAGCCTGTACCCGAGCATCATCCGCACCTTCAACCTCGACCCACTCTCCCTGGTCCGCCGTCAGCGAAGCCAACGCGACGACATCACTGCGCCAAACAAGGCGCGCTTCCGCCGGGAGCCACCTGGCATTCTGCCAGAGCTGGTGACCTCGTTGGCCAACGAACGCGAGAAGGCAAAACGGCGCGGCGAGAGCGTACAATCGAACGCCATCAAGATTCTCATGAACTCGATGTACGGTATTCTCGGCTCCGGCGCATCACGACTATTTTCGCCCGATACGGCAAACGCGATTACCCACTTCGGGCAACTCTTGATCCAGAAGGCCGCCACTGCCGCTGAAGAGCTCGGCTACGAGGTACTCTATGGCGATACCGATTCCCTCTTCGTCCACGCCCACGAGAGCGACCCGAAGAAGGCGCTCGCCTTGGCCGAGGGGACGCGCCGCTCGATCGGCGCCAGTGTGGCCGACTTCATCGCCACGGAATTTCACTGCAACAGTTTTCTCGAGCTCGAGTTCGAGAAGATGTACCGCCGCTTCTTCCTGCCGGAAGTTCGCGGCGGAAAAATCGGCAGCAAAAAACGCTACGCCGGGCTCGTACTCGACGCGCGGGGCCGCGAGACGATCGAGTTCGTCGGTCTCGAAGCGGTTCGGCGCGACTGGAGCGAGGTCGCCAAAAACTTCCAACGACAACTGATCGGCTTGGTCTTTCACGACCAGCCGGTCGACGATTTCATAAGATCTTTTCTCGCCGATCTCCGAGCCGGCAAATTCGACGACGATCTGGTCTACCGCAAAGCTCTGCGCAAGGATCTCGACGCGTACACCAAGACCACCCCGCCTCACGTACAGGCGGCGCGCAAGATGAAGGTGCGGGACAGCGCGATCATTCGCTACACCATCACAGAGAACGGCCCCGAGCCGGCCGGCGAGGAAACCGCACCGCCCAACTACGAGCACTACATCGAACACCAGATCCAACCGCTCGGCGAGGCCATCCTGCACTTCGTCGGCACCGACTTCGAGACAGCGGCCGACATGCGCCGCCAGCTGACGTTGTTCTAGTAGGGCCCAGGCAGATCCGCCGGACTCACGGACCACCCTACGGGGTGGTATGGAAGCCACGTCGCTCCTGTTATGCTGGGCCGATGGCGATTCGCATCAATCGCGTATACACACGCAGCGGCGACGATGGGAAAACCGCTTTGGTCGACGGCTCCAGAGTCCCGAAGGACTCCCGCCGGGTCGCATGCTACGGCGCGATCGACGAGCTCAACTCGGTGCTCGGGTTGGCGCGCAGCTTCAACGCCGAGAAGAGCGATGAAGCATTCGCCGACAAACTCGAGGGCATTCTGCAGCGCCTACAAAACGAGCTATTCGATCTGGGAAGTGAGCTCGCCACTCCACCGGACGGACAGTACGAAGGCATGTTCAAGGTACGTGCGGCCGACGTCACCGCTCTCGAAGAGATCATCGACGATTGCCAGAAGGATCTCGCCCCGCTCGAGTCTTTCGTCTTGCCAGGCGGCGACCGGGTGTGCAGCTTCCTGCACCTGGCGCGCACGGTCTGTCGTCGCGCCGAGCGCGACATTCTCAGCCTGGCACGCGAGGAGGAGGTCGGCGCATTCGTACTGCCGTACGTCAATCGCCTCAGCGATCTCCTCTTCGTCCTGGCCCGTTGGGTCACCGTCAAGGTCGGCCGAGAGGAACTCCTGTGGGAGCGCGGTCTGCGCAACCGGGCACGACCGAAAGTCGCGCCCGGCAAGAAGAAATAGAAGAGGTACTTCATGGGACTCTATCTCAAACAACTCCAGGTCGGTCCGATGCAGAACTACGTCTACCTGATCGGCGATACCGAAACCCGCAAAGCCGTCGCCGTCGATCCGGCGTGGGCGGTCGATTCGATC
>Ga0114931_10005688_pt1 | contig 15424 bp, 11 predicted proteins | sample 2SBtaG_FD_89579 | JGI IMG/M metagenome (GOLD analysis project Ga0114931, IMG submission 89579) | Deep subsurface microbial communities from Kolumbo volcano to uncover new lineages of life (NeLLi) - 2SBTROV14_V59a metaG | ecosystem: Environmental > Aquatic > Marine > Volcanic | place: Kolumbo...
CCATTCCATCTCGAGGCCTAAAGAAGTCTTTCCAAGAACTACCACATGTACTAGCAGTAAAATGGTCTGTGCATATGTCCTAATATTTATCATCGATACTTTCCAATGCCTAATTCTCACATCCTATGAAGTACATCATATCTCTCCGACACTCATCATACGCTTTTATCCTTAATTTTCCATTATTTTATTTCCTACATTGATGCCCCCTCTGATTGGGACCTTCAGGTGGAACCTTCATGCTGTAGGTTCCTTCGACCGACGTATGCCACTGGTTTGACTGGATGAGATAATCTGAGCTACCAAACCTTTGCGTGTAAATTTTCCCATCAACGCAGCGTCCTCATCAGTATTTTCCTTGACCTCCTTTTCCAGCAACAACAAAGCTTGCTGGACTAGAGGCCCCATTTCCCAAGAAATAGCGACTTCTCCCCTGGAATATTGTTGCAGAATTCTGCCTAACTCACTATCTGGATCCGTGATGCAAAGCACCTTCACACCGGCTGCCAAGAGATTTGGTAGTTTCGATGGCAACGAACCATCAGAAGTACCGCTCTCTTGAGGAATCACCTGGACGGTGGACCGTAGTAATAACTCTGGCAGCAAACCTTCATCGACAAGTGGATGAAAACAGAGTCGTGGATGTTTGTATTCTTCACTGAGACGGTTGAATATGGGTCCTTGGGAAAACACATGCGCTTTGAGATCTGCTTTCTCCTCCAGCATTGCTAAAAATGATTCGACTAATTTATCAGGCGCTTGCTTTTCACCCAAAGCCCCCGAATAAACAATGGAACTTTCTCCATCCGGCATGACTTCGACCAAATCGCCGTTATTTGAATACCGCTCAATTGTCACAAATGGATATTGAACCGACGATTTATCACTGTTCAAACCATAGGCGTTCGTCTCGACTATTCGCATTGTTTCCGATAAAAACACCAAATGATCACAAGTCTTAAACGCGCGTTTTTCAACCCACGCAATACCCTTGTAGATCCATTTTCGGATACAACTACCTGTATAGCTCGAATACACGCCTTGGAGATCATGAACGATCCCTACTATTTTCGATTTATTGGGCTTCAATAAAGATACAATCAGCATGAACATACTGGGAGGAAAGACCGGGATCACAAGGTCATAGGTTTTTCGCCTCGTGAAATATTTTGAAAAAACAAAAAATAGGAACCAGATTTCCAACATCGATCTTCTTAGCAGCATATTCGATGGGAACCTTAACCATCGTCCGCCTCTGGCAGCTAGAATTCCTCCTATCTGTTCATCTGAAGGTTCCACCACCCATTTCGGATAAATGGGATGGCAGCATAATACTTCCACCTCATACCCGGCGCCTTTTAGTGATTGAGCGAGGTACGTGTTATACTTTCCAGTTGAGATAGGTTCCGGAAAGAAGAACGGAGACACAATCAAAACTCGTTTCGAAGGTGGGATCAAGCCTGAAGCCTTTTTTATTCGCTTGAATCTAGAGCTTACGGAACAGTGCATCCATCTGCACGATACTGCCTGTGCTGCCTTTTGAAAAATTTAGTGGCCGCACAAAATGGAAACCCTGTTTTCGCAAATAGATCCATATTTCCTCGAACAACGGCTCGCCTTCATATTCTCTGTCGAATACCGTTTCCAACAACAAATGACTGCACTGTTGCAGTGTCACTGTGGCCCCTTTGAGTGCCTCAAGTTCGTAACCCTGTAAATCGAGTTTGAGTAATGCCGGTGGCGTAAGCGACTGCTTTTCTAACAATGTATCCAGACGTCCAATGGGCACACGGATATGTTCGGTTTCCTTTGTTCCTACTGTCAGCCCCCCCCGTGAATGCAACATAGTCAATACCGAGGACGATTGGCTGTAGGAGTTTCTATGAAAACCGATTTCTCCATTGTAGCTTCCTAATGCGGACCGTAAAACAAAATGTCTTTCCACATCGCTCAAATTCGCTTCAAGTTGTTCTGCGATATCTGGCAATGGCTCGAATGAAATAATTCTTGCATCCGGATAACACTGATGCGCAGCTCGGGCAAACTGCCCAAGATTCGCGCCCCCGTCCAATATCGTTTGAAAGGCTGTTCCCAACTCCCGCAATCGATTGGCCATCAACCAAGAGGTTACAGAACGTGGACGTGATTTCATCAATGCTTGCCCGCCACCGGGGTAGCGCAATGCTTCGGCCATAACCAATACTTTGGATAACATCTTCCTCATCTCCAACCGTCCATACAAATACGGCGATTTGTCCATTTCCTCAAATTCGCCAGGTAGACAAATCGCGGCCCGTCATTTGTTCTACCCGAATCACTTGGGGTTCAAAGATTTTCCGCAGTTTTACTCGCAATCTCGGGGACATCTGCGGCTTGTTATCTAGCGCAAGAGGTCTGTAAAATAGAGAACGAACCATGTCATTGCTTTTCAATTTCCCCAGTAGTTCAACCCTGCCGAATTTACGTAGCAGGTTTGCAGCCTTCTTACTTGCAGTTCCTGATCCAGGAAATCGAGACCTAGAAAGCGAGCTCATACGACGTCCGTAATCAATGTCCTCCACCAGAGGTAATCCCAAAAAATCAAAAGCTCCTTGGGCAAAACTTTTAGGATCTTCCTCAAGATCATCGAAAAACAATACCTTAATCTGTTCCTTCTCAAAATGCCTAAAGTAGTTCTCTAGTTTATCCGCATACTTACTATATTCAATCAGCATCGGCACTTCCTCGAGAGCCTGCTCAAAAGGGACACGAATGACACCTGCGGCATTTGCAGCGGCATAGGAAGAAAACGTTCGATCGACTGGATGTCGCAATGTTGCTAGAAGCTTAGCATTGGGCAGGTCGCTGGCAATGCGCTGTGCAGCTTTCACGGAATGTATATAATCGTGTGAGAATTCTCCAATTGCCTTGGCCGAAGATGGAGCATCTTCGAACAATTTGTAATACCAATCTAGTCCTCGATCATAGTTCTTATCAAAGAAATAAGGATCCGCAATGGGTGGCACATAACAATCCGGATGCTGACGGAACATATTGTGCAAGGATTTCGAACCACACCGGTCCGCACCAATGTACAGAAAATTAGGCTGGATTTTCATATCTTTGATTCAATAGGCTGGATACTGAATGAGCAAAGCAAAATCTTCAAGTCGCCTCTATGAATAAATCATCACCGGCATTTTTCTTTTCCAGCAGCCAGCTAGAAATCGCATTTCGCATACACCAGTCTGGGACCGGACGTTGCTTGTCCAGCAGTTCTCGAATCATAGTTCCCGATATGCTCAGATAGTCTTTTTCATTCGGCTCTTGTGATTCTACTGTCTGTTCTCGTTTCTTCGAATAATGTACAGTGTTGAAAAAAACTGGCGTAATACCTATATCACCAAGTGAATCAAAGAGTTCTCGATTTTGATGGGCCGCATAGTAACTGCCAACTCCCGTATGGTCGCGTCCTATTACAAAATGCGTGCATCCAAAATTCTTGCGACATAGTGCGGTAAATACAGCTTCACGTGGACCACAATAGCGGGAATAGGTACTAAACGCAGCCAACAGCGCTTTAGGATAGGCTAAAGCAACAAGTTTTTCATAAGCTCCCAGAATGACCTCGGTCCTAAAGTCTCCTACCTTCTTGGGACCAATTACAGGATGAATCAGAATGCCGTCTGCATTAGCACGCTCGCAAGCATTCGCTATGACATGCTCATGCCCTCGGTGTGGCACATTGCGGGTATGAAACGCCACTACTTTTGACCAACCTTTTATGTCAAATATTGTCCTTGTTTGCTCTGGCGTGAGCTGGTAAGGGGAACGGGGTATATTGACAGGCTCCAGATATTCGATCGGGCCTCCTAGGAATACGTTGCCACGGCTCACAAATCGCTTGACACCTGGGTGCTTCAGGTCCGCGGTACCAAACCAACGTCTGGCTGCATTTTCCAGATTAACTTCGTATTTGTCCTCCACATAGAGTATGGCTACTGCCTCCCCTGTACGAAGATCGACCAATCGGACTGATTGACCTGGCTGATAGGAGGCAAACGCTTTCGGCTTACCCTGTAACACAATCGGCATTGTCCACACATCTCCCGTTGGCAACCGATAGTGATCTAGAACACTTTCAAATTCCTCTTGCGTCATGAATCCGCCCAGAGGCGAATAAACACCGTGTACAATCTGCTCGACATCCATGGTTGTCTCGACATCGATGGCCACGGACGGCAAAGTATCTATAATACTTTCTGGCACATGATTCCTTTTGGTAGCTGCTGGATTTTCCTTTTCATCATGTCCGTGTAGTGAGGGCAGTAACAATGGCGCTGATTCCAAGAGATCCTCAATGCGGTAGCCATCGAGCGATCGGCGGTATCGTTCGATCAGTGTCAACACCATATCGACAGCGCTTACCGGATGTTCCCCAATAGCTGTTTCCGCCGCCAACACCAGACCGTTAGCGCCATCGATCATCGTATTTATGATGTCGTTAACCTCGGCCCGGGTCGGTTTACGGTTACTAAGCATCGACTCCAGCAAATTCGTCGCCACGTTGACCGGGATATTGGCCATATTTGCTTTTCGGGTGATCGCTTTTTGCAGCAGGGGGATGTTTTCCAACGGCACTTCGCGAGAGAGATCGCCACGATCGATCAGTATCTCATCCGTTTCGGCCAATATTTCATCCAAGTTGCAAACACCTCGTTTGCTTTCAATTTTTGCAATGATGTGCGAATCCGCTCCTGCGTATTTTCTCAATAGCACGACATCTTCCGCGCAATTTGCAAACGATAGCGCGTAGTGTTTGATTCCATATTGGCGTCCCACTGCAATCGAAGCAATATCTTGCTCAGTAAGCGGAGGTAATGTTGGTGCGGGACTAATTCCCACCGCCTTGTTGTTGCCAATCTTGCCGCCATTGAGTACCACTGATTCGGCATAACCTTCTCCTACTTCTAGCACCAGTAGCACAGCGCCGTCAAAATCGAGCCCAATAAGGTTGTTGGGTTTCAGTGATTCAAACACGCTCGGCGGGGTCAGCGTGAGGCGACTTGAAGTTCCCACGACCCCATCAGCAACAAGCTGCACATGCTGTCTGTCTCGCACGACCACGTCTTTTTCCATAGCCCCTGTCCGAACCTGTGCTCCTTCGGTATCCAGACAGATCGGAGTCGTAGCATATTTCTGCATACACTCGATCGTCTCTTCGAGCTTGTCCAATGGAGTGTGTGATAGATTAATGCGGAACAGATCGACCTGGCGTTCTTGGAGACGCTCGATGGTGTTTTGGTTTAATGATGCGGGCCCTAATGTGCATAGCACTTTGATGATGCGATCAGCCATTGTGTTCTTCCCGTATTCCCATTCATGCAGTACGCTGTTGGCAAGTATGTCTCTTAAAATATAATGCTCAATTAGCCCATGCCCGCTATCATTCGTTGATTAGTTTTATCCGTATGGTATCATGCCAGCTCGACCTATCATTCTAATCCGTACTAGCTTATAGGGCAAACGAGTAGTCGCATTCAGGATGGGCCAGAGTCTGCTATTTCAACCTAATTCTGCCAATGGAATCTTATGTAATAATCGCATTTATCGATATAAAAGTCACATCGCGTTGAATATTCCACAGCACTAACAGAATTGAAACATCACGTCTCAGCATATACTGGTAGTTTACGTATAGTGAAGTAGCCATGTGTAGCCGCTCTGCGAACGCTCCGTCCCGTATTGGCCTCCATGGCGAGAAATCGTCACCTGATTGCTCCTGATTTCCTGAGGGCCGATGGGGTTACATAATTATTGTTATTTTTAGCGTCAATGTGTAGCGAATGAAAATCTTCTGTATTGGGTTATCACGTTCAGGAGCAATGACCTTGAACGATGCGTTGGCAGTCCTGGGATACCGTTCTCTTTTCGTACTTAATTACGAGCATCTGGAAGAGAACCTATTAAAATATGATGCTTTCACCCATACTCCTCTTGCTTCGATCTACAAGGATCTCGACAACCGGTTCCCCAATTCAAAATTTATTCTTAACATCCGTGAGCGTGAGAGTTGGCTTCGGGCAATTGAGAGGCAATGGTCCGCGAAGGGGACAACCTTGGTGGAAAAGGAACGAGAAATTCGCCTCCGCACCTATGGCACGGCTCAATTCAGTCGAGAAATTTTGGAGCAGGTTTACAACCAGCACCTAGAAGAGGTTTCACGGTACTTTAAGGATCGCAATGAATCACTGCTTGTCCTCGATGTTTGTGCTGGTGAAGGTTTTGAAAAGATGTGCCCCTTCCTGGGAGAAGCAATTCCACCGGCGCCCTTCCCGCACAAAAATTCGGCACGTGACACATTTGAGCGGCCTGCCCAGAAATTAAAGCGTTTTTTGATCAGGTACCTGAAAGCTCGAAGAATAAAGCAATTTTTGAAGCACACTCTGCATCGGTAACGAGGCCTCCAGTAGTCGTCGTTAGGATGACTCAAGATCCCCTTGGATTGATAACTCTCTTAGACTATCAACAAATTGTGGTAGTTGCACGTCAGCATCGAGTTCTAATTGCTGGTTGCGTGCTAAGGCCTGTTGGCAAGCCTTCTTATGCAACTTTTTGTCCGTCATCCAACATTGAATCCTTTTCACAGCCACAGGCACAAAATCCTCGTTGCATGGGACCATGAGCCCTCCCTCGCCTTGTAGGATATGCGATACACAACCGCGGTCGTATGCGATCACAGGGCATCCTACGGACATTGCCTCAGTTAGCACAATTCCCCACGATTCATTTTTGTAGCACGTGGGAAACAGGAAAGCGTCAAGTTCAGTATAAAATATCGCCTTATCCTTGCCATAAACTGGACCACGATATTCAATGATATCCGGCCACCGTGCAATGGCCGCATCGATATGCGACTTTTCCTTATGACCCATACATGGTCCGGCAAGTATCAGGCGCACTTGACAACCCAATTTTGCCAGTTGATCGACTGTCGCAATAGCCAGATGGAAGCCTTTGGCAAAAGTAACGTTGCTCAGGAATCCGAGTGTAAAAGTATCACGAGTTTCAACGGTTACCGTGGGAAGTTCCTGTGAAACAATTGTAGGAGGCAAAAGTATAAATTCTGCGTTGGTCTGATATTGTTTTTTAAAATCTTCTCGCATTTTTTTGCAATGTACCGCATGCTTGTCCAAGGTGCCCACGAATCGATTCACCAATGCCATCCTCCAGTCATAAGAATCGATATAAGAATATGTATGATGATGTAGTACAATCCGGTACCCGAGCAATTTAGCCAGACCAACAATTGCGATGTCGTAGTAGAGTCCACCGCTAGAATTTGCTGGATAATACAGAACTTCGCCGGGGCAATGCCCATTTGCGAGCAGACCCGCAAGCGACTTGCAAGCGCCCCACGCACGAGCCATTTTCCACCGTATACCTTTCAACGGTTTGCCTTGAGACCAGTTGTAGCAACGCACCAAACCTCCATCACGCAACGCATGAACGACCACTTCATTCATGGCGGTCATCCCAGTTACGGGTGGTGGCAAGGCACCTATGAATAAAATTTTTTTCGTCACCTATGTAGATTCTTTCCTTCCATATTGATGCCTAAATTTTTCATGGGTCATCGGCTGCGATGCAAACAAACGGCAACCCCTTGACTGCACTGGGAGGTAATCCGGGTTGCTCATGTACAAAAGTATTGCTCTACCGAATGAACTACTTGCATGCCGTGAGTTATACCCTCGTACCGTGCCAACAATTTTCTCACATCTCGTGATCCATTCATTCCTATATGGCTCCTCAACTTTTTATCCTCTAGCAATTCCAACAACTTCTTCGCCAGATCCTGATCGGATTCCTTGATTACATAACGACAGTTCTCACCATCACGCAAAAATCCTTCACGCCCTTCTACATCGGTGCAAATGACTGGCAGTCCGAAACTCATCGCCTCATAAATGACACGAGGGAAGCCCTCCGGATAATAGGAAGGAAGTGCGAACAGGTCGGCTTCCTCAAACCGTCTAGCAAGCTCAATCTTATCTCTTATCTGGCCGACAATTTCCACTTGCTGTTGACAATGATTTTCTTCGATCGTTTCTTCTAGCTTACCAGGCATCCCAGGGATGCCACTGCTATCACCCACCAGAACCAGCCGTATTTTGCAACTTTTCCTTACTTTAGATACCGCTCTTACAAGCTCCAATATTCCTTTTTCAGGATGTAATTGTCCTACAAAAAGTATTACTGCTTCATTATGAATGGCGTAAGATTTCTTCTCGCAAACATCCCCTAGGCTGAAGCTTATCATGGGGGCAACCTCGTGAACATTTGCGTTGTATTCGAGTAGCGACATTTTGAAAGCTTCACCCGTTGCGATAATAAAATCCGCTTTTTTGAAATAATATCGATTGAGTAATCCTAGCCAACCGGACGATTTCCAACGACAACGCACATAGAGGCCATACCGCACATGAAACAAACAACCAACCAGACAAGCCAAAATTCCTATCGGGCCTGGGTATTGAAGATACCAAAATGGCTTTTTAGGTATCTGAAATAATAATTGGTACGTGGCAACCATGTATCCCATCGTTTTCACCCACCAACCGCGGTGACGAATGTACGCTCCACCAAGAGGAAAAAACTGGAATCGATCGATTCCCGAAATATTTGTGTTATTCCTGGAATCCTTTGAATAAGGCAGTGTTGCGGCAGCTAATGCCGGCACGCCGCCCGCCTGTTCAATTTCAGACAAAAAATCCCGAAGAGATCTGACCAGCCAGACATCTTCCCCAGACGCGTCAAGCTCCCAATTAGGAGAACCTATTTCCACTCGGTGATTTGGGAAAACTATGATCTCACTGTCTGCCATCAAAACAATCTCAATAAATCCATGAACAGGGTTGTGCAATAAGGAATTGGCGGAAATCGGGGGATGGGGGGCTTAGATATCATGCCGGATGGAATTCGAATTGTCGGTTAAACAAAACACCGCGAACACCAACATTGTTCTAATCTAAGAATTCTAATCTAAGAAAAGGATAAACAGCCACCGGCAACTAATTATGTAGCCGCTTCCCTAATTCTGGACTAGGGAGGATAACAGGCATTGTTACTCCTGCAACTGGGACCGGCGACAACCACTCAATCTGACAGGACTGTTTTTTTAGAAATATTGACGAGAACAACAATGGGGCCACATAGATCACAATGTTAGTAAAATGATACGTTCCACAATAGAGGGCTCGAACGAATATATAGTAAATGTACGGATGTATTGCCATGGTGATGATGGAACATGAACCAACCTTCAACTGTCTGCTGATCAGTTGTGTGCCTATTCCGTAGCACAACATGCCAATACTCGCACCCAACAACCCAAAATTCAGCACCAACTCGCCTGGCATCGTTGACCACGAACCCTGCGCCTTGCCTTTATACCACGGGCTTTTCAATACCCTGACGAAATTCCCAGCATTTACAGAATCCGTTAATTTATTCCCAAACAGATTTCTGTCGAAAGGCTCAAACCATGTTGTAAGAGTGTGTCCATTAAGAAGCGGGTTTCCCGCATCAACATATTCTTTAGTTAGCATAAATGTATCAAGAAATTCAAAATAGTTTAATAGCGTGTGTTCGATGCGGTCGCCAGCGACACTTGCAAAATCCCTAATTAGCACGGCTGGATCATTCAGCATTGCCTCACGATCTTTACCTGCGTTTCGCAGTACTGCGGTGACTGCTAATAGCAGAATTCCTCCAATCATGCCGATCAGCATATAACGAGCCTTGATCCTCTTGACCTGGTAATGATACAGGATTGTGAAAATCATAATCGGAGTGAACGCAAGTCCTCTGCCCATGAATAGCGAATAGAGTACAGCCAGCATACAGGCAGCAATTCCCACCAAGATTGGCCGCTTGCGAATCGTTACTACAGCATACAGTGCGTAGCCGGAAGCCATAAATAAGGAGAACCTGTGAAAGATCCCATGCACATTGGCTAACAAGTGAGCTCGCCCACCCTTAAAACTCAAAAAATGACCGATTCCACCAGATTTTACTATCGCATAGCCATAACATACAAACCCCAACATAAACATTGCGCCTGCAAACCATAAAACACCACTCTCATTCACCACGCGAATTGGCTTCGGCATTCGCGGCACTGCCTTGATTGGAAATATTGATTGCCACAATTTATATCCTATCAGTACAAAGCAAAAATAGATCAGCAGATACCACTGCCCTGCATGTACACTGGACTTGCTGTACTTGGCCAAATCAGGTGAATCTAACAACACGGGTAGTATAGCGAATGCCACAACATACAAAGCAGCCACACTTTTCAGCGGATCAAACACATCCTTGCGATCTCCTCCCAGGCACACCGCAGAAGCCATCGCAGCAAGCAACATAGCGGGCACGCTAAACGCTACATTACGCGTCGCCCCCAGGCTGCTGGCCAACAGTACAAATAAAACAATGCCACCAATAGCTGCGAATATTTTCTTCATTATAATACTCTTTCGTCTACATGCATTATAGGCTAAACAGTCGAGCCACTGGCCGCACTCTTTACTTTTCATCCACTTGGATGACCGCAATATTTGAAAACGCTAGCCAAGGAAATACACGGGCTAGAAACTGCTCTATGGGGCCTATCACAAACCGCAATTTGGATCTCAACGGCAGCGGGAAAAAATCCTGTGAGTATTCTATGACATTCAAACCTGCAATATTTTCTAGAAAATTTATCCAATGCGAACGGTCCCAGGCATACACATGACCGCGATTGACATAATGCTTTTTGATAATATTCCCCACAAACACTTGTAGGCGTACTGGATTAGGAACCGCTAATATCACGATACCTTTAGGCTTTACCATTTCAACAAGGCCTTCCAACACATCCAGCGGTCGTCGGGTATGCTCGAGCACATGCGACATAATTATTACGTCAAAATTTAACCCCTGGTCAAATAAATCCTCGACGGTGGTAATTTTGAAAGATTCCTCTAACGGTACATTCTCTTTCGTTATAGCCAGTGTTGTATCATCAATATCAGCCGCGAAGAGATTCAGGCTGGGTTTCCTTTTATTTACCTCTGATAGTGTATGCCCTACTCCACAACCAATATCCAATAACTTGTCGTTATCATTTGAATATTTGCAGATTAGCTCTGCCACTTTTTCATGGCATGGGTTCAGAGGCTGTGTGTAGCTGATATGGACATTTTCTCTTTTGCGGTACATTTCCTCAATTTTATCACTTATTCCCACCGTTGAGACTCCTTGGTGTTGCACATCCTAAAATCGTAATTGAACACATGCAGGCTAATACGACCATACTATTCGACCGTCTCCTGTACTCGAAGATGCAGTAGATTATTAGCTCTACTATTTCAGATTAGTATAAAGTTTATGTCACCTGAATATCCATGCAAGCACGGTTGGATTTAGCTGCAAACGCTTCCATACAACAACCATCATCCATACATTCCAGACCACCATGGTAGTTGTAGTCGCAAAAGCAGCTCCAAGCATTCCCCATTTGGGTATGAGTACTGCATTCAGAAAAATGTTTAATATGGCTGTGAAAAATAAAATCCATGATGTAGTGCGTTCGTTTCCTGTCATCGTCAATAAATATCCAACACAACCACAAAGGGCATTAACAACCTGGCCACCACATAAAATGGCAAGAGCTGGATAAGCGGACGAGAACCCTTCTCCAAATAGCTCCAAGCCCCATTTGCCAACCAACAACAGGATGGTTGCTAATGGGATCGTTAATCCCAATACTGTGGCTGCGGAAGACCTAAGTGACTTTTTTAAATCATCTGTACGATGACTAGCATAGGCCACAGAAATCATTGGCGCAACGACTACATTGGTTGCATTTAGCCCAAATGCGACAAGGCCAACCATACGAGTTGCTACGGCATAAATGCCTGCTTGAGTCAATCCTAAGTAGTAACCAATCATAATAATATCGCATTGTCGCATCACCATCTGGAAGCTTGATGTCAACATAAGCGGCAATGCGGACCCCAACCATAATTTTTTCTCGTATTCCTTATTAGCCGCATGAACATGGAACTCGAAACGATGCAAATACAATACCCGTGCCCCTATCACAACAATGATGCCAGTTGACAACAAGTACACTGCGAGACTTACCCTGGCTGACATTTCTTTGGGCATAAAAACATATGCCAAAAAAACAAACAGTGCAACGAGTACCGGGCGGATAGGGTTCACAAGCGCCGCTGCGAATACAGGCTTCCTGCATGCTCGCAGAAAGCCTGTATTCAAATTCATTTGGGCAGTTAACGGCAATGCAGCCAAGCCTATTGTAAAGCAGATAGCTACATTTACTGTGAGCCGGGATTCGAAGTACAAAAAGAATAGAATGCCAAACGCGAACAGGGAAGACAACAAACTTGTCACAAACACAGTTGTTCGTGAAAACCAAACAAGACCATCGACCTTAGCTATTTTTTTTGAGTCCACGTAAGACGAATAAAATCGCAAAACCATTGTATCCATGCCAAAAACCGCTGGCAATAAGAGGATCATCATCCAACTCAACACATAAACATGAACACCGTACTGTTCTTTACCCAGTAAGCGAGCCAATAGTATCTGGGTTGCGAATGCGGCAGCTATGCCTATGAGTTGGATCAAAAACACGGCGAGTCCACGTCTTGCTATTCCATTGGCACATGCCTTTTTTATGTGACGGATTGGAACCGTAAAGAGTATCTTCGTGTCCGATGTTGAATCATTCATGGAATTGGCTATTGCAATGCGCTATTGGCGGTAGATTAGTACGACATCTCCCATAGCAACCCGGTTTGTATGACGTGCCCTGTAAATCCCACCAGAACACCATTTATGGGCAGACGCACAATCTGACGAAATCATTCCGCCCCAAGATCAAAGACCATTCCCATAGCACCGCCTCCAGCATTACGCTTCGAACTCTTCCAATCAGCAATTGCTATACCAATGGAGAAGATGATCAAGTCCAGAAGGTTAACGACGAATTAGGGCCTGATAATCTTTTCACAAACGCAGCGTTGCTACACGAACGTACAATTATACAAGCATCGTGATGCTAATTATCAACCACAGCTGGCTAGAAATGCATGGATTATTCCAATAGTCCTGATTCAGCGTTAAGCTCTAAAATCCATTACACATCGTTTGACCTAGCTCAACAGCTCGAATATAATGATCTCTCGCACGGCTAGCGATAATGGCACGGCATTTGCCACAGTAAAAACCTGCATTTAATAGTCGTTACCTATTGAGTGCGCTGCGTGGTCGTCGCGTGTCGTCAAAGGGAAGGTAGCGGTATTGCTGGTGAGTCCACCGGACATTCCAGATCTGAATGGCTACCAGCAATGAATGCCGCATTCCCTTGTGTATTACTCCCCCAAAAAAAGATGGCTTATCCGTCCTCCCACGCGAAGAAGACTAATTGGATGAGTTTTTTGACTATCAAATCCGACCAATCTGTCGAACCCTGTGCAAGCCTTGCGAAAACATTTGGTTGGTGAGGTTAAGGTATGCCAATCGAATACCTTTTCTTTAGACCAGCTATTTTAGCCTACGATAACACTTAACCGTTCAGAACAGAAGAAGATGCAATTTCATGCTTCACTCTAAAGCAGTTACAACGCCAAGCGAGGATCCCGAAGGAATGCTGGTGGATGGCCCAAACATATCATCCCGCCTACATTCCGATTCCGCTACCCCATCTGCAAGGCTTGACCACCAAGACATGAGGAATCCTGCTACCAAACAAAGGCATAGCAGCAACTCTTTTACTTTAATCAAGTCCAGGAATCCCGAATGCTTACATAGTCGAATTGCTATGCCAACCTCGCGACAAAATGGCAATCACCAATATATCATTCAACTTCTGTTAACTTGCATACCCCTATTGATAGCAGACTTGGCGGCTCTACTCATAGCAGTCCTAGCGTGTGATCTGGCTGGATTGACCTGGTTGAACATGGAAGATCCTACCTCTCTGGCTACGGTTTGGCTCCCTACGGTCGCCTTGTCCATGGTACTGATCAATGCGGTATTGGGTCTCTATCCTGGGGCACGGCTTGGCACGGTTGACGAGATTAAGCGGCTAACGCTCTCGCTCACGATTGTCGGATTGATTATTGCATCAAGGCTTCGCCCTGATTCACTGCTGTTCCTGAGCCGATTGCTATTTCTCGTTTGTGCCTATGCCTTGGTCCTGTTCATCGCACCCATCCTACGCAGCCGGGTACGTAACTTGCTTGCCAAAACTTCTTGGTGGGGGTTTCCTACCATTGTCTGCGGTCATAATGCCACTGCCTTTGGCGTATACCAATGGCTTACTGACAACAGGCGGCTCGGGTTACGTCCAGTCAGTGTGGTGACCGGCCCTGAATCCATGGAATTGGGCAATGACACACCATGGCAAGTCGCCTCCTGGAAAAACGCCAAAAACATCGCCACTGCGAAAAATGCATACTGGGCCGTTGTGGTGGAAGAAGCGGAAGCGGTCCATGACGTCACTTCCACGATCGAAAATTATCTCGGGAACGTCCCCCATGTGCTTGTCGTTTCGGATCTTACCGGGATACCCGACCACTGGGACCGCCATCAGATGGATGAAGGCCTGGAAGGGTTTTTGGTCGAGCAACATCTGCTGCTGCCTGTTCAACAAATTGTCAAACGGGGCATGGATTTGGTGATCTCCACGCTGGTCAGTTTGCTGTTCGTGCCGCTGTTTGCCGTCTTGGCTATCCTGATCAAGATCACTTCTCGAGGCCCCGTATTCTACGGGCATGAGCGGGTTGGCAAAGGAAACACCCGTTTTAAGGCTTGGAAGTTTCGCACCATGATAGCTGGTGCCGACAAACTGATCGAGGATTACCTGGCAAAACACCCTGAATTGCGTGAAGAGTGGGAACAGGACCATAAGCTGAAGGACGACCCTCGGGTGACGCCATTGGGCCGTTTCATGCGGAAATGGAGCATCGACGAACTGCCGCAAATCTGGAATGTGTTTTGTGGCGAAATGAGCGTGGTCGGACCGCGGCCGATTGTCGAAGCGGAGATTCCCAAATATCGGGAACACTTTAATACTTTTTGCTCCGTTCTGCCCGGGATCACCGGCATGTGGCAAGTTTGTGGGCGGAATGACACCACGTATGAGGATCGCGTCAAGCTGGATGTCTACTACATCCATCACTGGTCGCCCTGGCTGGATCTTTACCTGCTGGCTAGAACCGTGAAGACGGTCCTCTTTACCAAAGGGGCCTATTGATCTTCGTGCGCTGGGCGCTTTCTTTGGCCGAAATTTCCTTGCAAGATACCGCGAAACGACAAGTCTTCGTCGAGGTCGGGCCAATGCAGGCCATAAGGGGATATCTCA
>Ga0114931_10005689_pt1 | contig 15422 bp, 6 predicted proteins | sample 2SBtaG_FD_89579 | JGI IMG/M metagenome (GOLD analysis project Ga0114931, IMG submission 89579) | Deep subsurface microbial communities from Kolumbo volcano to uncover new lineages of life (NeLLi) - 2SBTROV14_V59a metaG | ecosystem: Environmental > Aquatic > Marine > Volcanic | place: Kolumbo...
AGGAGTTATAATGAACAGCGTCCCCATGAGTCGCTTGGAGGGTTGCCTCCCAGCCTCTTCAGGGAAAAAGTAACAGCCAAAAGTTCTACTTTAAAACTGTCTACTTAATGGGGAAGCTTACAGAACCAATATATGCACTAGAATATATACACTCAGTAGTGCATATGTTGAGAGATATATGCTTCATATTAGCAACAAGATCTTCTTATCAGAGCAAAGCTATAAGTTTTAGAGTCGCCGACATTCTTTCGAGTATAACTCATCAAGGCATTCTTAACGTAAACGAATCGAAAAATTTTAAAGAGCTTTTCCAAATTAAAACAAGAGATAAATTGATCAGTATTTTCGAGCATTCTCAACTTAGAACACTTAAAAATCTATCTACTAAATCCGATAAGCTATACAATGATTTGAGGACTATAATTTGTGAATCTGTATGGGTTCCTGGCAAAAAAGTAACAAAGGGAATATTAGTAGGAGATCGACAAGAGCCTGTTGACCCTGATAGCTTTTGTAGTGAAGTATTGAGGACACTAAGAAATACTCATCACGGCTATTTTTCTAGAGGTTCCAGCACTTCTAATAAAACTAAATATCTTTCGCTTATAGATGGGAATGTTCCAGATAGTTTATCATCAATAGCAATACTGTGGTGTTTAGCTTTCTTAGAATGTCCCGAAAGTATCGTCGGCAAGCCTAGTGCTAATTAACCGAGTTAATTACTCCCCCAACCGCTGCTTCCGCACGGGTATAGGGTTTGCGATAATGGCGGAAGTTCTCCCCCCTTTCTAAGGGAATAAGGTGTTACTCTTCGACAGGCTCAGGGCGGGCAACTTTACGGAGAAACGCAGTGCGCTCAGCGTTTTTTCTTCTTATTATTCTGGCTCCGCCGCTCCTCGGAATTTACGGTCTTATAATCCTCGATGAACGAGTCGGTAAGCTGCGCTACCGCTCCGCCCACGCATTCCTTAAGCTCCTTCGCGGAGCACGAAAAGAGCTTACCGGTGGACCAAGTGGCGGCTGCGGTCGTGATGTTCTCCCCGAGCTTCTTACCGAAAAGGACTACGGTCTGATAGAGCTCCATATCCACGAAGACCGCATAGTATTCCCCAGAGACGGATTTACTCCCGATGAACTTCACCAGGAGGTAAGCGCCCCCGAAGACGCTGAACCATTTCCTTTCCTCAAGCACCATGATGTCCGCGTCCTTGAGCTTCTTCTCCACAAGGGTCTTCAGATACTCGGGCTTCAGCCCGTCCTTCACGGCGTCCTCGGATATTTCCTCTATGATTACGGCTACCCCCGTTATGTCCACGAGCGTATCGCGGTCGGCGGCGTGAGCAGGTAATACTCCTGAGATTGAGAGAATTAACAGTACTATTGACAGAGTACGGAAGCGGTAGCGCATAGAGCTATATTTTCACATATAAAGCCCATAAAGAAAAATAGGGGCTCTTCGGGGCTCGTACAGCAACACGGGGGAGGGTATTGGATGGTTAAGCGATCTTCCAGGAGGAGGCTTCAGCCCTTGCCGCTGAATTCCTTCAGAAGATCGAGGTTAGTCGAGACCAGCTTGTGCGGCCCGGGGAAGCGGGCTTGGGTAAAGATTTTAAGCGCTTCCGTATAAGCGTTTATAGACTTTTCACAGTTCTCCTCCTTGTTCTCGACCTCTGCGAGCGTGGTGTACGCGGCGCCGATATTGTTCTGAGTGGAGGCGTACTGAATGGGGTATTTGTCCATAGTATAGATGATGAGCGCGGTCTCATAGGCGTCGATCGCTTTTTTCGAGTTCTTTGCCCTGTCTTCTCTTTCACTGAGAGTCCTGTACACGACGCCCAGGTTATTCTGAGTCGCCGCGAACCGAAGCGGCTGCTCTTTAATCGTCCGCACCTTGAGCGCCTCCTCAAAAGCCCTTATTGAATGTCTGCAGTTAGTCTCTTTCTCCTCGACCTCGGCCAGCGTCCTGTAAGCGCTCCCCAGATTTGTCTGAGTCGAGCCGTATTGGTCTGGGTAGCCGCTCCTGCTGTATATCTTTAGGGCTTCTTTATAAGCATTTACCGCGCGCTTGCAGTTCTTACCCTTCTCCTCTGCCTCCGCAAGAGTCCGGTAAACGATGCCGATGTTATTCTGGGTAGCCGCGTATTCGATGGGGAACTCTTTTATGTTGAATACTCTTAAGACCTGCTCATAGGACTCTATGGCTCTCCTCGAATTCTGAACCAAGTCCTCAGTTTCGGCCAGTGTTTTATACAGACCCCCGAGGCTGCTCTCGATCGATGCGTACTCGAAAGGGTGGTTGTCGTATCTGTAATAATTAAGTGCTTGTATATAAGCTTTGGCCGCGATATCACTGTTCTCGGCGGCTGATTCTTTCTGGGACAGCTTCTCGTATGCGCATCCAATATTCTTTTGGATAAGCCCGTAATCACTCGGATACCTCTCTTGCGTATACAGCGTGAGAGCGCTCCTGTACGACTCTATCGCCAGTCTTAAAGTATCCGCATCCCCGCTCTCCTCTGCGAGTTTCCCGTAAGCAATTCCAAGATATTTTGATAGCTCTCCGTACTCCGAAGGCGCGGTTTCCGGTCTATAGTATCTCAGCGCTTCCGTATATGCCTCCGCGGCTTTTCGGTGATACTCCATACTGCCGTCTACCTCGGCCACTATCCCGTAAGCTATGCCGATTTTTCTTTGAACCGCGCCGTACCCTTGTAAGTGCCGTGCCGCATCGAAGACCTTAAGCGCTTCACTATATGCCGATATAGCGTTTTGATACTCATCGGCGTTGCCCGATATTTCAGCTATCGTGCTGTAAGTGCAGCCGATATCCATTTGCAAATTGCCGTATTTCTCCGGATAGCCGTTCATGTTAAATACGCTCAGCGCGCGTCTGTAGGACTCAAGAGCTTTTTGGTAGCTCTTCAGGTCGCCCGAGTGATCGGCGAGCATCCTCATAGACTCGGCTATATTTATCTGAACTTCGCCGTACTTCTCGGGGTAGTGCTCCGAGCTGAAAACTTCGAGTGAATCCTCAAAGGACTTAACTGCTCTCCTGTAATTATTCGCGGATCCGGTAGTCCGGGCAACTTCGGTATACAGACCCCCGAGCCTGGATTTTATCCACCCGTATTGCTCGGGCGCCGTTTGAATTGTCTCGGTAAGGAGCGCCTTCGTATAATATTCAATTGCCTGGCTTGAATCACTGAACGCGGGCTCCTCGATAACCGCATGTATGCCGGAGTCTCCCGAAGCCGCGGCGGCGAGAACAGCCTGGGGCATGGACTCTACCTCGTCTCGCCCTGGCTCCTGAACCTCAGTTTCATCAAGCTTAACTTCTTCTAGTGGGTCAACAATTTCCTGATTCTTAACTACTTTGAGTATGGGTTTTTCCTCAATAGCTTTGAGAACTTGCACGGTCTCTTCGGTCTGCGCGGTGTTTTCTGACTCCCTGTCCCTGAGCTCGGTAATAGCTTCGTATGCCCGGACGATATTGTTCTGTATCTCCATATGGCGCTCGGGATAATCTTCCGGGCCGAACACGCGCAAAGCTTCCCTGCATGTCCCGATAGCTTTGTTGAAAAGCTCCACACCTCCCTCCCGCTCTCCCATGAGCAAATATAAAGAGCTCAATTTCATATGAACCGAGCCATACTCCACGGGGTTCAGGGCTTCACTGTAAATCCCTAGCGCATCGGTATAGGCGTTTACCGTCTTCTCATAAGCCCCGGCGTCAGAGCTCTCCCGGGCCGCCTCTTCAAAGGCTTCGGCTCTTCTCACATAGGCATTTCCGATCTTGAGCTGCATCCGGGCGTATTTCTCTCCGAGCTCTAATGAATCGTAGATGTCCAGGGATTCACGGTATACTGACAAAGCCTCTTCATAGCCCCCTTCTTCCATGCTTATATCAGCAAGAATATTTGTGACTGAGGTCTTCTCGGCCATAGTTTCCCTGTACGCATCCCCTAATTTCAAGCCCTCGTATACTCGCCCGGCTTCCCCGTAAGCTTCAAGCGCCTTCTCGGCCTTACCCGTATCGCGGCCGGCCCGAAGAAGCTCCCGGTAAAGATGGCCAAGCTCCCTCTGGATCGAGGCGTATTGCTCAGGAGCCTCCTCTTTGGTGCATATTGTTAATATTTCAAGGTACTGCTCCTCAGGATTCACCCCACTCTCCGCACCACCGCACCTGTACTCCCCGAGCATATCGTATATCCCCTTAAGTTTTTCGTTAATTCCGGGTGCGATACTCTGGTCCCCCGAGCTTTGGGAGAAATCCCGCGCATTTACGTAGTACCGTAGGGCCGTCTTGGAATTATTTACCATATCGTCAGCCCGGGCGAGCTTTTGATAGACCGAGCCTAGCTCAAGAGATAATAGAGCCTGCCCTGTAAGGTTATTCGAATCTTCACAGAGCTTGAGGGCGAGGATGTAATTAGAAGCGCTCTCTTTAAGCTCACCGGACTCTTCGAGCGCGCGGGCTAAATGACGGTACGCGGAGCTAAGCGTTTCAACCAGCCTGGCACGCCTGTCTAAATCATAATCCGAATCGTAAACTCTGAGCGCCTCGCAATACGAATCCACTCTCCTCTGAAGCCACTCCGCTTCTCCTTCAAAAGAGGCTATCTCGCCGGACGCGTCTCCTATCGTTTTATGTAAGAAAGCGTATTCCTCCGGGCTGTTTTCAAATGTAAAACGGCTTAGGGATTCCGTTGCAAAGTCGATAGATTCTTTATATGTCCCGGGTTCGTTACAGTCCCGGGCAATTTCAAAATAAATCTCGGCTAAGTTTTTAGCAATATCGCCGTAATCATCAGGGAACGCGTTAGTGTTAAAGTATGAAAGCGAATCAGCGTAATACCGCCCCGCGGCGTGAAGATTGGAAATCCTGTCAGTGCGCCCGGCCAGCTTTCTGTATATACCGCCTACTTGTCTGTTCAAATAAGCCGACTTATCAGGGGACTCCCCAGGGGCATATACGCTTAAAGCCTTTTCAAAGTATTCGAGCGACGCGTCCAAATCCTCAGTCTCAAGTTGTTTCTCTCCCAAGGATTTGTAAATATCGGCAACCTCGGCCCTGGCTTGTACGTTGGCCTGCGAGTAGTTCTCGGGCGTATAGAATTTAATCGATTGATTATAGGATTCTACAGCTTTGTTCAGATTATCTTCCTCGTCATGAAATCTTGACAGAGACTTGTAAACTCCCCCGAGCCTGAAACTTATACAGGCCCGCTCACGCGGGTAGTTTTCCTCACTGTATATTCTTCGCGCCCTTTGATAAGACTCGAGAGCAGAACTTAAATCCTCATGAGTAGCGGCGCTTGAATCCGGAATAGCGCCGCCCCCTGCGGGAGTCCCGAGATAGGAGTCGCCCAGCTTCATCTGAACAAGGGCGTGCCTGTAAGGCGAAACGGATTCGGTGCATATGAGAGATATCTCACGATATAAGGCCTGAGCCCCCTCGCCCTCACCCGCATCGAGCTCGCTTAAAAATTTATACAGCCCTTCAATACTATCCGAAATTATGGCGTACTCTTCCGGGTGCTCGCTTTCACTATAGAACCTGAGAGACTCTCTGTAAGCGATTAGAGCTCCCTCTATACTTTTAATATCCTCGCTTGAGCGTCCGGTTTTCTCCAGTATCTGACCAAGCTCCTTTTTGTATTTCCCGTACTCTTCGGGGAACTCCTCAAAACTAAATACCTTAAGCGCTTCACTATAATGCTCGAGCGCTCCCTCGTAGTCATCTAACTCCCCCTTAGCCCCGGCGAGCATAGCGTATACGCCGCCCATCCTTCTCCTTAGCTCTTTATATTCCTCAAAATACTCTTCACGAGTGAAAACTCCGAGCGCCTTATTGTATGAGTCAAGCTCCCTCAAGTGGTTCTCGTCACCGTCTTGGTCCCCGGCAAGCGCGCCGTAGGCGGTACCGAGGCCCTTCTTTACTTCTCCGTAAAGCTCCGGAGACTGCTCCGCCGTGAGCACTTTAAGAGACTCGTCGTAGTGTGATATTGCGCTACGGTGGGCGTCCGGCGATTTGCTTACTCGGGCAATTTCGGCGTACAGGTCGCCGAGCTCTTTGTTAAGGCGTCCGCACTCGTCTCTATCATCCATCACGGTGTAACCCCTAAGCGCCTCCTGAAAAGAATTTATGGCTTTACTGTGATTGAGATCCCCGTCTAATTCTCCCAGGTCTTTGTACGCCCTGCCCAGCCTCTTATGCATAGTCGCGTACTCATAGGGGTACTCGTCGAATTTGTATACCAGGAGCGCCCTTTCGCAGAATTTAATCACGCTTTGGGGGTTAGTGTTGTCGCCGTCTTCATTATTATCATAGAGCGATTCCAGTCTTTGAATCAGCTCAAGGTAATGCTCCGGGTATGAGTCAACGGGGAAACTCCCGAGCGCATCCTCATAGCAAATAACTGCGATCTTCTCGTGAGATGCTTTTTCTTTGAGTGAGCTTATGAACATGTGCGCGTCGCCCATTGCAGTTCGCACTATTCCGTATTGATTATTGTGATCGGCACTAAAGACGTTAAGAGCCTCCTCAAAATTTTCAAGGGCTCTTTCCGAAAGCGATACGCACTCCCGGTCGGTCTTGGCAACTTCACATTGAAGCATTAGCAAGATAGCTATATTTTTTTTGGCTGCCGAATGCTCAGCCGGAAACATCTCTTTCGTATAAACGCCAAGAGACTCCTGATAGGCATCCACTGCGGCGTCATAATACCCGGACTGATCGCCTATTGAAGCCATTTTGGTATATGCGCGGCCGATATTCGTTTTAATCAACGCGAACCTGAGCGGCTGCTCCAGAGTATTAGTAAGATTCAGCGCTTCGTTAAAGGCATCGAGCGCCTTTTCTGCACTCTCTGCGCTATTCCCGAATTCAGAATAGTTAAGATAGGCATTCCCGAGGTTGTTATTCACAACCGCGCTTTCATAGCCTGAGCCCCGTGAATATACGCTTAGGGCGTCTTTATATGACTCTATAGCAAGCGCATAATTCTTTTTCCCCTCCGCCTCCTCTGCCAGCTTAGAGTAGGAATTACCGAGATTATTTTTTATTCGCGCGTATTCAAAGGGGTTCATTTCAAGCGCAATTAAGGATAGCGCTTCTTCCAATAATCTGAGAGATTTTCTGAAATTATCCCCCGGACCGTCCGTGACGTAGATTTTATTGTAAAGAGCCCCCAGGTTCCCGAGGGTTTTTGCATAGAGCCCCCGGGCGTCGTCTCCCAGAGCAGTGGCTGTCTTAAGAGTCAAGGCCGCGTTCTCGAGCTCTGCCAGAGCGAGCTCTGCGTAATTATTACCCCCTTTGCCCACCTGCTCAAGCTGCCCATAGGCTGTGCCCAAATTGTTCTTTATCAGAGCATGCTCCAGCGGACGCTCTTCGGGACCCGTGAGCTCAAGGGCTCTGGCAAACGCTTTGAGGGCTTTTTCAGAGTGTTCCCGAGAGTCCTTAACGATCGACATGTCGGCATGACACCGCCCAATTTTATTGTTCACTCGAGTGCTTCTCTCCTTGGAATCGAAATTAGCGCAAACGCTCAAAGCGGATTCATATTGTTTAAGTGCGTTCTCTATGTTCGGGTATCTATCCTCTGTGCCTGAAAACCCCGCGTACGCGTCTCCTTTAAAGAGCTTGAGCTTAAAATACTCTTCAGGGAACTCCTCCTTATTGAAAACCGAAAGCGCGTTGCCCAAGGCTTCGAAAACTCTTTCAAAACCTTGGGGATCCCCACCACGGAGTGCCATCGAAGAGAAAAGCCGCCCCTCATTCATCTTTATCCGGGCGTATTCTAACGGACGCTCTTCCCTACTATAGAACTTAAGCGCCCGCTCGTAAGAAGAGGCGGATTCACTCGCGTACTCTTTACCCGCTTCAAGCTCTGAGAGGCTAAAAAGCGCATCGCCCAGTTTTTCATGGATTATTACAGAATTTAAACCTTCAGCGTATACCTTAAGGGCTTCCCTGTACGCCTCTACCGCCTGTTTTAAAGTCCCTGCGGTATCCCTGACCCCAGATAATAAAGAGTACGCGTCTCCAAGGTTATTGGATATCATGGCGCGTTCCAGAGGGTGCTCGGAAGCGTTGTATACATTAAGGGCCTCAGAATATGCGCTCACTGCATGAGCGCAGTTCTCTTCCCTGTCCCGAACCTCCGCAAGCGTGCTGTAAACCACGCCCAGGTTATTCTGGGTCATGGCGTATTCGAGCGGGAGCCGCTCGAGTGTTCTAACTTTAAGGGATTCTGTGTAGCATATCACCGCTTTTTCGCAGTTTTGAGCTTTATTTTCAAGCTCTGAGAGGGTTCCGTAAGCGTTGCCGAGATTGTTTTGCGTAGTGGAATACTGCTCAGGGTAATCGCTCAAGGAATAAATCTTCAAAGCTTCCTCAAAGCTTAAAATAGCCCCGCGGCAGCTCTCGGCGCTCTCTTCAATCTGAGCCAGCATATCGTATGAAGCGCCGAGGTTGTTGTAAACAAGCGCAGACTCAGACGCGAAATCCCCATCCGAGTAAACCCGAAGCGCTATCTCATATGCCTCTATGGCTAATATGCAGTTTTTGGCCGACGCGTCCATCCCGGCCTGTGCGCGGTAAGCATTGCCCAGGTTAATGTGCGCCTCGGCATAAGCCTCCGGGGATTTCTCGGGCGTATTGAACCTGAGAGACTCCTTTAACGTGTGAATCGCCTCACCGATACCCTCACTGCTGTTACCTAGTTCACCCAGAGCGCTGAGCACCCGGCCCTGCAGATTCATCAGAGTAGAGTATTCGGACAGGAACTCTGAGGGCTCATAGACCTCAAGCGCGCTCCTTATATGGGTAAGGGATTTCAGGTAGCACGCTTTTTTCTCCTGCCGAGCCCCGTTAAGACCGGCTATTGCTCCATAGACTTCCCCGAGTGTCTTACTTAGATAAGCGAATACGAGGCTGTCCTTACCTTTACCAAAAGAATCGAGCGCTTCCTCAAAGACCTTAACGGCCGTTTCAACCCTATCTTTATCCTCACTATCATTACGGGAGAATAAGAGTATTTCACCGAGCTTTATCTTAAAGCACGAAGCTAGCTCAGAATCCACCTCATTTGACGATACTCTCTCGTATATCCGGGCGGCTTTGTCATAACATTCATTTTTTTCTAACTCGTTATCAATATCGCAATCGGCTTGATTCGCGTAAAGAGACGCGAGCATAGTCAGGATTCGCGGTGGAGCGCTTCGTCCTGCTCTCTCCTCCCAAGCGGTAAGCAGATCGTAAGCTTTATCCAAATCGTTCATACTTTGCTCAGCGGTTTTCGTATAGTAATTCAATACATCTTGAGCCAGCTCCCTGAGCGTAGAATACTGCACTGGGTCCATGGAGCTGTATGTCTTGGTTAGCTCGGAAACATAGCTCTCCAAAACAGCCGGTATAAAAGCCTCGAATTCTTCTCTGATTTTATCCGCCGGACTCTCATACGAAGTGCTATCTGAAGAGCTATCCACCCGGATCTCGTTAAGCGCGTTTAAGCTCGAATTCCCTTTTGATAGATCGGATTGGGTTTCCCCGGACAGTTCGGAAGCGGCGCCCCGGTCCTGCAGGGTTTCACCGGCAAGATCACGAATGGTAAGTACAAACTTCCCTTTTCCTTTTAAATAACCATAAAAGTACTGAAGACCTGAGCCCGGTCCCCTGAGCAAAAGCACGCCCAGCGCGCAGTCCCGTGCCGTATTCTCTAAATCCCCCCCGTTGTTTGAGGACTCTTCGGACAGAGCCTTCACCTTAAAGCCTTTTTCAGATAGTACACCAGTAAGAGGTTCTAAGATGTGTTCGAGCTTAGAGCCCTCTAATTCCCCGGGGTATACCACTATACACGGAATCTGACACTCTGGATTCCAGATAGCGTCAAGAGGACTTACACCCGGGATTTTCTCCCGACCCAATTTTAGTGTTTCACCCATACTCTATTCCATAATGCGGCAATGCAGCGAAAAAGCGCGCGCGCGACCATGCCGGACATAATTGGCTTATACAGCCATGGGCACGCGTATTCAAACCTGCCGTAAAGAGTGGAAAATAGAACGCAAAGAAGGTGGAACTACAAAACGCACGGAACCTGCCCGTCTACATAACAATCCCAACCTCGGTAGTCCGGCTGCCTTTGAGTATTTACTACGTGTCATTTAGGCCCGTGACTTTGCGTCCCACCCTTTCGGATGGTTTGCCTTTTTCGACTTAGGATTAATATTTCCCCGTCAATACAAAACTTATAACCCTTTTAGCCCGCTGTCAATATATATATCCAATAATTTTTATGTCTTAGCATGAATTTCTAAAAGCGGGAAACGGCAGACATGACACCTGTTAATTAGGAGCCGACCATGAGCCGGCAAAGGATTCAGACCTCAATTTTGCAAGTAACTCAAGTGACGAGCGAAGTGGATTTAAGACCGGCTTATCTTTTAACAGCTTTGGGATAATCGACTTTTTTTGAGCATACCGGACAGAAATTTGAGCCCCGAGTTACCTCGGCTCCGCATTCACAAATCGCTATAACCGCGGGCTTAGCGAGCGCTTTTAAGCTACCGAGCGCTTTTTGCGCGTTTAAGTGCACAAGCCTGAGCTCTTCTTCACATTTATCCATCTCGCGCTCTATATTGTCAATCTCAGCACACTTGACCATAATACTGTCCTGGTTAAGCTCACCCTTATACTTATAGGAGCGGTATACGGTGTTCCCCATATCAAGCGCGCTGTCGCGCCTTTTTTTCTTGAGCGAGCGGAGACGGTTTTTGATTAGAATCGTACCGTAAGCCTCTTTGGATCTGATATTTACTATCCTGAGACCTTTGTTGACACCCGATTTTAAGCGTCCATACAAATCTCTAGTATCCGGGATATCGGCCATTCACTGTCTCCTTTAATAACATACGTAATTTCACGGTACTCATTAGAATGATAATAAAAATGATACTTGATAATACACAAAGTCAAACGGCAATTTTCTAAAGTAATTATTCAGAATACCTGCTCAAGAATTAACGGTGTTTAATGTGGTACTCCCCGGCACTTACAAAGCACGCGCGCATAAACAACACAACGCGAAAACCCGTTTGACTCGGTAAAAGGATAGGATATGCTTTTTCATACTGTTAAAATAATCGTTCGCATGTAATTGTAGGGATTGTTGTAGGAGTGTCGGGGTTATCCGCTTCATAGCAGGCTTTTTGTGTTACGGGAGCCCGCCGCCATATTAAAACAGCCTTACTCGGAATGTCCCAAAGAACACACACAACGAATATTGAGAGGGTTTGAATTATGAAATATCTATATGAAAGCGCACTAGTTACAATAGTTGAATACCTAAGCGAATATAAGAGTGTACTCGCTGTTACGGCCTTAATGTTAATAACCGCATTGACGGCCGGTCCGTCGGTGTCGTTATCTAAGGAAAACGTTCAGGAAGAAGTTGCAGTTGAAAACGGCGCCGAATCAGCCAAAATCCCCAAAGAACCCAAAGCCCCGGACAGAGAATACACAGAGTGGGAAATAAACGCGCTTTTGGGCGCTCTCAATGACCCTAATCCTAAGGTCAGGACTTTTGCGATAAAGGAGTTAGCGATTCTCGATAACGGGGATGTGAGAGCCCGGATTGTTGAGTTCCTAGGTGTTAAGGACGCTCTACCCAAGCAAGCGGCGTTATACGCAGTCGGGTCTTGGGGCGAAGCCTCGAAGGAGTACCTGCCCAAGGTAATCGAAAACATGAGCGACAGCAACGTGGGCACTCGCCGGGCCGCGGCGCGGGCAGCTCTAAATATAGGGAATCTGAATAAGTCTCAAACGCAGGTAGTAATAACTCTCCTTGGCGATGACGACAGCGGGGTAAGGCGGTTAGCTGAGGAGACGCTTGAGAACAATCCGGAGCGGGCCCTCGGCCAGAAACAGCAAATTATCGAGCTTGTCAATGACGAAAACCCCAAAGTCAGAGCAATAGCCTTAAGAACACTCGGAAAACTAAGCAAAAAAGGCGGTAACAATAAAGCTCTTATAATAAAAATGCTTAAAGACCCCGATCGATCGGTTAGATCGAGCGCGGCGCTTGCGCTCGGGGACTTGGGCAAGTCGTCCAAACCTCAAATTAAAGATATCTTACCTCTTCTTCAAGACCAAAGCATTTATGTGCGTACCTCGGCCCTAAAGTCTCTTGGGAAGATAGGCGACTTATCTGACAAAGAGGTAAGAACCATCGCAGCCCTACAGATGGGAAGTAACAAGAGGGTACGGGCGGCGGCCCGTGCGGCGCTTGGAAAAATAGCGCAGGTGAATCAGAACACAGCATCAATTGTGGCTGAGCAATTGGACAGCCCGGATCCTAAACTGAGAATAAGCGCTTTAAAAGCCCTTAACTTAATGGGTAAAGCGGCAGAGGCCCAAGCTCCAAGCGTAGCCAAGCGTTTAAATGACCAGAGCACCGGAGTTAGGGTAGAGGCGATACTTACCCTAGGGCATCTCGGTGAATCCGCAAAGGAATACGCTCCTCAGATAGCGGAAAAGCTCAAAGACCCAAACGGTATGGCGGCTTACAAAGCTCTTGTGGTTTTAAGCACAATGGACGTACCCCAAGAAGATTACGCCGACACTTATACAGAGCTTTTGAAGAGCCAAAACAGAGTGCTTCGGGCACAGGCTGCGACGGTTATAGGACACTTGGGCGAGAAAGCTTCACCTCAGTTCCCCAAGATTATAGAGCTTCTCCGTGATAAGGATATAAAATTCCGCTACACAGCTTCCTTTGCATTTCAGCAGCTCGGGGAAAGCGCGAGTGAGACCGCGCCTGAAATAGCCAAGCTCCTTAAAGACAACAACCCCGTAATACGCATGGCCGCGCTAAATGCGCTAGGCAGGATGTCATCCGCGGCAGAGGCTACGATACCCGATATAGCTTCTGAGCTTCAGAATCCTGACAGAGACGTGCGCGCGGAGGCGGCAAAAGCGCTTGGGAACATAGGCCCTACCGCGGCAGGGCAGATACCGGAGATAGCCAAGCTTCTTCAAGATGATGACAGGGTCGTAAGAAGAAATGCAGCCACTGCGCTAGGGAAAATGGGGAAAGACGCAGCAACTCAAGCTCCTAAAATAGCGGAGTTACTGAACGAAAAAGATAGGGATCTGCGCTCAAGCGCCATTTTAGCCCTGAGCAGGATAGCCTCCCCCGATACCGCTCCTCAAATCATGGGTTACATCCAAACACTCGACATTTCCCAAACGCTTAATTCGGAGAATATAGCCATAGCGCTTCAGGCGTTAGGAAATATGGGCAGCGCCGCTAGATCCGTCAGCGGCCCGGTGGCCGATCTTTTGACTGCGTCTGACGGGCTTGTACGTTCCACAGCTTCCACTACGCTCATGAGAATGTCCCCTCTGAGCAGGGAAACGATCCTTAAAATCCTCGCCGCCACCCACTCAAAACCAGAAGAAGTAGGGGATCTGAGATTCCTTGCGCATTACTCTGCCGGCGGAGACACCGAGAGTATGGAATTAATAGATTGGCTAGGCGTAGATGGTAAGAGGTCTGAGGCGGATATTCCCAGAGAAAAAGCCCGAGCGCTCCTCAGCGTGTTCCTTGAGAACTGGGAGCTCACAGCGTCTCAGAACGAGATTCGTAAGGACCTTGCCGTAAGCATATCTTCTGTGATTACAAACGCACAGTGGGCAAAAGACGATATGTCGCTCTTAAGAAAAGCTGAGCAAACTCTTTCGTCGGGGAACTTCACAGAGCAGGCAAAAGAGGTAAAAGATAAAATAAGCGGGATCGAGAGCTGATTAAGCTCGTGCCTCTGGGCTCTTTTAAAATACCGCCGGGACTTAGCCGCCTTTCCTGAGATATCCTTACACGACCAATTGATTGAAAAATCAGGTATGATTACCTTCCTTTAACTTATACATTATTATTGCTCCCAGGGAATTAAACCTTGATTAAGTACAGCTGGAAAACTGCTCAATATAGATTCTGAGAGAGAGGAATAGATGTTCCGCACAAAGATTTTTTACGGTTGGTATATAGTTGCAGCATCTCTCCTAATTATTATGCTTGACGGCCTTCTGCTCTATTCCTTCGGGGTATTCCTCCCCTACCTGAATGAAGAGTTCGGCATGTCGCGCGCCGGGGGGTCGGCAATATTCTCATTCAGAGCCCTGGTACTCGCTCCGGCTTTCATCATTGCAGGCAGGTTAATTGACAAGTTCGACCCAAGAGTCGTTATATTCGGAGGGGGAGTAATTGCCGCTCTCGGAATGATCGCTACGGGATTCATGACAAAGCCCTGGGAGCTATATCTGACATACGGGTTCTTCGTAGGTCTCGGGGACGCAGTGCTCTACATAACCTGTGTTGCCATAGTAAGCAGATGGTTTGTAAAGAAGAGGGCATTTGCTATCGGCATTATTACAACCGGCGTACCGCTGAGCGGCCTCATAACAAGCCCTCTTACCGCATGGCTCATCAACGGCTTCGGTGCAAGAAACGCGTTATTTATTTTAGGCACCTTAATGATAGTTGTGCTGCTTTCCTCTTTTGTTATGCGGGGCTACCCGGAGGACCTGAATATGAAACCGTACGGGGAAGAGGACGACGATGCTAAAGAGACAAATAACAGCTCTTCCCTGAACACGGGTATGAGCCAAAATAACGATTGGACGGCTAAAGAGGCCATATCAAACGGCAATTTCTGGACGATGTACGGGATGTACTTATTAGCTTTTATAACGTTTCTCATTATAGTAACCCAGTTCTATAACTTCGAGATCGACCTCGGCATAGCGGCAGTGGCAGCCGCGGGCCCCCCGGCCGCTATAGGGGTCGGGAGCATCATAGGAAGAACGGTTCTAACATCGTTGCTCGCGGAGGTGCTGGATTACAAAAAGGTCATACTGATGTGTTTTCTGGCTCAGGGCAGCGCAATTATACTACTTCTCATATTCAAAGATATATGGGTGTTTTATCTGTTCGGACTCGTATTCGGCTTTTTCTATAGCGCGGTCGTGCCTCTGTTTCCGACAATGCTCGGGAAGTTCTACGGCTTAACAGCGCTCGGAACAATTTACGGGGTCTTCGCCACATCTTACTCTGCCGCCGGTATTATCGGCCCCCTTGTGGCAGGATTCGTCTACGACTTAACCGGCACTTATTTCTATCCGTTCCTATTGGCTGTTATATGCTGCTACTTGGCGGCATTCGGCGCGTTTTTAATAAAAGAGCCGAAAAAGAAAACCAAGCCAGAGCCTCTGACTTACACCTAAACTCAGCCCTGTCATTGACTTCACAATCTTATTTTTATAGGTGATTAGGTCATTTTAGTACTAGGCTATAAAATACCTAGCCATGACATTAAAAAAGCTACAAGAAATAATAAGCGGAAGCAAATGCCTAAGATGTGAA
>Ga0114931_10005690_pt1 | contig 15422 bp, 8 predicted proteins | sample 2SBtaG_FD_89579 | JGI IMG/M metagenome (GOLD analysis project Ga0114931, IMG submission 89579) | Deep subsurface microbial communities from Kolumbo volcano to uncover new lineages of life (NeLLi) - 2SBTROV14_V59a metaG | ecosystem: Environmental > Aquatic > Marine > Volcanic | place: Kolumbo...
GAGCGTGGAACTGTTCGAGCGGCAGTTCATCCTCTCGGCGCTCGACCGCAACGACTGGAACCGCCTGCGCACGGCCGACGAGATCGGCATCCCCCGCACCACGCTCCTGACCAAGATGAAGCGCCTTCATATTGCCGTGCAGCGATAGTTTCCTGCAAGAGCCCGAGAATTAACGGATCGTTTCTTCCCTTCCCATGGTCCGTAGTTACACCGGATCGACGAAATGTTCAGCTGCACCGTCTGCTGTCGCTGATGGTTGCGTGTCGTTTGTGGCGCGCGTCGTGCGATGGATGAGCAAGAGCATCGCGCCGAGCATCCCTACAGCGTAAATCCACGATTCTGGATGGTGGGGCGCGGTCTCGACGATGTTTTCGGCGGCAATGACCAGGAGAGTAATCGCGATGGCAGCTCCGCGATCACTATGCCCGGTCCAGCGCCGGAATAATTTGGTTACCGGCCGAACGACGAAGATGAGGAGAATCGCTACAATCAGCGGACTTTGAAGGTTTTCGGGAATGTGATTCATGGGATTCCTTTCAGGGGGAGGGAGAGCCCCCCTGAAACCGTACGACGACAGCCCGTGCAGCCTACGAGCACGGCAACGGCTGACACGGAAAACAAGTCGGACAAGGCGGCGGTGGCCAGTTATTGACGAGACCACCGGCATGGTCCCACACTTCCTCGAACAACGCAGAGGCAATTGCGCTTCCGATGACGCTTCCCGGAAAGTTCTTTGACTTTGCAAGATTAGCCGCTACGCCGTCGATAATGCGGGCAGTAGCGCGTTTGATGGGGCTGTCCTCAGCGCCTGCCTCGCCGGTGCGCCCAACTTCTATCGAACTCCAGAGTACATCTGACGCGGAGACGATGTCAACAAATGCGCCAAACTCGGATCTGGTTGGTGACCCGGTGGCTTGTGCACGAGTTATGTTCGCGTCGGCGATGGCGGCCCGGACCCCGTTGCTGAGCGCGATTTGCACCACACGATGTTCAGCATTCGCATCGTCTCGCGACAGGTATCCGTGTTTCGCCTGGAACTCGATGTACCGGTAGACCGAAGTCGGTGTGGGATTCGTCACGTTACAAATTCCCTGAACGGCGAGTCGGCGGTAGAACTCAATCGTTGCCCTGATGTCGTTCGCAGTGATCACGGGCGGTACGCCGTACTTTGGTGCCGTTTCAAAGGACTTCGCCTACAGCGGCGGAGCCGGTACCGAGTGCGAGATCCACAAGCGCTTCCAGCTCGAGTTCGAGATCACCTGGCGCTATTTCCGCACCCAGGACGACAAGGTGTGGCCCGACGTGGATCACAACGGGTCCAACACCCACGCCATGGCCATTTCCCTGGGCGCCACCTACGGCCTGTTCTGACCCGTTTCAGCCTGTGTGGATCCCCCTCCGACCGGCGCCCCGGCGCCGGTCGTTGCTTTCGCTGCACACCGCCGGCGCGGGGACCGGGCCCGGCCGCCGCATCATGATCGCTCCGTTTAGAGTTTGACACGGACAAAACCCCAGGAGTAGATTTTGCTTTTCCTGCCGCAGAGAGGGGCCGGATACCATTGATGGGGTACGTGAGCAGCCGGGTGTTGTCGGATTATGAAGTCAACCTGTACGCGAATACGTTGTGCGATCCGAGTGGCCATGGAGACGCTGACCTTTACATTGGGACGGTGTCCGTGACGACCGACCCCAACGGCTATGCCCCTGCCGTCATCGCTTTGCAAACCCGGACACCACAGCCCATGCCCGATCCCGCCGCCCCGACCCGGCAAAGATGGCCGCTGCCGTCCATGAAGCGGGCAGGTATGGACATCGGGCCTGCGGGGCGCCGGGCCCTGCGGGTGGAAGCGCTACTCCTGGTTCCGATCCTGCTGGTGCTGGCCGTCTCTGTCCAGGCCGCCGGCAACAGCGGCGGCCGCGGCGACGTCTACCTCACCGGCTCGCTGTCGGCGACCATGAGCCTCTACAGCGGATCCGGCAACTTCGACGCCCACAAGGCTTCCTCGTGGACCTTCCGCGGCGCGCCCGTGCTGCACCTCTACGGCCATGACATGCCGCTCAGCCTGACAGTCACCGAACAGGACCGCACCTTCCGCCAGCCGCTGAACCGGCTGGGGATCAACCCCCGCTTCGGCTGGACGACGGGCCATCTGGGGTACACCAGCTTGAACTGGTCGCCGTTCTCCCTGGCGGGCCAGTCGATCTTGGGCGTCGGACTGGAAGAAAAGCCCGGGCTCTTCGACTTCGGGTTCATCGCCGGCCGGATCCGCCGCACCGTCGAGGCCGCGGACATCGCGGGCGTGGGCCACATCGCGCCGGTCTACCGCCGCACCGGCTACGCGGCGCGGGCCGGCGTGGGCGACAAGAGGCGCCACGCCTCGCTGGTGGTCGTGCGCGGCGGCGACGACGAGAACTCGCTGGCGATCGCCCCGTCGGCGACCACCGTGCTGCCGGCCGAGAACCTCGTGGTCAGCCTCCTGGGCCACTATGCGTTCGACCCGCGGTTCGTCCTGGATTGCGAACTGGCGCAGAGCGCCTACACCGACGACAAGCAGGGACCGGTCGACGGCAAGTTCAGCAAGGGTCTGCTGAAGGCCTTCGGGTTCATGATGGACCGCCGCACCTCGTCCCACGAATCCCAGGCCTTCTCCGCGAAATTCGGCTGGAAGGATCCGCGCGGCGGCGTCGACGTCGCTTACAAGCGCATCGACCCGAACTACCGCTCCATGGGTGCCTACTACTTCAACAGCGACCTGGAGAACGTCACCGTCGAGCCGAAGTGGAAGTTCGCCCGCAACAAGGTGCGGGTGGCCGGCAGCCTCGGCTTCCAGCACGACAACCTCGCCGACACCAAGGACGTCAAGACCACCCGCACCATCGGTTCGGGGCGCGTGGACTGGATGCCCGGCGGCAAGTATGCGGCCAACCTGACCTACTCGAACTACAGCCTGGACCAGAAGGCGGGCCGTAGTCCCCTGGATCCGAACTCCACCAAGATCGCCCAGGCCACGAACAACCTGGGGATCACCCAGTCGCTGACCCTGACCGGAGCGCGGCTCGGGCAGAACGCGATCCTGGCCTGGTCGCGTCAGGACATGCAGGACCACACCCGTGCCGGCAACCTCGACGCCAGCTACACGGCCGACCAGATCAACGCCCAGTACGCCCTGACGTGGATCCCGTGGGGCCTGAGCGTCAACGCAGGCTTTAACCATTCCAGCTACGAGACGGCGACCGCGACCACCAAGGTCCACGGTCCCCTGCTCGGAGCCAACTTGTCCTTCTGGCGCCACAAGGCGACCCTCGGCGCCAGCGGCACCGTGAGTTCGACCAGCGTGGACGGCGACCAGACCCTGCGCACCCTGCTCCTGAGGATCCAGGGTTCGCTGCGGCCCACGCGCCGCCACCGGTTCACCCTGGGATTCTCCTACCATCACAACGATGCGCGGACTCCCGGCCACAGACGACATCGAAAGGCGAGGCGAGATCGGCTATGCATACGCGTTCTGAGCGGCGGCGCACCCGCCTTGTGATCCTGCTTGCCCTGTCCGGGCTCCTGCTCGCCGCGCCGGGGTCCGCCCGGGCCGGCCTGAACATCGTCACCCAGGTCACCGGAACGGTGGGCAACGACCTTGCCTCCCTGTCCGACCACGTCCAGGTCACCCTGATCTCGGCGGGGATGGACACTTCCCGCAACAATGTCCTGGCGCTGCGGATCCTGGGCGACAACGGGGTCACCCTCAGCACCCCGCCGGACTTCCAGCCCGGCCCGCCGTTTCCCGTCACCGTCATGCCGGGCTTTCCGCAGGTGCTGACGGGCATGGACCTGCAGAGCTACTTCGACCCGGGCAGCCTCCGCTTCCAGGGCCTGAGCCAGGCCGACTACTTCGATCACGGCCTGCCGCCCGGCAACTACCGCGTGTGCTTCCAGTCGTTCTGCCCGACCTGGCTGTGTCCCGACGGTCGCGTGGATTGGACCCCCGGACCGCCGTCCGGTTGCAGCAATACCTTCACGGTCAAGGCCAACGAACCGCCCTACCTGACGAGTCCGCCCTGCGGCGAAAAGATCCAGCCCGGCGCGCTGCAATCGGTGGTGTTCGCCTGGACGCCGGCACCCGGTACGCCGCCGGCCACGACCACCTACGAACTGGAGATCGTCGAGATGGTCGACCCGCAGGCCTCGCCCGACGAGGCGCTGGAGACCGCGACCACCCCGCCCTTCTTCCGCCAGGAGGTCCAGGGTACGTCGTTCTTCTACGGCCCGGGGCAGCCCCTGCTGGAGGCCAACAAGTCGTACGCCTGGCGCGTGACCGCCAGCAACCGCGAGCTCGGCCTCCCCTTCGCCAACGGGGGCCGCAGTAAGGGCTGTTCGTTCACCTGGGGCAAGGCCGGGGCGCCGCAGCTCCCGGTCATGACGAAGAAATCCTCCGGCGGTTCGGGCCCCAGGGCTTCGTTCAAGGCTTCGCCCAAGGACATGCCCCTGGCTCCATGGTGCACCGTCACCGGCAAGCTGCGCTACAAGTTCAAGGACACCGGCACGGGCAACGCCCGCAGCACCGGCGGCAGCACCGGCGGCAGCCAGAGCGGGGCCACCGGCGCCAACAGGGTCACCGGAAGCGCCACCGGCCAGGCCGGCCCCGCCTTGAACGGCCGGAACGGAATCATCGGCGGTAACGGTGCCTGGTACGACTCCGGCCACGTGGACGCGACCGGCTCGCAGCCTTTGGGTGGGATCCACGTGAGCCTGGTGGTCACCTACCGCCTGCTCGACGGCTACATCGGACCCTACGGGGGCGAGGACGAGCACGAGGTCGCGCTCGACAAGGACCGCCTGGTCGCCGAAGGCTACAGCGCCTCCGCCCTCGAGTCCTACTTCCCGGGCTTAGGCCAGGTGGTCGCCTCGACCGTGACCGCCGGCGACGGATCGTTCTCCTTCTCCTACGTCCAGGCGCCCGATCTGGGCCTGGTGGACACAGACGTGCAGGGCTACATCGACAATTCCCATGTCCACGCCGGCGGTCTGAGCTACGAGTTCCACGCCGCCAAGGTCACCCGCACCCTGCGGCTGCTCGTGGACAGCCACTACTACTGCAGCCCCGAGAAGGACCTGCTGCCCCAGCCGTGGCAGGAGACCCACGCGGGCACCCTGGTGTCCTACGTGAAGTCGTACGATCTGGACGTCACGGTCAAGCCCAACGACTGGATTAAGAACCAGGCGGCCGTCGACTACATCCCGGGGGCGAAGGTCACGATCCTGCGCAAGACCGCTCCCAACGCGGAGATCCCCGCCGCCGACGAGGGCGATCCCTCGCAGCACGGCACCCTGCATCTGAAGGACGGGAACTTCCGGATCGTCGCCCAGACCGTCGCCGACAAGAAGGGCGTGGCCCACTTCACCCACCTGGTGCGTCCCTGGGACGGCCCCGACGTCTACTACTACTATGCCGAGACGTCAGCGACCAAGGGGAACTACGCCTACAAGCCTCGGCTGTTGTGGAACTCCGCTCCGGCCACCCCCCGGGTCCATCCCTTCTTCAACAGCGAGCTCGATCCGGTGCCGCACTTCGAGGCCAAGACCTGGTTGTGGCCCGATCGCCCGCGCGTGATCGGCCGCGTCATGGACCAGGTGAACAATGACACGCCGATCGCCGACGCCCGGCTCGTTCTGGACAGCAAGTACGCGTCGGCCGGCGCCGATGCCCTGGGCGCCCCGCGCAGGCCGCAGCGCGTGACCGCCAGCAACGGCCAGGGCTACTTCTCCTTCGACGATCTGGACGTGCAGGTCGACGGCTCCTCCCTGACCGGACCCGACCGGGCCCTCACGGCGGGCAAGCAGGGATACGACCAGTGGCGCAAGCACCTGGGCATCATGGGCTGGGGCCGGCAGGATGATCTCACCTCGGAGGTTAAGCTGCGGCCCAACGGGCTGCTTCGCGGCTCGGTGGTGGACCTGGAGAAAGGCAACGGCGTGGCGGCCGACGTGCGGTTCGCCAACGGCATCTCCGTCCACACTCAGTGGTTCCTCGGCGCGCAGATCTTCAAGGTCCAGGGACCCTCGGGTAAGGGCCAGAAGATGACCGTGGTGCCCGACAACGCCGACTATGAGCCGCGCACCTTCACCGTCGACGTGCCCAAGACCAACAAGATCTCTCAGCTGGGCAAGTTCGCCGTGGTCCGCAAGCGGCACCGGCTGCAGGTCCAGGTCCTGCGTGGCGTCCAGACCCGCCGCTACCTGATGCGGATCAGCGATCTCAAGCCCCTGGCCGGGGCTACCGTCGAGATCCTCGGCCAGAAGGTGACCACCGATCCCCGCGGTACCGCCGTCTTGACCTTCGACAGTCCCGCAGCGTCCTTCTCCACCACCGTCACCCCCCCGGACGACGCGGATTACGTCGCCCAGAAGGTGGTTCTGAACAACACGCCGACCACCGGCGCGATGAAGTACCACGTCGTGCTGCCGCCGGCGGTGCGGATCTCCGGCTCCGTCACCGTCGGCGATGCGACACCCGTGGACGGCGCCCGCGTGTACGTCGATGCCGGCACCGGGCCCGGCACCCTGCCCATCGAGACGTTCACCCACGACGGCGGCAAGTACACCTTGCGGGGCATTCCGCTGAAGCCGAACAAGGTGACCGTCCACGCGACCAGGTCGTCCCAGACGACCACTTACGTCGGCGCCTCCCGCACGATCGACCTGCCCCACACCGGAGCGGTGGACCTCGCCCTCACCGTCTACCAGGGCATGGACGTCACCCGACTCCTGGGCTTCCCGCTGGAGATTGTGCACCTGTCCGAGTCCGGGGCCGGCGAGGTGACCATCGACGGCGCCTTCACCCATCTGCCGGCCAACGCCGCCTTCGCGGCGGCCGATTCGACGGTCAAGCTGCCGTTCCACGACCTGGTCCTGAAAGCCGGCGCGCAGAAGAACGCCAGGGGCGTGCCCGTCGCGGTGCCGGTCACCACTCCGGTCCCGACGAAGATGCCGACCCTGGACATGCGGCTCTTCGGGGCGTTCGCCGCCACGGCGCGCCCGGGCAAGACGGGCGGGATGATCGCCGTCGAGCGCGTCTCGGACACCTCCGGGCGGATCCGCGCCCGGGTGACAATCGACCCGACCAGCTTCTCCTTCTCGGCCAACACCCTCGACCTGCAGGGCGCGCTGTCCCTGGCCGGCAAGGACGGGCTGGTGACCGTGCTGGCCTCCGCCCCGGATGGCGCGGGGGCCGACCGCTACGCCCTGGCGGGCAAGCAGAACACCGTGGCGTTCAAGCTGTACGGCTTCTCGGCCACGGCCCCGCAGGACCACGCCTACGTCAGCGGCGATACCCTGGCCCTGCGGACCACCCTGCACGCGGACGTCGGGAAATCCGGATCGCAGCCGGTGGACGTGCATGCCGGCTGGGTGCGCGCCCACCACGACGGCCTGGACCCCGTCGGCGGCGAGGGCAAGCTGACCGTCGACCTCGAGAAATGGCACCTGCAGGGCGAGAAATGGCAGCTCGGCGCGGGGACAGGCGGAATCGTCTTCGCCAAGGGGACCCTCGACACCGGCCCGGTGAAGGTTCCGGTGACGGGCATCCACGTCAGGCCGGCCGCCCTGGTGATCGACGGGGTCAACCTCCAGAACCTCTCCCTGGCCGGCGTCGCGCCCCTGCAGGTCATGAGCAAGAACGCCGGCTTCGGCTACGACTCCGCTGTCGGCGAGGACCGCAAGGGCCACTGGGTGCTGTCGCTGCTGCCGCAGGGCGGGACGCCGGCGGCCCGCCTGGGCGGGTTGCCGGGCATGGCCAAGGGCGCGTACTTCACCTTCGGGTCCCTCGACCTGATCAGCGACGGAGAGCAGCAGATCGGCTTCGGCCAGAACGCGTCCCCGGTCACCTTCGACCAGGTGTTCACCCTGGCGCCCGGAAACATCACCGTCTACGACGACCGCTTCGAAATCGCCGGCACGGTGGACCTGGGCATCCCGCGGCTGGCCAGCAGCTACCAGGCCATCCTGGTGTTCAGCCAGGAGAACGGGGCGGTGACGATGCGCCTGACGCCCATTCCGTTCGCGTTCACCGCGCCGGGCAAGGTGAAGTTCTCCGCGCTGCAGGCCACCAACGCGCAGGTCCTGTCCCCGGGCAACTTCACCGCGACCGGCACCCTCGTCGACCCCGAGGGGATCGTCCTGAAGACCAGGCTCCACCGCACCACGGCCAAGGGGACCTGGGTCGAGGTCTTCCCCGCGGGCCAGATCATCAAGATCGGCCAGGAGAAGACCTACCTGTCCAAGGTGACCGGCCGCATGGACGTGGAGGCCTCATCCCACGACTGGGGCATGTTTACCTTCTCCGGCGACATGAACGGCGTCAAGGGCATGGAGGGCGATACCCGCAAGACGTTCACCATCCACGGGGACATCACCGCCGACAACCAGTCCGCCAGCGTGCAGAACATCCCCACGCCATTCGGGAACCTGTCCATCACCTTCGACTACCCGCACGCCCGGATGACCGGCTCCCTGCAGTTCGACAAGGACTTCTCGGGCGTGCACATCAAGGGGTTGGCGAACATGGTGGTCGACAGGGACGGCTGGTACTTCCTGACCGGCGGCAACCTCACCCTGCCCGGTTTCGGGAACCTCCAGGCGGGCATGCTGATCGGCGACTACGACACGATGCCCAAGGACGTCATCGACAATTTGATGCAGTACGCCTATAACAAGAACGTGCCGCCGAGCTTCCAGCACAGCATCTCGGGCTTCTTCTTCACCGGGCGCAAGAACATCCCCCAGTTCACCATCCCGGACGAAGGCTTCAACCTGGGGATCGTCAGCGCCCACTTCGGTGGGGAGACCGGGCTCGACGGCCGGGTGTGGATGAGCTTCGACGGGCCGGGCACCACCCTGGGCATCGGCGCCATGGGCTTCATCGACGCGCACCTGGTGATGTCGAGCATCACCTGCACCTCGATCGTGGGCGCGGCCGCGGCGGAGATGGGCGCCCAGGGCGTCCTGAACACCAACGGCCAGTTCGACCTCAGCGGCTGCGGCAGCCTCGCGGTGATCGGCAGCGTCCAGCAGTGCATACCTACGCCGTCGCTCAAGGGGATCTCGTGCAAGATGTGCGTCGGCGTCAGCGTACAGGAAGCCCTGAAGATCACCATGACCATGGGCACCAGCGGCGTGGACGCCGGCGTCGGCCTGGGGACCTGTTCGGGCACCATGCCCGGGCTGACCTCGGGCTGGTAGGCGGCCAAAGGATCGGAGACAGGACATGACTGCGAGTCGAGCGAATCTGTGGAAACTCAAGACGATCGTCACGGCGGTGCTGGCTGCGGCGCTGCTGGGCGGCGGTGCGCCGCCGACCCGCGCCGCCCAGCCGAGCGCCCGCAACGGCGGCTTCGTCCAGCCCTCCCCCCGGGGACTCTGGGTCTACCTGGGCGCGGCCGTTCCCCGGGACGCACCCTACGTCGTGGCCCGCGCCGATTCGGGCGGGACGTTCACCGACCTGGCCCGCGTCACCGCGCCCGCGGATGCGAAGGCCGCTGCGGCGCGCGCGGCCCGGTACGCGCGTCTGCTGCCGGGGCTGCCGCCGGCCGATGCGGCGATGGTGAAGCGCATCGTCTCCTACCTGTCCAGCCACGATGACGTCTCGCACCTGGCCGAGCCGAACGTGGCGCTGGCCTACCTGATCGCCGGCACGGCGTACCTCGATACGACCGCCGCGGCCGGGCACGCCTACCGCTACCGGATCAGCCGCGGCAAGACGTCCGTCACCACAGCCCAGGCGGACTTCCCCGGCCCCGCCGCCACCCTGGCCGTCGGCGAGGCGGTTCGCGCCGACGCCCGCGGCGGTGCGGCAATGGTGACCTGGCGCCTGCCGCCGGGCGTCTCTCCCGGTGGGCTGATCGTCCGGCGGCGTGCGGCCCGCAAGGGGGATTTCACCCCCTGCCGGGCGGTCGCCGGCTTCTACGCGGAGAACGATACCAACTTTGCCACCGTCAGCGACAAGACCGTCGAGCCGAACGCGCTGTACCAGTACACCGCCACCCTGGTGGACCGCTTCGCCAATCCCGGTCCGACCTCCCGGCCGGTTGCCGTGACGACCTTCGCCTCCGGCGGCGTCCCCCTGGTGGTGGCCTTCGCGGCGAAGGATCTCGGCGGCCACCGCGTCCGCCTGACGTGGAAGCTCGACGGGGGCGGCTACTCGGCGGGGGTCACCCTCTACCGCAGCGATTCCTTCGACGGGCCCTTCGCGCGGCTGATCTCCCTGCCCCCGGGGACGCAGAAGTACGTGGATACCGTCCCGATCGCCAACGAGAACTCCTACTACCGGATCGGAGTGGACGGAGCGACGAAAGGAACCATGTCCGCGACCGTCGCCCCATGGCCATCCGGGCCGCATCTCCCCTGCCGCCGCAGAACCTGCGCGCCGAGCGCGCGGAAGGGGGCGTGCGGCTGAGGTGGGACGGACTCGGCCCGGACATCATCGGGTACCAGGTCTACCGGCAAGGCGGCGCCCAGAAGCGGATGCAACAGGTCTCCGGCCTCGTCCCCGCCGATTCGACCGCCGCAACGTGGGTCGACACCACCGCCGGCCTGAGCGGCCGCAGCGCCTTCGGGTACGTGGTGCGCGCCGTCGGGGACGCCTACGGGCTGAGCGAGCCGTCGAACACCACGACGATCGTCCCGGCGCCCGACTACGTGCTCCGAACGCCGACGGGACTGCGCGCGGTCGTCCGGGCCGACACGGTCATGCTCTTCTGGGACGATCTCTCGGCGCGCGAGCCCACGCTCTCGGGGTACGACGTCTTCCGCCGCCCCGCCGGCAAGGGGAAGTTCGCGGCGGTCCATCGCAGCGGTTTCGCCCCGCAGACCAACCACTGGACCGACGCCGGCGGGGCGGCGGGCGCCGCATACGAGTACGCGGTCCAGGCCGTGGACCTCAACGGCCTCAAGAGCCATCTGAGCTCCCCGCTGGCCGTGCGGCTTGCGGCGTCCCTCGGGCTCCCCGCCCCCTCCTCGTTGCGGACGGCGGCGGTCGCAGGCGGGCTGGCCCTCTTCTGGGGGCAGGTCTACGCCCCGCACGTGGCCGGATACCGCATCTACCGCCACACGGCCGGAGGCAGAACCACGCTCGTCAAGAAGACCAGCCCCGACGCTCTGTCGTGGACCGACACGCACGCCCGGGCCCGGACGGTGTACATCTACCAGGTGGCCGCGGTCGATTCGACCGGCGCCGAGGGGCCGGCCAGCGCGCCGGTGACCGGACGCCGGCCCTGACCCGCCGCCGCGCCGGGTATCCGGGAACAGGAACGGCCGGCGCCACCGCGCCGGGCGTCGTCGTTGCGCACCCCGACAGGATGCCTTCGAGTCTGCACTGGCCGGTGCCGAAGACGTTGTCGAAGTCCCACTTGGTCTCGGCGTCGTTGACCGCGATGACCGGATACCTGAGGGCCTCGTCCCGGGCCGTGGTGCGCAGGCGATGCACGCCGGTGGTGGTTTCCTCGGTGCCGCCGATGATGGTCTCGATCAGATCGGGATGCCGGTTGTGGACCGAGAAGATCAGGTCGGCTCCGTCGTCGAGCGTCAGGGTTGGCTTCATCTCCAGGGTCTTGTCGATGCACCCGTAGAATTCCTCGGTATTCATGTCGTGCCAGGCGTAGATGCTGACGCCGCCCTTGGCCAGGGCCGCGGCCAGCTCGTCGAGACTTCAGCGCCGTTTCGGCCGCTCGGACAGACATTCGGGCCGTGCGGTCATGTTCGCCCCGGCGCCTTTTTTTATCATGATATCCACAGCCGGGTCGTCGCGCCGAGCGACCGGCGGTGAGTCAACCCGATCGGCAATCGTGGAGGCGAATCACACATGCACAGGACCATTGCGAGAAGGGTACCGGGGTTTACTGGCCGCACTCATGCTCACACTCCGTTTCACTGGAAACGCTCTTGTATTTGTAGGACTATTTGAACAGGACGCGAGTATCGTGGAGGCTAACAGCGTGGTGGCAAAGACGAGTACGGTCTTAATGGCCGCGTGTACCGGGGTGATTCTGTGCGGGCTTCTCGCCCCACGACTCGTGCTCGGGCAGTGTCCGCCCGACAGCGCCGAAGCCGATATCTCGCGGATTTTCAGATCTGCCGACTATACGTGGGCCACCACGCAGGCACGAGAATACACGAAAACCTACCCGGATTGTGCGAGGATCTGGCAGGTGTACGGGCGCGTGTTGCTGAACAAACGTCCCTTTACAAGAGAACAACTTGAAGAGTCTGAACGCGCATTAAACCAGGCGCTGGTCCTCCACCCCACCGAAGACTGGGTTGTTGCGTGGAGTCACCTCGCGCTCGCCGTGGTGTACTTCAACACCGACCGCGATTCCCTGGCCCGGGCAACGTGCGAGCAGGTGATCGAGCAACAGGCCACGAAGAATGTCGTGATCGCCGCGCGCAAAGTACTCTTCCGATACCGAAACAGCAAGGTTTTTACGGGCTGGATTCGCCGGCCGGCCGGAAACCTGGTGTTCCACTACCGCGATTCCACGGCGGTAACCGGCGGGCAGGACTCGTCGCTCGTACTCATGTACCAGGATGCCTACAACCGGCTGCGGGAGTTCTGGGGCACCGAGCCCGCCGGAACGGTGAATGTGTATATCTACGCCGGCGAAGGCGACCTCGAACGTACAATCGGCGCACCCGGGCACCGGGCCTTTGCCGACAAGCGGGAAGTCCATACCACATTCCGGGCGACGACCGGGCACGAGCTATGTCACCTGTTCGCGTACGCCGTCAACCCGAACGCTCCCAGCAGGCTCCTGTGGGAAGGCACCGCGCGGGCGCTTGACCAATTCCGATGGCACGTCAACGTCGATACGGCCACGGCGAGGATTCTATTTTCCCCTGCGGGGGCCGGTTTAAGCCAGAAGAGAAAAGCCTCGCGGTCTCTTACCGAAGCCGACCGGTTGTTCGACCACGCAAACGACTACAGCCTCGGTGCATCCTTCGCGCTCTATCTCATCCACACCTACGGCCGGGACCGCTTTCTCGCGTTGTACCGCAGCACCGCGGGACTCGAACGATCCGTCCCGGCGATCTACGGCGTATCGCTGCACACCATGGAATCGCAGTGGCACGATTATCTGAGAAAGGTTCTTCGAACCACATCGATCTGGACATCCCTTCAAGGTCAGGCCCCCACACCCGACCACCTCGACCGGCGACCGGACTGGAACATTGTTGCGAAGCGTATGGATTCGGTCCTGACCATCGCCGGAACGAGTCCGGCTGTTCTGGTTGTACTCGGAAGGGCACTCTGTCAAAGCGGGCAGTACGAGCGTGCCCTGCGCGTGCTGCAACAGGCCGAAGCGCTGGACCGGCGCGCCGAGCCCGGGTGGGTGGACAGCTTTCTCTACGAGAGCCTCGGGGATGCCCTGGCCGGCACGGGCCACGCCGACAAGGCCCGCACGGCGTACCGAAAGGCCGCCCGACTGTACCGGGGAACAGGAAATATCGAAGATGTTGTCGAAAAGATAGAAGCGCTCGGCCCGATTCCGTAGGCGGGCCGACGAGAAATGCCACACCATCGGACGAGTCAGGGAGAGGAAAAACAAACCACGTTTCCGCCTCCACGGACCTCAAGTGACCCGTGAATTCTCGCACGGCCGGTGCCCCACCATCAACCGGCAACCGGTTGTCACGCCCGTTGCACGGCTCAATCGGCGGTCGAACACCGGTTTGCGGCCGATTGCGGACATACCCCGGCCCGAACCGCTCTGGGCGTTCTCTCGTCCCCTGTCTCTTTGCGGTGATTCACTCCCAGATCTCGTCGCTCGTGCCCGGCCACGTCGCCTGCGACTCGTGGCACTGCGCTCAATTGTACTCTCCGGTGCTTGCCGATTGACCCATGTCCGGCCATTGCGCGAGCCCCGCTCCCTGGTCGAAATCCATCTCCCCCTGCGGGGGTGGCCGGGCCGGTCAGACCGCTGGCGGTGTCGACGGCTCCCCGATGTGCCCCAATATCTGCTCGATCACCGGTCGCTCGAGAACGAAGGCGATGATCCTCATGGGTCCCCCGCATGCGGGGGACAACAACGGCAGGCACTCGTAGATCCGCGCGAGCAGCATGGCCCGGCAACGCGTCACGGCATGGCATACGCGGCCTTTCGACCCGTCGCCGTCAGCCGTGCCGCCGGTATCGTTCGGATCATCCCCGAGTCCCATCTTCTGCTGCGCCTCTTGCAGCAGCTGCAGGGTCGCTCCGGCAGGTCCAGCCGTCTCGACCATGCGGCGGGTCGCGTACGACGGGCAGATGTCGCGGCCCTTGCAACGGAACGCCACCAGGAAATCGTGACGACACGCCGCGCAGTAGCGCGCCCGAAGTACCACGCCGTGATCTGGTCGATATGGCTTCTGGGGGAGACAATGTCCAGGTAGGTATCGGACGTCTTGTTGTAATCGACCAGCCTGAAGTTGTGGGCTGCGCTGTCGGGGGGGGAACGGGGGGGCCGGCGCCTGTTATGGGATTGTCGTCGCTGCAGGAGAGGGAAATGGCGAGAAGTGTCGCAACAATGGCGACGGTACCGGTGGCAACAACATGACGCACGTTCGACATAACAGGATCATGTCGTCCGGCGGCAGGGACCTTCGAGGGGCGGCTGCAATCGGGGCCTTGGCGCGCGAACAACGAGGCGATCCCAGCCGCGCACCAGGGGACGCCGCTATCTCGTTGTGCAGGTCGTGTATGGATAAGGCTGGCCGGGTTGGGTGGGGGGTGTGTACGTACCCGTGGCAACCCAGATTTCGTCGCCGGCGGCAGCTACGGCAAGCGCGTCCCGGGGGCTCGTGAATGCGTTGGTCCATGAGGTGCCGTTACCTGCACCGGTGGCCGAGTGGTCTACGTACCGGATGCTGGCTGCGCCGGGGGTGGGCCAGGCCGGGGTTGGGAATGGCAATGAGCCACAGGCCAACAGGAAGGAGAAAACGGGGCGGCGAAAAACCGACCATGTGATCGCCTTTCGTTGCAGATGCGCCCGTGTTACAGCACGACATCCCCCGCGGTGCATATATATCCCCCGCGGTGCATATATATCCCCCGCGGTGCATATATATCCCCCGCGGTGCATATATAATGAGGAGACAAAAAATGAAGGTCGATCGTTTGCCGTCTTCGCACCTCCCGGGCGGTCAAGATCCCGCGGTGACGGCCAGGCTACACGTCGGCCGGACTCACGAGGCGTTGTTGCGCAGTTTTGTCATGGTGACCACGACGCGAACAACATCAAGCGCAAACAACGCCGAAATCACTGAGAACAGCGCAACCCGCCACCACGCCGCGCCAGCGCCGAGCAACTGCGCGGCGCGCGCACCCGAAGCGGCCGCTGCCAGAAGCGCAACCACAATGCGCGCGGGCACGGCGAATCCCCGCCGGCTCATCCACACGGAC
>Ga0114931_10005691_pt1 | contig 15418 bp, 10 predicted proteins | sample 2SBtaG_FD_89579 | JGI IMG/M metagenome (GOLD analysis project Ga0114931, IMG submission 89579) | Deep subsurface microbial communities from Kolumbo volcano to uncover new lineages of life (NeLLi) - 2SBTROV14_V59a metaG | ecosystem: Environmental > Aquatic > Marine > Volcanic | place: Kolumbo...
CTTTTTTCGTCCGCTATTTTTGTCCGCTATTGATGGTGGTCCCTGTGAATCCGGCTACCCTGCGTCACCCTCCGCTTTTGTCCTTGGAGCGGTCTTTTTCCACCGTCACCCCCATGAGGGTTCGGAGCCTCTTGATTCCGGTGTGAATCAGAAAACCCACGTTGCTCACACTGAGTCCGGTAACTTCCGAAATCTCCTTGTAACTGAGGTCGCCTTGAAATTTGAGCCGGATCACTTCGCGTTGGTTATCCGGCAAGCGGTCCAGATACCGCAACACCTCGGCGTGACGTTCTTTGGACTCCGCGGCATCGGAGGGATCCATTGCCGCATCATCCAGATTGGCAAAGGCCTCGCCCCCTGATGTAATCATGGGGTTTTCCTTCCGCAACACATCGATGGCCCGATTTCTACACACGGTGTAGAGCCAACTCTTCAACTTGCCCTGAATCAACTCCGCATCCTGCCGATACAACTTGATGAAAGTATCCTGCACCACATCGCGGGCGCGATCCCAGTCGCCGCCCAACAATCCGGCGGCATATCCGGTCAGCGGTCCCTCAAATTCAGACTGCGCCGATTCGACTAAATCGCGGGGAGATACCTCCATAATGTTGATAGCGACAGACGGCGACATGAATGTAAGGGGCACGAACAGCCCCTAAAACGCAACACGCCCATCTTTCTTAGACAATTCCTCAGAAAAAAATCTCCGCTAATTTACCCGATATTCCGCAAGATTCCAAACGGAGACTGTTAAGAAAGTCGAAATTCATCCGAAAAAACGCTCATTTTTGCAAAATTGAGATTTTTCTGGTTGCAATATTTAATATTTCCGTAGTATTTGTGAATGTTAACTATCTTAAATCCTTAACTGAACAAAACCACTCTCAAAAATGGCCCGGATTCTCATAATCGACGACGATGCAGCAATTCTCAACTTGATGACCAAAGCCTGCCGCCAGCAGGGACATGAGGTCGATGCAGTTTTGACCAGCAACGAGGCACTTCAATCCCTCGATGCCTCTCCACCAGATTTGATGATTGTCGATCTGATCCTCGGTGAAAAAAGCGGGATGGACATCATTCGCTATGCTCATGAAAAGCATCCGGATGTCCAGTTGATCATGGTGACGGGTCAAGGGAGCGTGGAAATTGCTGTCGAGGCGATGCGTTTGGGGGCATTTGATTATCTGGCCAAACCCTTTGAAGTGACGGATCTCCAGAAAGCGGTCGCCCTGGCTATTCAGCAGAGAGGGGCTGAAACGCCCGCGGAACGGACCCTGATTCCGGACAGTTCGGATATCACTCTCAGTCCCAAATCGCTGATCGGGGAAAGCCCCAAAATGAAAGAAATTTTCAGCGTGATCGACAAGATTGCCAACATCAGCGTTCCCATCCTTTTGGAAGGTGAATTCGGATGCGGCAAACAGATGGTGGCCCGCAGCATTCACAACGCCAGCGAGCGGAAAGACGCTCCTTTCAAGGTTCTCCAGTGTTCCGCCCTGCCCGAAGACTTGCTGGAATCCGAGTTGTTTGGCTCCTCCGGCAGCCGAGGAGGAACGATTTTCGATCGGGCGATGGGAGGCACGGTTCTGCTGGAGGAAATTCACGTATTACCTCTCCGGCTTCAATCCAAACTCGACCGGTTTCTGGAAGAAACATCCGCCCATCGCAGCAACGGCAGTCTCCCCCCCGCAAAGGACGTCCGCTTGGTCATCTCGTCGGCTACCCCCCTGGAAACCATGGTGGCGGACGGAAAATTTCGGGAGGATCTGTATTATAAAATATCAGTCATCCCCATTCCAGTTCCCCCGCTTCGGAGCCGAAAGGAGGATATCATCTTGCTGGCCGAATACTTTTTGAAACAATTTGCCGAACAAACCGGACGCCCCGTTCCTGAGATTGATAAATACTCCCAGCGCCTTCTGGAGCATTACAACTGGCCCGGCAACGTGGGTGAATTGCAGAATGCCATTGAACGCGCCTGTGCTTTCTCGGAAAAGAACCGCATCCGGCCCGTCGATCTGCCTCCCAAAGTGGCGCAGAAAGTTGAAATTACCGATGATGACGAGAGAACAACTCACCACCTGCCGATCGGCTCAAAACTCGCCGGATACATCAAAAAGCAGGAAAAACTCTTTATCCGCGAGACGCTGAAATACAATTCCGGATCACGGGAAAGGGCCGCATCCATGCTGGGGATCAGCATCGCCACCCTCTATCGGAAAATGGGGATGAAACTGGAACGCGAAAAGCTCCTCAATGGCTGAGCCGTGACCGCCCTCCAAAGGTGGAATTTTTTTCACGAGCCGCGCTCTCGCCCAAGCCAAATCCCCCAAGTCAAAACCAAGGGAACAAAGCACCCGTGCATCGAAGATGCGCGGGTGTTTTTTTGGGGACATTCTTCGATCCCCAAACCCGAATATTTCGTGAAATATCTGAGATGATCGTTATTATTTCCCGAAAAACGGAAACAATTGCCGGATTTGATCATCCGAGGGGCGGTCACCATACTCACAGACTTCAAAAGCCTCGGCAAACCTGACCGCCTCGCCTCGTTCTTTTCCATACCATTTGATCAGAGCCTCGCGATATCGCTTGGCATTCCCACCGTCCCGATTTTCCCAACTTTTCCGGAGAAATTCCTTCCGCTTCACAGGATCATCCGCGAATCGCTGTTTCAATGTTTTGGCGGACCCGAGAGCACCTCCCTCATAGACCTGGGACACCAGCGCATCGACAGCGTCCAGTTTTTTGTCAAATACATCGTCCAGAGACACCGCGACGTCCGCCCGGAACGGATGGGGAGCGGTAAATCGATCCGGGAAATAAAAGAAGACAACGCGGTGCCTGATCGGCGGGGTATCCGGAACATAAAACGGAACTTTCACCATGAACGCGGCATCGCGAACCAGCAGACCAACATTGCGGTGATCGGGATGGTAGTCGTTGGGGCGGTGACAGAACACCAGGTCCGCGTCCCAATCACGAATGAGCCGGGCGATCTTTTTCCGATTTTCCAGAGTCGGCATCAGTTCCCCATCATGGTTGTCCATCACTTCGGTCACGATCCCGAGCCGCCTGGCAGCTTCATGGACCTCGGCGGTGCGCCGTTTGGCCAGCGGCCCTCCCGCCTCCCTCCAGTGCCCGATGTCTCCATTGGTCACGGAAACGAATTTCACTTTATGACCCAGAGCCGTCCACTTGGCGGCGCAACCCGCCAGTCGGAATTCCACATCATCCGGGTGCGCTCCGAAGTCAATAATCCGAAGCACTTTTTTCGGCTTGGCGGTTTTTTTTTCCTGGGCGCCGGCAAAGTGGGAAGCAGAGCAGATCAGTCCGCAGCAAATCCCTGTCATTAGCGAAAAAAGAGCTTGGGAGTGAGTCAATCGAGCGGTGGTCGTTTTCATGATTTTTCAGGCCAGTGAGTCGCATCATTTCCCAAAAAATGATTTCGGGCAAGCCTTTTCCCGACACGCATTTCCGTCAGAGGAACGGGCCGTGAGAAGGACACAAAAACGGCGCATTCTACTCTTTGACACCTGAGGGGAACGCCCTTTAGCTTTGGCTCTATGAAACTGAAGTTGTATTTCTCTCTTGCCTTTTGTTGTTCGTCCATCCTGGGTGTCCCCGCCTCGGGCGCCGGAAAAAAATCATCGCCTCCGAACATTGTTTTGATCCTGTCGGACGACCAGTCATGGACCGACTACAGTTTCATGGGACACGAGCAGATTGCCACCCCCAATCTCGACAAACTGGCCAAACGCAGCGCCGTATTCCGACGGGGATATGTCCCGACTTCCCTGTGCCGCCCCTCCCTGATGACCCTGACGAACGGGTTGTATCCGCATCAGCACAAGACAACCGGAAACGATCCCTCCCACGCTCTGGCTGACCCTAAAAATGAAAAAGTCAAATATGATCGTTGGCGGGAAAAACTGATTTCCCACGTTGATCAGCACCCCACCATTGCGGGGCTGCTCGGCAAACAGGGCTATCTCAGCTTTCAGGCGGGGAAGTGGTGGGAAGGAAATTTCAAACGTGGTGGATTTACCGACGGAATGACGCGGGGCTTTCCTTCGCCGGGCGGTCGCCACGGCGATGATGGCCTGAAAATCGGGCGCCAGGGAATGAAACCCGTATTTGATTTCATTGATCATTCTGTAGAGGAAGAAAAACCCTTTTACCTCTGGTATGCGCCTTTTTTACCCCACAGTCCTCACACTCCACCCAAAGAGCTTCTCGAAAAATACCGGGCCAAAGTGAAGTCAGAACAAGTCGCACGTTACTATGCCATGTGCGAGTGGTTCGACCAAACCTGCGGCCAGTTGATCGACTACCTCGACAAAAAGGGGCAAACGGATCATACTCTGATCGTTTACCTTTCCGACAACGGCTGGATTCAGAGTCCCGATGCACGGGGTTACGCGCCGCGCTCCAAGCAATCCCCCAATGAAGGCGGAGTCCGCCAGCCCACTATGTTCAGTTGGCCTGGTGTCATCCAGCCGGGAGATCGGGGAAATCAGCTTTGTTCCAGCGTTGACATCGTTCCCACCATGCTCGGCGCCGGAGGCGCGGACATTCCCGAAAATTTACCGGGCTACAATTTGATGGACATTTTAAAGAGCGGCAAGCCCACCCCGCGCCAGGAGGTTTTCGGTGAAGGATTTGCCCACGACATCGCCAACATCGACAAACCGGAAGACTCCCTGCTGTATCGCTGGGTTGTCCAGGGAAAATGGAAGCTGATTCTGACCTATGATGGGGTCACGGGACGTTACGGCAAATCGCATCCCCGCACTGAAAAACGGCCTCAGCTCTTTGATTTGCTGGCCGATCCGAACGAGAACAAAAATCTCGCGGCGGAAAACCCGGAAGTGGTAGCCCGCCTCGCCAAAAAAATCGCTGACTGGTGGCCCGTGACCGAGCGCAAGGTGCTGACGACCTGGAAATGACGGTTTGGATAGAACGGCACGATCTTTCCAGGGAAAACCTGGAAGATCCGTCCATGGACTCGTTCGTTTCCACATTACAAACAGTGGATTGGCAGGCAGAAGCCCGGCTGGAAGAAGAAGCCAAAAGATTGGGGAAAGATTGTTGTCCGGCGGGAATGGGGATAATCCACCCTGGAGGCCAGATCCTCCACATCATCCCCGGCGACGAATCGAACTTTAGGTGTCACTATCATTTCCCGGTCAGGCAGCGGAAGATCCTCGGTATTTTTGGCGCAACCACCCGGATGGAGACTTTGTCGTTTGAACACCTGGAAAAAAAAGACCTGCTTGCGGTGATTCAAGCGCACTACCGAGGCAACCATGCCACCGTGATGAATCGCCTGGCGCAGACCGCCACCCGGATCTAACCCGGATCTAACCCGGAGTTTCCCCCGCGCCTGGACCCAGACAGGGTCCGCCCCGCGATCCAACCCCCTTGCTTCACCCCTTTCAATCCCCGCCTCCGCCGGACCTCGCCACGATTGACTGAATGAGGGCCATGATCTGCTTCTCCCGGACCGGGCGAATCGGTTTGGTGGTGCTGGCCTGCACAAAATAGAGCGCCGACCCAGTGTCGAAAATCATCAGGTAAAACTGAAAGGATACGGGCCTCGGTTTGGCCTCTATTTTCGCCTCGATGGAGGTGTAAATGGCGGGCCATTTTTCTTTACCGGGACTCTTCACCTGCCCGGTCTTGTAGTTTTCATCTTCCCCCGTGATTTCAAAGCCGACTTCAAAATTCGCGATGGTTCGTTCCATGAGTTCCGACATGCTCCCGCTCACTGAAGAATCCATTTTCCGAAAAAAAACGGAAGATCGGTCATCCGACGAAACGAATCCCGCCAGGGTGCTCTCTTCATGTTGATGGGATTCTGCCCAGCCGTCCGGAAGGATGATCGAAATCTCCCCGCCCGCGATTTCAGTTCGCTCTCCCGCGGCGAGAACAATTACCGCCGTGAAAAGCAATCCTCCCCAAAGAAAAAATGTTCTCCCCATCACAAAAAAATGGTTGCCGTTACCGGATCCTACATCTCTATAGACGGCATGGCACGTATCAATGACAATTTTCTGAAACTCAAGGCCGGATATCTTTTCCCCGAAATCGCGCGGCGGGTTAGGGCTTTTACAGAAGCCAATCCTGAATCGGCGAAGTCGCTCATTCGCTGTGGCATTGGTGATGTGACCGAACCGCTTCCCGAGGCCTGCCGCGAGGCCATGCACCAAGCCGTCGATGAACAGGGCAGGCGCGAGACCTTTCGCGGATACGGCCCGGAACAGGGATACGAATTTTTGCGCGAAGCCATTGTGGAGAATCAGTTTGGGGACCTCGGAATTTCTCCGGATGAAGTGTTCATTTCCGATGGCTCCAAATGCGACACCGGAAATATTCTCGACATTTTCGGACAGGGAAACACCATCGCCATCACCGACCCGGTCTATCCGGTTTACGTCGATACCAACGTGATGGCTGGAAACACGGGCCAGGCCGATGAGTCCGGCGCCTTCTCCGGGCTGGTTTACCTTCCCTGCACCGCGGAAAATGATTTTACCGCGGCCATCCCCGCCGAAAAGGTCGATCTCATTTATCTCTGCTACCCCAACAACCCGACCGGAACCACCGCGACCCGCCAACATCTCGCCGCCTGGGTTGCCTATGCGAGGGAACACCGCTCCGTCATCCTCTACGATGCCGCCTACGAAGCCTTCATTCAGGAATCCGATGTGCCGCATTCCATTTTCGAAATTGAAGGGGCCAAAGACTGCGCCATTGAGTTTCGCAGTTTTTCCAAGAACGGCGGGTTCACCGGTGTTCGCTGCGCCTACACGGTGATCCCAAAACAGTTGCTCGGGCAAAGGGTGGATGGAAGCGATCAGGCGATCCACCCACTGTGGGCGCGGCGTCAAAGCACGAAATTCAACGGGGCCAGCTACCCGGTGCAGCGCGGCGCCGCGGCGGTGTTTTCCGAAAATGGCAAGGCCCAGGTTTCGGCATTGATTGCGGGCTACATGACCAATGCAAAACTGCTGCGTCAGGCCTGCCAGAATATCGGTCTGTCAGTGTATGGCGGCGTCAACGCTCCCTACGTGTGGGTGCGATGCCCCGAGGGAGTCAGTTCCTGGGAACTGTTTGACCGAATGCTGGAGGACGCCGGGGTCGTCATCACGCCGGGAGCTGGTTTCGGATCGGCGGGCGAGGGATATTTTCGGATCTCAGCATTCAATTCCCTGGAAAATGTCGAGGAGGTCTGCCGTCGAATAGAGAAGAATCTGGTTTAAAAAGGGAGCCTATTTCCCACCTGAATTCGCTTGAATGAATTCCGCCACATCTTTGTTCCAGGCAGAGTTGGACTTCTCCAGGGTATAGATCATGTGTCCCCCTTCATAGAAGGTGTAGTGGAAGTTTTTGAGCAGATCAGGATCGACCTGCAAATGGTCAATGCTGTATTCCATGGCAAAATACGGCGTTGCCAGATCCTGGTATCCACAGTTGATCAGAATCTGTAGATCCGTATTCTCCGAAAGGGCGGAGGCCAGTTTGTCGGTGACATCAACCGGATGCCCCGAAAATGACTTGCTGTAGTCCCAGGGCTGGACACGGCGGGAAAGAATTTCATACACCAGATCGCTCTCAAACTTCAGGTCCCGGTGCAGGTAATCCTTGAGAGTCGCGGAAAAGGCCCCGTAGACGGTGGAGTAGCTCGGATCAAATTCCGGAGAATTTCCGGCACGGTCCGCGTCTTTTGCTTTGATCCGGCCATCGTAGCGACCCAGTATTTCACCGGAGTCACGCAGCAATTCCTCACGAAATCGCGACGGCGGAATCCTGAGATTCAGTTGCTCAATCAGTTTGGCATCCAATCCGGTAAACAGGGAAAGCTGCCTGGCAATGGATGTCTTTTGTGCCGAGGAAAGACGAGCCCCCATCAACAGCGCCGTGGCATATTCCCCCCTGGCAAAGGCCTCGACCTGTTTTCGTCGGGCGACGGGATCATTGATCAGTTCGGGCTTCAGTTTCCCATGAAATGCCGCCACCTCAGAGAGGGAGGGAAGATAACAAATGTGGGACAGGTCTGTTCCCCAGAGCGTGTCAAAGCGCAGAACTCCGGACACCAGAACGACGCCGTTGAGATAGAGTCCGTATTTGTCGAGGAGGACTTCGGTCAATCCGGCCACCCGAAACGCCCCGTAACTTTCCCCGGCAAGGAATTTGGCCGAAAGCCAACGTTCGTTCCTCGTGGTGTAAAGCCGAATGAAGTCAGCTACCGAATTCAAGTCTCCCTCAAAACCGTGGAATGCTTTGGCATCCTCTTTTTTCCCGGCCCGACTGTATCCGGTACTGACCGGATCGATGAATACCAGATCCGCCACCCGGAGGATGGAATCGGGATTGTCGCCCAGTTTAAAAGAGGGGCTGGGCTGTGTTCCGTCGGCGTTCATCCGCACTCGTCTGGGACCAAAGCCGCCCAGATGCAGCCAAACCGACGAGGAACCCGGACCGCCGTTAAAACAAAATACCACAGGACGAGTGGCGGGATCTTTGATTCCGTCCCTGGTATAGGCCACATAAAAAATGGAAGCCCGTGGTTCCTTTTCATCCTTTTTCAGGACATAAGTTCCCGCCGTGGCCGTGTAATTGAGTTCCTCTCCACCGAACACGCCTTTGTGCTTGGTAACGGATGACTTCTCCTCGATCCTGGGCTTCTCTTTTTTCGATTGATCGGATTCTTTCCCAAGGGGTGGCTTCTCCGCTCCGGCAAGCGGTAAAAAAGACAAGAGGAAAGAGGCGAGAACGATGGGTGAAAGAGTGCGTTGCGTCATACCCGGACACCCTATGCCATTTACACCCTGCGAGTCAACTAACAGGGTCAGGCGTCCGACCCGACAGGGTTTGGTTTCAGAAATAGTCTGGAAACCAGCCCGGTTTCGCTTAGATTGGCACCATTATTCCGGACGACAGTGACATTCCCGAAATTCCCCACTATGAAATCCTCGGTCGAATTGGCGGTGGTGCCTACGGGGAGGTGTTTTTAGCCCGTACCGTCACCGGCTTGCTGAGGGCGGTCAAGGTGGTGCGCCGGAGGGATTTCGAAATGGAAAAAACCTTTGAACGTGAGTTCGAAGGTATCCAGCACTACGAGAAGGTTTCCCAGGACCACCCAGGCTTGGTTGACGTGCTTCACGTTGGTCGGGATGCGGAAGCTGGTTTTTATTACTACGTCATGGACTTGGCGGATGATGAAAACGATGGGCACGAGGATATCGACGTGGAAACCTACCGCCCGCGCACCTTGTCATCTGATCTCAAGCAAAATCCCGCCAGGGGAATCGACGAGTGCATCCGCCTGGGCATTGCGATGGCCGGCGCTTTGGGACATCTTCACCGAGCGGGGCTCACCCACCGCGACGTGAAGCCGTCGAACATCATTTTTGTCAAGGGACGACCCCAGTTGGCGGATATTGGTCTGGTGGCCCGCGACGGGCAGCGAACTTACGTGGGGACGGAAGGATACGTTCCTCCCGAAGGACCGGGAACCACTTCGGCGGATCTCTATTCCCTGGCGATGGTGCTCTACGAAATGCACACGGGAAAAGATCGGCTCGATTTTCCGGAACTCCCCACCAATATGGAATTGCCACCCACGGTGAATCGCGATGAGTGGCGCGCCATGAACAGCGTCATTTGCCGGGCTGGCTCTCCCGATTCCCGGAAACGATTCGAGACGGCACACGCCTTCGCGGCGGCTCTGCACAAAATCCTGAAGGATCGCGAGCCGCAAAGTCCCGGAACAGGAAATCAGATGACTCTCCGCAAATTGATCCTCACCACTTTGGCTCTCCTTTTTCTGGGAATGATGGGAGCTGGCTATTGGCTTTGGAAAGATCGTGAAAGGTTTTGGGGCAAGAACCCAACTCCGCCGACGCAACATGACGGGAACGACGCATCCAAAACTGGCAGCCGGACCGATGCTCCTCCGCCCCTCGCATCATCCCCCGACAACTCCCCTGACAAAACAATCTCCGACCCCGGGATCAGTATCTTCAATCGCGACCCGTTTAGCCACATGAACAGTGATGCTGACGTGGTGATTTCAGACAGTTCCACGGCGGTTCCCCCGCGGGCGAAAAAGCCGAGGAAAAAAATCGTGGCCCAGCCGGTGCCACGCGCATTTTTGAAAATTTTTTCTTATCCAAGCGGAGCGACCGTCTGGAAAGGCGATGAGGAAATAGGACGGACCCCAACGGGATTTATCGAGTTCGAGCCCGGGCCCGTCGAACTGGAACTGAAACGGTCCGGCTACCATGATTACCACCTCGCCAAAGCTCTGAACGAGGGGCGACAGTCAGAACAAATTGAATTGATTGAGGACCTGAGGCCCGGGCCAGGCCAGCAGCACTGGGTGAACAGCGTCGGGGTGGCATTCAGTGTGGACGCTCAAGGAGTTTTCGTTTCTGACCGGCCCGTGATGGCCGATATTTTCGAACAATATTTGCGGGAGACAAAACGAAACGTTCCCGCCGTTGTGGTGGGCGACGCCGTTCAGCTGAAAGAAGAGCGGGCCGTGTGGGACTTCTGTGATTGGATGACTGATAAAGACCGGACATCCGGCTATCTCGATGAAAAAACCTACCACGCGCCTCTGCGGATTCAGGCGGGAGGAAAAGATGATTCCTTTTTTTGCTCCCTGGAACATCGTTTCGGGACTTTGATATTAAACAGCGAACCAACGGGGGCGGATCTGTATCGAGGCAAAACCTTTATCGGGAAAACCCCCATTGTTCTCAACCCGATCCGATACGGTCCTTTCCGATTCGAAGTCAACCTGCCCGGTCACCAGTCGGAATTTGCGGAGGGGTTCATCACCAATGCGGAGGCCGTTCCCATGACCATTCCTCTGAAGCGGGATTCATCGTTACTTTTCGGACAAAAATGGCAAAACAGCCAGGGAATGCCATTGGTTCCCGTGGGAGACTTTATGGCGGCCATCTATGAAACGAGAGTTCAGGATTACGCTCATTTTCTGGCGGAAAATTCAGATGCAATCGCTCCGCCTCAACTGGGGGATGAACAGAAATCCAGCTACCCGGTGGCGGGAGTCAGTGCTTCCGATGCGGATATCTTTTGTCGTTGGTTGACGGACCGGGAGCGGGCTATGCGCCTGATTCAACCTGAGTATGAATATCGGCTGCCAACCGATCTGGAATGGAGTGAGATGGCCGGATTGAAAAACGAAAAAGGGAAAACTCCCGAGGAAAGGGACAGCCAGATTGTGGATCAGTTTCCCTGGGGCTCCATTTGGCCGCCAGCGCCCGGCAGCGGAAATTTCGCGGATCTGAGTGCATCCCGTGAACTCGGGAAATATGTGATTTCCGGGTATCAGGACGGGTATCCGAAAACAGCTCCAGTTGGTGCGTTCGGGGAGAATCAGGAAGGCCTGTTCGACCTGAGCGGGAATGTATGGGAATGGGTTCAGGATCGCTACAGCGGACCAGGCTCGACCTTGGGAGTGGTGCGCGGTGGCGCGTGGAATTCCTACGAGCGCGAAGTCCTGCTCAGTTCTTACCGCAACGCGGTGCCGCCCGACCTGAGAGAGGAACTCTATGGGTTTCGTTATGTCCTGGCAAAGGTGGAAAGAAAAAAGATCAATAATTGATTCGCCCGGCGGTCAATGCCCGCTTTTGAAGCCATGCAGCAGAAAACGTCAATCGTCAAAATTCTACGCTCAGCAAAAAGCTCTGGGGAGGTTTTGATACAGGGATGGGTGCGGACACGTCGGGACTCGAAATCCTTTTCGTTTGTGGAAGTCAATGATGGGTCCTGCCTGGACAGTCTTCAGGTCATTGCGGACGCCACTCTGCCCGATTACCAAAGCGATGTCGCCGTTCTGCGGACCGGAGCCTCGGTCGCGATTCAGGGAAAAGTGGTGGAGTCAATGGGGGGACGACAGAAATGGGAATTGCTGGCTGAATCCGTGACCATGCTGGGAAATTCTGATGAGGACTTTCCGCTCCAGAAAAAGGGTCATTCCATGGAGTTTCTGCGCACCATTTCTCATCTGCGGCCGCGATCGAATTTGTTCGGAGCCGTTTTCCGCGTTCGCAGTCGGATGGCTTTTGCGATCCACCAGTTCTTTCAGGAGAAGGGCTTTCTTTATGTTCACACCCCGATCATTACCGGCTCCGATTGCGAGGGCGCCGGGGAACTGTTTCGAGTCACCACCCTGGACGGGAAACAGATCGAAGCCGGGGAAGAAGATTTTTTCGGGAATCCCACCTACCTCACCGTGAGCGGGCAGCTCTGCGGGGAGACCTTCGCCTGCGCTCTGTCGAACATTTATACCTTCGGCCCCACTTTTCGGGCGGAGAATTCGCACACCTCGCGGCACGCTTCAGAATTCTGGATGATCGAGCCGGAGATGGCCTTTTGCGATCTGCCGGGCGACATGGATTTAGCCGAGGAGATGATCAAATACCTGGTTGATGACGCCTTGGAAAATTGTCGCGAAGATCTCGAATTTTTCAACCGCTTTGTGGATAAGGGGTTGCTTGATCGCCTGACATTTGTGAAAGACCGGGATTTTGAAAGAGTCAGCTATGGGGAGGCGGTCACCATTCTGGAAAACAGCGGAAGAAAATTTGATTACCCGGTCGAATACGGACTCAACCTCCAATCCGAGCATGAACGCCATCTCACCGAGGAGCACTTTCAATGTCCGGTGACCGTCCATGATTATCCCAGGGCGATCAAGCCATTCTACATGCGCCGCAACGACGACGACAAAACCGTTGCAGCCATGGATTTGCTGGTACCCGGTATTGGAGAGATTGTGGGAGGAAGCCAGCGGGAAGAGCGCCTCGACCTGTTGCGGGAAAATTTGAAACACCACGACCTGAGCGAGGAAGACTACAATTGGTACATTGACTTGCGACGTTACGGGACGGTGCAACACGCCGGATTCGGTCTGGGATTTGAACGACTTTTGATGATGGTCACCGGCGTGGGAAACATCCGCGACGTGATCCCGTTCCCCAGAGTACCTGGGTGGGCGGAGTTCTAATGCAGCCAGAACACGCCGTCACTCCCACACAATCTCCACGCCGGCCAAAGCGGTTTCCCCTTTCTCCGACTTCAAGCCGATCTCCAGCTTTCCCTTTTTGCTCAGCTTGACTGGAAATTCCTTCATCAGGACGGTTTTCGCTCCCACTTCTTTTGCGATATCAAAATTGTTGATCACTTTTTCACCTTGAAGCTTCACATCGAATACCCGACTTCCTTCCGCGGCCTTTTCATTCAAATCACAAAAATAAAGGCGCACTCTGGCATTCCCTTTTCCTTTTGTATCGATCTTCATCTGCCTCGCACCCTCGATCACGGAAGCCCCCAACCAGGCGGGCGCGTCGGAATTCCCTTTCACCAATGACGAATGGACTCGCTCATAGTGAACCTGGTCACCCTCAATCTCTACATCCACCTTGGGCGATTCTCCTCCGACATCGGGAAAATCCACAAACAAGGTCCCCCCGTTCCACCTCCGATCTCCCGGTGCTCCAAAGTTGACTCCCCACCTTCCTTCTTTTGCCCTGGCCCCGTATGTCCAGTATTCCGCTCCGGGCATGGACACAAGCGCCAGAGAGGTTTGATTCTGGTAGGAGCAGACACAGGTCCGCGTGTAATCCGGTGCGTTCAAAACGCCGTCAGCCGCAATGAGACTGGCAGTGCAACTGGATTTGAATCCTCCCAGATTCCCCGTCCCGGAATCGGTCGCCAGATCAAAAAAACCGGCCGCTCCGGAGCGGAAAGTCAGCAGGTTTTCGCTCCCGATTGCGGTATTGCAACCGTAGGTCCGGATATAGTCCCATCCTGTTTTTTTGCCGGTCAATAATTCCACGGAAAAGCCCCCTTGCCCATTGGTAATGATCTTGTCATGCCAGATCAGGCAGGGACCATTGTACTCAATGTCCTCGTCATACCACACCGTTGATCCGTCTTTCCCCCGCAACACCATCATCTTCCGGCCCACTTCATCCCTGGCCCGGTCACGGGCTGCGCTTCCCGCCTGCAAAAGAACATCGTATTCCCTGGAATAATTCAGAAAGGTTCCAAAAACGTCCTTGTCTCGTTTCCAGATCACATTCCCCGTTTTCGCATCCAGGGCATATAAAACGGGTGTGCCTTCAAATTGCAAACCTCTCCTCGCCAGCAATTCCTCTTTTTGGCTGGTGATCCGATCCACGCAGAAGATCTTTTCGCCCGAGGCAATAACGGTATTGTGTCGAAAATTGAACTGCGCCTTTCTCTGCCACAGCTGCTCGCCGGTCTCCCGATCATAGACGACCAGTAAACGACTCCCGGAACCCTGCCCCAAATCCAGTTTCCCGCTTCCCTTTTTGTCTTCCGACTCCAGAGCGAGTGGCGACGCCGTGGCAATCAGATAGTTCCCGGATACGCGAATGGATCCCCAACGGGGAGACTCGCCTTCCTCTTTCTCCGGCGACAACCGATATTCCCGCACCACCCCGCCGTCGGCGGCATTCAATTCCATGATCACTTTTCCGTTCATGGCAAATACGCGGTCATCCAGGGAAACGTAGTTGCTCCCCGTCTCTCCCGCCCCGGTGAAGTGATCGAGCCGGTCGAAGTACTCGCCAAAACCCGGGATCTGTTTTTCCCACATCACCCGACCTGTGTAGACATCGACCGCCCGAAGCATGTCCGCCCCTTCGATAAACAAGCGCCCGCCCGCAACCTGCGGAGACGGTCCGTGACCATGGCGCGGCAGAATACCCTCGTGCGATGCCCCGCCAAACCACAACACTCCGAAAGGCGCCTTCACCCGCTTATCTCGCGAAACCAGCGTTTGCTCCGCATTCCCATACTGGTGCGTCCAATCATCTGTATCGGGCAAGGCACCCTGACGAGTCAGGTAAGTCCACTCTCCGGCAGTCTCCAGTCCGGCATTTGGAAGGTCATCCCGATGGCTCAATTCGGCACGATCTCCCTCTGACATGACAAAAGCGAGCAAGCCGCCGTAGGGTCGCAAAACTGGGAACAATTTCCCGGCGATCTCCGCGTTGCGGGGAGTCTCTGATACGATCAGGTTACACAAATAGGGCGGCAACCCGGCTCGCACGGCATCACCACGAATGACGGACACTCGCTCCCCGTACAAACCGGCGGCCTCCATTTTTTGATGAAAAAGTGTCACCTTCTCCAGATCCTGATCGAAAACCAGGAGGAGCAACTTTGACTGGTTCAACAACTCCTCGATCAATCGCCCGGAAGCAATGCCCAGGCCCACGGCATAGCCTTCTCCGGCGCCCTTGTTTTTGAGAATACCCGCCACCTTGCCCGGCCATTCGTCATTCCGGTTTTTCTCCCCCTTTTTCTTCACCGGTTGAAACTCCCGCGGCTGTCCACCCTCTAC
>Ga0114931_10005692_pt1 | contig 15418 bp, 16 predicted proteins | sample 2SBtaG_FD_89579 | JGI IMG/M metagenome (GOLD analysis project Ga0114931, IMG submission 89579) | Deep subsurface microbial communities from Kolumbo volcano to uncover new lineages of life (NeLLi) - 2SBTROV14_V59a metaG | ecosystem: Environmental > Aquatic > Marine > Volcanic | place: Kolumbo...
ACGGCGGATGGAGAGATCTTCGGGGCCCACGCCTGCGTCCCGGCCTGGCAGGCGCCCCTGAGCTCGCAGCGGGAGTCCTGGAATCCCGTCTGCACCGGGACACGGGAGACCCGCGCTACTCTCGGCGTGGCCGTCTGCCCACAACCGCGTCCTGCCCTCGGAGAGTCTCCCGTGATGGTCCGAAGTCCCTGCCCGTGTGCTGCCGTCTTTCGAGGTCCCTGGGCGCGTTCGGGGCAACGGGGTGCTCTCGTCCTGGCGGCCCTGCTGCCGTTGGCATTGGCTCCCTGCCTCGCCGCCTGTGCCGGCCGTGACGAGTCCTCTGCACCCCCGCCGCCGCCGGTGGTGGAGTCCCTGCGAGTCCACCCGGAGGCGGTGGTGCAGCGCATCCGCTTCGTGGGCCAGCTGGACGCCGCAGACGAGGTCGTTCTCAAGCCCGAGCTCTCCGGGATCGTCTCCCAGGTGTTCTTCGAAGAGGGCCAGCCAGTCGCCGCCGGTGCTCCGATCATCCGCCTGCGTGACGCGGAGCAGCGCGCCCGGCGGGCAGAGGCGCGGGCCCGTTTCAACCTGGCCGAGGACGAATTCCAGCGCGCCAAGCGGCTTCGGCGGCAGGACGCCAGCTCCGCCGCGGCCCTCGAGCGCGCCCGTGCGGAGCGCGACATCGCCGCCGCACAGCTCCAGCTTGCAGAGGTCCAGCTGGCCCGAACGGTGATCCGGGCGCCCTTCGACGGCGTACTCGGAGAGCGCCTGGTCTCTCCTGGCGAGCGCGTGAGCCCGGGAGGCGGAGACTTCGGCAGCTCCAATCCCACTGGCCTCGCGCGGCTTGTAGCCCTCGATCGCATGGAGCTACGCTTTACCGTGCCGGAGGCCGTAGCTGCGGCCCTGCATAACGGCCTCGAGATGCGCATCCGCGTGGCGGCCTACCCGGACGATGTATTCCCCGGAAAGGTATTCTTCGTGGCGCCGCGAGTGGACCCGAGCAATCGGCGCCTGCTTGTGAAGGCAGCGGTAGCCAACTCCCTGCACAAGCTGCGTCCGGGAATGTTCGCCCAGGTGGAGATGAAGGTTCGCGACTACCCGCAGGCCATCATGCTCCCAGAGGATGCGATCGCCTACACCCGTGACGGCACGGCCGTCTGGCGGCTACGGGCAGACCAGACTGCGGAGTCCGTCCCCGTCTCCTTGGGAATGCGCCAGCAGGGTCGCGTACTGGTCACGGGCTTGCGTTCTGGCGATCGCATCGTGGTGGCCGGCATCAACAAGGTGTCCGAGGGCAAGCCCGTGGAGGCGCTTCCCCAGGGCGAGGCTGCCCGAGCTCCCGATGCTGCCGCTACAGGCAACGCGGGTGCCGCCGCTGCAGCGGGGAGCGCCGGCTCGTGAAGCTCTCTGAGGTGTCGGTCGAACGGCCGGTGATGGCAAGCGTGTTCTCGCTGCTGATCGTGCTGGTGGGTGCGACGGGTCTCGCCTTCCTTCCGAACCGCGAGCTTCCCGACGTCGATCCGCCGGTGGTGTCCGTGACGACAGTGCTGCCTGGCGCGGCGCCGGAGGTCGTGGAGACCTCCGTCACCCAGCCGCTCGAGGACGAGCTCATCGGTATCGAGGGCGTCCGCCACATTACCTCCACCAGTCGTGAGCAGGCCTCGCAGATCTCGGTGGAGTTCGAGCTGGGGCGTGACCTCGAAGGCGCAAGCAACGACGTGCGCGACCGCGTCGGCCGGGCACAGCGCCTGCTTCCGGAAGAGGCCGAGGCGCCGGTGGTGGCCAAGCGCGATGCAGACGCGCGTCCCATTCTGTGGCTGGCCCTTTCGGCACACGGCTACGACGCCATCCGTCTCTCTACCCTGGCCGATACGCGCATCAAGGACCGCCTGGCCAAGCTCCCCGGCGTGGCCAACGTGATCCTCGCCGGCGAGCGGCGCATGGCCATGCGGGTGTGGATCGACAACCGCCGCCTCACTTCCTACCAGCTTACCATCGACGACGTGGCCGCCGCCCTGGCGCGCGAGAACGTCGACATCCCTTCCGGTCGCATTGAGAGCCAGGACCGGGAGTTCACGGTCCGCACGCTGGGCGAGCTCTCCACGGCGGAGGGGTTCTCCAACCTGATCGTGGCCGAGATCGGAGATACCCCGGTACGGCTCGGGGACATTGCCCGCGTGGAGGTAGGTGCCGAGGATGAGCGCAAGCTGGTGCGCTTTGACGGGGAGCCGGCCGTGGGGATCGGCGTGGTCAAGCAGAGCAAAGCCAATACCCTGGATGTCGCGGCCGCGGTCAAGGCGGAGATTGTGCGGATTCAGCAGGAGCTTCCGGCTGGCGTCCGGCTCGATACCGCCTTCGACTCCTCTGTCTTCGTGCAGCGCTCCATCGAGGACGTGCGCAATACCATCGTCATCGCCGTCGTGCTGGTGCTCGCAGTGATCTTCCTCTTCCTGCGCCGCTTCCGCGCCACCCTGGTGCCCGCAGTCTCGATTCCCGTGTCGGTGATTGGGACCTTCGGCGTGCTCTACTTTCTGGGCTTCTCCGTGAACACGCTCACCCTCATGGGGCTCACGCTGGCCATCGGGTTGGTGGTGGACGATGCCATCGTGGTGGTGGAGAACGTGACCCGCTGGGTGGAGGCAGGGACTCCGCCGCACGAGGCGGCCCAGCGCGGCATGCGCGAGATCTCCTTTGCCGTCGTCACCGCCACGATCTCCGTGGTCGCGGTGTTTCTTCCCCTGGCCTTTCTCACGGACACGACCGGCCGTCTCTTCCGGGAGTTCGGCGTGACGGTCGCCTCGGCCGTGGCGATCAGTGGCTTCGTGGCCCTCACCCTCTCTCCAGCGCTCTGCGCGCGTGTTCTGCACCACTCGGGCCCGGAGCACGGTGTGAAGGCCTGGCTCGAAACGGCCTTTCAATCCCTGATCGACGGTTATCAGCGCCTGCTCGAGCCGGCAGTGCGCCGCGGAGGCGTGACGTTGGCGATTGCAGCGCTCTGGTTTGCTGCCGGCCTACTGCTGCTCTTCCAGGTGCCGCGCGAGTTTCTACCGAGCGCCGACCGCGGCGACTTGCTCGTCTTCACGCGCGCGCCAGAAGGCGCCACCCTGGCCTACACCGACCGCTATCAACGCCAGGCGGAAAAGATCATTCGCGACACGCCGGAGGTTCGCAAGCTCTTTTCCGTGGTGGCGCTCGGCATCGGCACGCCCGGCCTGGTGAACGAGGGCGCGTTCTTCATGATGCTCGCTCCGTGGGAGCAACGTACTCGCAGCGCGCAGGATGTGGGGGAGGATCTGCGCAAGCGTCTCCACCGGGTGCCCGGCATCCAGGCGTTTCCCGTGCTTCCGAGCCCCTTGGGCCGAAGCCTGGGCTCCAGCCAAGTCGCACTCGTCGTCCAGGGCGCCGAGGTCAAGCAGCTCGACCGCACCACCCAACGCATCCTCGAGCGTGCGCGCGAGATCCCTGGCTTGACCAACCTGCGCACGGATCTGCTGCTCAACAAGCCTTAGCTCTCCGTACGGATCGACCGCGAGCGCGCCAGCGACCTCGGCGTCTCCGTACGCGATGCGGCCACCACGCTGCAGATCCTCGTGGGAGGCCTCGACCTTTCTACTTTCAAACGCGATGGAGAAATCTACGACGTGATGGTGCAGCTGGAGCGGCCCGAACGCTCCGAGCCACGCGCCCTGCTTGGCCTCTATGCCCACGGCCGTGGCGGCCAGCTGATTCCCATGGCCTCCTTCATCCATGTCCAGTCGGGTACCGCGCCGCGAGCGCTGCCACACTTCGACCGCCTTCGTTCGGCCACGATTACGGGAAGCGTGGAAGAGGGCTATGCCCTGGGAGGGTTGCTTGCCAAGCTGCACAAGGTCGCCGAGGCGGAGCTTCCCAGGGGCGGCGGCTATCGCGTTACCTGGTCCGGCGAGAGCGAGGATTTCTTCGAGAGCGGCAACGCCCTGCTCTTTGCCTACGGGATGGCGGTAGTCACCATCTTCCTGATCCTGGCCGCCCAGTTCGAAAGCTTTCTGCACCCTCTCACGATCCTGATCGCAGTCGCGCTCTCTTTCACCGGGGCCCTGCTGGCTCTGCTTGCGGCTGGCGAGACCCTGAACCTCTTCAGCGAGATCGGTCTGGTGATGCTGATCGGGTTGGTCACGAAGAATTCGATCCTGATCGTCGAATTCGCCAACCAGTTGCGCGCCCGCGGCCTCGACGTGCGCGAGGCGGTGCTGCAGGCGGCGCGTACGCGTTTCCGGCCCATTCTCATGACTGCCATTTCGACCATCGTCGGCGTACTCCCCATTGCACTGGGTCTGGGTGCCGGGGGCGAGGCGCGCGCGCCACTCGTCGTGGCCGTGGTTGGCGGCATGTTCTTCTCGACACTGCTCACCATCTTCGTGGTGCCGGCGGCCTACGTGGCGGTGGACCGCCTGGCCCGCCTGCTGGCTCCCGGCCAGGGTGCCATCCCGACGTCCGGGGAAGCTGGGGCGCCGGCCCGTTAGCTCCAGCCAGGATCGCCCCGACACGCCCGCATCCGCTCACGTCGAGCCTTGCCAAAGCCGTTCCTCGCTGGGATCGCCGGCCGGCCAGACGTGCTAGCGTCGCGTCGGCCTACAGGAGAGGAGCCGCCATGGTCTGGGATCTGCTGCTCGACAACGCCGCCATCAAGGCCTGGGCGATCGCCAGCCTGGTGGTCGCCCTGAAGACGCTGGCCAGCGGCGTCTACACCAGCGCGATTCGCATCCGCAAGGGCGTCTTTGCCTCGCCGGAGGACTACCGCTCCCAGGGCCTCGAGCCCAAGAGCGGGGTCGACGACGACGTAGATCGCTCGCGGCGCATTCACCTGAACGATCTCGAAGCGGGCGTGCCCTTTGCGCTGGTGGGCTTCATCTACGCCCTTACCCAGCCCAGCACGCTGGGCGTGTGGATCTGCTTTGCCGGCTTTCCCATCGGCAGGATCCTGCACATGATCACCTATGCGCGTGGCATGATGCCGGCCCGCACGATCGCCTGGAGCATCGGATTCGTGATCACCGTGTGGATGGCCGTGAGCTCGCTCTACTCCCTGCTGTAGACCGCGCAGCGCACTTACCAGTCCTCGCTACCGGGCTCCCCCTTGAAGGGGCCCACGAGTTCTGCTGTCACCCAGCCCGCATAGAAGCCCCCGGGCTGCGGGACGACGCGCTGGCCATCCAGGAAGCAGGCGAGGCGCGACGGATAGAAGGCAAAGTGGTCGCGCAGGATCTCGTACTCAGGGAAGGGTTGCGGGTACGACCAGGCTGCGGCGTGACGTGAGCCCTCCGGCCCCAGCACGTCCCAGTAATGTGCGTGTCCCTTCCACTCGCACTGTGAGGTTTTTGCTGCCCGCCGGAGTAGTCCGATGTCCACGTCAGCGCGGGGCAGATAGAAGGTAGGCGGGCTTGCCGTCTCGAGAACCCGCAAGGCCCGCCGGCTCGCGGCCACCTCGGTGCCGTCGGCACTCACCCGCACCGGACGTGCATCTCGCTCCACACGGGGTGGCCGCGGATAGTCCCACACCGACTCCTGGCCGCGGATCGGAGGCACTGCGAAGGCCGGCCTACCGCGTCCCACGCGCTGCCACCGGGCGCGTCCCCTCACGGCCCACTCCGGCAGCGGCGGCTTCCCGAGCGAGGTCATCCCGGCTTCTCCATGTGCCAGGCCTCGCCGAACTTTCTGCAGAGGGCTCGTACTGCGCTGCCGACGTGGGGGCTCACCGCGGTGCTCACATGCTGGGATCCTGGCGGGGCGCATCGCCGGCGGGAAGAGCAGGAGAGCGCTCAGCCTAGAAGAGATTGTAGCGGAGGGAGAGGAACGCCCCGCCAACGCTCGCCAGCCAGGTAGCCAGCAGGATTACGGAGAGGGTGCCTGGGCGCCTCCGCCCGCGCAGCTCCATGCCAATGCCCAGCAGTGTCGCGGCGCCAAGGACGATCAGGGTGGCCGTGGAGGCGCGGCTCCCGTCGCGCACTGCGAAGATCAGCAGTGGAGCGATCCCCGCGACCACATGCGCGATTACCACCAGCAGCACCGGCCAGAGCATGGGTTCTCGCACGTAGGGCATCACCCCGTTCTCGATCCAGCGCGCGCGGGCTCCCTTGGGCATGGAGGGAGGCTAGCAAGCGGTAATCCGGCGAGCCGGAGGCCACACTCTCTCCTGCTCTGCGGCTGGCTTCGCCAGGGCTCAGGCGCGCACGCTGCGGCGCGCGATGCCGGAGAGTGCGTCGCCCGCCAGGATCAGAAGGGAGCCCGTGAGGGTCCAGAGCAGCAGCTCGTCGAAACGGATCGCGGCCTGGGCTTGCAGGATGTAAGCGCCGATGCCGGCAAAGCCCAGTAGCCCAAGGATGGTGGCCTCGCGCACGCAGGTCTCCCAGCGGTAGAAGAAGAGCAGCAGGAAGCGTCCCAGGGAGGCGGGCCACAAGGCGCTTGCAGCGACCTCCAGGCGTGAGGCGCCGAGGCCGCGCAGGGCGGCGGCCGCGCGCGGGTCGGCGTCTTCGACCACCTCGCCGAAGAGGCGCCCGAGGATGCCAGAGTTGTGCAGTGCCAGTGCCAGCACGGCCGGCCAGGCGCCCGGCCCGAGCAGGGTGAGAAGCAGAAATGCCCAGACGTACTCGGGGATCGCGCGAAGCAGCACCAGGAGGAGGCGGGTGCTCCAGGCGACGCTCCCCCAGACGAGTCTCAGGGTGCGGCTGGGGGGCCGCGGCCGGGGCAGGAACGGCTCCGCCGAGGCGATGTTCCGGGCGCAAAGCAGGGAGGCCAGCAGGGCCAGGCCCGCGGCCACCACGATGGCGGCCACGGAGAGAGCCAGGGTGTCGCCGATGGCTCCGACGGCGTGTGCGCCCGCGGTATCCCGCATCCAGGTGACCGCTACGCCCCAGTCCCAGGGCTTGTGTTGCAGCGGGTAGGGCCGGATCTCCTGGAGGAATCGCATGAGGTTGTGATGGGCGCGCTCGCTCAGCAGGGTTCCAAAGTCGAAGGCTCCGCTGCTCCACGAGAGGGCCACCAGCGCGAGCATTGCAAGCGCGCTGGCGCGTGCGAAGCGGCTGCGCGGCCGGGTGCGGTGCAGCTCCGCCAGGCTCGCGCCCCTCATGCCACCGTCAACCTCTGCCGCAGGGCACCGCTCCACCACTCCACTGCCAGGATCAGGGCGAAGAGCGCGTAGAGGCCGGTCCAGGTCTCGTGGAAGTGGAGCTCACCGGCCGCCTCGAAGATCAGCTTGCCGAGGGTCGGAAAGCCGAAGAAGCCCAGGATGGCGGCGGAGCGCAGGGCACATTCGAAGCGATAGAAGGCGTAGGCGCCCATGTCGGGCAGTGCGCCGGGGACCAGGCCGAAGGCGAAGACACTGAGGGTAGGAGCACCAACCAAGCGCAGGGCCTCACTGGCCTCGGGGCCTGCCTCGTCGAGCATCTCGGAGAAGATCTTTGCAAACGTGCCGGAGTAGGGGATGGCGATGGCGAGCACCGCCGCGGCGGGAGAGAGGCCAAAGGCGGCCAGGATCATCAGCGCCCACAGCACCTCGTGGATGGAGCGGAGCAGGCCGACAACGGCCCTCACGCCGGCGTGCAGTAGCGGTGCGATGGCGCGCGTCGTGGCGAAGAGCGCCCAGAAACGCCGCGATGCCAGCAGCCCCAGCAGGGTGCCGGCCACGAGAGCGAGGCTGGTGGCCGCCGTAGCGAAGACGACTGTATTTGCCGCAGCCTGTACCACTCGCGGGAGCATCGCTGTGGCGAGCCCACTCTCGGAGCGGAGCGCCGGCGACACCGCCGCCGCGAAGAAGTGCCCGAGCAGCGCGACGCGCTCCCCATCCCCCCACAGATCCCAGGGCGCGAGGCGCAGGTGCCACACGGAGAGGAGTCCCGCGCCGCTGATCGCCAGCAGCAGCAGCAGGCGCGGGCGGTGATAGAAGGGGACGCCCGCGAAGCTCAAGCCCCCTCCAGCAGCTCTTCCTCGGAGAGCTGGTAGAGGGCGCGAAAATCTTCGTCCAGCAGGTCCCTCGACGGGCCGTCAAAGACGATCTGGCCGCGGCGCATGCCGACCAGACGCGGGAAGAACTCCCGAGCCAATGGCAGGTCGTGGAGGCTGGCGAGCAGCGTGAGCTCTTCCTCCTTGGCGAGGCGGGCGAGCAACGCCACGGTGTCGCGGGCGCGCGCGGGGTCTACGCTACTCACGGGCTCGTCGGCGAGCAGCGACCGGGGCTCCTGGTAGAGCGCCCGCGCCAGGGCGACGCGCTGTTGCTGGCCGCCGGAGAGGTTTGTGACGCGCTGATAGATCTTTTCGGGGATTCCCGTGCGGGCGAGCAGGGCGTGCACCCGCTCTACCTCGGAGCGGCGGGGAAAGAGAGTCTCGCGCAGCGCCCGCATCAGGGACCAGCGGCCAAGGCGCCCCGCAAGCACGTTGGTGAGGACGCGCCCCGTCGGGACGAGACGCAGGTCCTGGTGGACAAATCCGATGCTCGCCCGCACGGCGCGTAGCTCCCGGGAGCGGGTCTGCTGGAGATCCCGGCCGTCCACGTGCACGCGTCCGCGGTCCGGGCGCAGCGCCCCCACGAGCAGGCGCAGCAGGGTGGTCTTGCCGGCGCCGCTGGGCCCGACGATCGCGACGGCTTCGCCTGGCGCCACGCGCAGGGAAACATCCCGCAGGGCCGTGGCGGCGCCGTAGCCGAAGGAGACGTCCTCCAACAGAAAACGGGGGAAGCCAGGGGCGGGTTCGCCCACGCTAGCGAGCCAGCCCCAGCTGGCGTGCCGTCTGCTCGATCGCGGCAAAGTCGGCATTGCTCGCCGGGATCATCCGGGAACGGCTGAAGCTCCGCTGGCAGATCTCGCTCGGCAGGGCCAGGAAGGCCCGCGCCAAGCGCGCGGTGAAGCCTTTGCCGAATCGTTCGTCCAGGTCCGGCCGCACGCTCAGGTTGTAGTCGGGGTAGGGCGGCGTCTTCCAGATTGCCACGGTGTTATTGCGCTCCGCTTCGGAGGCTTGGTCGTATACGCGATAGTTCAGCACGCCGACGTCGAAGGCCCCGGAGTTCACCGCGGCCAGGGTAGCGGGATGGTTCCCGGAAAAGCCCACCTCGGCGTAGAACTGCTGGGGGGACTCCCCAGTGGCTTGGCGGATATAGAACTCGGGCATGAGGCGGCCCGACGTGGAGCCCTCGGATCCAAAGCTGAACTTCATCCCGCGCGTTGCCAGCGGGAAGTCGGGCCCAGGGGACAGACCCGTGTGCCGGTTGGCGATGAAGTAGGAGTAGAAGTGGGGATCCTCGGCTCCCTCGGCGAGGACGCGTGCTCCGGGCACAGCCAGGCGCGCCTGGACGCCCGAGAGCCCGCCGAACCAGGCCATCTGCACGTCCCCGTTCTTGAAGGCCTGGACGGAGGCGGCGTATTGGTTGACGGGCACGAATTCCACCGGAACTCCCAGACTTCTGGCCAGGAAGTCCGCGACAGGCTGGAAGCGGGCCTGCTGATCCGTCGGCTTCTCGTCTGGAATGGCGGAGAAGCGCAGTACCGGGCCGGCGGGCTGCCGCGGTGCCTGTGGGCCGCACGCGAGGAGGAACGTGGCGGCAAGGAACGCGATTCTGCGCATGGCACCTCCACGGCGGGGAAGCAGTCTACCGGATCCAGAGTTGACCTATAGCCTGCCATAAGATTAGCTCTCTGCGTGCCCAGGGGAGGTGTTGCATGACCACCGAACGCGACGAGCTGGGCTTCGATGCGCCGGCTCCGCTGGGCCACCCGGGCCGTCTCGGCTTGCCCGAGGGCCAGTCTACCGGCCCGGCCCTGGGCGAGCGCCTGCCGGACTTCGAGCTTCCGGATGCCTACGGCCGGCAGCTGCACTTCCACGAGGACCGGGGGAGTGCGAAGGCGGCCGTCGTCTTCTTCCGCTCCGCCGTCTGGTGACCGCCTTGCTGGACGCAGCTCGGCGAGCTGCGCGACGCCTACGCGAAGTTCGAGGCCGCGGGCGTGAAGCTCTATGCCATCTCCTATGACGATCAGAAGGTGCTGGCCGAGTTCAGCCGGAAGCAGGGCATCCCCTACCCGTTGCTATCGGACGTCGATTCCGAGGTGATCCGTGCCTACGGCATCCTCAATGACCGCGTGGAGCCTGGCGACGCCTTCCTCTACGGCATTCCATTTCCAGGGAGCTACGTCACCGACGAAGACGGCGTGGTCATCGCCAAGTTCTTCCACGACTCCTACAAGAAGCGCGACAGTCCGGAGGCACTCCTGGATGCGGCACTCGGCCGCATCGTCCTCGGTGACGATTCCCCGCGCGTTGAGGGCGGCGGTGAGGAGGTGAGAGTCACGGCCGCCATCCATGGCGGCAAGGGAAGCATCCGTCAGGGAATCCTGCGCAAGCTGGTGGTGCGCTTCGAGCTGGAAGAGGGCCGACACCTCTACGGGAGCCCCACGCCCGATGGCATGATCCCTACGAGCGTGCGCGTGCAAGGGCCCCCGGGTCTGGTTGTCGAGGAGCCGATCTTTCCGCCAACCCGGCCTCTCCACCTCGAGGCCATGGACGTCACGCTGCAGATCTGGAGCGGCAGCTTCGACGTCGTCGTGCCCTTCTACGCCGTGGGAGAGCTGGCCAGTGAGGTGCGCCCTCTCGACCAGGACGTGGCTACCCTCGAGGTGAGCGTGCGCTACCAGGTGTGCGACGACCGACACTGCCTGCTTCCCCGCAGCGAGAAGCTCTCCCTGCAGCTACCCCTCGATGTGGTCGACGTGCCGGCGCTCTCCATGCACCGCGGCCACGGCCAGCGCGAGGGCCGCTTCAACGCCAGGCCGTACCTGTTGCGCCTGTTCTTTCGCAAGGTCGGTGGGCATCCTCTGGGCTTCCTGCGCTTTCTCGGCAAGACCCTGAAGCTCGAGCTGGCTGCCCGACGTCGCGGCGCCTGAGCTGTGCGGAGCAGCTGCTAGAATGGCATCCGCCCAAGCCAGCCCACCCCAGGAGTCCCCGTGAACACCCCCTACACCGTCATCACCGCCGACTCCCACGCCGGCGCCAGCATTGCGACCTACCGGGAATACCTCGATGCCCAGCACCAGCAGCTCTTCGACGAGTGGCGCGGCGGCTACAAGAACCCCCAGAAGAAGCACATCGGCTCGAAGAAGCACAAGAACTGGGACGCCAGCGAACGCATCGGCGACATGGACCAGGAGGGCGTTGCCGGGGAGATCATCTTCCCCAACACCGTACCGCCCTTTTTCAAGACGAGCGTGCTGATCTGCGGCAATCCGCCCGCCGACGAGTACCGCCTGCGCCTCGAGGGCATCCGCGCCCACAACCGCTGGCTGGTGGACTTCCAGAAAGAACACCCCGTGCGCCGCGCGGGAATCGGTCTCGTCTACCTGAACGACATCGACGAAGCCATCAAGGATGTGAAATGGATTGCAGAGCACGGCCTGCGCGGCGGCATCCTGCTGCCCCACGTGCCCGACGACTGCACCCACATCCTGCCTCTCTACGCCTCCGAGTACGATCGCTTCTGGGCCGCCTGTCAGGATTGCGATGTGGTGCTGAATCATCACGGCGGCACGGGCTCGCCGGACTATGGCAGCTACCCCGTTTCTCTGCCGATCCGCCTGCTCGAGACCCCCTGGTTCTCCACGCGCAGCTACGGCCATCTACTGCTCTCCGGGGTCTTCCACCGCTTCCCGAAGCTCAAGTACATCATCACCGAGGCCGGCTGCTCCTGGGTTCCGGAGCGCCTCGTCTGGCTGGACCGCATCTGGAACACCGTGCGCAGGGGCTTTGCCGGAGAGTTCGAATTCAACAAGGATGCCATGCCGCCCGAGCCGCCGAGCTTCTACGCGAAGCGCAATTGCTGGTACGGAGCCAGCTCGGCCTCACCCATGGAGCTACGCGACCGCGATGTGGTCGGTGTGGAGCGCATCCTCTGGGGTACGGACTACCCGCACTACGAAGGCACCTTTCCCTACACGCGGCTGAGCTTGCGCCACACCTTCCACGCCATTGATGAGGCGGACGTGCGCAAGATGGTCGGCGGCAATGCTGCGGAGCTCTACGGCTTTGACGTAGGGGCGCTGGCGCCAGTTGCCGAGCGTATCGGACCGCGGCCGGAAGAGGTGGCGGTGCCCCTGGGCAAGGACGAGTTTCCGAAGAAGACCATGAGCAACGCCTTCCGCAGGTAGCCTTCGGCGCCCAGTCTTCAACCAGCTGGCACCAAGCCGTCACCAGACTGGCGTCGTCAGCGCTGCTCCGAGGCCAGGGCCTCGCCTGCGCGGGGCTTGCGGAAGGGGTAGGCGAGCTGACGCCAGAGCCCGGCCGGGACGGGTTCGCGGCCAGCTCCGAAGGCCTGCGGCACCTGGTCGGAGGGCATGTAGAAGCTGCCGAAGACGAGATCGAGGCACGGGAAGAGCCCGGCAAAGTTCTTGTCCCGGCCCTCTGCCCGGGAGGTGTGATGCCAGCGGTGGAAGCGCGGCGTCGCCACCAGGAAGCGCAGCGGTCCGAAGTCCCAGGGAACATTCGCATGGATGAGGATGGCGTAGAAGCTGATGAAGGGTGCCACCACGGCGAAGACATGCGGGTCGAAGCCCAGAAAGAGCAACGGGAGCGCCTGCACCACGCGCATGGCGGCCTGGTTCAGCGGGTGGAGACGTACGGAGGAGAGCCAGTCGAGGTTCGGCGAGGCGTGGTGCACCGCGTGCAGGCCCCACAGGCGCCCGCCGTGGAAGGCGCGGTGCATCCAATAGGAGAGCGTGTCGGAGACCAGCAGACCAAGGCCCACCTGCAGCCAGAAGGGCAGGGCGGCCAGACGAGCCGCCAGCGTGGCCGAGCCCAGGGTGGGCACCCGGCCGGCCAGGAACTGGTCCCGCACGGCTGCGGGGGAGCCACCGGAGAGCCAAACCACCCCCAACAGGGCCGCACCTACGACACCCGCCGTGAGGCTCCGCGAGACCAGCGGGGTGAAGAACCAGTAGGCAAGATCCGTGCGGAAGTCCTTGCGCCGGAACCAGATCGGTGCGCATGTGCTGCGGAAGCGGCTCTCCAGGGCCCAGAACACCAGGCCCAGGACCACGAAGCCGATGCCGAGTCCGATGAGACGAGCCAACCGAGTCTCTCCCTTGGCCCACGTTCCGGGTGAGCGCGTCAGATCTGGGGGGCGAGCCATCTGCCGGAGATTCCCGAGATGCCGGAGATGCCGGAGATGCCGGCAGGTTGAACCCGCGCGAGGCGACAGGGTTGCGCAGGAGCATGGGCACCGCCACGCAACGACGATACACTTCAAAGTGGACGGGGTGGGGGACAAGATGGATGTCCGGCTGGTGGTCGAAAAAAGTCGCGCAACGGCGTAACCGCGGCTTCCTGAACGCCGCCATGGCGGCGGCGGCGCTGGTTTCTACGGCGGACGACGACGTGCGGCTCTCCTAGCAGCTCGCGTTGGACGAGCTGCTGGAGCGCCTGGAGAAGCTCCGGATCTTCGATCCGCAGCAGGGGGTGGAGCTCCACAGGCGCTTCGCCGCGGGCATCGGGGCGGACTCCAGCCAGGGGCGTGCAGGTGCGCTTCGGGCCATCTCCTCCCTGAAAGGCAAGGAGGACCAGGCAGAGCTGGTGCTCTACGTGGCCTCGGTCATCGCCCAGGCGGACCGGTCGCTCTCCGAGAGCGAATGGCAGGAGCTGGCCGCCATCTGCGAGGCCCTGGGGCTGGCGCCGGAAGACGCCTTGGGGCGGATCCCGAGGCGCGCGGAGTCCTAGACCCGGCTGCTCGTGGGCGCTACTGCCCCGGCACCTCGAGGAGCTCCAGCACATTTCCGAAAGGATCGCGGCCGTAACACCACTGCTGCGGGCTCTAGCCCTGCGGTGGGGTGTTGAAGCGCACGCCAGCGGACTTGAGCGCCTCGTAGTCGCCGGGTACGTCGTCGCTGGCCAGGGCGATATGGGTGATGCCCTGGCGATTCACCGGACGCTCCGGGTCGCCGGCCGGCGCATTCTCGAACTCGAAGAGCTCGATGCAGGTGGTGCCCTTGTTGAGCATGCGCACCTTGCACGCGGCGTGCTCGAGGTCGAAGGGCTCTTCCATGATCCCCGCTGGCAGGTCCGCCTCCATCACGACCTGGAAGCCCACGACCCCACAGTAGAAATCCAGGGCCTTCTGGATGTCGGGGACCGAGAGTGCGGGGTGGTGGATGCCTTGGATCATCGCGAGCTCCTCCGGAGGCTTCTGGGGGGCACACGGTAGCGCAGCTCGCCCCGAGCCTAGAGCTTCGACACGCACTCCGCGCATAGCCACGCGCGCTCGGCGGCCAGCTCGTCGGAGAGGCCTGCAAAACCATGCTCGCCCCGGCGCAGAGGCTGGCCGCAGCGGCTGCACTGCACCGCCTGGTTCAACACCACCTCGTTCCAGGCATAGATGTGGGAGAGGCCGGGCTGGGGGGCAGGCTCCGGCTCTTCGCCACGGCTGGGGCTTGCGATGCGCCGGGCGCTGCGGCCGACGTTGCGGGCAAGACTCAGCGAGTCGCTCACGATCTGGTCCACGTCCGCCACCACGCCATCCACCAGGTCGAGGCTGTCCTCCAGGACGTTGCGGATGAGCTCGGAGACCGAGAGGCGGCGGCGCTGGGCCTCTGCCTTGAGGCTGCTGGCCAGGGCCCGCGGCACCCGCGTCTGGATCAGGCCGTCCTTCCGGTCCGTAGGGCCCTTACGCTCTATCCGGTCTGCTCGTTCAGCCCGTTTTGTCGGGTTCGAAGGCCCCGATGCTCCCATTCCAGGAATGTATTACAAACTGCTGCCAATTTGTAATACAAATGATGACATGCGAAGCGACTTCGACCCCGATGCCGTCCACCGCTCCATCGCCAGGGAGGGCCTGGCCTACCTGGCCCACGGTCTGGTCTACCCGCTGGGCCGGGTCCTCGCCCGGCGGGTGCCCTCCACCCCCCACTCCCGAGAGACACGCACCATCGTCCTGGTGCATGGGCTGGGTGCCAATCCCGCAAGCTTTTTGCCGCTTCAGGCCTACCTGAGGCTTCACGGCCACCACCGTTTCGTCTCCTGCCACTACGCCAGCCACGGCTCTCTGGAGGCGGCCGCGCTGGTTCTGAAGCGCACCCTCGACACGCAGGTGCGCGGCGGCCGTATCGATCTGGTGGCCCATTCCATGGGCGGGCTGGTGGCGCGCTTCTACCTCCAGCAGCTCGGCGGCGCCCGCCGCGTGGACCGGCTCATCACCCTCGGTACCCCGCACGGGGGCACCCACGCGGCCAACTTCATCCCCAGCGCCCTGGTGCGCCAGCTGCTACCGGGGGGCCCCTTTCTCGAGCACTTGAACGCCCTGCCTCCGCCGCCCGGTGTAGAGGTCACCTCCATCGTCGGGGGCCGCGATGTCTTGATCCAGCCGGTCGAGTCCGCGCGCTGCCCCTTCGGCCGCAGCGTCCGCTTCGACGAGCTGGGCCACATGGAGCTGCTCTTCCAG
>Ga0114931_10005693_pt1 | contig 15416 bp, 13 predicted proteins | sample 2SBtaG_FD_89579 | JGI IMG/M metagenome (GOLD analysis project Ga0114931, IMG submission 89579) | Deep subsurface microbial communities from Kolumbo volcano to uncover new lineages of life (NeLLi) - 2SBTROV14_V59a metaG | ecosystem: Environmental > Aquatic > Marine > Volcanic | place: Kolumbo...
CCCGGGCCTTGCTGAACAGTCCGTCGCGACTTTGGTACACTCAGCGGGAGATTCGCAAACGGGAGCAGGGGTGTATCGTGCCTAGAGGAACACTCTTTATCATCTCCGCCCCCTCCGGGGCGGGGAAGACCAGCCTGGTGAAGGCCGTGGTGGCCTCCATGGAGGGGATCTTCGTGTCGGTGTCGCACACCACCCGGCCGAAGCGTCCCCACGAGCAGGATGGGATCGACTATCACTTCGTCAGCCTGGAGGCCTTTGAGAAGATGGCCGCGGCCGGGGAATTCATCGAATATGCCCGGGTCTTCGGCAACTATTATGGGACCTCGCGCGCAGCGATCGAGGACAGGTTGGTGGCGGGTGAGGATGTGATCCTGGAGATCGACTGGCAGGGGGCGCGCCAGGTCCGGGAACTCATGCCCGATGCGCAGTCCATATTTATAGTACCGCCCTCCCTGGAGGCGCTGCGCGAGCGCCTCCAGGGCAGGGGGCAGGACGCCGAGGAGGTGATCGACCGGAGGATGGCCGAGGCACGCGCGGAGATCAGCCACTATGGGGAGTACGACTACCTCGTGGTGAACGACGACTTCGATGCGGCGGTCTTCGACCTGAGATCCATCGTCTGGGCCCGGCGGCTGCGCATGGAGGCCCAGCGGGACAGGCATCGCTCCCTGCTGTCGGAGCTGGCCGGCTGAATCTGGATCCGGGGGGCCTTTTGGCATAGACTTCCAGGAGTCTCCGGCCGGTTCCGGGTCGAGCCGAGGGCGAGGCGCAAGCGCCCGAGCAGGGTGCGCATCGACGCCCAGGGTCCGCACTGTGGGCCAAGATTTGCAACGTGGAGCCGGGCGCCGGCAGCCGATCCACGCATGGATCAGGGCTTCCCTGAGTATTGGACAACAGAGGATTTGAGATATGGCTCGTGTGACCGTAGAGGACTGTCTGGATCATGTGGACAACCGATTTCAACTGGTATTGCTGGCCGCCAAACGGGCGCGTCAACTGGAGAGGGGATCGGAGGCCTTCCTCGAGTGGGAGAACGACAAACCGACGGTGATGGCCCTGCGTGAGGTGGCCGAGGGCAAGATCGGACGCGAGCTGCTGGATCAGCCCGGGGACGACGAGCTGGCGCTGCGGATGTCCAGTCAGTTTCCCGATCTGGGGGAGATCACCCCGCCGCGGGCCCCCGCCTCCGCCCCCGCCTCTGCCGCGGAGCCTCCCCCAGAGGAGGATGCCGGAAAATGACCGGGGTCCTGTCCCAGGACCCCGGGTCTGCCGTCCCCTGGCCCACTGCGATGATGCGCACCCCGGTCCAGGCGATTGTCTCCGTCCCCCGGCGCGAACCGGGGCATGCCGGTGGCCGGGAGGCCCTCGGACTTGAGGGTGTCCGGCCCCGGAGGCAGGGCAGGCCCGAGGCACGCAGGCGTATCCTGCGTCTGACAGCCCCCTCCGGGGCGATCAGGTCTCTCCGGGCACAGGCTCCGGGGACGGGAAAAGCGAGGTCCACAGGCGCAGGCACGGGGGCCGCCGGGTGAGGCGCCATGGCCAGCCTCGTGCCCCTTCAGCCCACCAGCAGCGCGGTCCTACCCAGCCGGTTCTTGATCAGTAGCCTGTGTTCGCTGCTCGACAGCTACCTCAGCTCTGAGGAGGTCAGGGAGGTCTATCGCGCCTATCTCTTCGGGGCCGAGGCCCACGAGGGCCAGACCCGGCTCTCCGGTGAACCCTATATCTACCACCCCCTGGCCGTGGCCAGGATCATGGCCGAGATGCGCATGGACGCGCAGAGCATCGTCGCCGCCATCCTGCACGACGTCATCGAAGACACCCCGACGGCCAAGGCGCAGCTCGAACAGGAGTTCGGACAGGAGGTGGCCGAACTCGTGGACGGGGTCAGCAAGCTGACCAACCTGTCGTTCGAGTCCAAGGCCGAGGCCAAGGCCGAGAGCTTCCGCAAGATGATGCTGGCCATGGTCAAGGACCTGCGGGTGATCATGATCAAGCTCGCCGACCGGCTGCACAACATGCGCACCCTGGGTGTGATGCGTCCCGGGAAGCGCCGGCGGATCGCCCGCGAGACCCTGGAGGTCTATGCCCCCATCGCCCAGCGTCTGGGTATGAATTCCATAAGGGTGGAACTGGAGCACCTGGGCTTCGAGGCCCTCTATCCCATGCGCTTCCGGACCCTGGAACATGCCGTCAAGCGGGTGAGAGGGAACCGCAAGGAGCTGATGCAGAAGATCGAGACCTCCATCTGTCACCGCCTCGAGGAGTCCCGCATAGAGGCCCGGATCTTTGGCCGGGAGAAGAATCTCTACAGTATCTACAAGAAGATGCGCGCCAAGGGACGCCCCTTCTCCGAGGTCTTCGACGTCTTTGCCTTTCGTATCGTCACCGCGGACGTGGATACCTGCTATCGCACCCTGGGCGTGGTCCACAATCTGTACGCCCCGGTCCCGGGCAAGTTCAAGGACTATATCGCCATCCCCAAGGTCAACGGCTATCAATCGCTGCACACGGTGCTGTTCGGCCCTCACGGGCTCCCCATCGAGATCCAGATCCGCAGCGATGAAATGGATCGGGTGGCCCAGGCCGGGATCGCGGCCCACTGGCTGTACAAGAGCGGTGACGGGGGGGCCCAGGCCCAGGCCCGGGCCCACCGCTGGCTCAAGGATGTCCTGGAGATGCAGCAGAGTGCCGGAAACTCCCTGGAGTTCCTGGAGAGCCTCAAGGTCGACCTGTTTCCGGACGAGGTCTATGTCTTCACCCCGGCCGGAGAGATCAAGGAGTTGCCGCGGGGTGCGACGGCGGTGGACTATGCCTATTCCGTGCATTCGGATGTGGGCAATACCTGTGTGGCAGTGAGGATAGACAGGCGGCTGGCGCCGCTGAGCACCGTGTTGCAGAGTGGCCAGACGGTGGAGGTGATCACGGCCCCCAACAGCCGGCCCCACCCCAACTGGCTCAACTTCGTGGTCACCGCCAAGGCCCGGACCTGTATCCGGCATGTATTCAAGCAGCTCAAGAGCGACGAGGCCATCAAACTGGGGCGGCGCCTGCTGGACAAGGCACTGGCCGCCTACAAGCTCAGCCTGAAGACCGTGGATCCGCTGCGTCTCAATGCCCTTCTGGAGCAGATGGAGCTGCCGGATCTGGATCATCTCCTGGGGGAGATCGGCCTGGGGGAGCGGGCCGCCCCCCTGGTGGCCCGCCGGCTGGCCGAGAGACAGGGCGAGGGCCCGACTCGGGCGGAAGCCAAGGGCAGTGCCGTGCCCCTGGCCATCCAGGGCACCGAGGGGATGGTGGTGAGCTATGGTAAGTGTTGCTATCCCATACCGGGAGATCCCATCGTCGGGGTCATGAGCGCGGGCAAGGGCCTGGTCATCCACCGTGAGTCCTGCCGCAATCTGCGCAACTATCAGGACAGCCCGGACCGCTGGGTGCAGGCCCTGTGGTCGGCCGAGCAGAGCGGTGAGTTCACGGTCAGTATCCGCGTGCTGACCCAGAACGAAAAGGGTGTCCTGGCCACCATCGCCGCCAAGGTCGCCGATCTGGGTTCGAATATCGAGAGTGTGAATTTCGACAGGCAGGACGGCATCACGGCGACCATGTCTTTCCTGCTGTCCGTCAAGAACCGCAAGCACCTGGCCAAGATCATGCGCGCATTGCGCAACATCCCTCAGGTCTACCGGACCACGCGGGCCAAGGGCTGAGGACGCTGCGCCACCTCCCGTCACAGGCCTTCCGGTCGAGCCGGTGTCCATTCGATGCGCCACCACGGGTCGGTGCCTGAGTAACCCGATCACCAGACGCTGCAACAGGGGATCCTCTATGAGCCGCGAGATTATCCACACCGAACGGGCGCCACAGGCCATCGGCACCTATTCCCAGGCCGTGAGGGCGGGAGAGACCGTCTATCTGTCCGGTCAGATCCCCCTGGATCCCGACACCATGGACCTGGTAGCCGGCGAGATCCGTGAAGAGATCCGCCAGGTGTTCCGCAACCTCGGTGCGGTGGCCGAGGCCGCGGGTGCGACGCTCGAGGACCTGGTCAAGCTCAACGTCTACCTCACCGACCTCGGTGACTTCCCCCTCGTCAACGAGGTGATGGCCGAGTACTTCCATGAGCCCTATCCGGCGCGTGCCGCCGTCGGTGTGGCCGCCCTCCCCAAGGGTGCCCGGGTGGAGATGGACGGGATCCTGGTGTGCGGCCTGAGCCGGTCCCCGTAACCACCCTCAAGGGGGTCGGCCCCCGTGTGGCCAGGCGTCTGGAACAGCTGGGGATCCAGTCCGTGGTGGACCTCCTCTTCCACCTGCCCCTGCGCTATCAGGACCGCTCACGCATCGTCTCCATCGGTGCCCTGCAGCCCGGAGACGAGGTGATGGTCGAAGGGGCAGTGATCGCCTCCGAGGTGGTCTACCGCAGAAGGCGCGCCCTGCTGGTGGAGCTGGGCGATCGTTCACAGCGCCTCACCCTGCGCTTCTTTCACTTCAGCCGGGCTCAGGCCGCGAATCTGGCGCCCGGCACGCGCCTGCGCTGTTTCGGTGAGGTGCGCTCGGGGCCGCGCAGCCTGGAGATGATCCATCCCGAATATACGGTGATCGACGACGGGATCGCCGAGCCCCCGGCGGACAGTCTGACCCCCATCTATCCCACCACCGAGGGCCTGCATCAGATCAGCCTGCGCAGACTGAGCGACCGGCCCTGGCCTGGTTGGAGGACAACCCGGAGGCGCTCACCGACCTGGTCCCTCCGGACTGCCTCCCGGAATCCCTGCGTCTGGGCCTGGCCGAGGCCCTGGTCAGCGTCCACAGACCGCCCGCCGGGGGCCTCCCCCAGCGCCGGCCCGGCGAGGGTGATCCTGCCCGGCTGCGGCTGGCGTTCGAGGAGCTCCTGGCCCATCAACTCGCCCTGGTGCGCCTGCGTGAGCAGCTGCGTCGGCGCAATGCCCCCGCCATGGGAACCCCCGGGCGGTTGTGGAGGCGGCTGGAGGCCGACCTCGGTTTTGAGCCGACCTCGGCCCAGCGCAGGGTGATCGGGCAGATTCGGGAGGACCTGCGCCGCGGGCGTCCCATGCTGCGCCTGGTGCAGGGTGACGTGGGGTCCGGCAAGACCCTGGTGGCCCTCGCGGCCTGTCTGGACTGTGTGGAGGCGGGCCTGCAGGCCGCACTGATGGCGCCTACCGAGCTCCTGGCCGAGCAGCACCTGCACAGCTTTCTCGACTGGCTCGGGCCCCTGGACATCGAGGTGGCATGGCTCACCGGGCGGCAGAAGGCCTCTGAACGCAAGGCGACGCTGCGTCGGCTCGCGGCCGGGGAGGCCCCCCTGGTCGTCGGTACCCATGCCCTGTTTCAGGGGGACGTGGCGTTCCAGGCCCTGGGTCTGGTGGTCGTGGACGAGCAGCACCGCTTCGGGGTCCATCAGCGTCTGGCCCTGGGTGAGAAGGGCCGTCGCGGCGATCTCCTGCCCCATCAGTTGATCATGACCGCCACCCCCATCCCCCGGACCCTGGCCATGACCGCCTACGCCGATCTGGACTATTCGGTGATCGACGAACTGCCCCCCGGTCGCAGCCCGGTGACCACGGTGGCCGTGGCCGACACGCGCCGGGCGGAGGTCATCGACCGTGTGGCCCAGGCCTGTGCCTCCGGGCGCCAGGCCTACTGGGTGTGCACCCTGGTGGAGGAGTCCGAGGCCCTCCAGTGCCAGGCCGCGGAGGTGACCGCCGCGGCCCTGTCTGCGGCCCTGCCTCAGCTCTCGGTGGGGCTGGTGCACGGTCGCCTCCCCGCCGCGGCGAAGGAGGTGGTGATGGGGCGCTTCAAGGCGCGGGAGATCGACCTGCTGGTCGCCACCACCGTCATCGAGGTCGGTGTGGACGTCCCCAACGCCTCGCTGATGGTGATCGAGAACGCTGAGCGGCTGGGGCTCGCCCAGCTCCATCAGCTGCGTGGCCGGGTGGGGCGGGGCACCGTGCACAGCAGCTGTGTGCTGATGTACCGCCCGCCGCCCACCGAGACCGCCAGGCAGAGTATAGATGCCCTGCGCCGGACCGGTGACGGCTTCGAGATCGCCCGCATCGACCTCGATCTGCGCGGGCCCGGCGAGGTGCTGGGCACCCGGCAGACCGGGATGCTCCAGTTCCGGATCGCCGATCTGCTGCGCAATCAGGATCTGCTCCCGGGCGTACAGCGGGCCGCCCGGGAGATGATCAGCCACCACCCCGGTGCGGTCGATCCCCTGATGCGGCGCTGGGTGGGCGAGTCCCTGCGCTTCGGTCAGGCCTGATGGGTGGCGGCGCCCAGGGGGGGAAGCGGGCCCCGGGGCTGGGGCATGCCTGGGACGTCACTCCCGCGCAGGCCCGCCAGATCCAGGAGTCCCTGCGCGAGCGGGTGGTCCGGGAGGACTGCCTCGGGGAGATCGAGCGGGTGGCCGGCGTGGATGTGGGCTTCCCGGACCGGGGTCGGATCACCCGGGCGGCGGTCGCCGTGCTGAGCTATCCGGGCCTGGAGCCGCTGGAGTGCGCGGTCGTGGAACGCAGGACCCGCTTTCCCTATGTCCCGGGGCTGCTCTCCTTTCGCGAGGTGCCCGCCGCCCTGGATGCCCTGGCCCTGCTGCATCTCGTTCCGGACGTGCTGCTGTGCGACGGTCAGGGCCTCGCCCACCCCCGCCGCTTCGGCATGGCCTCTCACCTCGGGCTGGCCAGCGGGATCCCGTCGGTGGGGGTGGCCAAGTCGCGGCTCATCGGCACCCATGACCCGCTGCCCGGGACACGGGGGGCGCGGGTCGCGCTGATGGACAAGGGGGAACAGATCGGGGTGGTGCTGCGCACCCGCACCGGCGTGCGCCCGCTGTTCGTCTCCATAGGCCATTGCGTGAGCCTGGACACGGCCGTGGACCTGGTGCTTTCGTGCACCCCGCGCTACCGGCTGCCCGTGACCACGCGCTGGGCGGACCGTATCGCCTCCGCCCATGGCCCACCCCCGGAGGTGCCGTGCCACTACGACCGGGCGTAGTGAGGGGGGCTTGAGTCACACCTGTCGCACTGGGTGTCGGCTCCGGGGCTGGCCTCCGGGCGCGTGGGACGGCCTTGGCAGGGGGTGGATGAGTGGGCTGCGGATCCGTGCCTGGCCGTGCACCGGACCTACGCAGCCTGACGAGCGCAGGACCGGCTGCGACCGCTACGGTCGCACGGCCCAGCCCGGCTCCGGCAACTGCGCAGTGGTCGGGGATGAATTGCACAGAGGGTATCAGATGGCGGGATTTGAACTGGAGGCGGTCGACAAGATCTACGGGGACGGGCATCACGCCCTGCGTGGGATCTCCATGTCCATCGCCGATGGCGAGTTCGTGGTCCTGGTGGGGCCCTCTGGCTGCGGCAAGTCCACCCTGCTGCGGGTCCTGGCTGGTCTGGAGTCGGTCTCGGGCGGTGAGGTGAGGATGGACGGACAACTGATCAACGACTGGTCGCCGCAGCGGCGCAACATCGCCATGGTCTTCCAGAACTACGCCCTGTATCCCCACCTCAGTGTACGCCGGAACCTGGAGTTTCCACTGCGCATGCGCAGCACTCCCCGCGCGGAGCGCGCCCGGCAGGTGGCCCGGGTCGCCGGGATGCTGGCCCTGGGCCCGTTGCTGGACAAACGCCCCGGCCAGCTCTCCGGTGGCGAGCGCCAGCGGGTGGCGATGGGCCGGGCCATGATCCGCGAGCCCACGGCCTTCCTGATGGACGAGCCCCTGTCCAATCTGGATGCCAAGCTGCGTCTCCAGGTCCGGGTGGAGATCTCCGCACTGCAGCGCCGGCTCAACACCACGACGGTCTATGTGACCCACGATCAGGTCGAGGCCCTGACCCTGGGGGACCGGGTCGGCGTCCTGCGCGACGGGGCCCTCCAGCAGTTCGACACCCCGATGGCGATCTACGAGTCTCCGGCCAACGCCTTCGTGGCGGGCTTTCTGGGCAACCCGGGGATGAACCTGCTGCCCGCCCGCGTCCGTGGGCGCTCCGGGGCGGAGCTGGTCCTGAGGGTGGGCCGGCAGTTGTGGTCGCTGCCGGGGCGGGGCCTCGCCGGTCTGGAGGCCGATGCCGCCCTGATGGCCGGGGTGCGCCCCGAGGCCCTCTCTGTGCGCGACGGGCCGGCCCCGCAGACCCTGGGGCTGGGGCTGAAGGTGGTCGCCGTGGAGGCCCTCGGCCACGAGCGGCTGGTCTATGCCGAGCTGGCCGACCCGGAAGACGAGCAACGGCGCAGGGCGCTGCAGGCCTGCGGTGCCGGCGCCCAGCTGGCCCTGCGCCTGCCCCCCGGACGGCCGGTGGCGCCCGGGTCGCTCATCGACGTGGGCATCCCCCCGGCGTCCGTCCACCTGTTCACCGCCACCGGTGAGGCGATCCCTGCACCGGGACGGGCCCCGGCGGCCCCTGCCAGGCAGGCACATGCGGGGCATTGAGGGCCGGGCGACGGTGGCCGCCCGGCGCACAGACGCGGCCGCGGTGCGTCCCTGGCCTGGGGCCGGGGCGAGCAGCGGGGTGGTCTGGCTGTTGCGCCTGACCATGCTCGCCCTGCTGCTGGGCCTGGGGGCCTGTTCCCGGGGCGGCCCCGAGACGGGGGTCAGCCTCGATTTCTGGGCCATGGGCCGGGAGGGGGAGCGGGTGCGGGCCCTGGTCGCGGAGTTCGAGCGCAGCCATCCCGGGATCCGGGTGCGGGTCCAGCAGATCCCGTGGAGTGCGGCGCACGAGAAGCTGCTCACCGCCTATGCCGGCGACGTCATGCCCGATGTCTATCAGCTGGGGAACACCTGGATCCCGGAATTCGTGGCCCTGCGGGCCCTGGCCCCGCTCGGGCAGCGGGTCCGGGACTCGGACGAGGTCTCGGCCGGAGACTTCTTCCCCGGCATCCTCGAGGCCAACCGGATCGACGGCCGGCTGTGGGGCATCCCGTGGTACGTGGACACCCGCCTGCTGTTCTATCGCAAGGACCTGCTGGCCCGTGCCGGCTACACCGCCATGCCCGCGAGCTGGCCGGAGTGGGAGGGGCTCATGCAGGCCCTGGTGGAGACCGGTCCCGAGGGGGCGCACGCCATCCTGCTGCCCCTGGACGACTGGACGCCACCGGTGGTCTTCGCCATGCAGCTCGGTGCCGGTCTGCTCAGGGACGAGGCCCGCTACGGGGACTTTCTCGCGCCGGCCTTCGCGCGCGCCTTCGGCCTCTATCTGGACCTCTTTGACCGGGGCTGGGCGCCCGGGCCGGGCACTATGAACCGGGCCGACCTGTATCAGGCCTTCGGCCGGGGCGAGGTGGCGATGGCCATCACCGGGCCCTGGAACATCGCCGGCTTCGCCGAGCGCCTGCCGCCTGCGACCCAGGGGCTGTGGGAGACCGCCCCATTGCCGGCCCCCCATGCGCCGGGGCCCGGGCTGTCCACCGCCGGGGGGGCCAGCCTGGTGGTCTCCCGGGCCAGCGAACACCCCGAGGCGGCCTGGCAGCTGGTCGAGTATCTGTCCACCACCGACAGCCAGATCCGCTTCCATGCCCTGACCGGAGACCTGCCGGCGCGCCGCTCGGCCTGGGAGGCGGCGGGCCTCAAGGAGGCCCCCCACACCCGGGCCTTCTGGGTCCAGCTCCAGCACGTGCGGGCCGTCCCCCGGATACCGGAGTGGGAGCGCATCGCCGACAAGATCGCCTACTATGCGGAGGTGGCGGTCCGCGGGGAGATGAGCCGGGAGCAGGCGCTGCGGGCCCTGAACGCAGACGCCGACCGGATCCTCGAGAAGCGCCGCTGGCTGCTCGACCGGCAGGGGGGCGGGGCCTCGGGCGGGGCACCGGCCCGCAGTGACGACGATGGGCGGTAGCGCGGGGCCGGGCGCATCGGTGGATGCGCCCCCGCGGCCCCGCGCCAGATCGGCTCAGACCACAGGAGAGACACGGACCATGCGCCACACCGCATCGGCGACCCACGACCTGGGACGATCCCAGGCGCGCGCCGCCTGGTTCTTCCTGGTGCCAGCCCTGGCCGCGATCGCCGTCTTCTTCGCGGTGCCGGTGGTCTCCGGGCTGCTGCTCAGCCTGACCGACTTCGACATCTACGCCCTGGCCGATCTCGACAATCTGCGCTTCGTGGGCCTGGACAACTACCGCCACCTGTTCCACGATCCGCGATTCTGGACGGCCATGAAGAACACCCTCTACTTCGTGGTGGTGGGCGGCCCGCTGTCCATCGCCGTCTCCCTGAGCGCCGCTCTGCTGATCCAGTCGCCCCTGGTGGCCCTCAAGGGTCTGTTCCAGACCGTCTTCTTCCTGCCGGTGGTCACCACCCTGGTGGCCGTGGCGGTGGTCTGGCGCTTTCTCTACCACCCCGCCTACGGGCTGCTCAACCGGGGGCTGGAGTGGTTCGGACTGGGCCCCATAGACTGGCTGGGGGACCCGGCCTGGGCCATGCCGGCGATCATCCTCCTGGCGGTGTGGAAGAACTTCGGCTACAACATGATCATCTTCATCGCCGGGCTGCAGAGCATCCCCGAGTCCCTCTACGAGGCGGCGCGCCTGGACGGGGCGGGGCGCTGGGCGCAGTTCCTCCACGTCACCCTGCCCATGCTGGCTCCGACCTTCCTGTTCGTGACCATCCTCACCCTGATCGGCTACTTCCAGCTCTTCGCCGAGCCCTATGTGATGACCGGCGGCGGGCCCGCAGACGCCACCCTGAGCATCGTCCTGCTCATGTACGAGGAGGGCTTCCGTTGGTGGAACATGGGCTATGCGGCGGCGGTGTCCTTCGTCCTGTTCGTGGTGATCCTGGCGGTCACCCTGCTCCAGTTGCGGCTCAGGGGCCTGCTGACCCCATGAACGCGCGCCCCCTGCAGCTGCTGATCCACCTCGTGCTCGGCGTCTGGCTGGCGCTGACCCTGGTGCCCCTGGTGTGGATGGTCTCGGCCTCCTTCATGCCCAGCGGGCAGGCCAGCCAGTATCCCCCCCATCTGCTGCCCGGAGAGCTCAGCCTCGGACACTACGCGGACCTGTTCTCCCGGCTCCAGCTCGGGCGCTATCTGATCAACAGCACCCTGGTCGCGGGCTCGGTGACCCTGATCTCCCTGGTGATCAACTCCATGGCCGCCTACGCCTTTGCCAAGCTGCGCTTCGGGGGCCGCGAGCCCCTCTTCCGCCTCCTGCTCGCCGGGCTGCTGATCCCCGCCCAGGTGGCCCTGCTGCCCCTGTTCCTGATGCTCAAGCACCTGGGCCTGGTCAACACCTACGCCGGGGTGATCATCCCCGGTATGGCGAGCATCTTCGGCATCTTTCTCATCCGCCAGTACGCCTTCTCCCTGCCGGACAGCCTCCTCGATGCCGCGCGTGTCGACGGGGCGGGTGAATTTCTTGTCTACTGGTCGGTCTTTCTGCCACTGTGCCGGCCTATACTGGTCACCCTGGCCATCTTCACCTTCATGGGGACCTGGAACGACTTCATGTGGCCGCTGATCGTGCTCACCGACGACGCCATGTACACCCTGCCGGTCGCCCTGGCCAATCTCCTCGGCGAGCACGCCCAGGACGTGGAGCTGATGATGGCCGGTGCGGTCCTCACCGTCCTGCCGGTCACGCTCCTGTTCCTGTTCCTCCAGAAGTACTACATCAGGGGCATCACCCTGGGCGGGGTGAAGGAGTGAGCGGCCACGCCCGCAGCCGCTGTGTCCCGCCGTACCCGGGCGGGGTGCCTCTCGGTGATGACGGCGTGAGAAGTCCCTGTCAGATGAGCAGTACGGCCCCCTGTCCCCGCCTCGACCCGGGCCCGGAACCACGTACCCTGACGGGCCCGGTGCGATCCCCGCGTGCCCTGGTGGGGTGCCGGGCGGAGCCAGATCCTGAGGATTGCTGACCGGCCTCCTCGCCACAGCCCCATACAAGGAACACCACAGCCATGTCTCTGCGCGCCCTTACCCGCACCTGTGTCCAGGCCTCCACCGTGGCGGCCCGGTGTCCGGGCCTGTCGGCCCTCGCCAGACCCCGCCGCCCTCCGCTCGCATCGACGGCGCGGCCCCTGCCCGCGAGGGACCGCGCCGCCGGAGTCGTGGACCGTTCCACCCCGAGAGCGGGCGGGGGGCGCACGCCCTGGGCCGCTGCGCTGCTGGCCGTGGTCTGTGTGCTCCCCGCCTGAGCCAGGCCCAGGTGAGCCAGGAGATGATCATCGACGACTTCGAGGACCTCTCGCCGTGGAGCGTCTCGGCCTCGGAGGGCGTGGAGGTCGAGATAGCCCAGGACGCAGGGGTCGAGGGCATGGGCATGCGTCTGGACTTCGACTTCCACGGTGCCGGCGGCTTTCTGATCGCCCACCGGCCCCTGCGGATGGCGCTCCCGGACAACTACAGCTTCACGGTCTGGGTCCGCGGCGATGCCCCACAGAACAACCTGGAGTTCAAGCTGGTCGACCCCCAGGGTCAGAACGTGTGGTGGAACAATCGCAGGAACTTCCAGTTTCCCCATGACTGGACCCAGCTGGTCAACAAGAAGCGCAACTTCCGCTTCGCCTGGGGACCCCAGGGTGGTGGGGTCCCCCGCGAGGTGGGGGCCATCGAGATCGCGATCTCCTCCGGCAACGGGGGCAAGGGCTCGGTATGGATCGATTCCCTGGGTTTCCGGGTCGGATCGGCCGCGAGCGCGGTGGGCATCGTCCCCCAGGTCCTGGCCTCCACCACGGCAAAGGGCTACCAGCCCGGCGGGGTCGTGGACACCCAGGCCGGGCGGGGTTGGCGCAGCGGCTCGCTGGCAGAGGCCCAGTGGTTGCAGCTCGACATGGGCCGGCTGGCCGAATACGGGGGGCTGGTCATCGACTGGGACAGGGAGGACTTTGCCCGCGACTACGCCGTGGAGATCTCCACCGACGGCAAGGCGTGGCGCCGAGTCTACGACGGTGAGCGCAGCCGGGGGGGGCGCGAGTACATCTACCTGCCGGACTCCGAATCACGCTATATCCGTCTGCAGCTGCGCCAGAGCAGTCGCGGCCAGGGCTATGCGATCCACTCCCTGCGCGTGGAGCCCTCGGAGTTCGGTTCCTCCCGCAACACCTTCTTCTCGGCGGTCGCCCACGATTCGAGGCGCGGGCTCTATCCCCGCTACCTCACCGGGGAGCAGTCCCAGTGGACGGTGGTCGGTGTGGCCGGTGACCGGGAGGAGGCCCTGATCAACGAGGATGGCATGGTGGAGCTCGCCCAGGGGCGCTTCTCGGTCGAACCCTTCGTCTATCGTGACGGTGCCCTGCTCACCTGGGACGGGGCCCGGCGCAGCCTGTCCCTGGACGAGGGCTACCTGCCGATCCCCTCGGTCAGGTGGCGAGAGGGGGATCTGGACCTGGACATCACGGCGGTGGCCGACGGTGAGCGCGGCCATTCCTCGGCCTTCGTGCGCTATCTGCTCGAGAACCGCTCGGACCAGGAGCTGAGCGGAGACCTCTATCTGGCCGTGCGTCCCTTTCAGGTCAACCCGTCGTGGCAGTCCCTCAATAGCGTCGGTGGTGTCGGTCAGATCCACGCCATCGGGGTCCAGAAGGGGGTGATCAGCATCGATGGGGAGCGCTGGCTGTTCACGGACAGGCCCGAGGCCTTCGGGGCGACCACCTTTGGCAGGGGCGCCCTGGCGGACTACCTGGCCGCGGGCACCCTGCCCGACGAGGCCTCCGGCCGGGATGAGCAGGTTTTCGCGGCCGGGGCGGTGCGCTTCCACTTCACGATCCCGGCGCACGGCCGCAAGGCCTACCACCTCCTGGCGCCCCTGCACCCCTTCGGCCCCGAACTGATGGATGAGCTGCGCCACTCGGATCTGGCCGTCCTGTGGAAGGCGGCACGGGAGCGTGCCCGCAAGGACTGGGCGCAGCGCCTGAACCGGGTCCAGATCTCGCTGCCGGAGTCCGCCCAGGACTATGTGGACACGCTGCGCACCAATCTGGCCTATATCCTGATCAACCAGGACGGGCCGGCGCTGCAGCCGGGCTCACGGGCCTACGCCCGCTCCTGGATCCGGGACGGCGCCCTGATCTCCCGGGCCCTGCTCGAGCTGGGCCATACCGAGCCGGTTCGCGACTTCATCCGCTGGTATGCCGGCTACCTGTTCGCTAGCGGCAAGGTACCCTGTTGCGTGGATTCACGCGGCGCCGATGCCGTCCCCGAGAACGACAGTCAGGGCGAGTGGATCTATCTGCTCAGTCAATACTATCGCTATACCCGGGACATCGGCTTCCTGACCGAGTACTGGCCGACCGTGCGCAAGGCCGTGGACTACATGGCACAGCTGCGTGGGCAGCGCCTGAGCGACACCTACCGGGAGGGCAGACAGCGGCTGTTCTACGGGCTCATGCCCCAGTCCATCAGCCATAAGGGCTATTCCTCGCACCCGGTCCACTCCTACTGGGACGACTTCTTCAGCCTGCTCGGGATGCGCGACGCCAAGGACCTCGCCCGGGCCATGGGGGAGACCGGGAACGCCGAGCGCTACGCCGCCCTCGAGAAGGCCTTTCGCAAGGACCTGTACGCCTCCATCGCATTGAGTATGAAGCGCCACGGTATCGACTACATCCCGGGCGCGGCGGAGCTGGGTGACTTCGATGCCACCTCCACCGCAATCGCGGTGACCCCTGGCCGCGAGCTCCAATGGCTGCCCCGGCCGGCCCTCGACCGGACCTTCGACACCTACAACCAGATCTTCGAGGACCGGCTCGATCCGGCCAGCGCCTGGACCGGCTACACCGCCTATGAGGTGAGGATCGCAGGGGCCCTGGTGCGCATGGGGCACAAGGCCAGGGCCCTGCGCCTGCTCCGGTTCCTGGTCGAAGATCAGCGACCCCCGGCCTGGAATCAGTGGCCGGAGGTCTCGTGGCGGGATCCGCGCACACCGCGGTTCATCGGCGACATGCCCCACAGCTGGGTGGGGGCGGAGTACATCCGCTCCCTGCGCGCCCTGCTCGTCTACGAGCGGGATTCGGACCGCTCCCTGGTGCTGGCCGCGGGGATCCCGGCGCGCTGGGTGAGCGAGGGACAGGGGGTCTCCGTCCGGCGCCTGCCCACCGAGTACGGGGTGGTGCACTTCAGTCTTCGCCAGACGGCGCCCGGGGAGGTGGCGCTGCAGCTGTCCGGGGATCTGGCCATGCCGCCGGGCAAGATCCGACTGGTCTCTCCGTTGGCGGGGCCGATCGTGTAGGCCATGGTCAACGGGCAGCCGGTCTCCGTGCTCGATGGGGGCGAGGTCCCGATCGACACGGTGCCCGCCCGGGTGGTGCTGCGCTATGGTGAGGGCCCCGCCGTCGCCGGCCTGAGCCAGGAGGGGGGCTAGGAGTCTGTCGGATTTGGGCGATCGTAGCGAGCAAGGTGGGAGAATGAGGATAAATATTCATGATTTCGAGGCGCATAGTGGGGACTACGCAACGACAAAATCGCCGGGAGCGATTTTGC